>Ga0207646_10007136_pt1 | contig 11427 bp, 14 predicted proteins | sample KBSK5502metaG_FD_184343 | JGI IMG/M metagenome (GOLD analysis project Ga0207646, IMG submission 184343) | Corn, switchgrass and miscanthus rhizosphere microbial communities from Kellogg Biological Station, Michigan, USA - KBS K5-50-2 metaG... | ecosystem: Host-associated > Plants > Roots >...
CTCGACGGCCGCCAGCACCGCGGGCAGCGTCCGCGGTCCGTCCGGGACGCGGGCCCGAACGACGTTGCCGTCTGCGGTTGCCCGCCGCACCTGCGGGATCCCGGCGACAGCGCGCTCAAACTGCTCCGCGCTCACCGAATCGGCGAACTCAAGCAGCACCGAGTCGCCGCGCAGCCCGGCTTTGAGTTCGTCGGCTGTCCCCTCGGCGACGATCCGCCCCTGGTCCACAATCGCGATCCTGGTCGCGTATTGGTCTGCCTCCTCGAGGTAGTGAGTAGTCACCAAGATCGTGGTCCCCGCCTTAGCGAGGCCGGTGAGCACGGCCCACAGCGCCGCGCGGCCTTCAGGGTCGAGTCCCGTCGTCGGCTCATCCAGGAAAAGTACGGCGGGCCGGTGGACGAGAACGGTGGCGATGTCCAGCCGCCGCCGCATACCGCCCGAGTACGTACGCGCCTGCCGTTTCGCCGCTTCGGCGAGGCCGAACTGATCGAGCAGATCGCTGACCCTGCGGCGCAGGCGGGCGCCCCGCATCCCGTAGAGCCTGCCCTGGATCGTCAGGTTCTCGTGGCCGGTGAGCAGGCCCATGGCGCCGGAGTGCTGGCTAACCGAGCCGATGGACGACCGGACCAGACCAGGCTGGCTGAGCACGTTGATTCCCGCCACGCTCGCACTACCCTCGTCTGGCCGCGACAAGGTGGTCAGGATCCTGACGGTTGTCGTCTTGCCTGCACCGTTCGGGCCGAGCAGGGCGAACACGCTGCCCGCCGCGACCGAGAAGCTGAGGCCGTCGAGTGCCGTGATATCTGGCTTGTAACTCTTGCGAAGGCCATGAGCCTCCACGACTGCGTTGCTACCGCTGGTCATCGCCGCTGATCCCCTAATGCCGTAGTTGCATCGAACAGTGTTCTGATTTCGAACATCGTTCTACTACAGAACAACGTTCTCGTCAAGTACACTGTTTGCCGTGGCGAAAAGAGCGGCCGGTGATCGGGATCGTGGCAACGGGGCAACACCAGGAGGCTCGCGTGGTCAGAGCGGGTCACCTGGCGCGCATACCCCACCTGAGCCGCCGTGGCGCTCGGTTCCTAAGCGCGGGCGTAGTGCCCCGCGGCCGCAGCTCAGCAGGGACGTGGTCGTGTCGGCGGCGCTCAAGGTCGCGGAAGCAGAGGGCGGCGAAGCGCTGACGATGCGCCGCGTCGCCCACGAGATCGGCGTATCCGCGTCCTCTCTATACGGCTACATCGCCAACAAGGAAGAGCTCATCCAGCTGGTACTCGAGCAGATCATGACGGAGATCCCGCTGCCGGGGCCAGGCGCGGACTGGCAGGACATGCTGCGCTCGTGGGGACGCGACACCCTGGCTGTATTCCGGCGGCACCCGGGCGTCGCCGGGCTGACCCTCGGCCGGGTGCCATTCGGTCCGAGCTTGCTGCAGGGCACGGAGCGCATGCTGGCCAGCCTGCGCTCCGCCGGCATTCCAGATCAGGTCGCAGCATTCGCCGGCGACCTCGGCGCCTTGTACGTCGCGGCGTTCGCCCATGAGCTGGACGTGACCCCCGTCGCTGAACCGGGTGACTTCGCTGCTCAGGCTGGCGCATGGCTGAAGTCGCTCCCGCGCGACGAGTTCCCCAATACCGTGGCGCTCGCGGACCAGATAGTCGCCGGTACCAGGTACGACAGGTTCGACTGGGGCCTGGATGTCCTAATCAGAGGCCTCGCGTCGTATTTGACCTCGCCACCGACTCCGGAAGCGCATTGGCCAGCCTCCGGCTGACCGTTAGCCGAGCCGGTAAATGCGCCGCGCGGTGCCGCTAAATAGGGCCGTCCGCTCGATTAGGCTGAGCGCGCTGGTCAGGGCACGGGCCGCCTCGACCACCTCAGCATAGGACGCCGACAGCGTGCAGACCGGCCAGTCGGACCCGAACATCATCCGGTCCGGCCCGAAGGCGGCGAGCACGGTCTCGTAGTACGGGATCAGGTGGCTCACGTTATCGCCCGCGGCTGCGTCTGCTCCTTGTGGCGGTTCGCTGAGCACCCCGGAGAGCTTGCACACGGTATTGGGAAGGGCGGCCATCGCGCGGATGTCGGACATCCAGAGCTCATCGGGCCGCGGACCGAGGCGCGGATTGCCGAGATGGTCAACAACGAACGTCAGGCCCGGGCTGGCCGCGGCGGCCTCGGTGGCGGCCGCGAGCAGGTCGGCGGGTACGACGATGTCGTAGCAGAGCCCAGCAGCGCCGACCGCCGCCAGCCCGGCCAGCACAGCGGGCCGCCTGAGCCAGTCGGGATCAGTCTCGACCAAGACAGGGTGGCGGATGCCGTGCAGCAGGTGACCGCCTGGCCGCTCACGCAGCGCGGCGAGCAGGTCGCCGGCACCAGGCGACTGCAGGTCGGTCCAGCCACCACGCCCGCTATCAGGTCGCTGGCCGCGGCGAGGGCCAATAGCTCGGCCGTCTCCGCCGGGTCAGTGACCGTCTGCACGACCACCGTCGCCGTAACCCCGGCGGCGCTTGCCAGCGGCCGCAAGTCCGCCTCTGAGTAGTTCCGCAACAGCGGCTCGTGGCCCGGGAGCTCGAGCCATGGCTGAGCCCGGGCGGCCAGGTCCCAGACATGATGGTGAGCGTCGACCGTGCCCGCCGCAGACGGTGGCGCGGCGGGTTGCGTTGCGCTCATCGGTGCCGCTATTCGATGCGGGCGGTGATCGGCGTGCCGATCTCGATGGTCCGCCCGACCGTGCAGAGCTTGTCATGCGACTTCCGCGCCACATCGGGAAGAATGGCGCGGGCCTCGTCACCCTGACCAGTGGCGGGGAACGAGATGCGGAACGTCACCACGATGTCGGTCAGGCGGTTACCCTCCGCGTCCCTGATCTTCTCGGCATCGACGCCGACCTCGAACGCGTCCGGCTCCGCACGGCGCGAGGTGAGGATGTCGACGTCGATCGCGGTGCAGCCGCCGACGGCGGCCAGCAGCAGCTCAGTCGGGGTGAAGTCGGTCCCGTCGCCGGTCCCGAAGGCTATCTCGCCGCCACGGTCGTTGCGGACAGCGAACCGCCCGCTGGCGACTCGGCGAACGCTAACTGTGCGGTGTACTGAATCACTTGGCATGCTCCTAACCTGCCATACGCGCTTGACCGCGGTGGCTCAGCCAGGCGCGGCAGTCGCGGTACCGCGATCGCCGAGCGCCACCGCGGCCGCAGCGAGCGCGAAGTACGTGAGCGCGCTGATCCTGGCGCGGCGGCGCCGCGCCCTGGCAGTTCTCGCCAGCCGGTCAGCGAGCCACGAGGCCAGCAGCACGTAGCAGGTATCGATGCTCATCGCGATGCCGAGGTAGATGACCCCGAGCAGGAGAACCTGCGGCGCTACCGGCTGACCAGGACGGATGAACTGCGGAAAGTAGGCGAGGAAGAAGACCGCGACCTTCGGGTTGAGCAGCTGGACGACCAGGCCGCGCCCGTACGCTCCCCAGTTGCCGCGCCAGTTCGGTTCGGCGGCCTCATCGTCTTCGTGGTCGTTCTGCCGCCAGGCCCGGATTCCGAGCAGGACCAGGTATGCCGCGCCGCTGTACCGCAGGACGGAGAGCGCCACTGTCGATGCGGCAAGCAGTGCCGTGATACCGAGCGCCGCTCCGGCAATATAGACGGCTTCGCCGGTCTCAATTCCGAGCATTGACGCCAGACCCGACCGGCGTCCGCCTCCCACCGATCGGCCGACGACATAGAGCACGCCAGGGCCCGGCGTCACCGTAAGCACAAACGTGGCGAACGCGAAGACAGCGAGCAGGCGCGGATCAGGCATGGTCGCAGCCTAGCGGCAGCATCGCTGCCCGTACCGGGTCAGGCGAGAGCCGGCTCAGCCAAGGGTCGCTCAGCCTCATCCACCAGATCCTGCTGGCGGCTGAGCTGGCGGCCCAGCCGCGCGCCGAGCAGAGCGGTGCCGGCGCAGCCAGCGCAGAGCAGACCGATCCAGGCAGCGGCCAGGCCGGCAGCGATCATCCCCGTGCAGATGGCCGGCGAGGCCACGAAAGCGATCGAGTAGGCCATGCTGGCCAGCGCGTTGGCGCGGCCCCTGACCCGGTCGCCGGCGAGGCTATTGACCAGCGGCCCGATCGTCGGCGCCATGAATGTCTCGCCCACCGCGAATAGACCGCTGAATACCAGGACGCAGGCGACTCGCAACCCGGCGGCGCGGGGCAGGGCTGCCAGGCCGAAGATCGCCCACGCGACTGCCCAGATCAGACCGATCGCCGAGAGGGCGCGGCTGCGTCGCAGCCGCCGGACCAGGCGCAGCATGAGCAGCTGGGAGGCCACGATGACCGCTGTGTTCAGCGTGATCGAAAGCGCCACGACGCGCACCGACAGCCGCGCCTCGACCGTCGCGTACGCGGGAAGCCCGGAATCAAGCGCCGCGTACCCGGTGAAGGCCAGCGCGAGCATGGCCAGCAGCACCATCCGCAGCGGGCGGTTGCGGAGCACTTCGCCGTAGCCGGCCCGCGGCAGGTCGGCCAGGTGCGGGGCGCGTACGTTCGGCTGTGCTGCAACCAGCGCGGCGAAGATCAGGCACGATACCGCGTTGGCAAGGAACAGCACCTGGAAGGATGCGGGGCTGGCCGGGTCGACCACAGCCGCTCCGATCGCTCCACCGGCGCCAATGCCCGCGTTAATGCCGGTGAAGTTGATGGCGAATGCGCGCTGCTGCGCTGCCGGGTCCGGATTGATCCCCGCCAGCATGGTCTGGAAAGCGGGGAATGACGGTCCGAACGATGCGCCGAGGGCAAGAGCGACAGGAAGCGCGGTCGCGACATTGTGCGCCCAGGCTAGGCCGGCTTCGGCTAGCGCCTGGCCAGCCAGGACGACGATCAGCACATTACGGGCACCGAAGCGGTCGAGTGCGACGCCCGCGAGTGGGACGGCGACCAGGCCAACCGCACCCGACGTGGCAAGCAGCAGGCCCACCTCGGGTAGCGCGATGCCCCTGACCTGATGCAAGTAGATGAGCGTTAGCGGCAGCACCAGCCCGGTACCGAGAGCGGAGACTGCATCACCAGCGATGAGCAGCCAGGTCGCCCTGGGCAGCCGCGAACTCGTCATCCCCCCAGCGTGGTGGCCCGGCACGACCCTGGTCCAGCGAATTTCAGGCGCCGACGATTCCGTCGATGGCCTGGCGCAGGAAGTCGGCGTGCCCGCTGTGCCTGGCGTACTCGAGTTGCACGCGGATCACCACGAGCCGCAGCGACACGTCCTCGTCCCAGCGTGGCTGGTGGCCGAGTACGTCGAATGACGGCGCGTTCGCCTCAATCCTGCGCGACTGCTCTACCTCCGCTTGCCAGGCAGCGAACGCCTCGGATCTGGTGGCCGCCCTCGCGTCGTAGGTAACCTGGTAGTAGCCCTGATCGGACCAGACCAAGCCGATGTTCTCAGCGTCGATGACACGTCGGAACCCCGCGGGCAAGTGGCGAGCCGATCCGCTCGGTGCTCCGATCAGACGTCATGGCGGCAATTCAGGCTTGGCTCGACAAGGGCCGAAACCACGGCATAGGGAATGTGCTTGTGGTGCACCAGCAATGCCCGGGCCAGGTGCCTGATAGCGGGTCGCAGCGGAATGAGCACGGCTTCGCTGTAGCGCCAGGCACCCACCTCGTCGGTGGGAAACCGGTGGCCGATATCGCGGCGGAACCGCCGCGCGTCCCCGCCGTCCGCTCGCCAAGTCGGCAGCCAGCGCCTGAGCTCGCCGTCGGTGTCCAGCATCGTCCACGTCATCAGCCGCTCGGCGATCTGGCCTGCCGCGTCGATCACGAACGAGGTGTCGCCCGCTGCCACGATCCGGTGCACCCGGCCCTCGGAGCCTGCGCTGTGATGAATGCTGGCGGAGCTGAACCGCGCTTCGGTGGCGAGCGCGGCGACGGCATGACCTGCCTCATGCCAGGCGGTGCGGACCGCGGCCTGCCTGGCAGGCCCGAAGGTCGGGTAACAGCCGCAGTGATAGCGCTGTCTGATCCAGACCTCATGCACCAGCGACTCGTCGTCATAGCGGATGAGCCTGCCGAGCTCAGCGCTGATTCCCGCGAGCGTTCGGGTCTGCGAGGGCGTCAGCATGATCAGACAATAAGGTAACGGCAGCCGGGGCTGTCGGAGCCTGCCGGACACCAGGGAGGAGAGCGGCCTGCGCGCCAGGGCCGAGATGGACGACGGCATCGATCTCGTCCGCTCCCTGTGGGAGGGCCAGGGCAGCTACGACGGCAAGCACTACCACTACGAGTCGGGCCGGATGGATCTTGCCGCCGCAGCTAGGCCGGTCCAGAACAGGATCCCGCTCTGGGTGGTCGGGGTGTGGCCAAGTCAGAGGTCGATGTGCCGGGCCCTGCGCTGCGATGGCGTGATCCCGCAATACCGGCTCTCGGGCGGCACCCCCGCGCCAGATGACGCCAGCGCCGTGCGGACCTGGCTCACCGGCAACGGACGCGGGCCTGACTTCGACGTGATCGCAGACGGCGAGACGCTTGCCGACGACCGTGCCGCAGCGCAGCTAGAAGTCGCAGGCTGGCAGCAGGCGGGCTGCACGTGGTGGCTAGAGACCCGCTGGGGCGTCAGGAAGACCTCACTGACCGGATCGGTGCGATGCGGGAGCGCCTGAAGGCCGGGCCGCCCAGGTCGCCCGACCGAACAACCAATCTCACCGCTGAGGAGATCGCCCGGGCCGAGAGCGAGCTGGGCATCCGATCGGGCGAGGCTGCTGCGTGAGCGCTGCGGTGCTCGACGCTGGCGCCTTGATCGCGATCGGACCGAGGCGAGCGGGCGAATGTCGCGAGGTTGTACGCTGCCCAACAGGCAGGGCTTGATCTGCGCTCCAACGCAAATGGTGGTCGCCCAGGCGTGGCGAGATCCCGGCGGTCGCCAGGCCGCGCGCTGGCCAGGCTGCTAGCCGCAGTCGATGTGCGGTCCGTCACGGAACGCGACGGCCGTGCAGCTAGACAACTGCTCGCCAGGGCTGGAAACTCCGATGCCATCGACGCCACCGTTGGACTTCTCGCTGAGCCGGGAGACCGGATTCTGACAAGCGATCCTGCCGACCTTGCCAGCCTGACTCGTGTTGCCGGCAAGGCGTGATCATCGTTGCGTGCTAGTACGAGACCAGAGGTGCGTGCGCCGCGCTGGCTGTCTGGCGGGGCAACTGGAAGGAAGGAAGTACTTTTGATCGGGCGAATGCACCATGTGATCATCGACTGTCCCGATCCTGCGGCGCTCGCCGAGTTTTACTCCGAGCTGCTCGGGCAGTCCATTACGTATTCAAGCGAGGACTTCGTCGTCGTTGCTGCCAGCGACCGCGCGTCCGGCCTGGGCTTCCAGCTTGCGCCCGACTACCAGCCGCCAACCTGGCCAGATGACGCGGTGCCGCAGCAGATCCATCTGGACGTGATGGTCGACGACCTCGCCGTCGCCGCTCAGCGTGTGCAGGCGATCGGTGCGCGTCGGCTGGGCCCGCGTGGCGAGGGCGCCAACGTGTTCGCCGACCCCGCCGGGCACCCGTTCTGCCTGATCCCCCGGCCAGGATGGGCGCCACCGGTCGGCAGCTGAGCTAGGTGTTGTTGAATGAGCTAGGTGTTGTCGAGCTCAGCGATCAGCCGGGCCGGGGCCTTGCGCCGCCACGACTCCTCGATCATTTCTCTGACCCGGTCGGGTGCTGCGTCGGGCAGGCTGATGCGCACCCCCCTGACCTTGCGCCCCCACAGCAACGGCTCGAACGCGGCCGGGTCCTCGGCTAGGTATGCCCGCACATCGGCCTCGTCGAGGTCGAACAGCCCCTCACCGGCCGGCGGTCAGCTGGTCGGACATGACGAACCTCCTGCGACGGAATCGGAAGTCTGGCGAACATCGGCCGGCCACATACGTTAGTCCCATGACGGGAGTCACGCCGGAGGGTGCGCGAGAGCGGATTGCCGCCGAGCGTGCTGCGGCAGCTGAGCGGCTGGGCGGGCTGGAACGTGAGTTCACCGAGCTGGTCGAGTCTGCACGCCAGTCCAACGCCGACGACGAGCACGACCCTGAGGGAGCAACGATCGCATTCGAGCGGCAGCACATCGCGGCGCTCGTCAGCCAGGCCCGAGAGCGTCTTGCCGAGATCGACTCGGCACTCGCCCGGCTGGCCGATGGCCGCTACGGCACATGCGAAGGCTGCCGCAAGCCGATCGGCGCGCAGCGCCTGGCCGCCCGCCCGGCGACAAGCACGTGCATTGCCTGCGCGACGGCAGCCCGATCATTCAGATGATTCATTCGCATCAGGCTGGTTCAAGGATGTCGATGCTGGCGGGGCCAAAGACAGCGAGGTAATCGAGGACCGGGTCGGGTCACCTGACCAGGTCATCGCCGCCAGTTGCGCCCGGCGCGGGAGGTGGGCGCCGGTTCGCTCCTAGACGGGCACCGAGAGCGACAGGCCGAACCTGGCCTGCGAGTCAGTCCACCATGCTCGCTGCTCAAGCCCCGCGGCGGCGAGCTCGCCCGCTACCCCTTCGCGCCGGAACTTCGCCGAGATCTCCGTGCGCATGTCTTCATTCGCGGCAAACGGGACGCTGAGGCTGATCGCCTTGAGCAGCACAGTCTGCTCGACGGCTGATCGCAGCCGCATCTCGATCCACTCGGCTTCGGCATTCCAGATCGCGACGTGATCAAACTCGTCCACGTCGAAGTTGGCGTCGAGCTCGGCGTTGAGCACGCGCAGGATGTTCTTGTTGAACTCGGCCGTCACCCCGGCGGCATCGTCGTAGGCCGCCACCAGCACCGCCGGATCCTTGACCAGATCAGTGCCGAGCAGCAAGGCATCGCCGTCGCGCATCTGTGCGCGCCGGTTGGTGAGGAACTCGGCGCGCTCGGCGGGCAGCAGGTTGCCGATCGTCCCGCCGAGAAAAACGACCAGCCGCTGGCCGGCCGGAGCGGGGAAGTCGATACGCGCAGTGAAGTCAGAGAGCACAGCGTGCACTAGCAGGCCTGGGTAGCGGTCCAGCATCCGCCTTGCCCCTGTGACGAGCGCGGACTCGCTGACATCGACCGGCACGTACTCCGCCAGCGTCCCGGCGTCGCAGAGCGCGTCGAGTAGCAGCCTGGTCTTCTCCGCCGAGCCCGACCCGAGCTCGATCAGCGTGGACGCCCCGGTTGCTGCGGCGATTTCAGTGGCCGCCGCTGCGAGGATCTCGCGCTCGGCGCGGGTCGGGTAGTACTCGTCCAGCAGGGTGATCTTGTCGAACAGCTCGCTGCCGCGCTCGTCATAGAACCACTTCGGCGGCAGCGATTTCGGCGTGGCCGTGAGGCCGGCCAGCACGTCGGCGCGGAGCGAGGCCGCGAGGAATCCGTCCGGCAGTCTTCTGTCGATCTCGATATTCGTCATGAAGCTGTCGCCTTCCCGTTCGGGTGTCCGGCCGGCCCCCCCGGCTGGAACTGTCCGGATGGCTCTGCTGATCGGTGGGAACGACCTCCTGGAACCCCCGGTGCGCCGGCGGGCTCGATCGGCCGGACCGTCACGCCGGCGCGGCTTGCCTCGACCACGCTGTTGTCTGGCACCTTCTGCCAGTCCGGGTCGTCATCGGATGGCTCGGAGGCCACGATGACTCCGTCCTGGCGGTGCCGGTAGCACAATGAGTCGCCTGCGGCTGTGGCGGCAATCGTCTTGCCGTCCGTAAGCAGCAGGTTGAACCGGCCGGTTCCGCCGGCCGCCCAGATATCGGTGACCGTGCCTATGAGCGCGTTGGCAGGCTGCTGCCCGGCCCTCAGCCTGGGCAGCACCATGCCCCACAGCAGCGCGGTATCGCAGCGGGCCTGCAGCTGGAGCAGTTCGGCGGCGGGCAGCCGCTCGGCCAGCCGGAGGACCGCGGCGGCGGCATCGGCCGTGCTGGCAGGCACCGCCGGGGCCGGCTCGGTGATCGACTCGCCGGCCGACTCGGCCCTGACCGCGGCGGACATCCTGCGGCGCGGAGTGGTCGAGCCGGCCGCCGCTGCCGACCAGCCGACGAGCGCTCCGTTAAGGCTGAAAAGCCATGTGCCGTCCGCATAGGGTGCTGCGGCCGACGCGCCCATGTCGGTGCCGACGGACGCCGAGCGGATCGCGCACAACATCGCGGCGGTGCGAGTGACCCGCGCGAGGTCGGCCAGGCAGTCGTCGGCCCAGATCGGGCCGGTCCGCCGGTACCGTGCTGGGACCGGGTCGCCGCTGGAGTACCAGCCCACGCCGAACCCGTCCACGTTCATGGTGCCGTGCCGTTGCCATCGCGGTGCCCATGCCTGCTGGACCAGCCCGTACTGCGGGTCGAACAGCACCGACTTGATGCTGACCTCCTCGCCTACGTAGGCGAAGTGCCGGCACATCAGGCGAGATCCGCGTCGCGAGCGGTGCGGAAGCCGGCGAAGATCTGCCGCCTGATCGGGTAGTCCCAGTTCCTGAACGTGCCGCGGCAGGCAACCGGGTCGGCCGAGAACGCGCCGCCGCGCAGCACCTTGTATTCGGGTCCGAAAAATACTTCCGAGTACTCCTGGTACGGATAGGCGACGAAGCCGGGGTACGGCAGGAAGTCGCTCGCCGTCCACTCCCAGACGTCGCCGATCAGCTGCCGGGCGCCGGAGGGCGCGGCACCGTCCGGATAGGAACCGGCGGGCGCCGGCTGCAGGTGCCGCTGCCCCAGGTTGGCCTGGTCGGGCGTCGGGTCGGCGTCGCCCCAGGGGTACCGGCGGGACCGGCCGGTGACCGGGTCGTATCTCGCTGCTTTCTCCCATTCGGCCTCGGTCGGCAGCCGTCGGCCTACCCACCGGGCGTAGGCGTCGGCCTCGTACCAGCAAACATGCATGACGGGTTCGGCGGGCGGCACGGGCTCGGTCATGCCGAACCGGCGGCGCAGCCACTGGCCAGCCCCGCCCTGCTGCCAGAACAGCGGAGCGGTAAGGCCGGCCTTCTGCCGATGTTGCCAGCCCGCCGGGCTCCATAGCCGCTCGTCGAGGTAGCCGCCATCGGTGATGAATCCGGCATATGCGGCGTTGGTGACCGGCGCGGAGTCCAGGTAGAACGGCGGCAGGTCAATGACGTGGGCGGGCCGTTCATTGTCCAATGCCCATGGCTCTGTCGACGTGCCCATCATGAACGGGCCGCTAGGAACGAAGACTTCGGCGGGCAGCCTAACCACATCGGCCGGCGCTGGCTGGGGCGGCGCAGCGGCCAGGACGGTGCGGCCGCCCCTGAGTTGGTGGGTCGCCAGCATGGTCTCGTCATGCTGCTGCTCGTGCTGGGCAATCATCCCGAAGACGAACCCGCGGTCTACGAGCGGCCCGGTCGTGAAGCTCACTCGCTCGAGCAGGTCGAGCACCCTGCCGCGGACGTCGCTGGCGTAGCTGCGAGCCTCGGCGGGCGGCAGCAGGGGCAGGGCCGGCCGCTTGGCTCTGGGGTGCTCGAA
>Ga0207646_10007137_pt1 | contig 11427 bp, 10 predicted proteins | sample KBSK5502metaG_FD_184343 | JGI IMG/M metagenome (GOLD analysis project Ga0207646, IMG submission 184343) | Corn, switchgrass and miscanthus rhizosphere microbial communities from Kellogg Biological Station, Michigan, USA - KBS K5-50-2 metaG... | ecosystem: Host-associated > Plants > Roots >...
GCGGCTCATCGGGCGCTCGCTGCGCGGTGTGGTCGATCTCGCCAAGCTCGGCGAGCGAACCGTGACGGTCGACTGCGACGTGCTCCAGGCCGACGGCGGGACGCGCTGTGCCTCGATCACCGGCGGCTACGTCGCGCTCGCCGCCGCATTGATGGGCGCCGGGCTGGAGCGGACCCTGGTCGGCAAGATCGCCGCGATCTCGGTCGGGGTCGTCAACGGCATCGCCATGCTCGACCTCGACTACTCGGAGGACTCCCACGCGGAGGTCGACTTCAACGTCGTCGGCACCGACGCGGGGACCTACGTCGAGCTGCAGGGCACCGCGGAGGGCCAGCCATTCGATCGCGCGCGGGTCGATGCGCTGCTCGACCTGGCCAACGACGGCCTCGGGCGCCTGTTCGAAGCGCAGGCAGCTGCCCTCGCCACGGTGCGCCGCTGAGCGGACAGGGTCGCGGCCGCGGGCGTCGACGGCTCGTCGTCGCGACGCGCTCCGCCCACAAGCTCCGCGAGCTCCTCGGCCTCCTCCAGCTCGACCGAAGCCGGCTCGTCTCGCTCGACGACCTCGGTGTGGCAGGTGAGCCCGTCGAGGATGGGCTGACGTTCGAGACGAACGCCCGCATCAAGGCCCGATTCGCGGCCCGAGCGACGGGCCTGCCGTCCCTCGCCGATGATTCGGGGATCGAGGTCGAGGCACTCGGCGGCGGTCCTGGCGTGTGGACGCGGCGCTACGCCGGGCCGGAAGCGACCGATGCGGACAACAACGCGAAGCTCCTGCGCGAGCTCGCCGACGTACCGGGGGAGCGCCGGGGCGCACGCTACGTGTGCGTGCTCGCGCTCGCGCTGCCCGACGCGACCGGAGCGGGCGGACTGCGCCTCATCACCCGGCGCGGGACCACGCGGGGCCGGATCGCGGTCGAGCTGCGCGGGAGCGGCGGCTTCGGCTACGACCCTCTGTTCGAGCCGGCCCGGGAGCGCGTCGGCGGGAGGACGTTCGGGCAGTACGGCCCCGCGGAGAAGGATGCGATCTCGCACCGCGGGCGGGCGGCACGGCGCATGGCCGTGGTCCTCCGGGAGCTCGGCTTCTAGGTCCGGGCAAGCCGGGAATCAGCGACGCCGGACGGTTCCATCAGCCTGCCAGCTCCCGTCCGGCGTCGGGCGTGGGACGCCGGAGCGCAACGGCTGGTTCCCGCGCCGCGGCCCGTATGATGTCGGCGCTCGCCGGCCCGCCGGCGACGACCTTCGGGGCGTAGCGCAGCCTGGTAGCGCACATGCTCTGTGAGCCGGGGGGCGACGAGCGCTCCAGGCCGGGCTCGCCCCAATCCGGAGTCTGGATCTCAGTCAGGAGCGAGCGGTGATCCAGATCGTCGGTTGCTCGATGACTCCGGCGCGCTCCATCGCGGTCTTGAGGTCGGGGCTCGCTGCGAATCGCTCCGCCTGACGCTCGGTGTCGAAGTCGTGGGTGACCGTTACGTCGTTCGCGTCCGAGGTCGCCTGATACACAGACTCGGCGATCACACCTCCCGACTTCTGCATCGGCTCGACCTCCTGGTACACCCGATGCCACGTGTCAAAATCCGCAACCCGGTGCCGGATGAACATCGTCACGGCCATTTTCGTGAACCTCCTTCGCGCTGCCCGTAGGCTTGACAACGAGCAGCGTCGCGGTAAGGAGGCCCGATGACATTGGGCGGCTCCTCAACAATCGCCTCAATTTCGCGATCGGCGCAACGTCGAATCGATCGCACGCGCTTTGTGGGACGCGCGGAAGAGCTCCGGAAGCTCGCCGCCATGGTTCCTCGCGAACGCCTGATCACGCTCGTGGGCGCCGGCGGGGTCGGCAAGACGCGGCTCATCCTCGAGGCGATCCCGAGCATCCAGACGGAGTTTGCAGGAGGCGTCCAACTTGTCGAGCTCGCCGCCCTGGACGACCCATCGCTCGTATCGCTGGTGATCGCGGGAGCCGTTGGCGTGTCGACCCGGTCCGGCGAGGATCCGCTCCCAGCGCTGGCGGAGCACTTCCAGGCGAAAACCCTTGTCGTCCTCGACAGCTTCGAGCGGCTGATCGCGGCCACACCTCGGATCAGCGAGATCCTCGACGCTTGCCCACAGCTCCACTTGGTCGTCACGAGTCGTGTGGCGCTCAGGATCGCGGGCGAGCGGGAGGTTGCCATCGGCCCGCTCGCGATTCCGCCCCCGGCTGGCCCGACCCTTGGCATGGACGACGTCTGGTCCAGCGAGGCGCTGACCCTGCTCGTGGATCGAGCCGCGGCTCGCGGCCTCGAATTGCCCGTGGCGCGAGAGGGCCTCGCCGCCGCCGTCGAGATCTGTCGGCGGTTGGGTGGCTGGCCCCTCGCCATCGAGCTCGCGGCCGCGCGTGTGAAGATCCTCGGCCTCCGTGGGGTGGCGAACGCCTTGAGCGACCCACTGACGATCCTCGGCGACGGCGCGGCCGACGGCGAGCGGCGTCACCGAACGATCTCCGATGCGATCGGGTGGAGCTATGACCTCCTGACGACTGCGGACCGGAAGGCGTTCACGGCGCTGTCGGCGTTCGCCGGCGGGTTCACGCTCGACGCGGCCGCCCACGTCGCGGGCCCACGAGACGCCCGCGACGCAATCGACACCATCGGCAGATTGGTCGACCAGAGCCTGCTGGACGTCGACCTCGCGAGTCCGACCGCGCGCTTCTCGATGCTCGAGCCCGTCCGCGAATTCGCCGCATCGCGGCTGTCCCAGCGACGCCGCGATACCCTCGCCCGCCGACACCTCGACTATTTCATCGCGCTTGCGGAGCGAGAAACCCTCGTCGAACGCGGGGGCGACCAGGCCAGCTGGCTGGGCCGAATGACAGCGGAGCGCGACAACGTTCGCCAGGCGCTCACATACGCGAGAGGTGTCGGAGACACGATCGGCCTGCTTCGCCTTGTCGGCGCGCTCGAACGCCGCTTCTGGATCGCCAGCGGGGACCTTGGACTCACGGAGGCGCGAGCCTGGCTCGAGTCTGCGATCGCGCTTGGAGGAGCGGCCCCGCCCACCGTCCGCGCCGGAGCGCTGATGCGGCTCGCATGGGCCATCGACACGGCGCCCCAGGACGTGCTGTCAGCCCTTGAGCGTGCGCTGGTTGAGTACGAGCGCGCCGGAGATCGCGACGGCCAGATCGAGGCGTTGTCCGGCATCGCGACGGTCGCCGCTCACATCGGCCTGTGGGCGGAAGCCGAACGCACCGTGGACCGCGCATTCTCGCTTCGCGGCGGTCAAGGCGGTCGCCCAGATCTTACCGTCGAGCTTTTGATCCCCCTCGGCCAGGCGGAGCTCGGGTTAGGCAGGGCGGGCCACGCCCGCGAGCTCTTCGAGGAAGCGGTCAGGGTCGCCCGCGAATCAGCCGATGACTGGGGCGTCGCCTACGGAGTGTCGCAGCAGTCACAGCTCGCGCTGATCGAGGACGAGCCGGACGCGGCGGAACGATTCGCACAGGTCGGCCGTGATCTGTCCCGCCGGATCGGCGATCTGGAGGAGTACGTCGCGGCAACTGTCTTCCTGGCCACCGCGAGGCTGCTCCGAGGAGACGCCGAAGGGTCCCGGGTTCTTATCCTCGATGCCGCGGCCGCGGACAGCCGGATCGCATCGCGCGTCCTGGTCCTCGACGTCATCTCGTTGTGGCTCTCCGCTGTCGGGCAGGACGAGGCCTCCGCCGTGTGCCTCGGTGTCGCGGAGCGCTTCGCCTCGGATCGGATCACTCGGCGGCGTTCGTGGATCGCGATCCGCGCCGCGGTCGAGCCGCGCTTTCGACCACCGACGCTGCGCCCGCCGCGCCCCAGGGACGACCGTGGTCTCAGCCTGAACGCCGCGATCACGTTTGGTCTCGATCTGCTCGCCTCGCCGGTCAGGAAGATCCCAGCCGATCGGCGACTGAGCGTCCGCGAACGGGAAGTGCTCGCGGAGCTCGTCAAGGGCCGGTCGGACGCCGAGATCGCCGCCGACCTGTTCATCAGCAAGAAGACCGTGAGCGTTCACGTCTCGCGGATCCGGGACAAGCTCGGGGCCGATAGTCGGGTCGGGATCGTGCTCGCCGCCCTGCGTAGCGGCTCCGCAAGTGCGACGGATGCAGGCGTCTCGGCCGTGCTCGGTTCGAATCGAGACTGAGCTCGACGGGACCGCGGTCTCCAGCCGGAGAATCAGCCGTTTGCGTCACCCGACCGCGAGGGGCTCGTGCTCGGACGCAAAAGCGTCAAACCGGTAGAGGATCGGTGCCGTCGCCACGAGCCGAGGAGGTCACCCTGTTCCGACGGCACTGTAGGATGGGGCCGGTGCCGGTGGGCCTGTCGTCATCATTCCTCTGCGCTGCTGGCGCGGTCGCAGGTGTCCAGCATTGCGATTGGAGCGCTGAAGGCTAGCCTCTACCGGGCGAAATCGGGAGCACGTGCGGCTCCTGATCAAAATCTTCGGGGCGTAGCGCAGCCTGGTAGCGCACATGCTTTGGGAGCATGAGGTCGTCGGTTCGAATCCGACCGCCCCGACCACTCGAATCCTGCGCGATGCTCACCTACTGCGCGATGCTCGCCGATCGAGAGCAGCGCTGCCCCGACCGTGCTGGTCAGCCCTGCGTCCGCGGATCCTGCGAGGCGTCCGCGTACATGCGCGGGCAGCCGCGATCCCTGGCACCGGGCCGCAGTTCGTAGTGCCAGGGCTCGTTTCGGTAGGTCTGGCACAGCCCGTACCGAGCCCCGTGCCTGGAGAGCCACGCCGCCGCACTGAAGGGCCCGATGTCGACGGCAGTCCCCGACTCGTGCGCCGACGTGCCGGGCGATGCCACCCACTGGGCGGCCTCCGCTTCTGACCCGTATTCCGCCACGGCCTGCCGGAACAGCTCCTCCTGATAGTCCGACGACCGCCAGCCGCTGGTGACGAAGAGGTCGACCTCTTCCGCGGCGGCACGCGTGGCAGCCTGTCGGAGCGCGTGGAGCAGGTCGGGGTTGAGATTGGTCACGCCGGGATACTGCCGGTCAAACACCGTGACTCGATCGGGGAGCAGTCCGTCGGCCTCCCCGAGCACAGCGCTGCGCACCGGTCGAAGGACCAGCTCGCCGTCCGGCGCGACCTCGGTCGGCGTCCCCAGCGCACCGGGGAGCTGACCGCCAAGGCCGGCGATCGATGCGGCCCCTGGACGCGATGGGCTCGACGGGGATGTGGACATCCCTGATGACCCGGACGTCAGCAGGGAGCTACCAAGCGAGACGGCGACGGCGGTGAGGACGAGCAGGCCCCCGAGACGGATCGACGGAAACCCTCGGCGCATGCCGGGCAGTGAAGGGCCCGTGGTGTTACCACCACGTATGTGGATCCCGATACGTCGGCGATACGTGCCCGGGCGGTAGCATCCCAGCTTGCGTGTCTTGATCGTTGAAGACGAGCCGTACATGGCGGAGGCGATCCGCGACGGCTTGCGTCTCGAGGCCATCGCGGCCGACATCGCGGGCGACGGCGATGCCGCGCTGGAGCTCTTGAGCATCAACCGGTACGACATCGCCGTCCTCGATCGCGACATCCCCGGGCCCTCCGGCGATGCGATCGCCAAGGGCATCGTCGCGTCCGGCACCGGCATGCCGATCCTCATGCTGACTGCTGCCGACCGTCTCGACGACAAAGCCTCCGGCTTCGAGCTGGGTGTCGACGACTACCTCACGAAGCCATTCGAGCTGCGCGAGCTCGTGCTCAGGCTCCGAGCGCTCGATCGCAGGCGCGCCCACAGCCGGCCACCGATGCGAGAGCTCGCGGGCCTGCGGCTCGATCCATTCCGCCGCGAGGTCTACCGCGACGGCCGCTTCGTCGCGCTCACCCGGAAGCAGTTCGCGGTCCTGGAGGTTCTCGTGGCCGCCGAAGGCGGCGTCGTGAGCGCCGAAGAGCTCCTGGAACGAGCATGGGATGAGAACGCCGACCCGTTTACCAACGCCGTGCGGATCACGGTTTCCGCCCTGCGCAAGCGGCTCGGCGAGCCCTGGCTCATCGCCACGGTGCCTGGCGTTGGCTACCGAATCGACGGGCAACCAGGTACCGGAGCGTGAGGGAGAGCACCGTGCACCGACCCGCGGGCCTGAGCGTTCGCCTCAAGCTCACCCTCAGCTACGCCGGGTTCATCATGCTCGCGGGCGCGTTGCTGCTCGCGGTCGTCGGGCTCTTCCTGCTGCGGTACGTCCCCGACCGCGAGGCCTTCCTGGGGGCAGAAGGCGCTTTCCCGACTCGCTCTGACCTCCTGGATGCCTTCGCCCCGAGGGCGGCAATCACCCTGGCATTCCTGCTCGCGTTCGGCCTGGTGGGCGGGTGGCTGCTGGCCGGCCACATGCTGGCGCCGCTGTCGCGCATCACCAGGGCGACGCGCCTCGCCGGGGACGGTTCGCTCTCCCACCGGATCCAGTTGGAAGGCCGAAACGACGAGTTTCGAGAGCTCGCCGACGCCTTCGACACCATGCTCGCGCGGCTCGAGGCGCACGACGCGGAACAGCAGCGCTTCGCAGCCAACGCCTCCCACGAGCTACGGACGCCGCTGGCGATCACCCAGGCGCTCCTCGACGTCGCCCAGAAGGATCCGACGCGCGACAACGGCGAGCTCGTCGAACGGCTGCGGGCTGTCAACACGCGAGCGATCGACCTGACCGAGGCGTTGCTCCTCCTCAGCCGGAGCGACCGAGGCTCGTTCGATCGAGAACGCGTGGATCTGTCGCTCATCGCAGAGGACGCCACGGAAACCCTCCTGCCGCTTGCTGAACGGCACGGCGTGACGATCGAAACCTCCGGCGACATCAGCCCGGCGATCGGCTCCAAGGCACTCCTGCTGCAGATGACGACGAACCTCGTGCACAACGCGATCGTCCACAACCTGCCTGGCCGGGGCACGGTGTGGGTCACGACCAGAACCCGGCCAGATGGGGCGGTGCTCACGGTCGAGAACACCGGCGACCGCCTTGCGCCAGAGCTGGTTGCGACGCTGGTCGAGCCATTTCGGCGCGGCAGCGGACGCATCCGAACCGACGATGCAGGCATCGGTCTTGGCCTGGCGATCGTCAAGAGCATCGCCCAGGCACACGACGGGACCCTGATCCTCACCCCACGCACCGCCGGTGGGCTCCGCGTCACGATGCAGCTCCCCGCCGCGCCGCCATCGACTGGGAGCGGGCCCTCATCCACGACGATCGCGTAGCGTTGCGCCGTGAGCCGCGAGACCGAGGATCTCAACCGGCGCCTGCTCCGCGCCCGGGACGCGATGGATCGTGCCTATGCGGAACCCCTTGACGTCCGTGCGGTTGCCGCCGTGGCCCACATCTCGCCGGCGCACTTCAGCCGCAGCTTCCGCGCCGTCTTCGGCGAGACTCCCCATCGCTACCTGCAGCGCCGACGCGTCGAGCGATCGATGTTTCTGTTGCGCGAGACAGACCGCAGCGTCACCGATATCTGCTTCGACGTCGCCTTCACCAGCCTCGGGACCTTCAGCCGGACCTTTCGCGAGATCGTGGGCGAGACGCCGTCCGAATACCGCCGCGGCCACGGACCGATCGTCGCGCCGCACTGCGTCCAGCTCGCGGCGATGCGCCCGCGACTGGCGGTCGGGGAAACGATGCAATCGAGCAGTTTTGGAGAAGCGCTGGCGGCGAGTGCGCCGTAGCGTGAGCCTCGTCCACATCGACGTCACGGGAGAACCGACCAGATGATCACCAGGCTCAATGTCACCTCGATCTGGGTCCTCGACAAGGACGAGGCGCTCGATTTCTATGTCAACAAGCTGGGGCTCGAGAAGGGCAACGACGTCCGCCAGGGCGACTACCGCTGGCTCACCATCAAGGTGCCGGGGGAGGCGGGCACCGAGGCGACCGAGGTCTCGCTCGAGCAGCCGGGCGCGCCGCTCCACGACGAGGCCACTGCGGCGCAGCTCCGGGACCTGATCACCAAGGGCGCCCTGGGCGGTCTCGTGTTCATCACCGACGACGCCCGTGGCCTGTACGACACGCTCAAGGAACGCGGCGTCACGGACTTCACCCAGGAGCCCACGGACCACTTCTACGGCACCGACATGGGCATCCGCGATCCGTTCGGCAACCCCATCCGGATCCTCCAGCAGGGCAAGGCCAAGCAGAAGGCGACTGCCTGACGCGCAACCTGACGAAGGAGAACCTGACGATGCCGACCAGGCAGGCCACCAAGAGCAAGTACGCAGCGCGCAACGACGACAAGGTCTTCACCGAGGCCGAGCGCGCCGCCGTGGCGGCGACGGCTCGCGAGCGCAAGGCCTCCTCCGGCCGCAGCCCCGCCGAGGAACGTGCCGAGGGCCTGCAGGACCTGCGGGACGCCCTCGCGAAGATGCCGGCCGACGATCGGGCCATGGGCGCGCGGATCCACGAGATCGTGTCCGACGCCGCCCCGGCGCTCGTCCCGAAGACGTACTACGGGATGCCCGCGTACGCGACCGAAGGCAAGAATGGCAAGGTCATCGCCTTCTTCAAGCCCAAGTCGAAGTTCAAGGTCCGCTACTCGACGTTCGGCTTCCAGCCCGACGCCAGCCTCGACGACGGCGAGATGTGGGCGACCGAGTTCGCGGTCATCAAGCTGACCCCAGGCGTGGAGGCGAAGATCGCCGACCTCATCAAGAAAGCCGCGGGCTGAGCGCTGGCCGGCGAAGTGGGCGCCTGGGGCTCGATCGAGGTCCGTGGCGCCCGCGAGAACAACCTTCGGGATGTCAGCCTCGACATCCCGAAGCGCGCGCTGACCGTCTTCACCGGCGTCTCCGGCTCCGGCAAGAGCTCGCTCGTCTTCGGCACGATCGCTGCCGAGTCGCAGCGGCTGATCAACGAGACCTACAGCGCGTTCGTCCAGGGCTTCATGCCGACCCTGGCCCGCCCCGACGTCGACTCGCTCGAGGGCCTGACGACGGCGATCATCCTCGACCAGGAGCGGATGGGTGCCAACGTTCGCTCCACGGTCGGGACGGTCACGGACGCCAATGCGCTGCTGCGGGTGGTGTTCAGCCGGATCGCGAAGCCGCACATCGGTGGCCCACAGGCGTACTCGTTCAACATTCCGTCGGTGAGCGGCGCCGGCGCCATCGCAATCGAGCGCGGTAGTGGCCAGACCGTGAGCCGCAGCTTCAGCGTCGCGGGCGGCATGTGCCCGCGCTGCGAGGGCATGGGCACGGCCAACGACATCGACCTGACCCAGCTGTACGACGAGACGAAGTCGCTGGCCGAGGGCGCGATCCGCGTCCCCGGGTATACGACGGACGGCTGGGCAACCCGGCTGTTCAGCGAGTCCGGCTTCTTCGACCCCGACAAGCCGATCCGGGACTACTCCGAGACCGAGCTGCGCGACTTCCTGCACAAGGAGCCGACGAAGGTCCGCGTCAACGGCATCAACCTCACCTACGAGGGGCTCGTCCCGAAGATCCAGAAGTCGATGCTCTCGAAGGACGTGGACGCACTCCAGCCGCACATCCGCGCCTTCGTCGATCGGGCGGTCACGTTCAGCACGTGTCCCGACTGTGGCGGCACCCGGCTGAACGAGGCGGCGCGCTCCTCGAAGATCGGCGGGATCAGCATCGCGGACGCCTGCGCGATGCAGATCAGCGATCTGGCCGAGTGGGTGCGGGGCCTCGACGAGCCGTCGGTCGCGCCGCTCCTGGCGGCCCTGGGCGAGAGCCTCGATTTTTTCGTGGAGATGGGCCTTGGCTACATGAGCCTCGACCGGTCCTCGGGCACCCTCTCCGGCGGCGAGGCCCAGCGCACGCGGATGATCCGGAACCTCGGGTCCCCGCTGACTGACGTGACCTACGTCTTCGACGAGCCGACGATCGGGCTGCACGCGCACGACGTCGAGCGGACGAACGCCCTGCTCCAGCGCCTGCGCGACAAGGGCAACACCGTCCTGGTCGTCGAGCACGACCCGGAGGTGATCCGGATCGCCGACCGGATCGTCGACATGGGCCCAGGCGCGGGACCGCATGGGGGCACCGTCGTGTACGAGGGCACGGTCGACGGCCTGATCGCGTCGGGGACGGCGACCGGCCGGCACCTCGACGAACGCCAGGAGCTGAAGCCGACCCCACGCGCCCCACACGGTTCGATCGCCATCCGGAACGCCCGGCTCCACAACCTGCAGGATGTCTCGGTCGACGTGCCCCTGGGCGTGCTGGTCGCCGTCACGGGCGTCGCCGGCTCCGGCAAGAGCTCGCTGATCCATGGCTGCCTGCCCCGGACCGACCCGTCGGTCACGGTCATCGACCAGTCCGCGATCCGGGGCTCGCGCCGCTCGAACCCGGCGACGTACACCGGCATCCTCGACCCGATCCGGACGGCGTTCGCGAAGGCGAACGGGGTCAAGCCGGCGTTGTTCAGCGCCAACTCCGAGGGCGCCTGCCCGAACTGCAACGGCCTCGGCAAGACGTACACCAGCCTCGGCTTCATGGCCGAGGTCGTCAGCATCTGCGAGGTGTGCGAGGGCCGCCGGTTCACGGACGAGGTGCTCGAGTACCGGCTGCGCGAGCGGAATATCGTCGAGGTGCTGGCGATGTCGATCGAGGAGGCGCGCGCATTCTTCACCGAGAAGCCGGTGAAGGTCATGCTCGATCGGCTGGTCGACGTCGGGCTCGGCTATGTCTCGCTCGGCCAGGAGCTGGACACCCTGTCGGGTGGGGAACGCCAGCGCCTGAAGCTCGCGATCGAGATGTCCAGCGACAGCGAGGTGTACGTGCTCGACGAGCCGACGACCGGGCTGCACATGCAGGACGTCGACAACCTCATCGGCCTGCTCGACCGGCTGGTCGATCGCGGTCGGACCGTCATCGTGATCGAGCACAACCTCGACGTTGTCGCCCGGGCCGACTGGGTGATCGATCTCGGTCCCGGCGCCGGCCACGACGGCGGCCGGGTCATCTTCGAGGGGCCACCGTCGGCGCTCATCCGGACCGACGGCTCGCTTACCGGGCAGCACCTCCGGCGGCGGTTGGAGCCGGTCGCGACCGGCTGAGGGCGCAGCCCGTCAGGCGGCCCGTCAGCCGGGCGACGCCGCCCGAACGGTGACCTCAACTTCCTGGACCCCGTTGTTGCCCATGCCCTGGTAGTTCCAGGGGCTCTCCAGCGGCTGGGTCTCGCCACCTGCGTCCGTGGCACGGCAGGCGAGGCGATGCACCCCGGCCGTTGCGGCCCAGTCGAACGACCAGCCGCGCCAGGCCCACTCGCCGACCGGAGGCGCGAGCTCGGCGTCCGACCACGCTCCATCGATTCCGACCTCGACGCGGGCGATCGGGGCGGTGCCACTCCAGGCCCGGCCGTGGAGCCGGACCGGACCCGCGTCGACGAGCCGCTGGCGGGTGAAGTAGTCGGGGATCCCCGGCGGCGCCATCAGCGCGCGGACGCGGATCCGCTGGACCGGCTCACCGGGATCGTC
>Ga0207646_10007138_pt1 | contig 11426 bp, 11 predicted proteins | sample KBSK5502metaG_FD_184343 | JGI IMG/M metagenome (GOLD analysis project Ga0207646, IMG submission 184343) | Corn, switchgrass and miscanthus rhizosphere microbial communities from Kellogg Biological Station, Michigan, USA - KBS K5-50-2 metaG... | ecosystem: Host-associated > Plants > Roots >...
TCGAGCCTCGCTGGACGTTTCCCCAGGTTCGGCGGGCGGCGCTGGCGGTGGCGCGCGAAGTCGAGCGTCGCGCACCCGAGATCGCGACGAGCCGCTGGTGGAAGGAGGAGCGGCACGGCGTGTTCCTCGACTACAACCAGAATGCCAAGGACCGTACAATCGCGTCGGCCTATTCGATTCGCCCGACGCCTGATGCCCGCGTGTCCGCGCCCCTGACCTGGGACGAAGTGCCCACCGCCGAGCTCGAGGCCTTCACCATCGATACCGTCCCTCAACGGTTTGCGCAAATTGGCGACCCGTCGAAAGGCATCGACGAGGCGGTCGGTTCACTGGAGGCCCTGCTCGAGCTTTCGGCGCAGCACGAAGAGGCCGGCTTCGGGGACGCGCCCTGGCCGCCGCATTTCGTCAAGCAAGAGGGCGAACCGGCGCGCGTCCAGCTGTCGAGGCGCCGGCGCGAGGATCGACCGGCGGCCGAAAAGGGACAGGTCCCGGCTCCCGCGCCTGGCAAGACGGTCGGCCCCACCGGCCGCAGGCGCACCACCGCGCCACTGATCGAGATCGCTCGCGCCGCTTCGGAAGCCGAAGCACGTGCTGGCCTGCAGCGCTGGCGGGCGCGTCATGCCGAGGTCTGGTCGCACCTCGCGCCATCGGATGTCATGGTGGATTCGATGCGCGGGCGCAACACCACCTGGACGCGCATCCGGGTCAATCTGCGTAACGTCCCCGAGTCGGAGCGGCCAGCGCAGGAAGCGCTCGAGGTCGACTACGACCCCTGGGCCGGCTACCAGGGTCCCGATCGTTCCGGTCAGCTCGAACGCCCAAAGCGCAAGCGTGAGTAACCTCATGAATCTCCCGCCCCCGTGAGTCCCCTCCCCCGCTTGCGGGGCGGGCCCGTCGGCCCACGCGAGCGGCGCTTTAGTGCCGGGCGAGCGTTTGAGACGTTCTGGGTGGGGGCTATTCACCGCGACGCTTTACCTGCATGTGCTGTTTGACGCTCTTGTGGATCACCTTCCACTTGCGCCGCTCCTCGATCTGTAACCGCACGTCGGCTTTGACCTCGATCGCACGCAACTCACGCTGCAGCTTGCGGTAACTGGCGAAACGACTGGCGTCCAGGGTGCCGGCCTCGAGCGCGCCGACCACGGCACAGTCCGGTTCGGTCTCATGCCGGCAATCGGTGAACTTGCAACCGAGGGCCAGCTCCTCGATGTCGAGGAACACCTCGGCGAGGGCCTCCGCCCCGGCCCAGAGTTGGATCTCCCGCAAACCGGGCGTATCGATGATCAGACCCGCGCCGGGCACCTTCAGCAGCTGGCGATGACTGGTGGTGTGGCGTCCCTGGCCGCTTTTGTGCACGTCAGCCGTCCGCAGCACCTCCTCCCCGACCAGGCGATTGATCAGCGTGGACTTACCAACGCCCGACGATCCCACGAGTACCGCCGTCTTGCCCCGAGAAAGATGCGCGCGCACCGCCTCGATCCCCGCCCCGGTCCGGCCACTCACCGCGACCACGGGCACGCCGGTCGCAGTCGTTGCGAGCTCCGCCTCAAACGGGTCGGGGCTTCCGAGATCGACCTTGGTCAGCACAATAACTGGTGCGGCTCCGCTCTGATATGCGACGGTCAATAGCCGCTCGATGCGGCGCAAGTTGAAATCGGTGTCCGCCGACGTCGCGATCAAGACGAGGTCCACGTTGGCGGCAATGATCTGCTGGGCGGTTTCCGCGCCCGGTGCCTCCCGGGTGATCGCGGATTGCCGCGGCAGTACGGCGCGGATCTCCGTGACCTGCGCCGTCCTGCGAACGGCGACCCAGTCGCCAACCGCGACCTGACGGGCCCCGCGCAGGGCGTTGCTCAGGGTGGCGAGTGGCGCCGCCCCGGCAAGCTGCACGAGGAATTGCGTGCTGTAGTCGGCGGCCAGTCGGCCTGGCTCCAGCTCCTTGTCGTCGAGATCGTCGAATGCGGACGCGAAGCGGTCGTTCCAACCGAGCTCATCCAGCTCGGGGCGGTGGTTTGAATTCAAGCTGAGAACCTCCCTGATGTGGTCAACGGCAAATGGCACCGGCGCCTTCGCCGAGGGAGGTCTTCGCGGGTTGAGCTAACACGGCTATGTGACCAGCAGCGGCGCCAGGCGTCGAAGATCGTCGATGGGAGCTCGATTGGGCGTTGGGGTCAGGACGTTCACCGCCACGTGGTCGGCCCCTGCCTCGTGATGCCGTTTCACCTTGCGGGCGATCTCCTGCTCATCGCCCCACGCGACCAGCGCATCGAAGGCTCGGTCGCTGCCTGGCGGCGTGAGCTCATCTTCGGGCCAGCCCAGGCGCACGAGGTTCTGGCGATAGTTCTGCTGCGACAGGTAGGTGCGCATATAGATGTCGCCGGGAACGCGAGCCGCCTCGCGATTCTTGGCGAAGACGACCGCCTGCTCGGGAGCGAGCAGCCGATCTTGTCCCAGGATGCGGCGTGCCTCCCGCGTGTGCTCGACGGGGACGAAGTACGGATGGGCCCCGGCGGTCCGCTCACGGGCGAGCTCGAGCATCTTGTCGCCGAGCGCCCCCAATAGGGTTGGCGCGGGCGGATTCGGCTTCGCGGCGCGGTACGGCGCCTTGTCCATCGCGTCGAGGTAGGCACGCATCGCGGCCAGGGGGTGTTCGTACTGATGGCCGCGAGCCTGCAGCAGCGTCGCGTGGCTGACGCTGATGCCGAGGACGAACCGTCCTGGCCAGGCCTCAGCCAGCGTTCGGCTCCCGTTCATCATGGCGACCGCGTCGCGCACCCAGATGTTGGCGATGCCGGTCGCTACCGTGATCTGGCGGGTCGCCTCGAGGATGATGGCGCAGGCGGCAAAAGGCTCGCGACCGAGCGATTCGCCGATCCAGATCGTGCCGAAACCCATCTCCTCGATCTCGGCGACCGCGCGCCGTAGGTCGGGAGTCGACAGATACGCCATCGAGCCGAGCCAGACGCCGGCCCGTCCGAGGCTTACGCCCGCGCGGTCTGCCGTGTGTATTCCTTGATGAAGGCCAGCATCTGTCGCCAGGCGTCGTCCGAGGCCGCCTTGTGCTCTTCGAAGGTGCGGTCGAAGAACGAGTGTGGGGCGCCGTCGTAGACCACTTTCTGGTGGGCAACACCCGCTTCCGTGAGCCCTCGGTCGAACTGAACGAAATCCTCCGGCGTCGTGGCCTGGTCGTTACCGGCCAGCAGCAATAACAATGGAGCCTTCATCTGAGGGATGACATCGCGGACACGGGACGGGAGGCCGTAGAAGCCGATCGCGCCTGCCAGCCCGGGCTGGGCCGCGGACTGGCGCCACGATTGGGCCCCGCCGAAACAGAACCCGACCGTGAACACCGACTCCGCCGCCCCGCCTGCCAGTGAGCGCAGGTACGAGATGCCGGCGGCGACATCGGCCGCGATCGCGTCGGGCTTCGTTTTTCCGATCGCGGCACGCAAGTCGAAGTTCTCCGGCCGTTCCGACATCCCTGCCGTTCGGTCGATGTAGTCAATCACCACCGCGTCGACGCCGGCCTGCGCGAAGCGCCGCACCAGGTCCTTGTAAAAGGGGTGCACACCCCGCGGGTCCGGGATGATGACGACGCCGGCTCCCGATGGGGCCGCCGCTCGGGCCGCGTAGGCCCGGAAGCGGTTGCCATCAGCAGCAGTCAGCACCAGGTCGCCTTCGTCGGTCGAGCCTCCCATGATCGGCGGGAGCGGACATCGGGCGGCAGCTGTGTAACACATGGGATTTATTGTGGGCCTTCGCAAAGTGCCCGTGCCTGCCTATGATGGAGGGACCGATCACGTTTTTGGGGGGTAACAGGCATGTCCACCGCGGTAAAGGCGCCGCCAACGACGACCAGCCGTGACAGCCAGTCGCCGGTCCTGGTCGCGATGGCCGACACGTTCATCGGCGGGATGGGGCACCCGGGTTCACCGATCCGGGTAGCCGCGTCGATGGAGGAGACGTTCGCGCGGCTGCCCTCGGAAGGCGACCGACGCCGGCTTCGCTTGCTGGTTGGAATCCTCAAGCGTCGGTCCGGTACCTTTCTCCTGACTGGCCGCCCCGTCCCCTTTCACCGCTGGCCTCGTGAGCAGCGGATCGCGGTCATGTCGTCGTGGGCAGTCAGCCGGCTGAGTTTCCGGCGCCAGCTCTTCCAGGTTTTCAAGCGCCTGTCGCTACTGGCCTTCATCGGTGACACGGAAGATGACGGCACCAATCCGGTCTGGCCGGAGATCGGCTACCCGGGACCGGTCTCGGCCCCGCCGCTGACACCCAAGAGTATCCGGACGACCACGCTCGACGGCGACACCACGCTGACCTGCGATGCGGTCGTGGTCGGGTCGGGTGCAGGTGGCGGCGTGGTGGCCGGCGAGCTCGCCGCGGCTGGCAAGGACGTCATCGTGCTCGAGGAAGGCGGCTACTACAACGAGGCCGACTTCAACCAGCTCGAGCTTGCAATGATGCGCAAGCTGTACTTTCAGGGCGGCTTCGCCGCCACGGCCGACGCCTCGATCGCGCTGATCGCGGGTGGCTGTCTCGGCGGTGGCACCGTGGTCAACTACACCACCAGCTTTCGCAGTCCCGACTGGCTTCGGCAGGAATGGGCCGATCGTTATGGGCTGACCGCCTTTGTAACCGATGAGTTCACGGCATCCTTGGACGCGGTCTACGAACGCCTCGGGGTCAACATCAACCACAGCCGGGTCAGCGCCCGAGAGAGGGTGCTGGAACGCGGGCTGCGAAAACTTGGCTGGCATGTCGATCACATGCCGCGCAACGTCCAGGGGTGCACCCAGGATGCCAATTGCGGGTTCTGCAGCTACGGCTGTCAGATCGGCGCCAAGCAATCGACGCTCAAGACCTATCTCCTCGACGCCTATCGGCGACGAGCTCGCATCGTCGTCAACTGCACGGTCGACCGCGTCCTGATCGAAGACGGCCGCGCGGTCGGCGTGCGCGCCACCGTGCGTCAGCCGGAGATGCCGGCCTTCACGTTGATCGTGCGCAGCCGCGCCGTCGTCGCCGCGGCCGGTTCGATCGGAACCCCCGCCCTGCTGCAGCGCTCCGGCGTGCGATCGCCGGCGGTCGGCCGATGGCTCCGGCTGCATCCCGGTGTCGCGGTCCTGGGCGTCTTCGACGAGACGTTACGACCATGGGAGGGCAGTCTTCAAGCGGTCTACTCGGATGAATTGATCAACCTCGATGGTCAGTACCACGGCGTGAAGCTCGAGTCAGGGCCGATGCATCCTGCCATCCTGGCACACGCGATTCCGTGGCGGGATCCGACCCAATACCAGCGTCTGATGCGGCTGCTCCCACGTATGTCGGTACTTGCGCCGCTGGTTCGAGACCATGGCGGCGGGCGCGTCACCGCAAGAGCTGGAGGCGCCCGCGTCGACTACCGGCTCAGCCGCAACGATCTGGCGGACGTGCGTCGAGGCATCAAGGCCGCCGTCCAGGTCATGGAGGCCGGCGGGGCGCGTGAGATTTTCACCGGACAGAGCGCCTATGTCGCGTACCGGCCGGGTCAAGCTGGCGGCGTGGAGGCGTTCATGAACGAGGTCGACCGCCACGGCTACGGTCCGGGCCAGATGGGCTACTTCAGCTTCCACCAGATGGGGTCGTGCCGGATGGGCACCGACGCGGCCACATCGGTGATCGGTCCCGATCACGAGGCGCATTCCGTGAAGGGCTTGTTCGTCGCCGACGCGAGCGCCTTCCCCAGCGCCTCGGGCGTGAATCCGATGATCACCATCATGGCGATGGCCCACCGCGCATCCCGCTTTATTGCGGCGGCCTGCTAACGTGCCGACCCAGTGGCTTCCGCTCTTCCCGCTGAACGTCGTCCTTTTCCCGCATATGCCGCTGCCACTCCACATCTTCGAGCCCCGCTACCGGCAGATGATCGCCGACTGCCTCGAGGAAGGTCACAGTTTCGGCGTGGTCGCCATCCGAGAGGGGGCTGAATCCGGGCCGGCGACACCGTACGACGTAGGCACGCTGGCGAAGATCGTGCGCATCGACCGACTGGACGACGGACGCGTGAATTTACTGGTGATGGGCGCGTCGCGCTTCGCGATCATGCGGACGGCCGACGATCGTCCCTACCTGCGGGGCGAGATTCGAATCATCCCCGAGACTGGCGACGACCTCGACGCCACGGCCCGCCTCACCGAAGCGACGGCGACCACCTTTCGGCAGTACTCCAACCTGCTCCGCGAGCTCGTCGGCCAGCAGCCCGACGAGGTCGAACCGCCGATGGAGCCGGAGCTGCTCTCTTACCTGATTGCTGCCGCGCTCAACCTGCAGGTACCGGAGAAACAGACCCTGCTCGCGGAGGCACGCACCGACTCGCGTCTGATCCTCGAGCTGCGCCTGTTACGCAAAGAGATCGCGCTCCTCAAGCAGATGGTGGCCCACGCCGCGACCGCGGCCAAGGTGCAGACGTCTCTTAACTGATTAACGTGTTGGACGCTCTTGGCGCACTTCAAGACTGGTACGAAAAGCAGACCAACGGCGATTGGGAACACCAGCATGGCGTGAGCATCGAAACAATCGACAATCCGGGCTGGCGGCTTCAGATCGATCTCAACGAAACAGCGTTGGCCATGAAACCATTCCCGAGCGTGGAACGGCAATCCGGCGTTGCTGACTGGGTTCGCTGCTGGATCGACAACAGCACGTTTCATGCTGCCGGCGGATCCCGTAACTTGACGGAGATGATCGAAACATTCCTCGCGTTTGCGAATTCCTGACGAGACGAGCCGGCTTGCAGCTTTCCGCCCAGTACAGCGATGCGACTTCTGTAGGCGCCCCGGGAGGCGTTTTTGACACGGCCGGTGCCAGCGGAGGCAAGCCGGGCTTGGGGCTGAGTGTCGGCGGCGACTACTTCCATTCCCCGGGTGATCCGAGCCAAGCCAAGATCACCGGTTATGACGCGGGAGTCGGGGCGGGAGCCGCGCCCGGCTTTGAGGTGCACTGGGGGCAGACAAACGCGACCCCGCATCCGTTCTGGGGCCAGTGATACCAGCCGATGTGTCTGTCACCTCTTATGCTCGTGGCTATTTCAGCGTTGGCGTACGGCGTAGCGGTGACGTTCGACATGTTCGGGGCGGCCACAAGAATGCCCAAGTGGCTTCAGGGCCTGGGTGCGCAGTCAATCGTGGTGCGCCGAGTCGCTGGAGCAGCCGTCGCGGTGGCAGGGCTCGTGGCTCTAGCTACATCGCGGTGCTAGCTTCACCGGTTGACACAGGTACGACGGAGCCGGCCAATTAGCGTACGGTGGTCGCTGATGAAAGGCATTGTTGCGGTTAGGGAACGCTGCCCTGACGGTTGAGCTATCCGAAAAGACAGACACGACCGGCGCCTATGGCTTTGAGGATGGGGAAATGGCACCACTCGGCGGCAACCTAGTAGAGGGGAGACAACATGTCCATCCAGCACCAAACGTCGCGCACTGGATCGGCTAATACAGCGTCCTCGGCGGAACGACTTGTGAGTCGGACACCGAAGTGGAAGATCCAGGGTGTCAACTAGGTTGGATCTGCTCGCCTCAGCCGAGTTAGAGATAAAGCCAGGGCTCACGTGCGACTCGGCACTCCGGATTGTGAGGTTGATCGCCGATCACCTAGCTAGAGGCGATGTCGAACCAAAAAGGGCGTCCAATGCGATCTACTGGGCTGCGTGGCATGCCGGGGCATGGGCCGAGGGTGACGAGTGCGCGGAGTTGGCCGGATGGGGATCTGAATTCCTGCAGCTCGCCGACGCGCTAGGCGAATACCAGGACGATCCGCGATCCCTGGCGGCCCTGATTGGTCTGACTCGGGCAGCAGCAGCTGCCATAGGCTCCGGAAGCCCGATGCCACAGTGGCGAGCAACTCCCGACGGGATCGAGGTGCAGCCGTCGGCGGGATGACGAGATGTCTGGTGGTCTTCGGGCGCCGCTCCGCGAGGCGGATCCCGTAACTTGACCGAGATGATCGAAACATTCCTCGCGTTTGCGAATTCCTGACGAGGTGAATCGCTCGGCACCGGGTTTACGGAGCCCGACGGAGGCAGAGAAGGCAGTGATCGACGCATTGCTCTCTGCCGAATTCCCCGGGAAGGACGCGCTCCGTATGCAGATGGCTACCGCCCTGGTCAGGACATTGGATGAGGATGGGGGTTTGGAGATCTCGCCTGCCGAGGAATCACTCCCGGCGACTGTTGTATACCGTGTACCTGTCGAGGCCGAGGCCGAGGATGTCGATGGCATGCCGATTCACGTTCTGCTGCACGTCGTCGATGGCAGGGGGCGCGCGAGTTGGAACTATTCCGAGAGGATGGAAAGACCGTTCAACGGCAGCCATCTCCCGAAGACCTCCGGCTATTAGTGCTGTAGCTGTCCGACGAGGTCACGGCGGTCACCTTTCGGCAGGACTCCAACCGCTGCGCGAGCTCGTCGGCCAGCAGCGATGACGTCGAGCCGCCGATGGAGCCGGAGCTCCTCTCCTACTTGATTGCTGCCGCGCTCAACCTGCAGGTGCCGGAGAAACAGACCGTGCTCGCGGAGGCACGCACCGACTCGCGTCTGGTCCTCGAGCTGCGCCTGTTGCGCAAAGAGATCGCGCTGCTCAAGCAGATGGTGACCCACGCCGGCACGGCGGCAAAGGCTCGGACCTCGCTCAACTAGCCGTCGTAGAGGTCCATCACCAGCCGCCAGGCGTAGCCGCCGGTCGCGTTGAGCGTGGTGGCCTTAACCTGCACCTGTCGGGCCAGGTCAATCGTCATGATCCCGTCCGCCCCTTGCTGGACGCCAGGCTCGATCGCGGCCACGCGCCGGGTGGTGATGCCGTTCACCGGCGCACTCGTGACATTCGTGTCTTTGAAGGTCACAACAAGATGCAGGGCATCGGGCTGGCTGATGACCATGGTCGGTAGTCCCGTGCCGTGCATGTCGAAGACCAACCGGGTGTAGGCGGCCACGGCGGTCCCGGATCGGATGCGGAACATCGTCTCGCCACCGACCCCGTTCCCCAGCGTGAAGAGCACTGGGGCTGTGGCGGCCGGGGTTGGGCTCAGGCTCGGAGAGATGGAAGCGCGCACGGTCGCGGATGGTCGAACACTGGCGGTCGCCACCACCTTCGCACTTGTGCTGCGGTTCAGGACCTTGGAGATCAAGCCGCCCTCGTACAGGACAGCGGCCAACAGGACACAGGCTGCGGCTCCCAAGCCGACAGCGATCCGCATCGCGTTCTCCGGCTTGCCAGCGGAGACGGGCGCTGCCACCTCGGCTGCCTGGTCGAAGGGATGGATGTGCTGCTCTTCGACCGGGCGCTCGGCCGTCTCCGCCACGATGGCATCCCATCGCGACGGCTCGGCGTGGACCGGCTCCGGTTGCGGTTCCCATCGATCGGGGTCCGCTTGCGCGGCCCAGTCATTGTTTTCGACCTCGTGATGCGAGTCGACCGGCACCTCGCGCAGGGATGCCGGCCACGCCTCCGGCGGCTGCGGCGCGGCGACTTCAGCCTCCATGGCCACTTCGGTCGGCTCGGGTTCAAACGGGGCGGGCTCGTCAGGCGCGGGTTCGTAAAACGAGTGCGTGGGGACCGGCTCCACGGGTTTTTCCGGCTCGACCTCCTCCGGCTCGGCCATCGTCGGATAGAGGGGCTCAGGCATCGGGGAGAGTCGAGTGGGATGGTCCTGGACCGGCTCGTCGCGGAAGATCTCCCGCTCCAGCTCCGTTAGGAGGTCGGGGATGCTGCTGATCTCCAGGCGCGCGGGCGACGGCAGATCGGTCGGCGCAGGTGCTTGCGGCGCCGGGGCGACGTCGTATGAGCGGGACCCGACTTCCGCGCGCAACCGATCCGGGATCGACAGCGCGAAGGCTTCGTCCATCGCGGCCGGTCCCACCACGGCGCTTGGTAGGCGCCCGACCCGCAGCAGCATCTCGCGGAAATCCTCGACCCGCTCACGGCAGGCTTCGCAGCGCCGCAAGTGGTCGCGGGCCCACTCCAGATCCTTGCCGTCGAGCCGGTCGTCGAGGACTGCGCTCGGGGAAATCCGGGTGCAGCGGTTGCGCTCAAAACTTGATGTAGTCATAGATCTCCCCGAACTCCGCGCGGCTGCGATCGAGCGCGTGCACCAGTTTTTGCGGGGCAACGTCGACGACCTCGGCGAGCTCGTCATAGGAGAGCTTGACGAAATCGCGGAGCAGGATCATGGCGCGTGCCTCGAACGGCAGGGCGCCCAGCGCGCGCTGGACCGTGTCACGACGGAGCGCCCGTCGCGCCTCGGCCTGGGGAAATCCCGCGAGCGTGACCTGGAGGGAACGGTTGCGGCGAAACCAGCGGCGGGGGCGAAGCGACTGACGGCTGAGCTCGGTCGCGACGCGAAGGACGTCGGCGCGGCGCATGCCTTCGCCCGCCGGACGATGGCGCAAGCCGTCCGCAATCTGGCGAAACGCCGCGCACGTGACAGCCGCGGCGCCGTCGATATCGTCCATCAGCCGCGCGACATAGTTGAGGACGACAGGAAAGTCCGAATAGAACTCGCGTTCCACGGATGCAGCCCGAGCGCTGAATGCTGGCGCTTCGACGTGTACCTGATCCATTACTGGGACGTTGGTCGGATGCCTGCAGTGTAGTGAGGCGGCATCAATCCGTCAACTCGACGAGGTCTCCGATCTCGTAAAGCCGGGCCAACGCCTCACGCTCCGTGGAAAAAACCCCGACCGGCATGCCGATGTCGGCGACCACGACGCGTCCCGCGTTGGTGGCGTCGCGGAGGCCGGGCTTGGGTGCCACCAGGGTTATGGTTGCCGCCGCTCGGACGGCGCTCTCACGCCCCGCCCCGGTGTCCGCGTCCAACCCCGAAGGCACGTCGACAGCGACGACGGACACACGGCTCGCATTCATGGCCTCGATGATTCGAGGCGCGGGGTCGCGAAGCGGCAGGTGGATCCCGATACCGAACAATCCATCGACGATGACGTCGGCGGATAGGTCGATACCGCGAGGCGCCTCCAGCGTGGGGATGCCAAGGCTCTGGAGGGTCCGCGCGTGACGGGCGGCCAGGCTGTTCGGGTCGCGTGCAGGTACCACCGACGCGCGAACGAGCGCGCCCCGTTGGTTGAGAAATCGGGCCGCGACCAGTGCATCGCCGCCGTTGTTGCCCGAGCCGGCAACGACGATGATGCGTTTCCCTCGCACACCGCCCATGAAGGCATCGACCACCCGGGCGATCTGCCAGCCCGCCACCTCCATCAGCTGGATGGGCCCGATCCCGAATCGCGAACTCGCCTGCTCGTCGGCCTGTCGAAGCGCGGGCGACGACATTATCGGGACCTGGCTCCACGGGACCGCCGGCCAGGTCATGTGACCAGCAGCGTCTCGCCTGGAGCCGTGTGGAGTCGCGTCGCCGCCGACCCCTCGCGGAGCGCAAACTCG
>Ga0207646_10007139_pt1 | contig 11425 bp, 8 predicted proteins | sample KBSK5502metaG_FD_184343 | JGI IMG/M metagenome (GOLD analysis project Ga0207646, IMG submission 184343) | Corn, switchgrass and miscanthus rhizosphere microbial communities from Kellogg Biological Station, Michigan, USA - KBS K5-50-2 metaG... | ecosystem: Host-associated > Plants > Roots >...
GATGCGTGTATGTACGGTCGCTCGGCGGTAGCAAAGAAAAGGCCTGATAGAGTGTGCTGGCAGCGTCATAGGGCATTCCGCAACCGCCAAATTCAGGCAAAAATCTCCGAAAGTATGCTCGCTTCTCACTGTTAGTCGTATCGCGTACCCAGATCTGCGCCTGACGTAAAGCCTCGCTAGCCGCAAGTCTCTCGGCTCGCCACAGTTCATAGAAACGGACGAACAGCAGTGTTGTACTCAGCTCATTCACCGACCAAAGTGAGGCGAGGACGCCAGCCACTCCAGCTTGTACCAACCCCGTCGGCAAGCTGATGACTTCATCAGGGAGGGTCAAGCCAAGCATGCCCGTCTCGCAGGCGGAGAGAACAGCCAGACGGACGCTGGGTAATCGCAGTGATAGTAGGTCACGCAGCGTCAGCTGCTCGTTATATGCTAGCACTAGGCTGCTCTGGAGTGGCTCATCTAATAGGGCCATTCCGTGGCAGGAAAAGTGCCAAACGGAAGACGATGTATCAGTTGAAAGCGCATCCAGCAGATCTTTCCGAGTGGCGCCCCTCCCGCGGAGGATGGTTGTGGTCGCGAAGTGATTGGCGGCGGCCTGCACCTCAGTGGTGGAGTAGGGGAGGGGACTCGCCGAGACAGAGTATGGCTCGTCCACTGCCAATAGCGTGTCAACTGTGGCCTGCGCCGCAACAGCTCGTGCCGTCACCAGCGCTCGCGCATTGGGCGCGTAATTGAATGCAATGGTATCCAGAGCGTAGCGTTGGCCGGTGGGTGCGGCAGCATCCTCTGTCCATGCTGCATGAAGGGGTAGCAGACTCAGCCCACGAGTGGGGATAAGGGTGCAATGGTCAACGCCATTGGCGATTAGTGTGTTCACAAGTGGGTTCATCAAAACGTCCCATAGCCAGCGCGTGGCCCCCTCCAGCGTGGTGAACCAGGCTTCACGGGTCGCCTTATTGCTAGGGTCGCCCCACCAGTTGTCGTAGGCACCCAGGTAGCCACCCGGTGTGGGATCATCGTCTTCTGGCTTTGGGCCTACAGTCAACTCGTTTAAGGCAATCACTGTCAGCTCATCGAGCCAGAGAGGGATGACGTCGACGCGAGTGTGGATCCTAGATATGCCTCCATCTATTTCTGTATGGTGACGTGGGACGACAATGAGTGCCAGTCCACCGGCAGAGGTTGTAGTAATGTAGATAAGGCTACCAGCATCTACTTTCGATCCAGACTCCGTTGTCGACGTAACAGCAGTCTGAATATAATGGAAGTCAGACGGTTCAAGGAAGTCTGCATAGCCCGGCATCTGGCGGATCGTCTCCACCGTCGCGTCCAGGTCAGCACGGGCTTGACGGATGGCGTCGGACAGGTTCAAGCCTGAGGGCAAGGTTTTCTGGTTCCTGATATCCTGGGTCTCCAGGTCGTGCAGCCAACTGGCAAGAGAGACATACCGATCGTACAACTCGGGGTTCAGGTTCTTTAGGTGGACCAGATCTGAGCGGTCACGCTCTAGGGCCTGCGACAGCAGGCGAGCCTGACCTCGCTCCAGCATTTCTACTGCGTGGTGTAGGTCTCCCGTTTTGGCGATGGCATAGGCAGCACGCGCAGGGACGCCCATTGCTGCTTGCAACCACGCCTCTTTGTTGCTACGTAAGAGTTGCACCTGAAAAAGTCGTTCGCTGGCTTCAAAGCCGTAGGTGTAGGCCAGTGCGGCTTCCGCCCATTCCTTTCTCTCAAAAGCCCAGTTACCCCAGTGGATTGCTGCACTTAGCGCCACCTCGAGAGTGAGATCCATCCCCTTCTGGCAAGCCTCCTCGAAGATCGCGATTGCCCGCGTCAGATCGGTCAAGTCGCCTGTGCACGTGTAGCGGTCCCGGAGATCTTCGCCCAGATTGCTGAGAACCGCGGGTCGGTCAGGTGAGTCCAGAGGCATCTGAGCCAGAACCATTTCGTGTAACTCAACTGCCCGCGTCAGATCGGTCAAGTCGCCTATGCGCAGGTAGCGGCTTCTGAGAGCTACACCCAGATTGGTGAGACCAGGGAAGGAGTCTAGTCGATTCTCGGAGATGATCTCCTCCAAGACTGTGATTGCCTGCGTCAGATCAGGCAAATCGCCCCTGATCTCATAACGTCTCAAAAGCCCAGTCCCTAGGTTAGTTAGAAAAATGTGCAGGTTAGGCGAGCCCAGAGGCCTCTGGGCTACTATATCTTTGTTGATCTCAATCCCCCGTTCCAGATCAGCCCAGTCCCCAGTACGCTCGAATCGATTGTGCAGTGCAGCGCTCAGGTTAGTGAGAAAATCGAGCTGTTTAGGCGAGCCAGAGGGCGCCAGCTCCACAGCCTCATTGAAGGCCTCAATTGCCTGCGTCAGATCGGCCAGATCCCCCGTGCGCCTGTAGCGGGTAGAGAGTCCAATGCCAAGTTCGCTGAGAAAATCGGGTCGGCTAGGAGTGCCAGGGGGGGTCCAGGCAATGGCCTCATTGAAGGACTCAATTGCCCGCGTCAGATCGGCCAGATCCCCCATGCGCAGGTAGCGGGTAATGAGTCCAAGGCCTAAGTGGTAAAGATACTTAGGTCGCTTTGGTAAGCGGCGGGGTGTCAGGTCCACAACCTCATTGAAGGTTTCTATTGCCCGCGTCAGATCGGCCAGATCCCCCGTATGCTGATAGTGTTCGTTCAATACAATACCTAAGAAGTGGAGAGAGCTAGTCCGTACAGAGTGACCTTGGGGTATTTGGGTCAGCACGGCTATCGAGTAACGGAGGACAACGTCCAGATCTTCGAGACGGTGAGTGACCTTATAGCGCTCATGATAGATATGCATTGTATGGGTGAGCAGATCTACCGCGCTCCTCCAAAAAGCTGATTTTGAGGCAGCGAAATTATACTGTTGTACGATGTGTTCCCAGGCCGCCACTGCGGCGTCTAGGTTCTGCAGATCCCGGTGCTCCTGGTAACGAGCCTCTGCCTCCTCGGCTTTACGTACGTCAGCTTGGAGTTCAGGGGACTGTGCATAGGAAGCGGCCCTCTCCGTAAAGGCTACTTCCACGCCCACCTCACGGCATCGGCGCAAGAGGGTACGATTTTCTTCGAAGATGTAAATGGCAAGCTCATCGTCCTGAACAAGTGCGGCCTTCAACATTTGCCCGAGCTTGTCGTCAATATCGTCGGAAAGCAGTTCGGGGTGCTGCTCGACGATACGCTGTGCTTCCTCTCCCATCCTGGCTGCAAGGAAAGCCGACAGGGTTTGTTTCTGCATATCCTCGAGTGTGGCAGGCATACGTTTCTTGCCAAACAAGCGATGTAAACGATCGAACATGGATACCTCCTCATGAATGTACAGATGTCGCCAAACTACCACCTCTATTTCCTGGCAGAGGGAGCACATCGGAATGTCAATAGCGCTCATAATCGCGACGAGCCGTCACTCATTTGTTATCAGGAAAAGTTCGATGTAAGCCTGTCTGTTGCGTCGCCTTCATAATCTCATTCTCAAAATCGTGGTAAATCTTTGCTAGAAACCCCGGGGTGTTTGGTATATACCGTTTGAGAAACTCTACCTCCTCTAGCACTGATATCCCCTGGTTGACCATTTCGGCGTACTGCAGCAATGCCTGGTCTTCCTGCAATATTTCCACTACCGAGGCAACTTTATAGATCATGAGCTGTTCATAAAGGTAGCGAATGGTTTGCTCCCGTCTTACGCGGGGAAGACCGTCAAGCATCGCATCCCAGTTAGACTTCTTCAACAGCATTTCCAACATGAGATGGATTTCAGGCGGAATGGGTTGCTTTACTAGCCCAGGTAGTGGGTGGAGATCGGTGGGCTTTTTGCGGCTAAACCAGGTCATTTTTAGTTCTCCTCATGCTCAAGCAGGGTTTCACGGTAAGTGCAGAAACCTGCGCATCTGAATAGCAACAGAGGAGAACACCATGATTTTCCATGAGAACCCTGACCATCAGGATTGCTTCCCACCGTTTTCTGTGGGATAATCAGGTAATTGAGCAACATCGACGCACAAGGGGCACCATCATGTCGGGATCGAGCTAACTCACCGGTATGACTGTTCAAGAGAAAAAAGAGCGCATTGAAACAGCTATCATGCTGACACACCTCTTTTGCCAAATGCCAGGTCAACCACTTTTGCAACTGATGAGGCACCATGACGGGGGCTACGGCCTTGCCGATCAGGATGACACGATGACCTTTGTGAGGAATGGACACGGAGCAGAGCTCAGCGTTCCACCTCCTCTGGTCTCACCAAGGGAGCTGCATGCATGACGGCACCATTCGATGCGTCAGTCGTTTGCCCAGTGTTGATCGGGCGCACAGCCGAGTTCGCTGTTTTCCACCTGCTGCTTGAGCAAGCGAAAAGCGGCAGCGGGCACGTTGCCCTGTTGGGCGGGGAAGCAGGGGTTGGCAAATCGCGCCTGGTCGCGGAAGTGAAAACCTCCGCCGAGAGAGAGGGCTTTTTGCTGCTCCAGGGGAACTGCTTTCAGGCAGATCGTGCGTTCCCCTATGCTCCCTTCCTTGATTTGTTGCGTGCGTCCTTTTCCGGATCTTCCAGTCTTCCGAGACACCACGACCTGCTCCCGTTTGCGCAAGAACTCTCACAGTTTCTTCCTGACGTGACCCCACACATCCCCGAACGTCCGTCTCTCATCCCCTCATCCCCACTTGACCCACAACAAGAGCAACGCCGTTTGTTTGCCCTGTTGCTGCACTTCTTTACCGAGCAGGCCACACACCAACCGCTGCTGTGCATTCTCGAAGATCTCCATTGGAGCGACGAGGCTAGTCTTGAACTGCTGGTGTACCTGGCACGAAGCTGCACGCACCTGCCTCTCCTGTTTGTGCTGACCTACCGCAGTGACGACGTGTCTCCAGAGCTGAGGCATTGCCTGGCCGCATTCGACCGGGAGCACCTGGCTCAGGACTTCTTCTTGCAGCGACTCAGCCGTACCGAGGTCGATGCGATGCTCCGGGCCATCTTTGCCAGGCACCAGGCAACACCTACTGGTCTGCTCGAAAGCATGTACACGCTGACTGAGGGAAATCCTTTCTTCATCGAGGAGATTCTGAAATCGCTGCTGGCGACCGGCGAGATCGCGAACAGAGAGGGTGTCTGGGAACGCACCTTGCTCTTCGGCACGCATACACGCTCCCCGTTGATTCCGCGCAGCGTGCAGGATGCCGTCTACCAACGGACAAAGCAGTTGAGCGAAGAGGCCCGACAGGTCTTAACGCTGGCAGCGGTGGCGGGAAGACGCTTCGACCTCGCCATCCTCCAGCAGGTCATGCAGATCGAGGAGTCCCACCTGCTGGCGTTCATGAAAGAACTGGTGGCAGCCCAATTGGTGAGGGAAGAGGCTCCTGACCAGTTCGTGTTCCGTCACGCGCTCACACGAGAGGCCGTGTACGCAGAACTGCTGGCGGGCGAACGCCGGTCGTTGCATCGGCGCATCGCCGAAACGATCGAGCAGGGCGTTTCACCTCCCTCAATCCTGGATGCCCAGCTGGTTGACCTCGCGTCTCACTTCTACGAAGCAGGCATCTGGTCAAAGGCTGCGGAGTATGGACAACGCGCCGGAGAACGAGCGCTGATCCTGTATGCACCTCGCGCGGCTGCGGAACACCTGACACGCACGCTCGACGCGCTCTCGCACCTGGGCGGCACTCCTCCCGCTGTTGTGGTACGAGCACGAGGACAAGCCTATGAAACAATTGGCGAGTTTGAACGAGCGAGAGCCGATTACGAGCGTACCCTGGAAATTGCCCAGCAGACACAAAACGGCACCATGCAATGGAAGAGTTTGCTTGATATCGGATTCCTGTGGGCAGAGCGTGACTACTCTCAGGCGGGACAGTGGTTCCAAAGGGCACTCGATCTCGCGCAGGGGCTGGCCGATCCGAAACTCCACGCTCGCAGCCTCAACCGCTTCGGCAACTGGCTGGTCAATACCGGGCGGGTTGCAGACGGGTTGCACACGCACCAGGAAGCGCTTGGCATGTTTGAAACCCTCCAGGACCAGGAGGGCATGGCCGAAACCTTCGACCTGCTGGGGATGGCCGACGGCATCTATGGGGATACTGTACAAGCAGTGGAGCAGTACGACCGCGCCATCGCATCACTGCGAGCCCTGAGTGACCGGCAGGGGCTCATCTCCAGTCTGACGACGCGCGTGGCCTACGCCAGCCTCTCCTGGGTTGAAACAACCTACAGCGTAGGCGCTCCACCTGAGCATTGTTCCCGCGACATTATGGAAGCGCTGCACCTGGCTCGACAGGTTGACTCACTGACCGGGTTGGCCTATGTCGAATGGAATGCCGGCCTGGCCTTTGCTTCCTTTGGAGAGTTTGGTCGAGGGCTGACACACGCACAGGAGTCCGTGCGGATCGCCAGCGAAATCCAGCACGCGCAGTGGCTGGCCGCAGCCTATTTCACGCTGGGGCGCGTGTACCTCTCGCTCCTGGAGGCCAACCTGGCAGTGCAAGCATTGGAAACAGGTCTCGCGCTCGCACGAGACATCGGTTCAGCCTGGTGGGTCGGCAACATCACGGCATACCTTGCCCGGGCCTGTCTGTTGCAAGGGGCGCTGCCGCGAGCAGAGGCGGTGCTCCAGGCTGTGATGGCACGCTCGGAGCCTCCCACGAACTCGCCAGAGCGGCGGATATGTTGGGCCTGGGGGGAACTCGCGCTGGCAGGTGATGAAGCAGAGGTGGCGCTGGACGTAGCTGACCGATTGCTTGCCTCGGCGCCAGGAGCGACAAAGGAGCAGCCCATTCCCTGGCTCCTCAAGCTCAAAGGAGAGGCGCTTGGGGCGCTCTCGCGTCGAGAGGAAGCTCTACAGGTGTTGGTGGAAGCCAGGCGCGGTGCCCTGGCTCGCCAGGAACAACCCCTCCTCTGGCAGATTCATCGTGCGCTGGGACGACAGCACCGGCGCCTCAAGCAGGAAGACCAGGCCCAGGTCAACTTTACTGCCGCGCGAGAGGGGATCGAATCCCTGGCACAAGCGATTGATGATGATTACCTGCGTGAGCACTTCTTGCATGCCGCACTCAGCACGCTGCCCAGGGAAAAACCCGTCTCTCCCAACCGTGCGGCCAAAGAAGCCTTTGGCGGGCTCACGGAGCGCGAACGCGAGGTCGTGCGGCTCATTGCTCAGGGCAAATCCAATCGCGAGATCGCTGATACGCTGGTCGTGGCGAAACGAACTGTCGAGACACACATCAACAATATCCTATACAAGCTCAACCTCACCTCGCGCGCACAGATCGTTGTCTGGGCTGTCGAAAGAGGCCTCGTGACACACTGACCTGGCTCATTATCGGCAGCTTCTCGCTCCTGTGCTGCGGCTTTCCGCACGCTCTCCATGCATCCTCCGCCATTTTCTCTGTGCGACGTGCTGACTTTCTCCATGTGTCCCCTTTCAATTTCTCCATGTGTGCTACGATGGCAAGACCGTCAGTTTTCGCTACACTACTCGCATCAGAGATTCGCTCGTGATGAGCACGTCGTAGGAAAACGCATATGGAGGTGACTTATGGCTTCAACCCAAACTCGCTGGCAGCTCGCCGGTGATTACTTCGAGAACTGTAACAGTGATGTCGTGTGTCCTTGTCTCTTTTCGCCAAACGCGCCCTTGACGGAGGGAAGCTTGACCCACACCCAGGCGATGTGGCTGGTGGAGGATGTCGAGTCCGAAGTCGCCGCTCTCAAAGCCCGTGGGGTCGTCTTTGAAGAGTACGATGTGCCCGAGCTTTCGACCGTCAACAGTATCGCGACGGTAGGGCCAGGCAAAGGAGCCTGGTTTCAAGATAGCGAAGGCAATCTCCTCTCGTTGGCTCAGTTTGACTAGGTCTGAAAAACGAATTGATAGGATAGAAGGAGGTAGAGCATGTATTATCGTGTAGCTATCCAGGGAGATCCGTCGCTTACCTGGCAGTGGAAATCAACGCCGCTGAGTTCGCTGAATACCTTGTTGCAGTGGCTGCAGTTCTATCGAGCTTTTCCGAAAGATCGCTTGCGGATCTTCTCTTCTCCGTCACGTGAGGAGATGAATGAGCAACTTGCACGAGAGAACCAGGGGCTCTTGTCCTCCTCGGTTATGGCAGCACAATTTCTGCAAGAGAGATTGATCGGTTCACGAGAGATGGCAGGCGAAGTCGTGGCACGTGGGACACGCGGGAACGAGCCGACGGCATCCGTCGCCATCGAATCCACATCCAACGAGAGAAGCTGGGGATCATACACGCTCGATGAGAGGGGCAGCAGTTCCCTGGAGAAGAGAAGAGTCGAGCTAGAACGTGGAGGTGGTGGTGATTATGACCTCCCGTACCGGTTCACGTTGCCAGCCTCGACGATGCAAGTCCTCGTCTGGATGAAGCTTCTTGTGAGGGTGCAGCATGGTGATCTTCAACCGTAGGTCGGAGCCAGCGAGCAGTGACAATCATCACGCGCCGCTTGTCTCCAGGCGCGACCGGCGCGGAGAATAAGACCTCTTGAAAGCAGGAAGTGCGTGAGGGAAGGAAAAAAGCTATTCTCAGTTCTGCTGTCTGAAAGGAGTGCTCACAATGGTCAAGGTAGAAATGAAGTAGTATCATCCATCGTCCGATTGAGGAAGTCCTTGCGTATCTGACCGATGCCGGGAATAGCCAGCAGTGGGACTCTGGACTGGTAGAGCTCCGGCAAACGCCTGAGAGCCCGGTAGGGTGGGCATCAGGGTCACCGAAGTACGTACCTTCCTGGGCCGCAGGTTTGAGACGACCAGCGAGGTTGTCGAATACGAGCCACCCACGAAGTACATCTGCAAGGGGCTAGAAGATCCGTTCCCCATCACCGGGTCGCTCACCTTCGAACCCACGGCGCAGGGCACCAAAATCACCTGGACATTCGAGATGCAACCGGGAGGGGTCTTTGCCCTGGCCGAGCCCTTCCTGGCGAGCACCCTCAAAAAAGCGATGGAAACCAGTCTGGCTGGGCGAAACACGTGCTTGAAACACGTCGTTGATGCGCTCCCTGCCTCCTCACGCGCCTGGGCAAGCGCGGAGCGATCACGGGGGAGGCGCAGCGCGCACCGCGGATCGTGGCAAACGCGCGCTCATCGCTCGTCTTCCAGACGCGTGGGAAGGGTGCCACAGCGCGCGGCGGCGGACGGCGACCACAAGCCAAGGAGGTGCGGTCCGCATGGCAGGACCTGCGGTACTTGGTCTGATAGAAAGTTGCGAACAAAGAGGCAGATCTGGCTTCAAGGATCATCTTGGAGCGCAGGAGAGAAGGAGAGAGACCATGTATTATCGTGTCGCGTGGTATCAGAGTGCGATTCAGGTGCATCCACTGCCAACCTGGCAGTGGCAATCAACGGTCCTTAGTTCACTCGAGACCGTGTTTCAGTTTCTGCGGCTCTATAGCGCTCTGCCGCAAGATCGCCTGCGAGTCTTCTCTTCCTCCTCGTGTGAGGATCTGGACGAGCAACTCATGCAAGAGAACAAGGGACTCGGCTCCCACTCGGTCACGGCAGCACAGTTCCTCCAGGAATTGATGATCCGTTCTCCAGAGGGGACGCGGGGAACGCCAGAACGCGATGAAGGCGCGGACCGCCGATGGCAGCCATCGCTGATGGGTGCCAGCGCGGCTCGCAGCCAGCCATCGGCGAAGGAGAACGGCACAGAAGGAAACGACTTGGTTGCAACAGGGGCGAGTGCTCTGGAGAGCAGACGGCTCGAGCTCGAGCGTGGTCCGGGTGGCGATCAGGATGTCCCCTACCGCTTCGCCCTGCCTGCCTGCCTGCCGCAAGCTCTTGCCTGGATGAGGCTGCTGGCCAGGGTCCATCGTGAGGAGGTACAGCCGTAGGGCGTTCTCGCCGACAGCACCAGCTGTCACCCCAGGATTGCCTCTCGGTTTGCAACGCGCGTATGAGGTCTGATGCGCGTCTTCGCGCATCGCAGCAAGGAGTGATTATTATGTCAGCAACCAAGGTTTCTCCCACTGGCACGGGAACGACCACGCCCCGTCGTGGGCGCTCCGTCCTGGATGTAGTGATGCTGGTGGGACTCTTCATCGTCGTTGTGGCCGATGGGGTGGCCCAGGGCCTCGAAGGCGCGATCATCCCGCCCGTCGTGGTCTTCCAGGCCCTCTATCTGCTCTGCGGGATCGTCGTGGCGACCCGCTGGCGGTGGGCTGTGCTCCTGCCACTGGTGATCTGCCCGCTCGGCATCGTGGGGGACTTCGCCTCGGGGTTTCCGGAGTATACCCTGACCCATCCAAGCAGCAATTATATCGCGTTCGGCCTCTTCGTGCTGGAGTACCCGCTGCTGGCGCTGGTCATCGGCGCCAGCGTCAGCAAGCTCGTGCAAACGCTGCGGCGTGAGCCGTTCCACGCGCCGCGTGGGCTCTCGCCCGCGTTGGGCGCGGTGGCTGGGCTCATCCTCGGCGCGTTCCTGATCGGAACCATCGCTCAGGCGCCGGCTGCGGGTGGCTTGGCCACGGGCCAGGCGGGGAGCGCCACCGTACACCTGACGGCCGCCCGGTTCGCCCCGGATATCGTAGCCCTCCATAAGGGCGACCGGCTTATCATCGTGGATGATGGCCCGGTCCCGCATACCCTCACCAATGGGTCCTGGAGCGCCGACCATCGGCCCGTGCCAGGTGTGGAGCCGGGAGCGCCCCGGGTCAACAACGTCGCGCTCAACAACAACACGGTCACGATTGGCCCGTTCACTACGCCAGGCACCTACCACATCTATTGCACGATCCATCCCGGCATGAATCTGACCATTGTCGTCCAGTAGAGGAAAGAACCGCTCCTCGTTGAAGGAAGGTGTCACGATGTCACTTCAAAATCAGGCACGCATTGGAGGAGTGATTGCTCTTGCAATGATCCTCGCATTGCTCGTTGCACGCAACCGTCTGGGGAGGTTGAATGCCGCATCTTGGCTGGTGGTTCTTGGCGCTGTGGTGGTCGCAGGTGAGCACGCGCAGTTTGCTATTGCGTATTCGGTGCCGATTATCACGACGGAAGGGCCGATGCTGCTCTTGCCGCACGCACGCCTGCACTTCTTCATGGCGGGTATCTATACCATCATCGGCCTGGTGCTGCTCTGCGTGATCGCGCGGACGCTCCTGAAAGAAGGGCGGCGCAGTGGGTGGTACGCGCTGCTGTTGGCCTTGCTCGTCGGTGCGGGATGTGACCTCGTCATAGGAGGATGGTGGTGGCAGCACGGTTCGCCGCTCTATCAAGTGTTCGGCGTGCCGGTGCAGGGTTTTGGCTGGGAATTTTTGTATAGCTATCCTGTGGCCTGGATCACAGCGCTCGTGATCTCCTACAAACCGATCTTCAGGGAGAGACCTGCTCAGGCTTCTCCCATGAAGTCCTGAAAAAGGAGGATCTCATGCTGCATCGCACGTTTTGGACGGAACGCCGG
>Ga0207646_10007140_pt1 | contig 11424 bp, 11 predicted proteins | sample KBSK5502metaG_FD_184343 | JGI IMG/M metagenome (GOLD analysis project Ga0207646, IMG submission 184343) | Corn, switchgrass and miscanthus rhizosphere microbial communities from Kellogg Biological Station, Michigan, USA - KBS K5-50-2 metaG... | ecosystem: Host-associated > Plants > Roots >...
GCAACACCAAAGAGGGCTGCTCAGATCAGGTGATGGAAATCGCTTGTGGTCTACACAACATCAGAGTGCAACATCGCAAGCGACCGTTGAGGCGTTGAGCCAGTTTTCTTATTTCCGATAACGTCTAATGATCTGGCGTGGGAACTGACAGCATTGCGTCACGCCCCAACGTCTCGTAGTTGATAAGCGGGTCGTGGTCGCCAGCCAACAGCAACTCACGTGCTCGTTCCTCGAAGCGCACGGCCCAGTCGAGCGGCTCGACCTGGTGACGGCCCCAGGCGTAAGCGTGCAGGTTATGCACGAGGTTGCCGCTGCCCACGATGAGCACCCCTTCGTCGCGCAGTGGAGAGAGCTTCTTTCCGACTTCGTAATGGAACTCTGCCGGTTGCATTTCGTCCAGGCTCAGTTGCACGACAGGGATGTCGGCTTCAGGGAAAACATGACAGAGCACAGACCAGGTGCCGTGATCCAAACCCCAGCGCTGGTCTAAACCGACTGAGACCGGAGCGAGCAAATCCCGCACACGGTTCGCCAGTGCCGGGTCGCCGAGCGCCGGATACATGACTTCGTACAACTCTCGCGGGAAGCCGCCGAAATCGTGGATCGTGCGCGGGGCGGGGTTAGCCGTCACCAGCGTCCCCGGCAAGTACCAGTGAGCGGAGATGCAAAGCACGGCACGGGGGCGCGGAGTTGCTGCTCCAATCGCAGCCCAGCCCTCCGTCCAGTCATTGCGCATCAGCGCGTTCATCGGGTTACCGTGCCCGAAGAAAATCGCAGGCATGGACTTGGCCATCTTCATTCTCCTCGCGTGTCGGCTTAAAGGATTCTCGTTACCTCGCGATGTGCCAGCACGACGGAGGGCTGGCGCTGGAGAGCAGCGTAGTACTTCCGCTCGAAATCGTCGCCCGTCTCCAACGGCTTGAGCAACATTCGTGCTTGCGTGAGCAGCGATTCTGCATCACCAGTTCCTGCCGGTTCGTCCGCGTCCAGCAGTTCGTCAATGTGCACGATCAGTTCGGAGATCGAATGCAACCAGGCGAACTGCTCGTGGTTGATCACGAGTTGTAGTAATTCACCGCTTGAGACGCGCCCGTACACCTGCTCGTAGGCTGCGCGCTCCGCGTCGAGTAGCACTTGGTGCAGGTGCAGCAGTCCACGGCGCAATTCGCGCAGGCGATGGAGCGTGAATTCGGGAGCAGGGATGTCAGGACTCGCGTTTCTGTTGTTGCTCATGGCCAGTTTGTTTGCAGATGCGACAGGTGAAGTCTTCTCGCATTCGGACAATCCTCTGTCGGCGCAGCCTCATAGTTGCGGAGGCAAGAAAAGGGAGAGATCTACGGAGCAAAAGGGAGACGGGAGAGTATAAGAATGGGAGGCGCTTCCTGTCTAGTGCTCGCTCGCGCTCTGCGGAGCGAATCGATGCGGCGAGCCGGTCTACGCGAAGTAAAGGCGGCCACCGAACGTTTCATCAAGAGCGGCGCCGTCATCAAGGATGTCTTTGGCAGACTCGGCGAAGCTGAGGAAGAGCAGCATCTTTGCCTGTGACTACTGAATGACTCGGTCAACCGCTGATGGATGTGCCGATCAGCCATCCCAGACCGAAAGTGATTCCCGCCGCCATTAGTCCCAACATCACTTGCCGCGTTCCGGAGTACAGGACATTTTGCCCAGTCAAGAGCGTAATCCCGGCGCCGATACCGAAGAGCGCCAATAGGCTCACCACCGCGCAGAGGGCAACTCCTACTCTCCCGGCCAGCAAGAAGAATGGCGATACAGGGATGATCGCTCCCAGAGCGAAGAGGCAGAACGAGGCCGCCGCCGCCGTCCAGGCCGAGCCGCCCAAATCTTCAGGGTTGATCCCCAACTCCTCGCGCGCCAACGTATCGAGCGCCTGAGCTTGATCCTTGATCAGCCGGTCGGCGAGACTTTGCGCCTCCTCCTCAGGCAGTCCTTTGGCCTGGTAAATCAACGCCAATTCCTCGGCCTCTTCTTCGGGCACTTCCTCGACCTCTTGCTGCTCGACTTCGATCTGTCGTTGATAAAGCTCGCGCGCGCTCTGCACCGAAAGCCACTCGCCTAAAGCCATCGAGCAGGCCCCTGCCAACAGACCCGAAAGTCCGGTAATCAGCACCGACTTGGCTGAGAGGTTGGCGCCGGCCACGCCCATCACCAAGCTGAAGTTTGAAAGCAGCCCGTCATTGGCGCCGAGCACCGCTGCTCGCAACGCATTACCTCCGATCGCGCGATGGCGTCCCTCTAACTGCGCAATGCGGCTCCCCTCCAGCCCCGTGCTCGCGCCGCTTGTGATCGCCCGCAAGAGGCGCGCGTGCGACTGCTCATCTTTCGGCAATCCGCCGCGTTGCGCTTCAGGCTGCCGGTCGTATTTGTGACTGTCAATTTGTTCTAGAGGGACGATGTTCGGCAGCACGAACTCCGGCCCAAAGCGCCGTGCAAAGAAGATCAGCGTGCGCGTTCGCCAGTTGAGTTTGAATTTAGGCAACGGCTGTTTCGCCGCGCGGAGCTTCGCCTCCCAAAAACAAGAGTGTCTTTCTTCGGCCTCGGCCAGGCGACGGTAGACTTCGCTCAGTTGCGGTCTCTCTTCGACTTCAGCGATGGCGCGGTAGAGCGCGGCACTGTTCAATTCGTCGAGCCAGTTGGCCCTGTATTGATCCATCTTGTCAGTCATGGTTGTCCCTCACTTGGGCCTGTTGATCCTCTCATCTAGGGAGCTGTTCAGCAATAAAGTGAGTGACGATTGGCGGCTGGGGGCCGAGATGAAAAGATTGGACGCGCTCTTCCACCTCACGATCCTCAACCGTCACTCTCTCGTGCTGGCGCAGGTGCTCGGCCCAGGACTCAAACACAAAGCTTTCGACATAACGCTGAGGATCGGCTGAGTCACGAAACAGGCCCCAGCGGATGGCGCCATCGCGCTGGCGGATCCGCCGCATCTCGCTCATGGCACGCAAAAAGTCCTCACCCCGTTGCGGGTCGATCCGATACTCGACCTGCACGAGTATCGGGCCTTGCTCCGGCTGCGCGTCTATGACCACTACCGGTTCAGGCCAGTGCATCGAAGGTGTTAATTGTAAATCCTCACCCCAGACCAGCCGAAAGCGCCACGTCGCGATGAGACCGATAAAAAGGCCCAGCGACGCCACCAGGAGCGCGCGTGAGACTCCAATGCGCGCCGCCACGACCCCCCAAACGGCGCTTCCACCAGCGAGGCCGCCCATGAATACGAGCAGCTAAACAGCGAGCGCCCGCGCCCGCACCCAGGACGGGGTGACGGCCTGTGCCGCAGTATTCAAACTCGATAGCACTGCAATCCAGGCGACGCCCCCGATTGCCAGCGCGACCGCCAGCACGGCGAAAGAGCGCATGTAACCGAGCGCGACTGTGACCAGGGCAAAAACAGCCGTGGCTCCGGCCACCAACCCGTTGATTGAAAACTTCTGTCGCGCTATTGGCAGGAGCCATGCTCCCGTCACTGCTCCAGCACCTAGACAACCCAGGAGCGCTCCATAACCAAAGGAACCAAGACCCAAGCCGCGCCGCGCTTGCTGTGGCAAGAGCGCCCACAGAGCACTCGCACAAATGATGAAGACACCGCTGCGCGCTAACACCGCGAGCAGGGCTGGCTCATGTCGCACATAGCGCGTGCCAGCGCGCATGGCCCCAATGATGTCCTCGGGCGGCAAGACGCTTTTTCGGGGCGCGGGCTGCCAGCGATAAATCACAGCGATCACGCCGAGGAATGAAGCGGCGTTGAGGAGAAAGACTGCCCACGGGCCTGTCGCAGCGACGAGAAAGCCACCGATCGCGGGGCCGATGGCACGCGCGATGTTGACCCCAACGCTACCGAGCGCGATAGCTGCTGGCAGATCGGACTTCGGGACCAACTCCGGCGTGATCGCCTGCCAAGCCGGGTTACTCATGGCCGAGCCAAGGCCGAGCAGAAAGGTCAGCCAGAGCAACCGCCAGGGTGTCATCTGGCCCATCAGCGAGAGAACGCCCATCGTCGCTGCGGCCACGCACATCCAGCTTTGCATCACGAGCAGTAAGCGACGACGATCAACCACATCTGCCAGAGCACCTGCCGGCAACGCCAGGAGCACGACGGGCAGACTCCCGGCTGTTTCCACCAGTGCGACCAGAATCGGCGAAGTTGTGAGCGAGGTCATAAGCCAGGCCTCGCCGACATCCTGCATCCAGGTCCCGATATATGAGGCGACAGAGGCGATCCACAATGCGCGGAAGAGCGAGACACGCAGTGGGCTCCACGCAGACTTAAGCGGCGTCACTGCCTCTGGTGATCGTTCTTCACTTCCAGCTTTGGTTTGAGTATCAATAGCTCTTTTCCCGCAACTAAAGCATGCCTTAACGACTTGGTAGGAGATTACGCCTGCATGAGTTGTTGCACCTTTGCCGATTCCTCGCCCAGCCACTGCGGGTTTTGCGCCGTGCTGTCAAAGAGTGACGTGGTTTTGAACGGTTCGAAATGGCCCTTCGCTGCCGCCGCCTCGGTTTTCCCCAGCAACTCATCAATCTCCTGCTGGCTGAGTTGATGGAACGTGCGCACGGCTTCACATGCCTGATCGAGAATTTCCATACTGTCAATGCCTGTGATCACAACCGAAGTGGGCAAGTTCAGCGCGTAATGCAGGCACTCAATCGGCGACACCGTATGCGATTTCAAAAGTATTCCGTTCGCCATGCTCTTCATGCCGAGCACGCCGATCTGCTGCTTCAGGAGTTCCGGCAGCACCAGCTTCTCAAAGCTACGATAATGCGCGTCCATGACATTCAAAGGCATCTGAACGGCGTCAAACTTGAACCCGTTCTCCGCCGCCACTTCAAGCGTGTGGAGGTGAATGTGCGGATCTTTGTGTCCGGTGAAACCGATGTAGCGAAGCTTCCCGGCCTGGCGCGCCTCCTCAAGCGCGGCATTCGCTCCCTCTTCATCAAAGATGCGGTGCGGGTCTTCGTAGCGGATGACCTCGTGGTGCTGCACGAGATCTATGTGATCCACCCGCAACCGCCGGAGCGATTCATCCAGTTGCTTCGCTGCTTCCAGCTTTGACCGTCCGTCAATCTTGGTCATCAGGAAGACCCGCTCGCGGTAACCGTCTGCGAGCGCCTGACCCATCCGCCGTTCGCTCTCGCCGTCGTTGTAGTCCCACGAGTTGTCCATAAAATTGATGCCGCGATCAATCGCGGTACGGACGATGCGCAGGCTCAAGTCTTCGTCCACATGCTCTAAGCTCAGATGCCAGCCGCCGACGCCGATGGCCGATACTTTTTCTCCGCTGCTGCCGAGTGTGCGATAAATCATGTGGTGACCTCCTTCGCGTAGCTTTATGCGCCGTTAGCGCGCGGGCTAGTGCCAGTTGCTCTCACAGCGACTCAAAGAAGACCTCATCCACGTAGCAGTAGCCCCACTCCTCGCCCGGCTCAAAGGACTTAATGATGGGATGCTTGGTGGCGTGAAAGTGCTTGGTCGCGTGCTTATTCTTTGAGTTGTCGCAGCAGCCGACGTGCCCGCAGGTTTCGCAGAGGCGCAGGTGCACCCATGCATCTCCCATCCGCAAACACTCTTCGCAGCCATTTGCGCTCGGTTTTACTCTTTTGATCTGGTCAAGATGTGAACAATTCGTCGCCACGGGCATCCTCCTTCGATGATTTTGATGGTTGTTTTGGCATCAGTTGTGTGAAGCTCTCGGCTGCGATAAGCAAACAGACTCAAGGCGACAGACGTGCTGATGATCTCAACATGAGTCCTCCAACGATTAGCTATATTAGGGGATGCGATGACTTCATTATAGCAAGTTGTCAGGGAGGAAGGCGAAGCAGGTCAAACGTGTGGGGAGGTTGCGGGATAACAGCAGGAAAGGAGACGTGCAGCCTCCCTTCCGCTGGGTTAGGGTTCAAGGGGTGGCAGGCGTCTTAGCGTGAGCGATCTCAAGCCTCGCCTCAAGTTGCGGGATGGTGATCTGAACAAGCGCCTCGGTGGTCTCAATCAGTCGTGGCTCACGATTGAGGTAGGTCTCGACGAGAGCAACGGCCAGCGCGGGGTCGCGAATTGAATCGGGGGAAATAATGAAGACGAGAGTTCCTCTCCAGAAGAATTGGCTTAGAGACTCTGCACGAAATTGCATCTCTTTCGCTAAGCGACTCCAGTTCCTGAGCCGTGAGCATTTCCGAAATATCTGTCAAACCATTCCCAATCGATTTGCTTTTGGCTTTATCAGACATTGTTGAATTCCAACTTCCTATCTTTTGTTTGGGGCGGGCAGGTTTATTCCGCAATAGTACTCTGAATTGCCAAGGCAGATTGACGGCGCTCGGCTCCTTCTACTTCCTTGATGAGTCGTCCAGCCAGGTGATAGACCAGACAACACATCTTTCCACTAGATCTCATCCAGTTTGGATGTGCGCAGGGCATAATCACACCGTCGCTGACCCACACCTGCAAGTCATAATCAAATCCGTTCCAGACAAAACCATCTTGGATCTCATCACTGCTCTCGCGCATGATCGCATCTCCTTTGGCGGCCAACCGCTTCTCCTTCTAAGATTCGCCAACTGCCGCCGCGTCTCCCGTGGCAACTGTCAGACCACGCGCTCTACTGCTCTCGGCGGCAGCTCCTCTAGCGCCCCCAACTGAAGTCAGAGCGATCGGGAATTTCGATCTGAGGTGCAGGCGGAGTTTGATGGTGCTGATGATCTTCACGCCGCGGACGCGGACGGTAGTCGGAAGCAACTGCGCCGCGCTCGGGTTCTCTGCCAGAAGTACTCTCGGTGCTGTGCGCTCTTTCCTGAAGGGGACCAATTTCAGTTCCCAGGCTTCTCGTTCCTTCTGCGACCCGCGCTCGGTCAGGGTTACCAGCTTCAAGAGGCTGCATGCGTTCAAGGCTCTGAGTGCGGTCAGAAAGTTGCTGCGAGCGCCCCACTTCAATGGCGCGCCGCAGGTGATCAATTTCGGGGAAGACGCGAAAAAAGTCTTCGCTCGCCCTTTGACTGTAGGATGTCAAGGCTTGCAAATGTTTAGCATCAGCCGGATCGAGTTGATGGAGAGTTTCGGCGACGAATTGCCTGTCGGCGGCAGGCCCGTTGTGCAAGGGTTCGGCGCGAGCCCTTCGCACTGCTTCGAGTCCCGCTCGATTAGCATCTTCGGCCAGCGTCCAAATGCGGTCGGCGGTTGCGCGGCCCATCTTCGTCGTGCTTTGGTCTTCGCGATCCGGTCGGGGTTGGATGTTCTCCTGAGCGCGGAGATGGGCATAACCGATCCCTCGCAGATTCTTAATGGCGGCGGCGCGTTCGGGTGATTGCTTCACTGCCTGATGAAGCCACCGTGCTGCCTGTGCCTTCGCTAAGTCAGGCTCATCCCTCAATGAGGCTTCTCCGTGAGCCACTTTCAGATGGGAAGTGAAAGCTTCAAGATAGGTATCTCGTTCTCGCTTTTCCCGCAAGCGGGCTTCGGCTTCGCGAACCTTCTGGTCGATGAAGTCCTGGCGCACATCCTTCGCGAGCCGCGCCCGGTTCTGTAGTTGGTCCATCGCGTGCGCGATCGTCCGGTCGAGTCGCTCGGCCTCCGGGCCGCGGTTCTCTTCCAGGATCTCCGGCGGCGCAAGATCGGCCCAAGCCAGTCTCTGCGACTGCACGCGGATTTGCTGCTGCGTGGCGAGAGGAAGCTGCTGGCGCGCTTCTTCAGTCGTCAGCCCAGATATTCCCCTGAACTGGCTTGCCGCCTCCGCGAGGAGTTGGTTTTCATGCTGTTTGGCGGCGGTGATGTATTCTTTGTAGGCCGGGCTGCCCTTGGGTTGAGGGCTGTGATCCCGTTCTGCTTTTTTCTGTCTTGGCGTTTCAGTTGCGCGCGCGACAGGCAAAGAGTCGGGAAATGGTTTTTCTTGAGCTATCCTTCGGCTTAAAGCTTGTTCTCTCTCGCTCACCTGCTGATAAAGATAGTCGCGCTCATACGGTCCAAGACGATCATGAAGCGCTTTGAGATCGAGCTTGCCGGGACGCTTCATCTCGTGGTTATAGTTTTTAAGCTGCGCTCGGTAGTGTGCCATTGCCTCAAAACTCTCGCGGCTCTCTAGGTCTGTGAGCATTAACCGCAGCGTGGGCGACGGCTTGGCCTTTCCTTCTTTGAGGTCTCGCCGGCGTGCGTCTTTCTCTTCTTTCGACATGCCTCATCGTTGGCCAAACTCACCCACTGACGGCATCGCCTGCGAGAGGGACTGTCTGACCACGGTTGTTCATCGGCACGATCCGATCCCCGATCTTCGCATCCCGGATCACCAGCCATTCCTAAGCATCCACGTCGCGGCGGTGCAGGTTCAGGATTTCTCCCTTGTGCTGGCCGGCGTACAGGGCCAGCAGCACACACAAGTGCAGCATCCCCATCTATGGAAGAATGCTCTTCTCTCGGAGAGAGTGTATAATCCCTATCTTTTCTTAGAGGCTTGAGTTGTGATTACCTAAGTGTTATATAGACCCTTATCCTATTGATGATCTGATGCCATATTTCGCCAGCGGAGGAGTAAATCATTGGCTGATAAAATTCCCCGGAGTCTGGGGTCCATTTACACCCCACCTGATTTCGCCCGTCTCCTAGCTGACTGGGCAATTCAAGAAAAGCGGCAGAAAGTGCTAGACGTTGGCGTCGGCGAAGGGGTCTTCGCCTTTGCCGCCTATCAGCGCCTTATTCAACTCGGTGCCCGTTCTTCAGCCGCCCAACGGCAAGTGCATGGGGCCGAGATCCACCGCCCGGCTTACGAAAAGTTCATTGAGCAAGCCGCCCGGACAAAATTGTCCTTCCCCAACATCCACTGCGCGGACTTCTTCAGTATAGAATTTCCACAGGTAGATGCAGTGCTTGGCAACCCTCCTTATGTGCGCCGGATGTACATTGATGGTATCGAGGACATTCGTAATCTTGTCCTCAATGAACAAGACTCACCACATCTTCAGGAGGTTTCCAGACTGGCGGATTTATACGTTTATTTTCTGCTCCGGGCGGCATCGCAGCTTAAGGAAAGTGGGAGACTGGCTGTCATAACTGCTGATTCGTGGCTCAACACCCAGTATGGCGTTGCTTTCAAGCAGTTCCTCCGGGAGAACTTTAAGGTCGAGAGTCTAGTGAGTTTTGACCGACAGGTTTTTGAAGCGGAGGTCAAGCCAGTGTTGCTCTTTGCGACGAAGAAAACTTATTCAGGGCGGGGATCCCAGTCGGTGCGCTTTATCCGCGTGAAGAACGGGCTTCCGGCTGGCGAGTTGTTGCAATTGGTTGGCAATTCCCGTAGAGCAACACCCGATTTAGTTGTCTCCCACATTAGGCATAGAGACCTGGAGGTGGCCCGCCCTTGGAGTTGGAATTTCAAAGCGCCGGACATATGCGAGGAGATTGCTGCTCACGGACTGATGACTCCGCTGTCAAAGTTAGGAAAAACCGGCATCGGGATTCAGACTCTGGCAAAAGAATTTTTCGTCCTTACGCCTGAACAGGCGAGATCTTTTCAAATCGAGCCTGAATACCTGACGCCGCTTGCACAGTCCCCTCGGTACTATAACACCCCTACTATCGAAATCGACAGCACGCCGCTCTTCTATCTGTTCTACTGTTCACAGAGCAAAACGGAATTGACCAGAATGCATGCATTGGGCTATATCGAGCGAGGGGAGAATGCTGTCGTTCCAGTGCGGGGAAAGGACAAAACCGTTGTCGGGTATCACAATAAAGAACGGATTCAGGAAGCGCACCGCCCCCATTGGTATGATTTACGCTCGGCTCTGGAGCGACGCGGGCGGGCAGAGATTCTAATCCCGCGTCTGATTTACCAAAAGTTTCAGGTCGTGCGGAATCAGGCACGGTTTGTGCCGGGAGAACTCTTCATTGAGTTCACGCCATCTAACGAGCACAGAATCGAGACAGAAGTCTACTTGGCGGCTCTGACAGCTTCAGCGACTGAAGTCCTGCTCCGGGCCAGTGCCCAGCTTTACGGTGGCGGCACTTACAATCTCAGCCCTGGGCAACTTGGGAATACACCGGTGTTAGACGTGACGCGGTTGTCTGAAACGCAAAAAGAGACTTTGAAGCAAGCGTATCTCAATTATCTTGCGGACGCCCGCCATGATCGCGAGGTAATTGACCGCGCGGTAAGCAGCATCCTCGGCCTCAGCCACGCGACCCAGAACAAGTTGAAGGAAGTGCTGCTGGACTTGATTAGCCTCGGCCTATCATCTAAGTCACCTTGTCCGGGTCGTTGATCACCTAGACAGGTGGAAAGCCAATGCCATGACCAAAGCCTTCTCCATTGACGCCCGCGCCATTCTGACGTTGGGGAGAGACAGCATCAAAGACCACACAACCGCACTCGTCGAGTTGGTCAAGAACAGCTATGATGCGGATGCGACTAGGGTCGAAGTCGGGGTTTTTTCAAATGCCGAGGAACCATGCATTCGCATCGCAGATAATGGATGCGGAATGACAGAGAAGGCGATTGACAACAACTGGCTGAGGATCGGGTACTCAGAAAAGGTAGAAGAGAGAGTTAGCACACTCAACCGCCGGCGGACCGGTGAGAAAGGTATCGGCAGAATCTCTGCGGATCGTCTAGGGGCAGTGCTAGAACTGCGGACCAAGGCCGGGGGCAAAGTCTTAGGGCTGCGAGTAGATTGGAAACTCTTTGATGTCAGGGGAAGGAACTTGGCAGATATTCCGATTCACGTCATACCCGACTTTTCTATTCATCTCCCGCTTCTACCTGGCGGGCGTGAGGCGAAGTCCGGCACAGAACTGATTATCAAAGAACTCCGGCAGAGTTGGACGGAAACTGATATCGGGAACCTACATCGGGAACTCTCGCTCCTGGTCTCGCCTTTCAGAAAGGTGAAGGACTTTCAAATCATTCTCGATAACGATGTCGAAGAATCGTTCAATGGACAGGTTGTTTCTGAGGTCTATCAAACGGCGCTCATAACGCTGGATGTTTCCTATGACGGTGAGCAGGATTTGAAATACCGATTTACGGATCGCGTGGACGGCAAAGCTGTCAAGGGGACATCAGAAAGCATTACTTGGCGGGATCTGATGCAAAGGCCACATCAGAGCGGCCAAAAAGAGCTTCGCTGCGGACCGTTTACCCTGACTCTAATGTTTTTCCCGCGTAAAGTGGAGATTCTTAAAGGCACAGAGTTCAGCCTGTCTGACCTCAGGCAATTTCTGAATAGCAATGCGGGGATCAGCATTTACCGTGACAACATTCGGGTAAAGCCCTATGGAAACCCGAAAGAACCGGAAGGGGACTGGCTCGGACTTGGCACACGGCTGGCCCGCAACCCTGCCAGCGCTGGCCGTGCGACCTTTCGTATTTCACCTAACCAACTTGTCGGTGCAGTCTTCGTCAGCCGGGATGATAA
>Ga0207646_10007142_pt1 | contig 11423 bp, 10 predicted proteins | sample KBSK5502metaG_FD_184343 | JGI IMG/M metagenome (GOLD analysis project Ga0207646, IMG submission 184343) | Corn, switchgrass and miscanthus rhizosphere microbial communities from Kellogg Biological Station, Michigan, USA - KBS K5-50-2 metaG... | ecosystem: Host-associated > Plants > Roots >...
GGATGTAGCGCAGGAACCACGGTCCGCGCATGATCCACGTGACGTTGGCCTTCTTGCGGAAGCTGACGCCCTCCGCAAGCTCGTAGCCGATGAAGCTTCCGCCCATGACGAGCACGCGCTGCGACGCGTCGGCCTTCTCGATGATCGCGTCGGTGTCGTCGAGGGTCTGAAAGCCCAGGCAGGCGGAAACTTCGGCGGAGCCGGGCCACGGAGGGGGCTTCGGCCGGCCGCCGGTGGCGATGAGGAGCGCGTCGTACTTCAGCTCCTGGCCGCGGTTGGTGTGCACGACCTTGTCTTTGAAGTCGACCTCGGTCGCCCAGGTCTCGAAATGGATGTCGATGTTCTGGGCGGCGGATTGCTCGGCGGTGCGCATGAAGACCTTCTCCCGGCGGACCTGCCCGCGGAGATAGCGCGGAAGCGCGACGCGGTTGTAGAGCGGATGCCTCTCGGCGGCGACGATCGTGATCGATGCGTCGGCGTCGGCTTTGCGCAGGTCCTCGGCGCAAGTCTGGCCGGCGATGCCGTTGCCGAGAATGACGTAGCGGCGGGTCAACTACAGCGTGAGGGCGTAGATGTACGCCGGACGTTCGGCATCCGCGAAATCGTATCCGCTGGCCCGCAGGTCCTCCTCGGCCGGATGGCCCTGCGGCAGCGTCACCGTCACGTGACTGAGCCCATCCGCGTCCGCCTCGAACCGCAGCGCCATCAGCACCTCGCGAAGCGCGCCGCCACCACCCGCGAGCAGCGACACCGCGACGTTGTGTCCCCACGGCTCGCGAAGCAGCGCGAGCGCGCGCCCGCCTGGCCCGACCCTGACGTGTCCCTCGCCGGCGAGTCGCCCGATCTCCTTGGCGTCGAGGTCGCGCGCACCGTTCATGTCCGGGCACACGCCGCCGTACAGCTCGATTCCCTTGCTCGCCGCAACCGTCGCCCACAGGCGTGACGCCTCGGACGGGTCCGGCATGCGCGCCGGGTCGCCGCCCTCGACGCGCAGCCCGCGCCACCACCCCATCTCGACCAGTCGCCTGAAGCCCGCGGACTCGAAGAGACTGATGGCGGGCGTGTCCCTCGTCGCCAGCCGCATCTCACGAAACCCGTGCTGCCGCGCCTCCGCGATCGCGTTGTCGAGCATCGCCCGCGCGATGCCTCGGCGCCGATGAGTGGTCGCGACCCGAAGGCCTTCGTACCAGATCAGCCCCGGAGCGTAGGGCCGGATCCGCTGCAGGCCGACGACAACGCCGTCGACCTCAGCGGCCTGGAACTCCGCACCCGCGTCGGACACCCAGCGGTCGAAGACGCGCGGGATGTAGTCACGGCCTTCCCACACATCCCTCGTCATCTCGACGACACGGGCTTCGTCCGCCGGCCGGACCGGCCGGACTACGAGGTCAGCGGTTTCCAATGCGCGACTCCCGAGAGCGCGACGCCGCCGTTGAAGACCAGCTCGTCACCGTCCGTGGTCAGGATCTCCTCCATCACCTTGCGCGCGCGCTCCTCGTCCCAGCCTTCGCCGAAGAGGGCGCGGCTGTCCGTCAGCGCCTCTTCCATGCTCGCGTATCGGGTCACGATCGGGTACCTGATGAAGTCGACGTCGGCCGCGACGCCGATCTGCAGCAGGAGCATGAACAGCTCGCTGAACCTGGGAAGGCGTGGACCGGAGTCACCGATCAACCGTTTGCGCAGCTCGGCCGCCGGGTGAGGGAGGTCGGTCTCGCGCATCATCACGAAGACCCGCTCGCGCGCGGCGTTCTGCAATTTTTCGAGGAAGGGCACCGGCTCGGCGACGCCGTACATCACGTGGCTGCAGATGACCAGGTCAGCCCGCGCGACCTCCGCGTCCTCCCAGGTGCTCGCGATCACCGTCATGTTCTCGCGCGGCGGGATGTGCGACCGCATGCCTTCGGAGGGCTCGACCGCGGTGACCCACTCGAGGCGCTCGGCGAGCGGCGTGGTGTGGCGGCCGGCGCCGGCGCCGACGTCGATCAGCGTCTTCCGCGGTCCGAGGTAGGGCTCCAGGACCTGGAGAAACTCGTCGCTGCGCGCGTGCGTCGAGCGGGCGTAGCTGCGCGCGCGGCGGTCCCAGTAACCGGAGTCGGCGTGACCGGAGGCCAGGGTGGCGCGGTCGGCGACGACTGCCTTCCAGCGCTCCACCCAATCGACATCGTGCACCCGGCCCACACTAACGGCACGTTAACGGTCGGCGTTTCGCGGGCGGTTTTTAACACAGGTGGGGACAAGCCGGGGACAACCCCTACTACAAAGCCAACAGGTTGTAGATAAGGCCCTGCGAACCACCATATCTTCGCTCCAGCCCTCTCCCCTAACGGGGAGAGGGAGAATACGGGCAATGGAGTTCTCGAAGGCTGAGGCGCAGCTCCTCGGGCGGTACTTCACCAACCTCGACCGGCCGGTTTTCGCCCTCCGCAACCTGCCCGAGGTCGTCAAAGGCGCGTTGTTCTCCCGCTACTCCCGGACCGAAAAGAGCCTGCGCCGGGTGCTGCTCGACGAGTTCATCAACGAGCCCGAGTCGGGCTTCGATCGCCTGGCCGGTGCGCCGGCGGATCACGAAGACATGGTCGCCGTCCGGCGCGCGGAGGAGTTCTACGAGCGCGTGCTGGTCGGCTACGGCGACGACTCGGTGGCCGAGCTCGCGGGCGCGCACGTCGCCGTCGAGCAGGTCTCGACCCTGGCCGCCAAGGCCCTGGAGGACAGCCGGATCGGGATCTCGCCCCTCGAGAAGTCGACGCGCTACGTGCGCTTCGATCGGCCCGGTCCGGACGGCCGGTTCCTGTACCACCGCGGTCCCGAGCTCCCGAATCCCGAATACGAGGCCGCGGCCGACGCTCTGTTCGCCACCTACAGCCGGCTCGTCGAGCCGGTGACCAGCGCCATCCGCGAGAAGTTCCCGCAGGAGGAAGGCGAGACCGACCGGGCCTGGAAGTCGGCGACCCGCGCCAAGGCGCTCGACCTGCTCCGCGGTCTCCTTCCCGCCGGGACGCTCACCAACCTCGGGCTGTTCGGCAACGGTCGTGCCTTCGAGTACCTGATCACGAAGATGGCCGCGCACGAGCTGCCGGAGTGCCAGCGGCTGGGGAACGACCTCCATCGCGAGCTCTCGCTCGTGATCCCTTCGTTCGTCCGCCGGGCGCTGGACGATAGGTACGGAAAGCCGTCCGCCGAACGATTGGCGAAGGTGCGCAAGGCGACCGCAAGCCTGGCTCGCCTCGGCAAGCCGGCCGCGACCGAGCCGACGGTGAGGCTGCTCGAGTTCGACCCGGACGCGGAGCGAAAGGTGGTGGCGGCGGCGCTGTTTCCATACTCCGACGCGCCTTTCGAGGACCAGGCGGGGGACGCCGCCGTTGTGCTGGAGGCGCTGCTCGGCGACCGCACCAACCGCCGTCAGCGCGCCCCGCGCGCGCTCGAGCACGCCCAGTACACGTTCGAGATCACGGCCAACTTCGCCGCCTACCGCGACCTTCACCGGCACCGGATGCTGACCCAGGACCGACAGCTCCTCGGCACCTCGCTGGGCTTTGACACCCCGCCAGGCCTGAGAGAGCTCGGCCTCGACGGTGACTTCGAACGCGCGATCGAGGCCGCCGCCACAACGCACCGCAAGCTGCAGGACGAGCTCGGCCCGGCGCTGGCCCAGTACATCGTCCCGCTGGCGTTCCACGTCCGCTGGTACTTCCGCGCCAACCTCCGCGAGGTCTACCACCTGTGCGAGCTCCGGACGACTCCGCAGGGCCACCCCGACTACCGCTGGGTGGCGCAGCAGATGTTCCTCAGGGTGCAGGAGGTGCACCCGCGGCTGGCGGGCTACGCCCGCTTCGTCGACCTCGGCGAGCGGGACGAGCTGGAGCGCCGGGCCTCGGAAAGGAGAATCGACGAAAAGCTTTCGGCACTCGACCAGAGAGTGAGGTAGGATCATCGGCCGGATCGGAGAAGAGTATGGACATGATTCAGCGCGGCCCCGAGCGTCGCAGCGGCGACAGGCGCTCCGGAGCCGACAGAAGGTTCGGCGAGCGGCGCAGCCCGGAGCGTGCGGCCGCCAACCGGCGCACCTTCCCGTTCGACCGTCGCGTCGCGGAGCGGCGTTTCGTCGAGCGGCGCGGCGACTGGCCGGAAGCCCCAGAAGCACTGGCCTACTAGCCCAAGCGGCACCCGCGTGGCCCGCCCGGCCCTGATCGTCCACGGCGGAGCCGGCGCCGTGCCCGAAACCGAACGCGCCGACCGTCAGGCCGCCGTTGAGCGCGCGCGTGACGTGGGCTGGTCTGTGATCTCGGCCGGCGCGCTTGGCGCCGCGGTCGCCGCCGTCCGCCACATGGAGGACGAGCCCCTGCTCAACGCCGGGATCGGCGCATGCCTGAACACCGACGGCGTGGTCGAGCTCGACGCGGGCGTGATGGAAGGCGCCCAGCTCCGAGTCGGCGCCGCCGCGTGCTTGCGCGATGTCCGCCATCCCATCGATCTCGCGGTCGCGGTCATGGAGGACGGGCGGGCCGTCTTGCTCGCGGCGGCCGGCGCGTCGCGCTTCGCGCGCGAGCACGGGCTCGAGATGGCCGACCCGTCGATCTTCATCACCGACCGCAAGCGCCAGAAGCTGCTCGAAGGCGCGGACACGGTCGGTGCGGTCGCGCGCGACGCCGAAGGCCACCTGGCGGTCGCCGTCTCGACCGGCGGGCGGACGGGCAAGCTGCCTGGCCGGATCGGCGACTCGCCTATCGCCGGTGCCGGTTTTTACGCCGACGACCGTTTCGGCGCCGTTTGTGGCACCGGCTTGGGGGAGGCCTTCATCCGCCTGGGGCTTGCCCGGCTGGCGGTGGTCGAGCTGCAGCACGGGATGGAGCCGGCTGCCGTCGCCCAGGGCGCGATCGACCATCTCGGCAAAGCCATGCAGGCCGCGGGCGGCGTGATCGTCATCGGCCGCGAGGGCCCGCCGCACGCCGCGTTCAACACGCCCGCCATGCCTTGGGCGATGGCGGAGTGACGGACACCGGCAACGCGGGCGAGCTCGTCACGCTGGCGCTGAAGCGCGCGGGCGTCAGCCATCTCTTCACCCTGAACGGCGGCCACATCTGGCCGGTCCTCGTCGGCGCCGCCGAGCACGGCATTCGCATCATCGACGTGAGGCACGAGCAGTCCGCGGCTTTCGCCGCCGAGGGCTGGGCCAAGGTCACGCGCGAGTGCGGCGTCGCCGCGGTGACAGCAGGCCCTGGCGTCACCAACTCGGCTTCGGCGCTCGCGCAGGCGATGGGCAGCGACAGCCCCATGTTCGTCATCGGCGGCCGGGCGCCCATCGCGCGGTGGGGCATGGGCTCCCTGCAGGAGATGGACCACGTCGAGGTGACGCGAAGCATCACCAAGAAGTCGATGACGTTGATGTCGGCGGACGACGCCTACAGCGCCGCGGCGGAGTGCATGCGCACTGCGCTGAGCCGCCGCACCGGGCCGGTGTTCATGGACATCCCCATCGACGTCTTCTTCGGCGCCGCCGATCTGCCGGAGGCCACCGAGCACCTGACGCCCGACCCGGGGCCGCCGCCGGACCACGAAACGATCCTGGACGCCGCGCGCGCACTTTCAGCCGCCGAACGGCCGGTGGTGATCGCCGGCGGAGGCGTGTGGTGGGCGCACGCTGAGGACGAGCTTCGCGCCCTGGTCGAGGCCGCACAGGCGCCGCTCATCGTCAACGGCATGGCGCGCGGGATGCTGCCGCGCCGGCATCCCCTCTACTTCTCTCGCTCGCGCTCCAGGGTGTTGAGCGAGGCCGACGTAGCCCTCGTGCTCGGCGCGCGCCTCGACTTTCGGCTCAACTTCGGGATGGCGCCGGTGTTCGGCGACGACACGCGGATCATCCGGTTGGACGTCGAGGCGGGCGATCTCAAGACGGCGATCCAGTGGCTCGCTGAATCGGTGCAAGACGATCACCGTCACGTCAGATGGATCATGGCCCTTCGTGAGACGGAGGACGCGGCGCGCAGGAGCGACGAGGCGATGACGAGCTCGGATTCCTCCCCGGTCCATCCCGCGCGGCTCATCGCCGAGGTCGATCGCTTCGCGGATCCTGACGCGATCATCGTCGGCGACGGGGGCGACTTCATCTCCTTCGCGGGCCGGCTGATCGAGCGGGAGAAGCCGGGACTGTGGCTCGATCCGGGGCCGTTCGGTTGCCTGGGCTCGGGGCCGGGCTACGCGATGGCGGCCAAGCTGGCGCGACCGGACAAGCAGGTCATCCTGCTTGCCGGAGACGGGGCGTTCGGCTTTTCCGCGATGGAGTTCGACACCATGGTCCGCCACGGCATCCCGGTGGTCTGCGTGGTCGGCAACAACGGGATCTGGGCGCTGGAGAAGCACCCGATGCAGCGCATGCTCGGCATGAGCGTGGCCGCGGACCTCGGCGGCAACGCGCGCTACGACAAGGTGGTCGAGGCGCTCGGCGGGCACGGCGAGACGGTGGAGCGGCCGGAGGAGATCCGGCCGGCCCTCGATCGGGCCTTCAAGTCCGGCGTGCCTGCGTGCATCAACGTGATTTGCGATCCGGACGCGGAATATCCGCGATCATCTGTGCTGATGTGAGTGCTGCCCAACTAAAGGCCGTCATCGAAGCCGACGAGTGGCGCACCGCCCAGTCCCAGTTCGACGAGGCGGCGGAGATCATCAGGCTCGAGCCTTGGCTGCGCGAGGTCCTGCGTGAGGTCCAGCGCGAGTTCACGTGCCACTTCCCGGTCAAGCTGGACAACGGGCACACCCGGATCTTCACCGGCTACCGCGTGCAGCACAACATCAACCGCGGCCCGGCCAAGGGCGGCATCCGCTACCACCCGGACGTCTCCCTGAACGAGGTCAAGGCGCTCGCCATGTGGATGACGTGGAAGTGCGCGGTGGTCAACATCCCCTTCGGCGGCGCGAAGGGGGGCATCATCGTCAACCCGCGCGAGCTTTCGCTCAACGAGCTGGAGCACATGACGCGCCGGTTCGCGACGGAGATCTCGATCCTCATCGGCAGCGACCGCGACATCCCCGCGCCGGACGTCAACACGGACGGCCAGACGATGGCCTGGATCATGGACACCCTCTCCATGCACCTGGGCTACTCGGCGCCGGCGTCGGTGACCGGGAAGCCGCTCGAGGTCGGAGGGTCGGCCGGTCGCGTCGAGGCAACCGGCCGCGGCGTGATGATCTGCTCGGTGGCGGCGCTCGAGTACCTCGGCCGCCCGCCGCACCAGACGAAGGTCGCGGTGCAGGGTTTCGGCAACGTGGGATCGATCAGCGCCAAGCTCCTCGAGGAGGCGGGTTGCACGGTCGTCGCGGTCTCGGAGGACTACGGCGGGATCTACAACCCGCTCGGCCTGTCGATCAAGCGGGTGCTGGAGTACCGCGCGCGAGAGAAGACGTTGAAAGGGTTCCCCGGCGCTACCGAGATTGGCAACCAGGAGTTGCTCACCGTTGAGTGCGACCTGCTCGTGCCGGCGGCGATCGGCAACCAGCTGACGTCACGCAACGCGCGGGAGGTCAAGGCGAAGCTCATCGTCGAGGGGGCGAACGGGCCGACGACTCCTGAGGCCGACGCGATCTTCCGCGAGCGGGGGATCTTCCTGGTGCCCGACATCCTCGCCAACGCCGGCGGCGTGACGGTTTCGTACTTCGAGTGGGTCCAGGACCTGCAGTCGTTCTTCTGGTCCGAGCACGAGGTGAACCAGAAGCTGAAGGCGATCCTCTCGCGCGCGTTCAACGAGGTGCTGAAGACGCACGAGGAGAAAAAGCTCGATATGCGGATGGCGGCGTACGTGCAGGCGGTGTCGCGCGTGGCGGGCGCCACGAGGGAGCGGGGACTCTACCCCTAGCCGGCGCGATACTCCCCTTTGCGCAAAGCGGGGGAATCAACGCGCCGCGAAACGCACGTTTTGCGCAAAACGGCTCAGATTTCGCGGGTGCGGAAGCTCGCGATGCTCAGCGTCAGCGCGATCCCGAACCACACCAGCACCCACAGCAGGAACTCGGTCGGCGGCGGATCCGACGCCGCGAACGGGTTCGCCCGCCCAGCGGTGCCCAGGGCCTTCATCGCGGTGATGAGCGTGTCCGGCTCCATCGCGTAGACGGCGCCGCGCCACAGGCCGTCGGAGGGCAGAAGCAGGTGGCTCACGACGCCGACGTTCTGCAGAGCCTGGTTCTGCAGGCCGGTGCCGATGTCGCCGACGACGCCCGCGATCCACGCCATCAGCCAGGCGACCAGCGCGATCACCCCGGCCGTGATCCCCGAGAGCCGCGTCGACAGCAGAAGGCCGACCGAAAGCAGGACCAGGCCTTCCGCCGCAACAAATGCGATCAGCTCCACCGGATGCGGAGGCAGGTAGCCGGTCGCCCAGTCGACGGCGGCAAGCTCCGCGGTCCCCGCAAACCCGGCGTAGATCGCGACCAGCGCGGCCAGGCCCAGCCACTTGCCGATCACGACCTCGCTGCGCCGCACCGGCCGCGCGAGCATCGAAAGCAACAGGCCGCTTTCGACCTCGCTCGAGATCAGCGGGCCCGCCACGACGGCCGCGCTCAGCGCCAGCACGCCGCTGTACATGAACGTGACGACGATTAGCAGCTGCGACGTCAGCAGCGCCACCTGCTCGGGCGGCAGCGGCTCGCCGTTGCCGCGGCTCAGCGTGGTGATCTTGTTGAAGCCCCACGCCGAAAAACCGACGACGACCAGCGTAAGGATCAACAGCGCCAGCAGCAGCCGCCGGCGCGACGCCTCCTGGATGGTCAGCCGCGCGATGACGAGGAAGGGCGGGAGCATCATCTCTCCTCGTCCTCGAGCAGCTGCAGGAAGCGGTCCTCGAGCGTCTGATGGCGCGGCGCCACCTCGTACACGCGCCCGCCCAGGGCGACGATCTGGGCCACCAGCTCGGGGACGCGCTCGGGGTCGAGGCTGGCGAAGGTCAGCTGGTCGCCCTCGTCGTCGATGCGGCCGAAGGTGAGCAGCTTGTTCTTGTCCGCCTGCTCGAGTCCCGTCGCCCGAACACGCACCGCGGTTCCCCCGAGCAGCTGGTCCATGGTCCCCTCGGCGATGACTCGTCCGTGATCCACGACCGCGACGCGGTCGCAAACCTGCTCCACCTCGCTGAGCAGGTGCGAGTTGAGAAAGACCGCGGTGCCCCGCGACGCCAGGCCGCGGATGATCGCGCGCACGTCGTGGCGGCCGACGGGGTCGAGGGCGGAGGTAGGCTCGTCGAGGAACACGAGCTCGGGCTCACCCAGCAGCGCAGCACCGAGACCGAGCCGCTGCTGCATGCCTTTGGAGAAGGTCCCGACCTTGTCGCCCGCACGCTCGGTCAGGCCGACCGTTTCGAGCACGTTGCGGATCTCGTCCTTCCAGCTCGAGCGCGGCAGCGGCGCCAGCTCGCAGTGCAGCGCCAGCACCTCGCCCGCGGTCAGCCATGACTGGTAGCGAAACAGCTCGGGCAGGTAGCCGATGCGCCGGCGCGCCCCGAGGTTGCCGATGCGCCGGCCCAGGAGCCAGCCGTCGCCACTAGTCGGCGTGAGCAGGCCAAGCAGGAGCTTCACCGCCGTCGTCTTGCCCGCGCCGTTCGGGCCAAGGAACCCGAAGACCTCGCCTCGGGGCACGGTCATGGTCAGGCCGGCCAGCGCGACGGTGCGGCCGAAGCGCTTGCGGAGCTCGACCGTCTTGACGGCGGGGGTGCCGGCGGCCGCCTCTTCCGAAGCGGCCGCCGACGTTCTCTCAGCGACGTCGGCCATCAGCACAACGCTAACGGCGCCGAGCTACTTCAGGTTATTCGCGACGTTGATCGCGTCGGACTGCTTGACGCTGCCCGCGATGGCGAAGACGTAACCGCCTTTGACCCAGACCACGCCCGCTCCGACCCCGGTGTTGTCACCGAGCGCCACCCCGTCGACGCCCTGGACCGTGACGGTGCTCGAGGTCGTGTACTCGATCGGGACCGGGATCAGCAGCGTCGTGCTCGGGTCGCCAACGGCCTTGATCGCATTCTTGAGCTGCGGGGTGATGCCGGGCTGGGCGAGGATGAAGTCCTCGAGCTGCTTGGTGGTCACCTGGCTCGACGTCACGGTCGGTGCGGCCGACTTGACGACGATGAGCTGCGGCAGGTTGATCGTGTTGCTGTCCGACGCTCCGCTCGGGTTCTGGAGGTTCCCGTAGACCTCGCCGATCGCCGGCCCGACGGTGACCGTGAGCGTCGCACCGTCCATTCCAGCGGGCAGCTTGGGCGCGGTCTTGCCGTGTTGCGCCGCCGCGGCCGCCGCCTTCTCGGCGCTGAACGTGAACACCGCCTGGGCCTGCGGCATCGCCGCGTAGGTGAGGTTGGTGGAAACACCCTTCGGCAGGCCCGGGGCCTGGGGGGCCGAGAAGCCGGCGACGGCCTCGGCGTCGGACGCGGAGGTCACCACGTGCAGGTCCGGCTCCTTTGTCCATTTGACGGTGCCGTAGTCGGCGAGCTGCGAAAGGGCCCGGACGTCGGCGACCGTGACAGGCACCGGTTTGACGGTGGCGGGCTTGAAGAACAGGCCGCTGAACGCGAAGCCGACGACGGCGATCGCGGCCACCATCACTGCGGCGACCAGCGCGAGCGCAGGCCGACCGGCGGGACGCAGGATCGGGAAGCGGAGGCCAAGCGCGGGCTGCGCGGCCGGCTCGCGCGTCACGCGCGCGAACGCCTTCGCCACGTCGACGTGCGCCTCGGGCACCGCCAGCAGTGTCGCCACCGCGCTCGCGTCGCCGGCGACGGACTTGAAGCGTGCCTGGCACTCGGCGCAGCCGTCCAGGTGCGCCGCGTCGGCGCCGACCCTGGCGTCCGGGTCGTCCACCATCCGGCGCAGTGTTCCGTCAGCTAGATGTCCCACGGGTGACCTCCTTGCGCAGCGTTGCCTCCGCGCGCCTCAACAAAGTTCCGATCTGTCCGATTCCGACGCCGAGCGCCTGCGCGACCTCGGCATAGCTGAGCCCGCTCGCGCGCAGCACGAGCACGGCGGCGGGCTTGGGTGCGAGCTTGCCCAGCGCCTGGCGTAGGCGCCGTCGGTCTTCCGAAAGCTCGGCCTGCTTCTGCGGGTCGAGCGTCCTGTCTCCTTCCTCCATCGCCTGCGCGACCTCGCGCTTCTGCCGGCGTCGCGCGCCGCGCAGGCGATTCAGGGAAGCGTGAGCCGCGGCCCGGTGCAGCCATGCGGGCGCGTAGTCCGCGGTCGCCGAGTGCAGGCGATGGAAGTCGATGAACACCTCCTGCGCCACGTCCTCGGCCTCGTGCGGGTCGGCCAGGACGCGGTTGGCGATCCTGACGACGCGCGCGTACTCGGCTGAGAAAAGAGCCTCGAACGCCTCTTCGTCAGTCCGGACGCTGGTCAAGCCGTTCGTTGCGCCCTGCGCGCGCCCGGCCCGTCGCGCACCGAGATTCAGTCCCACC
>Ga0207646_10007143_pt1 | contig 11422 bp, 10 predicted proteins | sample KBSK5502metaG_FD_184343 | JGI IMG/M metagenome (GOLD analysis project Ga0207646, IMG submission 184343) | Corn, switchgrass and miscanthus rhizosphere microbial communities from Kellogg Biological Station, Michigan, USA - KBS K5-50-2 metaG... | ecosystem: Host-associated > Plants > Roots >...
CGCGGGATCACCTCGCCCGCGGACCTCGACGCCTTCTTCGCCGATCCGCTCGACGCCCTCCACGACCCGTCGCTCCTGCCCGACGCCGGCGTGTTCCGGGACCGGATCGCGGCCGCCCGGAGGGCGGGCGAACGGGTCTTCGTCTTCGGCGACTTCGACGCCGACGGGCTGACCGGCCTCGCGATCCTCGTCCGGACGCTCCGGCTGCTCGGCGTCGACGCCGTCCCCTACGTCCCGAGCCGGCTCGACGAGGGCCACGGGCTGTCGCGGAAGGCCGTTGCGGCGGCGCAAGAGGCCGCGGCTCGCGTCATCGTCACGGTCGACTGCGGGACGACGAGCCTGCCCGAGATCGGCGAGGCGCACGCCGCCGGGATCGACGTCCTGGTCACGGACCATCACCGCGTCCCGCCCGAGCTGCCGGCGGCGCTCGCGATCGTCAATCCGCAACGCCCGGACAGTCGCTACCCGGAGCGTCGTCTCGCCGGCAGCGGCGTCGCGTTCAAGCTGGCCCAGCTCCTGCTGGCGGACGAGCCCGGCGGAGCGGCTGCCGCCCTGGATCTCGTGGACCTCGCGACGATTGGCAGCATCGCCGACCTCATGCCGATCCTCGGCGAGACGCGGGCGATCGTCCGCCTCGGCCTCCGAGCGATCGCCACGGCCCCGCGCCCGGGCGTGGCCGCGCTCCTCGCGGCCGCCTCGATCGCGCCGGAGCGCGTCGACGTCGAGACGCTGTCGTTCGCGGTCGCGCCGCGGATCAACGCCGCCGGCAGGGTGGGGGAGTCGCTCGCCGCCGTCTCGCTCCTGCTCACCGATGATCGCGCCGAGGCCGACCTCCTGGCCGCCGAGCTCGAGACCGCGAACCGGACCCGGCGCGACATGACGAGCCAGGTCATGAGTGAGGCGCGGGCGGCGATCGAGGCCGCGGCAGTCGCGGCGTCGGCGGGGGGCGGGGCGACGCCTGGCGCGACGATCGTCCGCGGCCCCTGGCCGATCGGGATCGTCGGGCTCGTGGCGTCAAAGCTGGTCGAGGACCACGGCCGACCGGCCGTCGTCGGGGCGGAGCTCGGCGACGTCATCCGGGCCTCGTGCCGGAGCGACGGCCGGCTCGACCTCGGCGCGACGCTCGAGGAATGCTCGACGCTGTTCCTCCGCCACGGCGGCCACGCCGGCGCCGCCGGCTTCGAGATCGCGACCGATCGCTGGGACGAGTTCGTCGAGGTCTTCGGGCGGCTGGCCGAGACCGCGGTCCCGGCCGATCCCCGCCAGCTCCTCGATGTCGACCTGGCCCTCGGGGCGCTCGACGTCGATTACGCGCTGCAGCGCGACTTCGTCCGGTTGGCGCCGAGTGGAGTCGGCAATCCTGAGCCGCTGCTGCTCATCCACGGCCTGACCGTCACCCGGGTCCGGGCCGCGACGGGCGGCCACAGCCAGCTGACCCTGCGGCGGAACATCGACGTCCTCGACGGGATCGCGTTCGGGCGGCCGGACCTCGCCGAGACGGTCGCCGAGGGTGACGTCGTGGACGTCGTGGCGCGGCTCGTGAGCCGATCGTTCGGCGGGTACGAGTCGCTCCAGCTCGACATCCGCGACGTCGCCGGCGCCGGCCTCCAGGCGTTGAACATCGCCGAGGGCCCGGCGGCCCTGGTTGCCGCGGGGGCTGCCCCGTGACCGACCGCAGCTCGCGGCCGAGGGGCACCCGCGACCCGTACGGGATCGGCCCGGTCACGACCTTCGTCTGGCCGGCGATCGCGGTCGTCGTCCTGATCGCGATCGCCTGGATGACCGTCGGGCTGTGGAACTTCCAGCTGCCGTTCGTCCGCAACAGCAGCACCGGCGGCAACAATCCGAACGGTGGGGGCCCGGCGGCGACGCCGGCGCCATCCAACGTGGTCATCGTCGAGCCCGACGTGACGTTCCCGGGATCGATCGTCTACTCCAAGGGCGGCAACATCTGGATCCAGACGGGCACCAGCGTCACCCAACTCACGAACGGCGGTGACGACACGATGCCCGCGTTCTCGGCCGACGGCCAGTGGGTCTACTACATCCACGTCACGGAGGGCCGCGGCAAGTTCCCGTCCGGTGGAACCGGGCAGCGGACGTGGTACGACCTCGAGACGCCTACGCTGATGCGTGTCAGTGCCGACGGGAGCAGCACGCAGCGACTGCTGACCGGGCGGTACACGCGGAGCAACTCCACCTGGTTCTACTGGATGCGCCAGCCGACGCCGACGCCGGACGGCAAGGCGGTCGTGCTGGTGACGGACGGTCCGAGCCCGCTGCAGAGCGACGTCGTGCTGAAGCGGTTCACGATCGCCACGAAGCAGCTGACCTCGCTGAACCTGCCCGAGTCCGGCGATCTGGGCCACCAGGATCCGGCGTGGCGGCCGGATGGCAAGCTCCTGCTGTACGTCCGGAACGGGCGCCAGGGCAGCCTCGGTGCGCCGCAGATCTATCGCTACGACCCGAGCACGAAGCGGACCGCTCCGATCACCGGGCCGGGCTACCTGGCGCCGGCGTTCTCGCCGGACGGTCTGTGGGTGGCGGCGACGAAGACCGATGCCTTCGGTGAGGACGTCGTGATCCTCGACGGGCAGGGCAAGGAGGTCCTGAAGGTCAGCGATGACCACCACTCCTTCTCGCCCGTCTGGTCGCCGGCCGGGAATGCGATCGCGTTCCTGCACCTCACCGGGGCGATCGTCGACCTGAGGATGGCGACGCTCGACGCGTCGACGGGGCAATGGACGGTGACGAAGACGATCGACCTGACGAAGGTCTCCGACCTGGACGGCGCCTCGCGGCCGAGCTGGTTCGTCCCGGCCTCGGAGCTGCCGGCGCCATCGACCGTGCCGGGCCCCACAGGGAGTGCCGCGCCGGCGTCGACGGGCTCGGCCGGTCCGTGACGGTGACCGGCCCACGGCCGGATTCCACGGCTGCATCCACGGCCGCACCCGTGGCCGTACGGCCGGGCTATCTCGAGCGACTCGCCGCGCGGACCGCCCGCGCGGGCACGGTCCTGTGCCTGGGCATCGACCCGGACCCGCGCGCGCTCCCCGCGGGCTTTAGCCCGGACGTCGCTGGGATCGAGGCGTTCGCCCGGCTGCTGATCGAGGCGGCGGCGCCGCACGCCGCCGCCGTCAAGCCGAACCTGGCGTTCTTCGAGGCATTCGGCTCCGCCGGGCTCGCGGCGCTCGAACGGCTCCGCGCTCGGATCCCAGCCGAGATCCCGGTCGTGATCGACGCCAAGCGCGGCGACATCGGGACGACGGCGGCCCGCCAGGCGGCCGCCCTGTTCGACGCCCTCGGCGCCGATGCCGTCACGGTGAGCCCGTACCTGGGCGAGGAGGCGATCGAGCCGTTGCTCGAGCGGATCGACCGCTTCGCGTACGTCCTCTGCCGGACGTCGAACCCGGGCGCCGCGGAGCTCCAGGGCCTCATCGTGGCGGCGGACGCAGCAGCAGCCCTTCCGGCCGAACCGCTCTATGCGCGCGTGGCGCGCCGGGCCGCGGCCTGGGGACCCGGCGGGACCGTCGGCCTCGTCGTCGGCGCGACGGCGCCCGCGGAGCTCGGGCAGATCAGGTCCATCGCCCCCGGACTGGCGTTCCTCGTCCCGGGCGTCGGGGCTCAGGGCGGCGACGAGGCGGTGGTCCTCCGCGACGGTCCGGCGTCGGCGAGTCCGGCCGGCGGGCGGCCCGGCGGAGGGCTCCTCGTCAACGTCTCGCGCGGCATCGCCGGAGCGGCCACACGGGCGTCCACGGGAACCGCCAAGACGGACCTCGAGGCGGCCGTCGACGCCGCCGCCCGTGCGTGGGCCGCACGGCTGCCCGTGCTACCCTAGCCACCGCGTCGCCCCCGGCGGGTGCCGGCGGCACGTCACCTCGAGGTCACAACCGCCGACCCATGCCGAACATCGGGCCACCCGAGCTCATCATCATCCTCGTGATCGCGCTGATCGTGATCGGCCCGGGGCGACTGCCGGATGTCGGCGCCGCGCTCGGCAAGAGCATCCGCGAGTTCCGCAAGGCGTCGTCCGAGCTCTCCGACGCGACTCGCGTCGACCCCAGCCCGGCGCCACCTGTTCAGGGGGGCGTGCAGCCAGCCCCGAACGCGCAGCCAGCCCCGAACACGCTCTCGGGCGAGACGCAGCCGAACACGCTATCGGCGGCGCCACCCGCGGCCCCGGTCGTCCCGCCGCCACCAGGCGATGAGAATCGCGGCGCGCCGCCGCCCGCCTGACGCCCTGACCGGCTGACCGCTGATGGCCGACGCCGACGCCGTCCGCGGGGCCGGCGTTCCGGATCGAGTCCCCGCGCCGGGCGCGCCCGCACCCGGCCCCGCCGCGCCGGGCAGCGCGGTGAGCGCCGACAAGGTGATGACCCTCGTCGATCACCTGTCCGAGCTGCGGACGCGCCTCATCCGCTGCGTCCTGGCGGTCGTCGCCGGGGCGGTCGTGGGGTTCGTCGCCGCCCCGCGCATCGAGGACCTCCTGATCAGCCCGCTGCCCGCGACTGCCATCCCGCTGCAGGTGCTCGGCCCGGGCGACGCCTTCGGGATCACGATCCGGATCGCGATCGCCGTGGGGATCATCCTGGCGATGCCCGTCCTGCTCTACCAGCTGTGGGCGTTTGTCTCGCCCGGCTTGACGCCGTCGGAGAGGCGGACCCTCCGGCCGTGGATCCCGCTGGCGCTGTTGTTCTTCACGCTCGGCGTCGCGGTTGCCTGGGTGATCTTGCCGTTCGCGATCGGCTTCCTGCTCGCCTTCACGAACGATTCGATCGTCGCGCACCTGGCCGCGCCGCCGTACTTCGACTTCGTGACGACGCTGTTCCTCGTGTTCGGGCTCCTGATGGAGTTCCCGATCGTTCTCTACGCGCTGGCCCGGGTCGGGATTGTCTCGTCCGCCCGCCTCCGCTCATCGCGACGGATCACGATCCTGGGGATCGCGATCTTCTCGGCCGTCGCGACGCCGGGCGGCGACCTGGTCAGCCCGACGGTCCTCGGGTTCACGATGTACATCCTGTTCGAGCTGACGATCGTGGCCATCCGGCGCAGCGGCCGATGACAACGGTCGATCCGACGGCGACGTCAGCGCGCACGGCAGCGCGCCGAAGCACGGTGGCCCGGCCCCAGCCAGCGGTCGATCGCGACAGCCAGCACGTCGTCCTCCTCAGCGGCCTGTCCGGTGGCGGCAAGACCGCGGCCGCGAAGCTGTTCGAGGACCTCGGCTACACCGTCGTCGACAACCTGCCCGGCGAGCTGCTGCCGGGCCTCGCCGAGCTGGTCTCGGATCAGCCGGACCGGTTCGGGAAGGTCGCGATCGTTCTCGACGTTCGGTCCGGCGACGCGCCGGTGGCGTTCGGGGCGATGCGCGGCGCGCTCGAGGGGCGGGGAATCCGGCCGCAGGTGTTCTTCCTGGAGGCCCGCGACGAGGTCCTGATCCGCCGCTTTTCGGAGACCCGCCACCGCCATCCGCTCGCCGACCAGCGCGGGATCGCCAGCTCGATCGCCGCGGAGCGGCGCCTCCTCGACCCCGTCCGGAGCGAGGCCGACGTCGTCATCGACACGAGCGATCTGTCGCTGCGCGAGCTCCGTGAGCGGATCTTCACCCGGCTCGGCGAGGCCGCCGACCCCAGCCGCCTCGCGATCCAGCTGATCAGCTTCGGCTTCAAGTTCGGGGTGCCGCTTGAGGCCGACCTCGTCTTCGACGTGCGGTTCATGCAGAACCCGTACTACGTCGAAGACCTTCGCCAGCTGTCGGGTCTGACCGATGCCGTCCGCGTGTTCGTGATGGACCAGCCGGCTGCCCAGGACTTCCTCAAGCACGTGAAGGACTTCCTGACGTTCGCGATCCCGGGCTACGTCAGCGAGGGCAAGACCCGGCTCACGATCGCGCTCGGTTGCACCGGTGGGTACCACCGCTCGATCGCCCTCGCCGAGGAGCTGGCGGGCTGGCTCCGCGAGCGGGATTTCGGGCCCGTGGCCGTGTTCCACCGCGAGCTGGATCGAGCGTGAGGGGCGATCGATGAACCTGCGCCGCTGGCTCACGCCCGGGATCGGGGTCAAGCGCTGGCTCCTCGTGACGTTCGCGGGGTGCCTGATCCTTGCGCTCGGCGTCGCTCACTTCGTCCGCCAGGCGACCCAGGACGTGAACCCGGGCGGGGCGATCGGCGCCGCGCTCTACACGATCACGCTTCAGTTCCTGCCGTACTGGGGACGTGGGCTCCTCGCCGGGATCGCCGGGCTCGCCCTGTTGACCTTCGGCGCATACCGGACCATCCGCGCCCTGACCGCGCCGTTCATGCCCTCGGAGGGCGGCCACCTGGTCGAGCTGATCTACCAGCGAAAGTCGCTGGCTCGCGGGCCGCGGGTCGTCGCGATCGGTGGGGGGAACGGCCTGTCGATGCTCCTGCGCGGCCTCAAGGAGCACACCAGCAACCTGACGGCGATCGTGGCGGTCGCCGACGACGGCGGCTCGACGGGCTTCCTGCGCGACACGATGGCGATCCCGCCGGTCGGCGACATCCGCCGCTGCCTCGCCGCGCTGGCCGACGACGAGACGGTCGTCGGGGAGGTGCTGGAGCACCGTTTCGCCGGATCACCGACGGATCCGGCGCCGGCAGGCGGCGGGCCGCTCGGCGGGCACCCGGTCGGGAACATCCTCCTGGCCGCGATGACGCAGCTCCAGGGTGGCGACTTCGAGGAGGCGGTCCGGCTCGCGAACCGGGTCCTGGCGATCCGCGGCAGGTCCTGCCGGCGGACCGCTGCCCCGCTGACGGTGCACGCCAGGCTCCACGACGGGTCGGTCATCGACGGCCAGTCCGTGATCACTCGCTCGCGCGGGATCGACCGCGCCTGGGTCACGCCCACCGACGCTCCGGCGTGCGAGGACGCGCTGGCGGCGATCGCCGATGCGGAGCTGATCGTCCTCGGGCCGGGCAGCGTCTACACAAGCCTCCTGCCGAGCCTCCTGCTGCCGCAGATCCGGGAGGCGATCGCGTCGTCGACGGCGCTTCGGGTGTTCGTCTGCAACGTCGCCACTCAGCTCGGCGAGACCATGGGCATGGACCTGGCCGACCACGTCACGGCGCTCGCGGCCCATGCCGGACCCGACGTCGTCGACGTCGTCCTCGCCAACAACCGCCTCCTCGGCGGGGCGCTCCGGCCGCCGTCTGAGCCGGTTCGATTGACATGGCCGCCCGACCTCGCGCGGGCGCCCAAGCTCGTCCTCGACGACGTCGTCGACCCGTTCGCGGCGCAGCGCCACGAGCCGCGCCGGCTGGCCGCCGCGATCATCCGGATCCACGAGCGGGAGGGCAGCGCGCGGCGTCGAGCGGCGGTCGCTCGGACCGCCTGAGAGGCCGCCGCAGATGAGCGGCTCCGACCGGGACCTCGTCCTCGCCCTCCGGGCGGAGCTGGCGGCGATCGATCCCTCGCGCCCGTGCGACCGGCATGCCGAGGCGGCCGGTCTTGCTGCGAGCGCTGGGGTCCGGGCGCGACCGGCGCGGGATGTGCCGGTCGCCCGGCTCCTCGTCCGTCTTGGTCGCGATGCCGCGTCGGGGGGTGCGCCCGCCCGCCTCGTGGACTTCGAATGGGGCGCGGCGGCGGAGCACTGTCGGATGGCGTGGCTGCGAGGCCTCTTCCTCGCCCGCGGCTCGCTCAGCCTCGCCGGCGGCCGGACGCACCTCGAGTTCGTGGTCGACCCTTCGGAAGCCTCCCTGCTGGCGCGACGACTCGGCGACGTCGGGCTGCCCGCATCGTGGCGGCTCCGTCGAGGCCGGGGCGTGGTGACGTGGAAGGGCGGCGAGACGGTCGGGCTGTTCCTGCGCCGGATCGGGGCCACCGCGGCGCTCCTCGAGGTGGAGGCCCGACAGGTGTCGCGGGCGCTGCGCGGCGACCTGAACCGGGTCCTCAACGCCGAGTCGGCGAACCTCCAGCGAGCGGTCGGCGCAGCCGGCCGACAGGTCGCCGCCATCGAGGAGCTGAGCACAAGCGGCGAGCTCGCCGCTCAGCCGTTCGTCGTCCGGTCCGTGGCGGAGGCGCGGCGGGAGACGCCGGAGGCGACGCTGACCGAGCTGGCCGAGCGGCTCCAGATCCACCGCTCCGCCGTTCAGCGGGCCCTCGAGCGGATCGAGCGGCTGGCCGTATCGCCAGCCGACGAAACGCCGCGGGGCTGGCGGGGAGCACGCCGCCTGAAGAGGGCCGGCCCTCTGGCATGATTCGGGCGATGCGTCCGGTGATCATCGCCGCCAACTGGAAGATGAACACGTCGCCGGCCGACGCCGGCGAGCTGGCCCGCGAGATCGCCCGCCGGACGCGCGTCGATGGGGTGACGCGCGTGATCTGCCCGCCGTTCGTCTGCCTGGCCGCCGTCCGCGACGCGATCGTCGAATCGGATCCCGACGTGGCGATCGGGGCGCAGAACGTCCACCACGAGCTGGCCGGGGCCTACACCGGCGAGATCAGCGCGCCGATGCTGGACGGGCTGGCGAGCTGGGTGATCCTCGGCCACAGCGAGCGGCGGCGGGACGCCGGCGAGACCGACGAGCTCATCGGAGCCAAGCTTGCCCGCGCGGTCGAGGCCGGATTACGGCCGATCCTCTGCGTCGGCGAGCAGCTCGCCGATCGTGAGGCGGGACGGGCGATCGCCGTCGCCGAAGCGCAGCTCGGCGGCTGTCTCACCGCCCTCGACCCGGGGCGTCTGGGCGCGGCCGGTCTGGTGATCGCGTACGAGCCGGTCTGGGCGATCGGGACCGGTCGGAACGCACTCGGCTCCGACGCCGCGACCATGGCAGAAGCGATCAGAACGACGCTGTCCGGTCTCGGGTGGGGTGACACGTCGCGGGACGTGCCGATCCTGTACGGCGGCAGCGTCACCGCCGCGAACATCGGCGAGTTCCTCGCCGAGCCGTCGATCGACGGCGCCCTCGTCGGCGGCGCCTCGCTCAAACCGGATGAGATGGCCGGGATCGTCGGCCGAGCTGGCGTCACGGCGGCTGCCCGCCTCGCGGCGATCGCGTGACCCGCGACGCGACGACGCCCCGCCCGCGACCGCTCGTCCTCGTCGTCATCGACGGGTTCGGGATCGGGCGCGTCCCCGCGGATGACGCCGTCGCCGCCGCGCGGATGCCGGTCTGGCGCGGTCTCCTGGCGCGCTGGCCACACTCCACGCTTCAGGCGTCCGAAGGGGCCGTCGGCCTGCCGCCCGGCCAGATGGGCAACTCGGAGGTGGGCCACCTGAACCTGGGTGCCGGCCGGCCCGTCCTCCAGGACCTGCCGCGGATCGACGCGGCGATCGCTGACGGCTCGTTCTTCGACCGGCCGGCCCTCATCCATGCCTGCGAACGGGCGGTTCAGGCCGGACTGGGCGGCCGCCTGCACGTCGTGAGCCTGATCGGCCCAGGCGGCGTCCACGCCAACGATCGCCACCTGGTCGCCCTTGCCGAGCTCGCGGCACGCCATGGCGTCGTCCAGGTCCGCGTCCACGCCCTCCTCGACGGCCGAGACACTCCGCCGCGCTCCGCATTGGGTTTCACGACCGATCTCGAGGCGCGGCTGGCACGTGCGCATCCGGACGCCCGGATCGCGACCGTCGGCGGGCGCTACTACGCGATGGACCGCGACAAGCGCTGGGAACGGACGGCGCGCGGCTACGACGCGATCGTTCACAGCGTCGGGGAGCACGCGCCATCGGCAACCGCGGCGATCGAGGCGGCCTATGCCCGCGGCGAGAACGACGAGTTCGTCGCTCCGACCGTCGTCGACGGAATCGACGGCCGCGTCCGCGACGGCGACCCGATCATCCACGCCAACTTCCGGGCGGATCGGGCCCGCCAGCTGACCCATGCCCTCGCCGACGGCGACGAGTTCACGGCGTTCGACCGCTCCGCCGCCGGGCCACGACCCCGCGACGTCCTCGTCGTGACGATGACCGAGTACGAGGACGGCCTCCCCGTCGAGGTCGCGTTTCCGCCCGAGGAGGCGTACTCGCTGGCCCACGCGGCCTCGGATGCGGGCTGGCGCCAGTTCCACGTGGCGGAGACGGAGAAGTACGCCCACGTCACGTATTTCTTCAACGGCGGCCGGGAGGCGCCACTGCCGGGCGAGGACCGTCGGCTCATCCCGAGCCCGAAGGTCGCCACGTACGATCTGCAGCCGGCCATGAGCGCGGCTGGCGTGACGGACGCGCTGATCGAGGCCGTTGACAGCGACGACTACGACCTGATCGTGGCCAACTTCGCGAACCCCGACATGGTCGGCCATACCGGCGTCTGGTCGGCCGCTGTCGAGGCGGTTGAGACGGTCGACGGATGTCTCGGCCGGATCGTGGCGTCGCTCGAGGCGCGCGACGTTGCCGACCCCGACGGTCCCGGCTCGCTCCTCGCGATCACCGCCGACCATGGCAACGCCGACGAGATGCGAGACATCGCCGGCCAGCCGGTCACGGCTCACTCCCTCAATCCCGTGCCGTTCGTCCTGGTCGGCCGTGTCGCCGAAGGCGTGGCCATCCGCGACGGCGTCCTGGCGGACGTCGCGCCGACCCTGTGCGACCTCGTCGGCCTGCCCCGCTGGGAGGGGATGACCGGCACGTCGCTGCTCGTCCGGGAGGCCGAAACCACCGTGCTATCATCCGCAGCCGTCCCCAGCGGAGGCCATCCTCAGTGAATCCCGCCCTGGCGATCGGCCAGATCATCGTCAGCATCGCCCTCGTCGTCGCGATCCTGCTCCAGGCGCGCGGCACCGGCCTGTCGGGCACCTTCGGCGGCGACTCGGCGGTCTACCGCAGCCGGCGCGGCATCGAGCGCCGGCTCTGGCAGTTCACGATCGTGCTCCTGATCCTGTTCATCCTCTTCTCGATGGCCTCGTTCATCTTCGCCCCCACGACCGCGACCGCCTGACCGGGGCGCAAACGGTCGCCGTCGCCGGAGCGGGCCCAGGACCAAGTTCCAGCTGATGAACCGGATCGACCGCGTCGTCATTGCGGGCCTCGTCGTCGTCGTCGCGATCGCCGCGATGTTGATCGGCGGCCCGGCGCTCACGCCCACGCCGGCCCTTCACCCGAGCGAGTCGCCGACGTCGGCGCCGATCACCACCTACACCGAGGGGGTCCTCGGCCGGCCGACCGCGGTCAACCCACTGGCCGCCCGGACCCAGGCCGACCGCGATCTCGTCGCGCTCCTCTTCGAGGGGCTCGTCACGCTCGACGCCCACGGAGATCCGCGCCCCGCCCTCGCCCGGTCGTGGTCGACCCTGCCGGACGGGACGTCGTGGGTCTTCCACCTGCGGCCCGATGCGCAGTGGCACGACGGCGAGCCGGTCACGGCCGACGACGTCGTGTTCACCATCGCAACGATCCAGGACCCGGACTACCACGGCCCCGGCGCCGGATCGTGGACCGGGATCAGCGCGAGCGTCGTCGACCCGC
>Ga0207646_10007144_pt1 | contig 11420 bp, 7 predicted proteins | sample KBSK5502metaG_FD_184343 | JGI IMG/M metagenome (GOLD analysis project Ga0207646, IMG submission 184343) | Corn, switchgrass and miscanthus rhizosphere microbial communities from Kellogg Biological Station, Michigan, USA - KBS K5-50-2 metaG... | ecosystem: Host-associated > Plants > Roots >...
AGGGCCGGTACCGCGACGCCGTGGTTCGTTCGCTGATCACGATCAAGGCGCTCACCTACGAGCCGACCGGCGGGATCGTTGCCGCGCCGACGACATCGCTGCCTGAGGATCTGGGCGGAGTGCGGAACTGGGACTACCGGTACTGCTGGCTCCGGGACGCCACGATCGTGCTCGAGGCCCTGCTGCGGACCGGGTACGTGGGCGAGGCGGCAGCCTGGCGGGACTGGCTGGGCCGAGCGGTCGCGGGATCGGCGGCTGACGTGCAGATCATGTACGGCGTCGCCGGCGAGCGGCGGCTGACCGAGTGGACCGCCGACTGGCTGCCAGGATACGAGCGGTCGGCCCCGGTGCGGATCGGCAACGCCGCCGTCGGGCAGGTTCAGCTTGACGTGTACGGCGAGGTCGTGGACGCGATGGCACTTGGCCGGCAGGCAGGACTCACCTTCGACAAGCACACGGCCAGCCTGATCGACAAGCTCGTCGGCTACGTCGAGGCACACTGGGCCGAGCCTGACGAGGGCATCTGGGAGGTGCGCGGCGGACGCAAGCACTTCGTGCATTCCAAGGTCATGGCCTGGGTCGCGTTCGACCGCCGGATCAAGATGGCGGAAACGGGCCTGACCTTCCTGCCCGAGCCGACGCTGCACAGGTGGCGGTCGATCCGCGATGAGATCCACGCGCAGGTCTGCGAGCAGGGCTACGACGCCAGCCGGGGCACGTTCACTCAGTATTACGGCAGCACGTCGCTCGACGCCGCCGTGCTGATGATGGCGGAGGTGGGATTCCTGCCGCCGAGCGACGCGAGGCTGGTCTCGACGATCCGGACGATCAGGCGCGAACTGACACGCGACGGCCTTGTGCTGCGCTACTCGCAGCCCGCGGACGGCAGCTCGGTCGACGGCCTGCCCGGCGGCGAGGGGGCGTTCCTGGCCTGCAGCTTCTGGCTGGTGAACGCGCTGCACCTGATCGGCGAGGCGGACGAGGCGGCCGAATTGTTCGAGCGGCTGCTCGCGCTGCGCAGCGACGTCGGGCTGCTCAGCGAGGAGTACGACCCGCGCTATCGGCGCCAGGTTGGCAACACCCCGCAGGCGTTCAGCCACGTCCCGTTGATCCTGGCTGCGCTGAACCTCGAGAACCACGAGCCAAGCAAGTCCCGCCTGGGCATGTCGCGGCCTTAGGCCAGGCCTGATCGCCGTATCCGCCGCACCGTGGCCGGTCGGCTAATCGCCGTATCCGACGCGACGGAGCTGCTGGCCCGCCACCTTCTCGATCTCGGCGAGCTGAGCCGGGCCGAGCAGCCGCCGCCATGCCTCTGGATCCCTCAGGCTCTTGGGGACGTCGATCCCTGTCACCTTGGCGCTGACGAACTCGGACAGCGCTGCCGCCGTCGCTTGCGGCTCCCTGACGACCTGCTCGTAGCGGAACGTCGTCAGCTGGTCGGCGCCGAGGCTGTTCCGCAGCCTGGCCATCTTGTGCACCGAGCCGCGCCAGCGCATGGCGCAGCGGCCGGCGGCCGACAGCTCGTGCCATGCGGTGCGGTCAGCCTCGGTCTCGATGCCGTAAAACGGGTTGGGGAACTCCGCGTCGACGTTCGCCACGCCGCGCCTGAACCACGCCAGTTCGTCGGGATCGGAGAGCATCGCGGCGCTGACCGCGCGGCCGTCTCGGACGATCTGCACGAGCCTGGCGTCGGGGAAGGCATCGACCAGTGCCTCGGCGCAGTAGATCAGCGCCGGAGTCGCGTCGCCGTACCTGCGGATCTGGCGCTCGTCGACGCAGATGCCCGCCGGCGACCTCGTCGTGGCCTGCTGGCACTGCGGCATGCATGTCATGCAGGCATCCGGCGCGACCTGCCAGGCCTGCGCGAACGCGTCCCGCAGGACCGTCGCGGCGGCCTCGCCCCTGCCGTGCTGAATCGACGGCGTCCTGGCGAACGCGAAGACCACGTTGAGCACGCTCGGCTGGCCGATGGTGAAGTGGAAGCCCGGCGTTCGCTTGAGCGCGCGCGTGATCAGGTCGGCTCCGGAATGCGGCGCGCCGAGCACGAACACCGGCTGGCGGACCTTTCGCCCGTTGACAACCAGGATGTAGGGACGCGGACGCGGAAGCATGGCTGGCATCAAGTGTCGCATCGCGGCCGGCGTCCGGCGGGACGAACCCGCCCTGGCAGAGATCGGCGGTCACACATGAGCCGCGAAATTTGCGGCATCGAGGCGGCCGTGGTTCGCTATGGCGGCATCATCGGGCCGATACTCGGCGCGATCCCTCGCGCTGATCCTGCTGCGCCTAAGCGGTGCCGAGCGCGGCCGTCGCCGCCGCCGCGTCTAGGCCGCCGTTTTGCTGACCGTCCTGACTGGCGAACTGGGTGTGGTACAGCTCCGTGTACAGGCCGCCGGCCGCGAGCAGCTCGTCGTGCGTTCCGCGCTCGACGACCCGGCCGCCGTCGATCACCAGGATCTGATCGGCCTGGATGATCGTGGACAGCCGGTGCGCGATCACCAGCGAGGTGCGTTCGGCCAGCGCGGTCTTCAGCGCCCGCTGCACTGCCGCCTCTGACTCCGAGTCGAGATGCGCGGTCGCCTCGTCGAGCACGACCACCGACGGTGCCTTCAGCAGCAGCCTGGCCAGCGCGATCCGCTGCTTCTCGCCGCCTGACAGCCGGTAGCCCCGGTCGCCCACGATGGTGTCGAGGCCATCGGGCAGCGCCTCGATCAGCGGCCAGATCTGCGCCGCCTTGCACGCCTCGATGAGCTCGGCGTCGGTGGCGCCGGGCCTGGCATAGCCGAGGTTGGCCCTGATCGTGTCGTGGAACATGTGCGCGTCCTGCGTGACCACGCCGACGGAGTCGTGCAGCGACTGCTGGGTGACGCCCCTGATGTCCTCGCCGCCGATCGTGATCGTTCCCGACCGGGGGTCGTAGAGCCTGGCGACCAGGTGAGTGATCGTGGTCTTGCCGGCGCCCGACGGCCCGACCAGCGCGGTGAGCTGGCCGGCCGGGGCGCGGAACGTCACGTCCCGCAGCACGTCGGCGTTCGCGTCCGTGCGCTCGGGGACGGGCAGGGCGATCGACTCAAGAGAGGCAAGCGAGACCTCGGCCGCGGTCGGGTACCTGAACCAGACGTGATCGAAGTCGACCGCGGGCGCTGACTCGCCGGCCAGGAGCGGGACGGCGTCCGGAGCGTCCTCGATCAACGGCTTCAGGTCGAGAACCTCGAATACGCGGTCGAAGCTGACCAGCGCGGTCATGACGTCGACCTGGACGTTGGACAGCGAAGTGATCGGCCCGTAGAGCCGCCCGATCAGCGCGGCCAGCGCGACCAGGGTGCCGATCCTGAAGAAGTTGTCGATGACCAGGAAGCCGCCGAGCCCGTACACCACGGCCGTTGCCAGCGACGCCAGCAACGTCAGGGCGATGAACAGCGCGGACCCGTACATCGCGGTCTGGACGCCAATGTCGCGGACGCGGCCGGCCCGGTTGCTGAACACATCGGACTCCTCGGCCTGGCGGCCGAAGAGCTTGACGAGCATGGCGCCCGCCACGTTGAACCGCTCGGTCATCGTCGAGCCCATCGCCGCGTCGAGCTGCATGGATTCCCTGGTCAGCCGCTGCAGCCTGCGCCCGACGAGCCTGGCAGGCACGATGAACAGCGGGATCAGCACCAGCGCGACGAGCGTGACCTGCCAGGACAGCGAGATCATCACGATCAGCACCAGCGCCAGGGAGAGCACGTTGGCGACCACGGATGACAGCGTGCTCGTCAGGGCCTGCTGCGCGCCGATCACGTCACTGTTCAGCCGGCTCACCAGCGAGCCGGTCTGCGCCCTGGTAAAGAACGCGATCGGCTGTTGCTGGACATGGCTGAAGACCTCGGTGCGCAGGTCGTAGATCAGGCTCTCGCCGATCCTGGCCGAATACCAGCGCTGTCCGATCGAGAGCAGCGCGTCGAACAGCGCGAGCCCGACCACCGCGCCACCGATCGCGAGCACGTACCCCTTGTCGCGCGGCAGGATGCCGTTATCGATCAGGCTGCGCAGCAGCAGCGGCACCGCCACGGTGATCACCGCGTCCATTGCGACGATGATCAGGAAAAGGATCAGCTCGCGGCGGTACGGGCGCGCGTACGACATGATCCGGCGGACGGTCCCGGCCTTGATCTTCTGCTGGGTGATCGAGCGGTCACGGGAGAACGACCGCATCGCGTGCCAGCTGCCATAGGTCATGCCGAAGCAAACCGCGAATCGCCGGCAGAACTTCCCCGGTTAGCTCACGGCGAACCGGAACTCGCCGTCGGCGGCGAAGCGCCGCCATCCGGTCGGCTCTGGAGCAGTTCCGCCTGCACCCGGCGCTCCTCGGCAGCCTGCTCGGCCAGCGAGTGGCCGGTGGCGTGCTGGAGCAGCGCCTTGGTCGCCCTGGCCGCGGCGGCGTCGGTGGCAAGCAGCGCGGCGACGAGGTCGGCCACGGCCGAGTCGAGCTCGGCGGCGGGGACGACCAGCTCGGCCAGGCGCAGCAGCAGGGCCTCTGCCGCCGTGACCATCCTGGCGGTCAGGCAGAGCTCGATCGCGCGCGGCAGGCCGACGATGTCCACCAGCGGCTTGGTCCCGGTCAGGTCGGGAACCAGGCCGAGGGCGGGCTCTTTCATGCAGAGCCTGGCGTCCTCTGTCAGTATCCGCAGGTCGCACGCGAGCGCGAGCTGGAATCCGGCGCCAATTGCGTGCCCTTGAACAGCGGCAATGGACACGATTGCCGGATCCCTCAGCCATAGGTAACCGGCTTGGTAGCCGGCGATCTTGTCGCCGAAGTCCGGGTCATCGGGCCTCGCGATTGGCTCGCCGCCGTCGCCGTGCTGACCTGTGGGGGCGACCCCCCGCGACCCGCCCGCGGCACCGGCGAGCAGGCTGAGGTCGATCCCTGCGCAGAACGACGGCCCGTCGCCGCGTAGCACCACCACTCTGACCTGTGGCGGCAGAGACGAACCGATCTCGGCGAGGCCCTGCCAGACTGCAGGCGTCATCGCGTTGCGGCGCTCTGGCCGCCCGAGCGTGACGGTGGCCACCGCACCGTCGATCGCGAGCCGCAGCCCGCCTGCCTTCAGCCCGGCCTGGCTTCCGGTCACGCGCTACCCCTTCGCTCGCCCCCTGGTCGCGCCGCCGCGGCTGCGCAGTGCCACGCCGGACTCGGCGAGTATGCGGTGAATGAACCCGTAGGACCTGCCGGTGGATGCCGCAAGCGCTCGGATGCTCTCCCCCGCGCTGTACCGCTTCTGCAGGTCAGAGGCCAGCTTTGTGCGGTCGGCACCAGTCACTCTGGTGCCCTTCTTGAGGGTCTCTGTCACGCCTTCCTCCCGGAGAATCTACGAGCGGCCGCCCGCTGCCGTTTGCTGCACCGCTGCCGTTTGCTGCACCGCTGCCGTTTGCTGCACGGCGTATCCCGCCATGATCACGCAAGAAGTCGTCGCTCGGCTACCCACACGGCAGCAAAAGATCAGGACAATTCCTTCGATCGCGCGCGCCTATCCATTCGCTCATGCCTGTTACGCGCTCGGGCACATCGGGTCGAGCTCAGGCCAGCGTGACCAGGTCCGCGAGGTCGGCGTTCCACAGGTCTTCGACACCGTCGGGCAGCAGCAGGACCCGTTGCGGGTTCAGTGCGTCCACCGCTCCCTCGTCGTGGGTGACGAGGATGATCGCGCCGTTGAAACGGCGCAGCGCGGAGAGGATCTCCGCCCTGCTGGCCGGGTCGAGGTTATTGGTCGGCTCGTCGAGCAGGAGCACGTTCGCGCCGGAGACCACGAGCAGCGCGAGCGCGAGCCTGGTCTTCTCCCCGCCGGACAGCACTCCCGCGGGCTTCGCTACGTCATCGCCCGTGAAGAGGAAGGAGCCGAGGATGCCGCGCTGATCGGCCTCGGTCAGGTCGGGCGCCGCCGTCCGCATGTTCTCGAGCACCGTGCGCGCGTTGTCGAGGGTCTCGTGCTCCTGGGCGTAGTACCCGATCCGCAGCCCGTGCCCGGCCCGCACCTGCCCGGTATCCGGCTGCTCGACCCCGGCCAGCAACTTGAGCAGCGTGGTCTTGCCCGCGCCGTTGAGGCCGAGCACGACGATCCTGGCTCCCTTGTCGACGGCCATGTCGACGTCGGTGAAGACCTCGAGCGACCCGTAGGATTTCGAAAGGCCCTCGGCGGTCAGCGGCACCTTCCCGCAGTGAGCAGGCTGGGGGAAGCGCAGCCGGGCGACTCGGCCGGCCGGCCGCTCCGCGCTGACTCCGGCGAGCAGTCTCTCCGCCCGCTTGGCCATATTCTGCGCCGCCTTCGCCTTCGTCGCCTTCGCCCGCATCTTGCCCGCCTGGCTCTGCAGGGCGGCCGCCTGGCGCTCGGCGTTGGCCCGCTCGCGGCGCCGGCGCCTGGCATCGGTCTCGCGCTGGTCCAGGTAGGCCTTCCAGCCGACGTTGTAGATATCGAGCGCGGCCCGGTCGGCGTCCAGGTGGAACACCTTGGTCACCACTGCCTCGAGCAGTTCAGTGTCGTGGCTGATCACGATGAGGCCGCCACGGTAGCCGCGCAGGTGATCGCGCAGCCATGTCACCGAGTCGGCGTCGAGGTGGTTGGTCGGCTCGTCGAGCAGCAGGGCGGACGCGCCGCCGAACAGGATTCTGGCCAGCTCGACCCGCCGACGCTGGCCGCCGGACAGCGTGCGCAGCGGCTGCCGCAGCGCGCCGGCGGGCAATCCGAGGCTGGATGCGAGCGCGGCGGCCTCGGCCTCGGCGGCATAGCCGCCGAGCACCGTCAGCCGTTCCTCGAGCTGGCTGTACCGGCGCACCGCGGCATCGCGGCGGGCGGGATCCGCGTCGGCCATGCCGGTCTCGGCCCGCCGCATCCCCGCCAGCACCTCATCGAGGCCCCTGGCCTGAAGTATCCGGTCGGTGGCGAGGGCGTCCAGGTCGCCCGACCTGGTGTCCTGCGGCAGGTAGCCGATCGTCTCGCTGTTCCGCACGCTGCCGGCCGCCGGCTGTGCCTCCCCCGCCAGCACCTTCAGCAGCGTGGTCTTGCCCGCCCCGTTCCTGCCCACCAGGCCGATCTTGTCGCCGGCAGCGACCTGGAACGATGCGCGCTCGACCAGCAGCCGCGCGCCGGCACGCAGCTCGCAGTCACTTACCGAGATCATCGGGAATCCGCTCGCTCTCGAAACTTCTCTAACGGGACAAAAGGGACGTCAGCGGGCGCACGCCGCTGACGGCGCCTGGTGTCCCGTCTACGAGAGCAGCGGTTGCATGACGCCAGCTTACCGCCTGTACCCGCGCTCCTCATCAGATATATGGGCGGCTGACCCTTGTGCCGCTCGCCTCCTGGATGGCCGCATCACGTGGATGAGGATCTTGTGCTCTGGCTACCAGCCGGTGCGGGAGGAGGGCCCGGGCGCTCGGCGGCGCTCGCTGATCACGTTGGCCGCTCGCTAGCGCGGCGCGGCATGGACCTGGCGGCCCGGTTCAGCGCGCTGACGACCGCGCGGAGCGAGGCGCGGACGATGGACTCGCTGATGCCGACTCCCCAGTAGACGCGGTCGCCGATCTCGATCTCCAGGTACGCGGCGGCCTCCGCGTCGCCCCCCGCGCTGAGCGCGTGCTCGGTGTAGTCGAGCACGCGGACGGCGACTCCGCCGAGTCCCATGTCGAGCTCGGACATGGCCTCGCAGAACGCCGCGATCGGCCCGTTGCCAACCCCGGCGAGGTCATGGTCGACGCCGAACGCCTGCACCGTCGCTGAGATGCGCTCGATGCCGTCATCGCTTGCCGAGGAGAAGCTCTTCAGCTCGAACGCGCCCGGCGCGAGGTACTCGGCCTCGAAGATCTCCCACATCTGGGCGGCGTCGACCTCGCCGCCCTCGGCGTCGGTGCGCCGCTGGATCACCTGGCTGAACTCGATCTGCAGCCGGCGCGGCAGGTCAAGGTGATGGTCGTGCTTCATGATGTAGGCAACGCCGCCCTTGCCGGACTGCGAGTTGACCCTGATCACGGCTTCATAGGTGCGCCCCAGGTCCTTCGGGTCGATCGGCAGGTAGGGCATCTGCCACGGCATCTCGCTGGCCGGCTTGCCCGCCGCCGCCGCGACCTCCTCGAGCCGGTCGAAACCCTTCTTGATCGCGTCCTGGTGCGACCCGGAGAAGGAGGTGTACACGAGGTCGCCGGAGTAGGGATGCCGCTCGTGCACGCCGATCCCGTTGCAGTACTCGGCGGTGCGGCGGATCTCGTCGATGTCGCTGAAGTCGATCATCGGATCGATGCCCTGGCTGTACAGGTTCAGGCCCAGCGTGACCAGGTCGACGTTGCCTGACCGCTCGCCGTTTCCGAACAGGCAGCCCTCGACTCGCTGCGCTCCGGCCAGCATGGCGAGCTCGGCGTCTGCGGTAGCGGTCCCCCTGTCGTTGTGAGTGTGCACGGAAAGCGCGATGTGCTCGCGGCGGGACAGGTTCCTGCTCATCCACTCGATCTGGTCGGCGTAGATGTTCGGGGTGGACCGCTCGACTGTGCAGGGCAGGTTGAGCACGATCTCCCTGTCCGGTCCCGGCTGCCAGATGTCCATGACGGCCTCGCAGACCTCCAGCGCGAAGTCGAGCTCGGTGTCCATGAAGATCTCGGGCGAGTATTCGTAGCCGAAGTCGGTGCCTGGCAGGTACTGCTCGGCGAACTTCATCACCGCCTGGGTTCCCTGGACCGCGACGGCCTTGCACTCCTCGCGCCCGTCCCCGGCCCAGCCGAACACCACGTCGCGGAACATCGGCGCGGCTGCGTTGTACAGGTGCACGGTCGCCTGGCGGGCTCCGGCCAGCGATGTGACGGTGCGTTCGATCAGCTCCTCGCGCGCCTGGGTCAGCACGGAGATGCGCACGTCGTCGGGTACTGAGCCCGACGCGAAAAGGCTGCGGATGAAGTCGTAGTCGGTCTGGCTGGCCGCCGGGAAGCCGACCTCGATCTCCTTGTAGCCCATCTTCACGAGCAGGTCGAACATGGCCTGCTTGCGCGCCGCGTTCATTGGGTCGATCAGCGCCTGGTTGCCATCGCGCAGGTCGGTGGAGAGCCAGCGCGGGGCGGCGGTGATAGTGCGCGAAGGCCACCGCCTGTCGGGCAGGGCTACGGCGGGGAACGGGCGGTAACGATGGCATGGCATGCCAGACGGGCGTTGCGCGAACGTAGTCATGATGCTGCTCCTATGAGGTCACCGGAACGGTCGGCGCGCCGCAACACCCCGCGGCGAGGGGCCGACCCTAACGGGCCTCGCCGCGGCTGCGAAGAAGCAGCAGACGCATCATGGTCGGACCAGGATAGCCGGCCAGCGACCGGCCGGCACGCCAGCCTGCGGCGCGGCTCGCCCGCCTGGTGCTCGGTAGAGTTCGGAACCGGGAGCGCACCAACCGGACAAAGCGAGGCGGGGTGCCATGGCCGACGGCGAGACGAAGGCGGGGGGTCCAGGGGGTCGTCCCCCAGGGCCAGCACTCGCGCAGATAGGCGTCACGGGACTGGCGGTCATGGGCCGCAACCTCGCACGCAACCTGGCCAGGCACGGGTACCGGGTTGCGCTGCACAACAGGACGTTCGAGCGCACCCGCAGCCTGGTGGCCGAGCACGGGCGCGAAGGCACCTTCCTGCCGAGTGAGTCGACGAAGGATTTCGTTGCCTCCCTGGAGCGGCCCAGAGCGATCATCATCATGGTCAAGGCCGGCGAGGCAACCGACGCGGTGATCTCCGAGCTCGTTCCGCTGCTGGAGCCCGGGGACATCGTCATCGACTGCGGCAACGCCCACTACCTCGACACTCGCCGCCGCGAGCGGGACCTGCGCGCCCGCGGCCTGCACTTCGTCGGGTCCGGGGTCTCGGGAGGCGAGGAAGGCGCGCTGCTCGGGCCGAGCATCATGCCGGGCGGCTCGGAGGAGTCTTACCGGACGCTCGGGCCGATGTTCGAGGCGATCGCGGCGAAGGTCGACGGCACGCCGTGCTGCGTGCACGTCGGCCCCGACGGTGCGGGGCACTTCGTCAAGATGGTGCACAACGGCATCGAGTACGCCGACATGCAGCTGATCGCCGAGGCCTACGACCTGCTGCGGGCGGGAACTCAGGCCGGCGCGGCCGAGATCGCCGACGTCTTCCGCGCCTGGAACGAGGGCGACCTCGAGTCGTTCCTGATAGAGATCACCGCCGACGTCCTCGCGCACGTCGACGCCGCGACCGGCTCGCCGTTTGTTGACGTGGTGCTCGACCAGGCCGAGCAGAAGGGAACCGGGCGCTGGACCGTGCAGAGCGCGCTCGATCTCGGCATCCCGATTACCGGAATCGCCGAGGCAACTTTCGCGCGCTCGCTGTCCGCTCACGCGGCACAGCGGGCGGCCGCGCGCGAGGCGTTCGGCTCCGACCTCGGTTCCTGGCCGTCCGACCTGGACGGTTTCGTCGACGATGTCCGCAAGGCGCTGTACGCGTCCAAGGTCGTCGCGTACGCGCAGGGATTCGACCAGATACGGGCGGGCAGCGAGGAGTACGGCTGGAACGTGAACCCGGGCGCGTTGGCCACCATCTGGCGGGGCGGGTGCATCATCAGGGCCAAGTTCCTCGACCGGATCCGTGAGGCCTACGACCGCGACCCTGATCTGCCCAGCCTGCTGGTGGCGCCGTACTTCGCGCAGGCGGTCTCAGCTGGCGTGCAAAGCTGGCGGCGGGTGGTGGCCGACGCCGCCACGGCCGGGGTGCCGGCTCCCGCGTTCTCGTCATCGCTGGCCTACTACGACGGGCTGCGCCGGGACCGGCTGCCGGCGGCGCTGATCCAGGGCCTGCGCGACAACTTTGGTGCCCACACCTACCGCCGGGTCGACATGGCAGGGGCATTCCACACGCTCTGGGCCGGCGACGGGTCCGAGCAGCCCGTTTAGTCCGGTCGGCCGGCAGCCGGCATGTCGACGGTGAGCTGGTTCGCGCGCCAGTCCGGCAGCCTGGCGGCGATGCTGCCGCCGGGGCGCACCAGAGCCGCCAGGCCTGGAAAGTCCTCGTCGGCAGTCGAGCCCGCCTGCCCCGCCAGCGCGATCCACAGGCCGAGCCTGCGCGCGTGCCGGCCAGCATCACCCAACGCGCACGCCTCCCACCAGGCGAACCCGCTCCGCCACGAGCTCTCGCTGGTGCGGCGCCCGTGCATGCCGGGCGCGGCTGGAAACAGCATCAGGCTCGCGCCGGACGCAGCCGCGGCGTCGAACGGCGCGTCAAATCCAGCCTCGGCGCAGATCGCGATCCCGAACCTCGCGCCGGCCCAGCTGAACACCGGGTTCTCGGTGGCGTAGGCGAAAGACTCTTCGCCCTCTCCGAGGTGGCGCTTGCGCTGGACGCCCAGCACCCGCCCGCCGGCCGCGACGACCTGAGTGATGTGCGGCCGGCCGTCGGCGGACCGCTC
>Ga0207646_10007145_pt1 | contig 11416 bp, 9 predicted proteins | sample KBSK5502metaG_FD_184343 | JGI IMG/M metagenome (GOLD analysis project Ga0207646, IMG submission 184343) | Corn, switchgrass and miscanthus rhizosphere microbial communities from Kellogg Biological Station, Michigan, USA - KBS K5-50-2 metaG... | ecosystem: Host-associated > Plants > Roots >...
CAGCTACCTGCTCAATACGGCGCGTGGGCAAATCGTGGACGAGGTCGCTCTGATCCGAGCGCTTGACTCCGGACAGCTCGCCGGGGCGGGATTGGACGTCTTCGAAAACGAGCCCGGCGTGACCCCTGGTCTCTTAGACGAAGACCGGGTCGTCCTCATGCCCCACGCGGGCAGCGCCACGCTCGAGACTCGTCGGGAGATGGCTCGGATGGTGGTCGAGGACGTGCGGCGAGTGCTGTCGGGGGAGAAGCCTCTGCATCCCGCCCCTTCGGAGAAGACAAAGGTCGAGCGATGACTCGCAAGAATCTCTCCTTCACGCGACTGGACGCCACCGCCGACGGCCTTCTCCGAAAGATGGCGCATGGAGACGAAGCCCTTCTCTGGATCCGTGCACGCTGGGATCGGATCGTGGGCCAGCCGCTCGCGCGGAAAGTCGAGCCGGCGGCGCTCTCCGGCCGGCGGCTGACCCTGCGCCTGCTCGACCCCGCCTGGAGAAAGCCCGTGGAAGCCACACTGCCGGAACTGGAGAGAAAGCTCGCCTTCGAGGTGCCGGAGGTGAAGCCGAAGGTGGTTCTCGGAGGCCGGGAAACGGTAAACGGAAAACGGTAAACGAGGGTCCGTCGCTTCGTTTCCCGTTTCCCGATTCCCGTTTTTCGTGGCGGCGGCGTCAGCCGCCGTCAGGCGTAGAGCCCGCGCACCATCGTGTCGTGGGCGACCCGGGAGATCCCGAGCATGTAGGCGGCGATCCGGAAGGTCACGTTGTACTTTCGCGCCATCTCGGCCACGTCGCGAAAAGACTGGACCAGGATGTCTTCCAGCCGCTCGTTGACCTCCGACTCGCGCCAGAAGAACCCGGCGCGGTCCTGGACCCATTCGAAGTAGGAGACGGTCACCCCTCCGGCGTTGGCCAGGATGTCGGGCACCACGAGGACGTCCTTCTTCTTCAAGATATCGTCGGCTTGCTGCGTCGTCGGGCCGTTGGCCCCTTCGACGATGATCTTGGCCTTGATGTTGCCGGCATTCTTGCCGCGAATCTGGTTTTCGTTGGCCGCCGGAATGAGAATGTCGCAGTCGAGCTCGAGCAGCTCCGCGTTGCTGATCTTCTGCGGCCCGGAAAAACCCTCGAACGACCTGGCCTTCTCATAATGGGAAAGAATCGCCGGGAGATCCAGTCCCTTCGGGTCGTGGATGCCGCCCGCGATGTCGGAGACGCCGAGGATGCGCGCGCCCGCTTCGTGGCACATGCGTGCCGCGATCGACCCGACGTTGCCAAACCCCTGTACGACGATGCGGCTGCCGGAGAGGGTGAATCCCTTCAGCGGTGCGGCCTCGCGGCAGATCAGCATCAGGCCGCGGCCGGTCGCTTCGACGCGCCCGCGCGAGCCTCCGAGAGACAATGGCTTGCCCGTCACGACGGAGGTCACGGTGTGACGCGCGTGCATCGAGTAGGTGTCCATCACCCAGGCCATCGTCTGCGGGTTGGTTCCCATGTCGGGAGCCGGGACGTCCTTCTCCGGGCCGAACTGATCCATCAGCTCCGCCGTGTAGCGGCGCGTGATCTTCTCCGTCTCGCTACGCGAAAGATTCTGCGGGTCACAGATGACACCCCCCTTGGCTCCGCCGAAGGGGATGTTGACGACGGCGCACTTCCACGTCATCCACGCCGCGAGGGCGCGGACTTCGTCGAGCGTCACGTTCTTGTCGTACCGGATGCCTCCCTTGCCGGGACCGCGGGCGATGTTGTGCAGGACCCTGTAGCCGATGAAGACCTCGATGCGCCCGTCGTCCATCACGATCGGGATGGAGACCTTCGTCTCGCGGACCGGCTCTCGAAGCACCTTGTAGAGTCCCGGATCCAGTCCCAGCTTCTGAGCGGCCACGTCGAATCGCGACATCATTTCCTCGAACGGGCTCGCCGAATCGACTCCCTGCGGCGGGCTCCCGATCGTCGGGAACTGGGGCTCGGCGACTTGGCTCACGCGGCGCCTCCTTCCGGAACCGGCGGCTACAATGGGGCGGGCATTGTAATTCAGGAAGGAACTTGCAGAAGAAGGGGGAGGGTGAGGCCACCGACGAGCAGCTCGTCGCCCGCGTCCTGTCGGGCGAGGAGCACCTGTTCGAGGCCCTCGTCCGCCGCTATCAAACCCGCATCCTCGCCCACGTCGCGCGGATGGTGGGCAGCCGCGAAGACGCACTCGATCTGTCGCAGGAGATCTTCTTGAAGGTCTTTGGCGCCCTGGACCGCTTCAATCCCGAGTTCCGCTTTTCGACCTGGCTGTTCCGGATCGCGGGGAATGCCGCCATCGACCATCTTCGCAAGCGAAAACCCCGAACGGTGCCTCTGGAAACGACTGATTCCGAGGGGCGACTGTCCTCTTCCGAGTACAAGAGCCTCGATCTGGACCCTTTCGGGACGCTCCGAAATACTCAGAGGGGAGACGCGATCGCCCGTGCGATCGCCGATCTGCCGGCGGAGTTTCGCGAACTCATCGCGCTACGGCACTTTACGGGCCTGTCTTACGAAGAGATCGCGGAGGTCAAGAACATGCCTCTGGGAACCGTCAAGAACAAACTCTTTCGAGCCCGAGCCGTATTGAAGGAAAGGTTGGCTGGAGAGCTATCGTGAGCAGTTGTCCGCGCCCGATCGATCCGATTGACGCCGAGGCCCTGGCGGCCGGCGCCGAGCCGGTGCTGGCCCCGGACGCGGCATCTCACGCCGCGCAATGTACGTCCTGCCGGGAGCGGGTGGAAAGCGCCGGCCGGTTCGCGGCGAGCCTCGAAGAGTCTTTCCCGTGGGAAGGGCCGCTACCGGATCTGGCCGAGCAGGTCATCCGCGTGCGCGCTTTCTCCCGCCGCGAGAGGCGCGACTTCGCGCTCTGGCGGGGCGCAGCCGCCCTCGCTGTGGGTGCCTTCTTGGCCGGGCTGCTTCTGTTGACCCTGCCGGTGCTCACTGGGCGGGAGCAGGCGGATCTGGGGCTGGCGGGCGCGGCGCCTCTCCTCGCGCTGTTGCATTCCGTCGTGCGCTCGATCACGCAAGGCGCGGGCGCGGCGGTCCCCTCTCTCGAGGTGCTTGCGCAGTCGTTGCGACAGCAACCGGTGCTCGGGCTCTCCGCTTTGGCTCTGCTCGTGCCCGTCCTTTTGGGGTTGAGATGGGCGGTCGCGCGGGCGCGCCAGTAATGTTCGCCGCGCCTCTCCTCTTTCTTCTTTCCACCACGCCCGCCGTCTCGAGCGTGACGGTCTTCGGTCGCGACGCGAACATCGCCACGCCCGTGGCTGGTCGCGTCGTCGCCGTTCTCGGGAACGTGCGGATCGATTCACGAGTCGCCGGAGACGTCATCGTCTGGGGAGGGGACGTCACGTTCGGCCCCGACGGCGCGGTGCTCGGCAACCTGTCGATCTTCGGCGGAACGCTTCGGGCTCCGGGCAACAGGACTCTCCCTGTCGCCGGCACGGTTTCGACGCCGGGAAGCCTGCTCCGCCTCTACCTCGAGGAGCTGCACCGGGCACCCTGGGAGTCTCCCGCGCGCTTTGCCATTTCGACAGGATTGCGCCTGATCGGGCTCGCGGCCTGGCTCGGCGTCAGTCTGCTCCTGCTCTATTTCCTCGGCTCCCCGTTCGCGCGAGCCGCGGCCGCGGCCGAAAAGGATTGGGCGGGATCGCTCGCGGCCGGCACGCTCGCCGTCGCGGCGCTCTTTCTCGCGGCCGCAGCGGCGCTCGCCCTGCTTCCGGCCGACCTCTCGGTTCCGCTGGCCCTCGCCGCCGCGGCCGTCGGAGTGGCAGCCAAGGTTTTCGGGATGGGAGCGCTTTTCCTCCTTCTGGGTCAGAAGCTCACGCGCACCGTGGCCCCGGCCCGGCGCCCGGCCGCGCTCGCGGCGGGATTCGCCGCGCTCGCCGCTGCCTCTCTGGTCCCCTTCGTCGGCGGCGTGATCTGGGCAGCTGCATCCGTTGTGGCCGTCGGGGTTGCCGTCGCGTCGCGTTTCGGCACACCGCGCCTGCGAATCGCGCTCCCGTGAGTCGGGAGACGGGAGACGGGAGACGGCAGACGGTAGACGAATCTCGTCAAGTTCAGCCCGCGTCTCCCGTCTCGCGTCTTCCGTCTTCCGGCCGGGTTTGATTCGGCGATTCGGGCGCAATAGAGTCGCCGGCAGATGGATGTCCGCACGATCGGTGTCGTCGGCGCAGGACAAATGGGCAGCGGCATCGCGCACGTGGCCGCGGCCTCCGGGTACGCAGTGGTGCTCGAAGACGTCTCCGATTCGCTTCTTGCCAGAGGACTCGCCACGATCGAGAAGAACCTCGATCGCGAGGTCGTGCGCGGCAAACGGCGCCCCGAGGAAAAAGAGAGCACCCTCGCCCGGCTTTCGCTGTCGACTGACTTGGGCCGATTAACCGAGGCGGAAATCGTCATCGAGGCGGTCGTCGAGGACGAAAACGTCAAGAAGGATCTCTTTCGGCGGCTCGACGGCATGCTCTCCCAGGCCGTAATCCTGGCCTCCAACACATCCTCCATCTCGATCACGCGCCTGGGTGCGGTCACGCGCAGGCCGGATCGCTTCATCGGAATGCACTTCATGAACCCCGTTCCGGTCATGGCGCTGGTGGAAGTGATCCGGGGCATTGCTACGAGCGATCAGACCGCCACCACGGTCGAGGCCCTGGCCCACAAGATGGGAAAGACGCCGGTCTTCTGTAACGACTCTCCCGGCTTCGTGTCCAACCGCGTCTTGATGCCCATGATCAACGAGGCGATCGAAGCCCTGCGGGAAGGAGTGGGGACACGCGAGGCAATCGACGGGATCATGAAGATGGGGATGAATCACCCGATGGGACCCTTGACGCTGGCTGACTTCATCGGGCTCGACACCTGTCTTTCGATCCTGCGAGTGCTTCAGGAGGGCTTCGGCGATCCGAGATACCGCCCGAGCCCCCTTCTGGTAAAGATGGTGGACGCAGGCTGGCTGGGAAAAAAGACGGGGAAAGGGTTTTACGACTACGACGGTGCCAAGAGTTCTTAACTACCGACTGCCGACTGACTTTCGGCCGCGGCGTCCGCTCCGGCAACGGCGGCCGAGAGAGTTCAAAACCGGGGTCGAGCCGGGCACTGGCGCTCCGGGCTTTCCGTGAGCGACTGATGTTCTGCCAAGTCTGCGGTCTGCGCAATCCCGACGAAGAGGAATTCTGCGGCCGTTGCCACTCCAAGCTCATGGTGCTCTCCGGAGTAGGCGTCGTCGACGAGTCGACCGGAGAGGCCCAGGAGGAGATCCCCTTTGACGAGCATCTGCTCGAGCGCATTTCTACGCTCGAAGACATCGTCAAGAGAACGGGGGAAGCGCTCAAGTCCGTGCTGGAGACTCTGGGGAATCTCGAAAAAAATCTCTTCGTCGCCCACACCGGTGTGCTCGCTCTCCAGGAGGCGCTCGAGCGCAGGGGCGCGGTCCGCGCGGATGAGGTGCTGGACCTCTGGGAAACGAAGATGGACGACCGCATGCAGGCGGTCGAAAAGAAAGACCGGTTCTTGGAGAGGCGCGACCGCATCGTCGCAGCCTTCGGAGGGGAGGACCGCGAGGAGTTCTCCCGCCGGCTCCGCGAGGCCGAGTTCGCGATCCTGGCGCTCGACGCAGGGCGCGGCATCAAGATCCTGGAAGATCTCTACCGCTCCGACCGCGCCAATGTGGAGCTGGGCTTCTATCTGGCGGAGACCTACTTTTCGGGAGGAGACCTGGAGAAGGCCGGAGTCTTTTTCAAGAAGATTCTCGCCTCCGAGCCGAACCACTTCGAGTCCCTGGTCTATTCGGGCATCGCCGCCTCGGAGCGGGGAGAGGCCGGAGACGCCGAGTCGCTGCTGACCCGCTCGATCGAGCGAAAGCCCGAGGCCTTCCTGCCTCACTTCGCTCTGGGCGCGCTCTACGCCAACAGCGGGGAGTGGGACGGAGCGGAGCGGGAGCTTTCCCGCGCGATCGAGGTCGCTCCTGTTCCTGCGGCTCGCGTTCTTCTCGGGACGGTCTTGCGCGAAAAAGGAGACCTCTCGCGAGCCATCGGGGAGTTCGAGGAGGCCCTCGCAACGCAGCCCGATTCGGAGGACGCGAGCTTTCAACTGGGCCTCTGCTACATCGAGAAGAACCGGCCGCGGCGCGCGCTCGAATGTTTCCAGCAGGCGCTGGAGAAGAACCCGAGAAAGCTCGAGTATCAGGAGGCGGTCCGGCTGCTCGAGCGGCGAAAGCGTTACTCCCTTCCGGGCGTGAAGGGGCCGGGCGCGGAGGCGTATCGCCAGGCGGAGGAGGCGGTCTCGCACGGCGCCCTTCAGCGGGCACTCAAGCTCTACCGCAAGGCGATGTCGGCTGAGCCGGACAACTCGACCATCCGGATCTCCTACGCGCTATTGGCAGCCTCGCTCGGCCATCCCCACGAGGCGATCGAGTCTTGCCGGCGCGTTCTGGCAGGCGAGCCAGAGGATGTCGTCGCGGCGGCGGCCTGCTCGACTCTGGCAGAGGCGCTCCGAGCCGAGGGAAAAGCACGCGAGGCGATCGTTTTCGTTCGCGAGTTTCTGGAGACGCACGCCTCGAAGACCTCGCAGGCCGTCGGCTATTACGAGCTCGCGACCGCGCTGGCGGAATCGGGGGAGGATCTCGATTCGGCGCTGGACTACGCAGGACGGGCCCTCTCGGCGGCTCCGGACGAGTTGAAGCCCTACCCGCTTGCCGCGCTCGGTTGGGTCCACTACAAGCGGCAGGAGTTCGAACGCGCGATCGACTGCCTCAAGAAGTCGAGCGAGCGGGCGGCCCAGCCGATGACGTTTCATCATCTGGGAATGGCGTACCTGGCCGCCGGCCGCCCCGAGGAGGCCAAGACCGCCTTCACGAAGGCCAAGACCGTCGCTCGCGGCCTCACCCTCGAGGACCGGATGATGCAGCAGGTGCGTTCCAACATCCGCCTCGTGGAGAAAGTTGGCGGAAAAAAGAAGGCGGAGACCGCGGGCGCGGAGAAGGAGAAATAGCTCTCAGCTCTCAGCTTTCAGCCATCAGCCTGACCCCCGATCTCCGCCGACGCTGAGAGCTGACAGCTGATAGCTGAAAGCTCGTTTGGTATCTTCCTCTTTCCAAATGCGTTGGTCGAAATACTTTCTCCAGACTGTCCGGGAAGTTCCGGGCGACGCGGAGGCGATCTCCCACATTCTTCTGACGCGCGCGGGGATGATGCGCCGGGTCTCCGCGGGCATGTACTCTTTGACACCGCTCGGCCTGCGCTCCCACCGAAAGGTCGAGGCGATTGTGCGCGAGGAGTTCAATCGCGCGGGCTGCCTGGAGGTGGAGGTCCCGATCCTCCAGCCGCGAGAGCTCTGGGAGGAGAGCGGGCGCTGGGAACGCTACGTCTCGGAAGAGATCCTGTTCCAGTTGAAGGACCGCAAGGGCGGGGAGTATTGCCTGGCTCCGACCGCCGAGGAAGCGGTGACCACCATGGTCCGGGCGGGGGTGACCTCGTATCGTCAGCTTCCGGTCACGCTCTACCAGATTCGTACCAAGTTCCGCGATGAGATTCGGCCGCGCTTCGGCCTCATGCGCGGCCGCGAGTTTTTGATGTACGACGGCTACTCCTTCGACGTCGACGCGGAAGGACTCGATCGGTCTTACCGTGTTCAGGACGCCGCCTACCGCCGCATCTTCGAGCGATGTGGGCTCGACTTCACCGTCGTCGAAGCGGACGCGGGCGCCATTGGAGGCAGCGCCTCGCAGGAATTCATGGTTCTGGCGGATACGGGGGAGGACGCGGTGGTGCGATGCGCCGCCTGCGGATACGGTGCCAACGTCGAGAAGGCCGTGACCGGGAAGCTGCCGGCACCCTGGGAGGATGAGACGATGACGGGCATGGAGGACGTCTCGACACCCGGCCGCGGCGGCATCGACCTCGTGGTCGAGTTTCTGGGCATCACGGCCTCACGGATGATCAAGTGCCTCGTCTACGAAACTGAGAAGGGTTTTCTCGTCGCGCTCGTTCGGGGGGACCTGGATGTCAACGAGATCGCGTTGAAGCGGGCGGTCGGCGCCGAGCAGCTGTTGCTGGCCTCGGAGGAGAAGGTTGAGCGCGCAACCGGCGCGCCGGTCGGCTTCGTCGGGCCACATCGCCTCGATCCAGCGAAGGTGCGGGTCGTTGCCGATGAGTCGGTCCGCGGCGCCGTCAACGCGGTCACGGGAGCCGGGGTCAAGGACTTCCACGTGCGTGGCTTCGCCATGGATCGGGACGCGAAGGTGGATCTCTGGGCGCGGTTCGCCATCGCGCGCGCGGGCGACCCCTGTCCGCGCTGCGGCCAGGCACTCGAGATGGCGCGCGGTATCGAGGTCGGACACATCTTCAAGCTGGGCACGAAATACTCGGTCCCTCTCCGGTGCGAGTTCACCGACGAGAAGGGGGAGGCGCGGCCGGCGGTGATGGGAACCTACGGGATTGGCGTGGGACGCACGCTGTCCGCCGCCGTCGAGCAGCATCACGACGCCGACGGGATCCTCTGGCCGCTTTCGGTGGCCCCCTTCGAAATCGCGGTCGTCTCGCTCAATCCCGCCGACGAGCAGGTCCGTCGGGCGGCCGACGCGGTCTACGATGGCCTGGTCGCGGCGGGACTCGAGGTCTTCTACGACGACCGGGACGAGCGGCCGGGGGTCAAGTTCAAGGACGCGGACCTGATCGGCTTCCCCATCCGCGTCAACGTCGGGGGACGTTCCTTGAAGGAGGGGAAGGTCGAAGTCGTGAGCCGGCGGGACAAGTCCGCGAGCCTCGTTGTTCCGGGAGAGGCCGTCGCGGCGGTGCGCGTGCTGCGCCAGCAGCTCGCGGCCGCTCCTTCGGCGGCCGAGGCGGCGCGACTGGCCGCTGTCCGGAGCTAGCCTTGCGAAAGATCACCCCCGAAGAGGCGCTCGAGTACCACTCGCGCGGACGGAAGGGGAAGATCGAGGTCGTTCCGAGCAAGCCCACCCGCACGGCGGAGGATCTGTCGCTCGCATACAGCCCAGGCGTCGCCGAGCCGTGCCTGGCGATCGCCAAGGAGCCGGAGAAGGTCTACGAGTACACCACCAAGGGGAATCTCGTCGCGGTCGTTTCCAACGGCACCGCCGTCCTGGGTCTCGGAAACATCGGACCTCTCGCGGCCAAGCCGGTCATGGAGGGAAAAGGAGTCCTCTTCAAGCGCTTCGCCGACATCGACGTCTTCGACATCGAGGTCGACGCGGAGGACCCCGACATCTTCATCGAAACGGTAGCGCGGATCGCACCCACCTTCGGCGGGATCAACCTGGAGGACGTCAAGGCGCCAGAGTGCTTCGAGATTGAGGAGAAGCTTCGCGCGCGCCTGGACATTCCGGTCTTCCACGACGATCAGCACGGGACGGCCATCATTTCCGCGGCCGCGCTCCTGAACGCTTTGGAGGTGGTAGGCAAGAAGATCGAAGACGTCAAGGTCGTTTTCATCGGCGCCGGCGCCTCGGCCATCGCCTGCGCGAGGCTCTATCTCTCCTACGGCGTGCGAAGAGAGAACCTCCGCATGGTCGACCGCTCCGGGGTGATCTACGAGGGGCGTGTCGAGGACATGAACCCTTACAAGGCGCAGTTCGCGGTGCCGACCGCGGAGCGCTCGGTGGGCGATGCCCTCCAAGGGGCGGACGTGCTGGTCGGCCTCTCGACGAAGGGCACGATCACGGGTGACATGTTGAAGGCGATGGCGCGCGACCCGATCGTTTTCGCGCTCGCCAATCCCGATCCCGAGATCACTCCGGAAGAAGCCCGGGCGGCCCGCCCCGACGTCATCATGGCGACGGGACGCAGCGACTACCCGAATCAGGTCAACAACGTTCTGGGCTTCCCCTTCATTTTCCGGGGGGCGCTCGATGTCGCCGCCTCGGAGATCAATGAAGCCATGAAGATGGCGGCGTCCAAGGCGCTGTCGGCTCTCGCCAAGATGGACGTGCCCGATTCCGTTTCGAAGGCCTACGGCGGAGAAGCCTTCCGCTTCGGCCGGGAGTACCTGATTCCCACGCCCTTCGACTTCCGCGTGCTCTTGTGGGTCGCGCCGGCCGTGGCCGAGGCGGCGATGGCTTCCGGCGTCGCGCGCAAGCCGATCACCGACATGGCGGCGTACTTGAGAAGGCTCGAAGCGTTGCTCTCCCGATCGCGCGAGCTCATGGGGATCGTCATCGAGAAGGCTCGGCACAACCCCAAGCGCATCGTATTTCCGGAGGGGGAGCACCCGAAGATCCTGCGGGCCGCCAAGATTCTGGCGGAGGAGGGGATCTGCCGTCCCGTCCTCCTGGCTCGCGAGCCGAAGGTCGAGACAATGGCCAGGGAGCTCCAGCTTCCGATGGATCAAATCGAGGTCATCCACACCGAGACATCCCCGAAGCTGGAGATCTACGCCCGCCGGTTGCTGGAGCTGCGCCGCCGGGCGGGGATGACACCGGAAAGCGCCGCGCGGATGGTCCGGATCCGCAACGTCTACGCGCCGCTGATGCTCGACGCCGGAGACGCCGACGGCGTCATCTCGGGCCTGACGCAGTCTTATCCCGACACGATCCGGCCGGCCCTCCAGATCGTCGGGACCGCGCCGGGCGTCCAGCGGGTGTCGGGCCTCTACATCCTCATGTTGAAGGACACGACCTTCTTCTTTGCCGATACCACGGTCAACATCGATCCAACGGCCGAGCAGCTCGCCGAAATCGCGCTCTTGACCGCCGATGCCGTCCGGCGCTTCGACATCGAGCCGCGCCTGGCGTTGATCTCGTTCTCCAACTTCGGCTCGAACACCCACGAAAGCCCTCTGAAGGTCAAGCGAGCGGTCGAGCTCATTCGAGCCGCTCGCCCTGATCTGGCCGTCGAAGGGGAGATGCAGGCGGACTTCGCAGTGGTCCCGGAGATGCTCGAGGCGGACTATCCATGGGCGGCCGTGGGCCGACCCAACATTCTGATTTTTCCGAACCTGGAGGCCGCCAACGCGGCCTACAAGCTCGTCTGGCGCGTGGCCGGCGCCGAAGCGATCGGTCCGATTCTGCTCGGCATGGCCAAGCCCGTGCACGTCCTCCAGCGAGGCGTCGAGGTCGCCGACATCGTCAACATGGCCGCTATCGCCGTCGTCGACGCCCAGGAGAAAGAATCACACTCGCAGCCATAGCTGGCGCGGGTTTTGCCTCACCGCACGCTAACGGGAGAGGTGGCCATGAGACGAAGTCACGTATTCCTCGGCGTAGTGATCGCGGTGTTCGGCCTCTTTTATTACTACTGCCACCAGCAGGTGAATCCAGTCACGGGGGAGAAGCAGCACGTCACGATCTCGCCGGAGCAGGAGATCTCCATGGGTTTGCAGGCGGCGCCCGAGATGGAGCAGCAGTTCGGCGGCGAGCTGCCGGACTCGGCAGTTCAGGCAGAGGTCCAACGGGTCGGC
>Ga0207646_10007148_pt1 | contig 11415 bp, 7 predicted proteins | sample KBSK5502metaG_FD_184343 | JGI IMG/M metagenome (GOLD analysis project Ga0207646, IMG submission 184343) | Corn, switchgrass and miscanthus rhizosphere microbial communities from Kellogg Biological Station, Michigan, USA - KBS K5-50-2 metaG... | ecosystem: Host-associated > Plants > Roots >...
GCCGATCCTCGAACCATAGCACCGCCACCAATAATAACTATCCCCACAGACCGGTGGGGTTGAAACATCCGGACGGATAGTGGCCCGTGAGGAGGAGGCCACCCGTTCAGGGAATAATACCAGGGTATGGGGTGCGCGGATGCGACGCGGGGACGGGCAAGCGCCGAGACGGCGGCGCCGTGAGTCTGGAGACGCAGCAGCGATGACGGAACGGGTGAACCCATCCTGGCCGTCGCTGACATTCAGGACCGAGGAACGCCGTGAGGCGGTCGTCCTCCATCCGGCGGGGGAGGTCGACCTCGCGACCGTCTCCAGCCTGTGGGCGATCTTGAAGTCCATGAGCGAAGGCGGCCGTCATGTCATCGTCGCCCTCAGCGCGATTACGTACATCGACTCCACCGGCATCAAGGCGCTCCTGGACGGCCATCGCCTGTTTCGACAGCGGGCGCAGCGGTTGGTGCTGGCGGATCCGACGAGCATGGTCCGGAAAGTGATCGAGATTACCGCGCTCGAAAAGGTCATCCCCGTGTATGCCACGCTTGAACAAGCCGTGGAGTCTCTCCGCGCGCCGGCCGAGCCGGAGCGGGGAGCCTAGGGTGCCCCGCCGCCACGGGATCTGAAGCATGGGGTCGGACTCGGCCCGGCGCGACCGATACCTGCGGCTCCTCGTTGACGTTACTGCGGAATTTGCCACGAAGCAGGACCTGTCGGCGCTGTTCGACGCGATCGCAGGCCGGTGCGCGGAGGAGCTTGGCGACTGGTGCGCGATCGGGCGGATCGATCCCGAACACCCCCAGGTTGTAATTGAGGCCCTCGCTCATCGCGATCGCGCGAAGGCGGGCGAGTTCCGTGCGGCGCTCGAGGCCGCACCGGTTCCGAAGGGCGCCCCGATCCTGGCACAGATTCTCGCCGCCGACGGGCCGGTGGTCGTCTCCCCCGACACGTCGGGGATGGCCGGCACGTGGTCGCGGATGGGCGTTGTGACCGCGATCGTCATTCCCTTTGCGGCCGCCGGAGGGTCGAAAGGCATCTTGGCGGTCGGCGCGGGATCGCCCAGGCGGTGGGACGATGAGGAGATCCGGATCGCGTCGGTCATCGCCGAGCGCGTGGGCGTCGCGATGCGAAACGCGGGTCTGATCGAATCGGAGCGCCAGTCGCGGGCGGCCGCGGAGCGCCAGGCGCGGCTGTCCGACGCGCTGCTCAGGCTTCAGCGGCGGACGCACGCCGAGGAGAAGGCCCTCAGTGCCATCGCGATGGCGATCGCGGGGGAGACCGACCTTGGCCGCGTGCTCGCACTCGCGCTCGACCCCCTTCGACAGATGATTCGGTTCAGCGGCGGATCCATCGTGCTCGTCGAGGGTGACGAATACATCGTTCGCGCTGCGGTCGGTCCGCACGTCGGGGAAGTGCTGGGACAACGAGTCTCCCGGGATCGAGGACCGATCGCGCAGGTTGTGGCGACCGGCCAACCGTTCCACACCGAGGATAGGGCGATTGGCGGGATCCCCTGGATCGGGTCGGTGCATTCGTGCCTCGCGGTGCCGTTGAGCTGGCACGGCCGGACCTTTGGTGTCCTCGAGGTGCATGCGGTCGAGGCGCACGCGCTCGAACGGGGGGTGCTGCCACTTCTCCAGAGAGTCGCGGCGATGTTGAGCGGTTCGGTCGAGCTCGCCCGCCGGTACGCGGCCGAAGTACAGGCCACCGCAGAGGCGGAGACGGCACGACGCCAGCTGATGCTGCTCGCCGAAGCGAGCCGGTTGCTCGCGACGTCGCTCGATGTCGAGGCGACGCTGTCGAGCATTGCCAGGCTGGCCGTGCCCGCGCTCGCCGATTGGTGCGCGGTTGATCTCGTTGAAGGGCAGGGATTCGTGCGGCGCCATGTTTTTCACGCCGATCCTGTCAAGGGGAGGCTGGCGGGCGAGCTCGAGGACAGGTATTCGCCGGACCCCCGCGCTCCTCAGGGGGCCCACAAGGTCATCCGTACCGGCCAGGCCGAGATCTGGCCGGAAACCCCTGATGTGCTGCTCGCGGGAGGGACCCGGAACGCCCGGCATCTGGAGGTCCTGCGCGCCCTGGGTCTGGGATCGACGATGGTCGTCCCCTTTGTGGCGCGGGGGCGAATGCTGGGCGCCCTGACGCTCGTCTCGACCCAAGCGGGTCGCCGCTACAATTCGGCGGACCTGGCCCTGGCCGAAGAAATCGCGCGCCGCGCGGCGCTGGCCCTCGCCAATGCCGTGCTCCATCAGGCAGAGCAGGAGGCACGCGAGTTCGCGGAACACGGCGCGGATCGGACGGCGCGCCTGCAGGCGATGACGGCCGCCCTCTCCGGGGCGTTGACGCGGTCCCAGGTGGGCGATGTGATCGTTGAGCAGGGCGTCCACGCCTTGGGGGCGAGCGCGGGCCTGATCTCCTTACTGAGCGAGGATGGCACAACGCTTGTGGTCGTGCGCGACGTGGGGTTTCCCGAGGACGTGTTGCGCCGCCAGCGGCGCATCCCGATATCGACGTCCTCCCCGATGACGGACGCGGTCAAGACGGGCCAGCCGGTCTTGTTCGATTCAAAGGATGCGATGGTCGAACGGTACCCGCACTTGGTCGACGCGTTCGTGCTACCGCAAGAAGGGGCGCGGGCCGCGATTCCATTGGCGCTCGGTGACCGCGTGCTCGGGGTCTTGGTCCTCGTGTTCCCGCACCCGCGCGACTTTCCGGAGCAGGATCGGGCGTTTCTCCGGAGCCTGGCGCAGCAGTGTGCGCAGGCGATCGATCGGGCACGGCTGTACGAGCACGAGCATCGGGTCGCGGAAACGCTCCAGCGCGCGTTTCTGCCGGCCGGGCTCCCGGACTTACCCGGCGTGACGCTCAACGCGGCGTACGTGCCCGGGGTCTCGGAGTCGGAAATCGGAGGAGACTGGTACGATGTGTTCCGGCTCCCGGATGGGCGCGTCGCGCTCTCCGTCGGGGACGTTGTGGGCCGGGGGCTCCAGGCTGCGGTGATCATGGGGCAGTTGCGGCAATCCATTCGCGCGGCGGCGCTGGAGTTCCATTCCCCCGTCATGGTCTTGGACCGCGCCGGACGGGTGCTGCATCTCACCTACGAGGCCGAAGGCATGGCCACGGCCGTCTTCGGCATTTTCGATCCGATCTTGCTAACGTTCACCTACTCGACCGCCGGGCATCCTCCGCCGTTGCTGGTGCAGCCCGATGGGCGGGTGGAAGCGCTCGTTTGCGGCGGGCTGCCGTTGGGCGTCGAGACCCCCAATATCCCGCCGGCCTGGACCGTTCCCGTGCCGCGTGGATCTCTCCTGGTACTCTATACAGACGGGTTGATCGAGTCGACGCGGAACGTGGTGGAGGGAGAACGTGCGCTCATCGACGCCGTGCGCGAGGAGGCCGGCAATCCTGCGCCGGACCCGGCGAGCGCCATTCTGACCCGGATGATCCCCGGGAGCGATCCACCCGACGACGTCGCGATCCTTACTATGGGGGTTTCCATGGCTGCCAGGACCCGGTTCGATCTCGCGATTCGCGCGACCCCGGCTGCCGGGCGGGTGGTGCGCCAAGCCCTCCGGCGGTTCCTCGCCGAGAACGACGTCGCGCCGGAGCTCGCGTCAAACCTCGAGGTGGCGCTCGGCGAGGCCCTCAACAACGCGATCGAACACGCCTACGGCGCCGTTCCTGGGATGGTCGATGTTGGGGGGTGGCGGGAAGACGCCCAGTTGGTCGTCGAGGTGCGCGACCATGGCCGGTGGCGGCCGGAGCGGCAAGAAGATCGGGGACACGGTCTGCAAATCATGCGCGGACTCGTCGACACGGTCGACCTCCAGGCAACCGAGTCGGGCACGACCGTCCGGCTCACTCTGCTCCTGACCCGTCCCCTTCACGCCGCGGACTCGTCCCCGGACTCGTGAGGGGGGGAACCGCTCCACCTTCAGGGGCCGGGTCGACGGACCTTCTCCACGATGATCGACCGGATGACAAGGGGTTCTTTTTTGTCGCCGGCCCCGTTGATCGCAAGGTCCCAGCCCCAGGCGCTGCTGAACGCCGCATCCGTTAGCCGGACCGCGTATTTTGCCCATCCCGTTCCCGACTCGATCCACTGCCAGGGGGTGAACCGATACCCGGTCATCGAGTCGTACAGGATGTTAAACCCCACCTGTTGGGTGGCCTTGGCTCGGTGGACCTCAATCGTGATGAGCAGGTCCTCACGGCCATCGACAAAGTACGCAAATGAGTGATCCACGTCGAGATATACGTAGACCGCGTCTTTCGCGGGTTCGGTCCTGACTGCATCCACGCCGTCCACTGTGAGCGGCACCACCGCTCCCGCCGGCAGCGAGCGGAATCGTTGATTGTAGAGACCGCGCTCGGAGTTCACGGGCCCCAGCGTGACGGAGACGCTCTCGGCGCGCGAGAAATCGTGCGCGGGATCACGCGGAATTTGGAACGGACCGTGCTGCGCGGCCCGGGTGGCCTCGTCAAGCGCTGAGGCGGCCAGGCCCTGGACGAACACCGGTGATTTTCCTACCGGTATTGCAAGCTTGCCATCGCGCGAGGCCGGAGCGGGCGACTCGCCGGCGCCGCTCGTGATCTTGAGCGGCCCGTCTGCGGCCACCGGGACGGCTTGATCCTCGCCGGTCGTCCACATCACCGCGACCGGCACGGCGCCACCGGTCGTCACGAAGGCATAGACCCCGGCCCCTCGAGGAAGCCATCCCACTCGCCGCGTCCCCTCCAACATCCGGATGATCGTCTCGCGCACCGGCGCCCATCGGGGAGAGGTCTGCCGGCCGGACCAGAATTGCATCGCCACGCCCCCGGCGATGCCGGCCGCGGCCAAACGCACCATCTGGTCCCCAATCGCGTCGTCCGAAGGCGCCGGCCCTCCGGCGTCGGAATCGCCAACCCATAACTGGTGGTGGGTGTCAACTGCGATGCGGTCGCGGATGACGGCGAGCGCTTCGAGCAGCTCCTCAGGCGTACGCCCGCGGGGGGAGAGGATCAACGCATCGAAGTCATCGGCGGGGGCGCCGAAGAGCGCCTTGACATACGACAGATCCAGCCCCGGAGGGGAGGCGGCGGCCACCAGGGCCTGGGGATCTCCTTGCCGGATGGCGAGCCTGGCCGCGTGCAGCATCGCCACGTAGTCGCGGAAGGTTCCACGGAACGCGGCGAAGTCGACGAGCGGTTCCACCTGCCAGGCGAAGACCCGCCCGCGGTATCGTGTCGCCGCGGCTCCGACGAAGTGCTGCCAGTCCGCAATGTTCCGAGGCGGTTGATGTCTCCACACCGTTTCAGGCGCGTCTTGGTCCAGCGCGGCCCACTTGGGGGTGTTCATAAGCACCAGGACGATCCGGACCCCTGTCTTCGCGGCCCGGCTCACAAGGGCATCCAGGGCCGTCCACGCAAACGTCCCCCGCGTGGGCTCGAGCGCGCTCCAATCCGCCGAGATCCTGGCCCATTTGATGCTCCCGCGGGAGGGGGCGGCTGGGTCCCCCCCTGGAGCGAGATCGATGCCAAAGGAGACCGAAGGTCCGGTCACGGCCGAAGCGGTGCCCGCGGTCTGTGCGAGACCCTGCACTGGTACCAGCGCGACGATTAATGCTGCGACGACATAGCGCATCCCGCGACTCCCTGGTGGTTGTGCGCACACGTCACGTTCGAGGGGGATCCCCTTAAAAGATCATACCCAAAATTCACCTTCAGCCCCGCGCAGCCCCGCGATCGCAGACCGTTGTTTGCGGGAGCCCGAGTCCGGGTAGAATAATGGGAAACGAAATATTTTGAGGCATGCCCTGACCGATCTGCCGAATCTCTGCGGCGCAGGGAGCGGGGGATCCAGAGCAGTGGGGCGGATCTCGCGAATTTCGCGAGTAAGGCACGCTCTCGGCCCGAGCCCGTCAGCTAACCCCGTAGGCAGCGAGAGAGAGGGTGGCCCGGGTGCGCCCGGAGACCTTCTCCGGGCGATTTTCTTTTCGGGTCACGCTCATGGGAGGTGCTGGCCAGATGGTGAGCCGTGATGTCTTGCAGCGGATGCGTCAGACGCTGCCCGGGCGGCAACTGATCATCGTGAGCAACCGGGAACCCTACGTCCACAAGAAGGGCCGAACCGGGCCCGAGGTCATCCGGCCCGTCGGCGGGTTGGTGGCCGCGCTCGATCCGGTGATGCAGGAGGCCGCGGGCACCTGGATCGCCTGGGGGGATGGCGAGGCCGACTTTGACGTCACGGATTCCCAGGGGCGGGTCGGTGTTCCTCCAGACGCGCCGCGGTACACGCTCAAGCGCATCGCCCTCACCCGCGCCGAGATCGAGGGATCCTATTATGGGTACGCCAACCAGGCGCTGTGGCCGCTCTGTCACATGGCGATGGAGCAGGCGCGGTTCCGCGGTCGATACTGGGGGTCGTACAAAGCGGCCAATCGCCGGTTCGCCGAGGCAGTGCAGGCCGAGGCCGGGGCCGACGCCGTGGTCTGGATCCACGACTATCACCTGGCCCTCTGCCCGCGCGAGATTCGGCGGCTGCGTCCGGAGCTGTTCCTCATGCAGTTCTGGCACATTCCCTGGCCCGCGTGGGACGTGTTTCGGATCTGCCCTCAACGGGCGGACCTGCTCGACGGCTTGCTCGCCAACGACCTGGTCGCCTTTCAGCATCCCCGCCACGTCGAGCACTTCTTGGAGTGCGTCGAGCGCGAGCTCGGGGCCCATGTCGACGATGGCGTCGTAGAATACGACGGACGGATGATCGAGGTGGAGGCCTTCCCCATCAGCATCGACGTCGCCGCATTGGAGGAGACCGCGCGCTCGAGCCGGTGCGAGCGCTGGATGGCCCGGTTGCGGCGGCGGCTTCGATTGGACGGTCGCTCCGTCGTGGTGAGCGTCGACCGCCTCGACTACACGAAGGGGATTCCGGAACGGCTGCAGGCGATCGAACTGTTTTTCAAGCGGCATCCGGAGTATCGGTCGCGCGTCGTATTTATCCAGAAGACCGCGCCGAGCCGGACCCGGATCAAGGCCTATCGGGATCTGCAGGCGCAGGTCGAGCATACGATCGAGCGCCTCAACCAGACCTTCGGGACGCCGGACTGGCAGCCGGTCATCTCGTTGCCGACCCCCCTTCCCCCGGCCGGCATGGCGGCTCTTTATCGCATGGCCGACCTGTGCATCGTCAGCTCTCTGCAGGACGGCATGAATCTTGTGGCCAAGGAGTTCATCGCCTGCCAGGTCGACCGCCAGGGCGCCTTGCTGCTGAGCGAGCTGACCGGCGCTCACGACGAACTGTCCTGGGCCATCCCCATCAATCCCTACGATCTCGACGGCTGCGTCGACGCGATTCCGAGCGGGCTCGCGGTGCCGGTCGAGGAACGGCGCCGGCGCATGGATCACCTTCGCACCTATCTCGCCGAACACGACATATTCCACTGGGTCGCGCAGCATCTTCAAGCGGCGGCGCATCTGATCGCCGGTCGCGGTGCTCCCCGCCGGTTGTTCGACGCCGTCGACGAGATCCGGGATCGGATCGTGGGTGAGAGCCCGATCGCCCTGCTGGCTGATTTCGACGGCACCCTCGCGGGGTTCGCCGATTCGCCTGATGCCGTGGCGCTTCCCGGCGACGTGCGGACCGCCTTCGCGCAGATCGCCCACAATCCCCGGGCATCGATCGGCATCGTGAGCGGGCGCGCGCTCGGTGACATTCGTCTTCGTATCGGCCTCGACGGGATTGTCTACGCGGGGAACCACGGCCTCGAGATCGCCGGGCCGGGGTGGACGTGGACCCACCCCGAAGCGGACCGGACGCGCGAAGTCATCGCCGCGTGCAGCCGGCGGCTGCAGCAGAGGCTGCGGGGGGTTCCCGGAGCCTGGGTCGAAGACAAGGGGCTCACCGCCGCGGTCCATTTCCGCCAGACGCCTCACCGGTTCACCGAAGGCGTGCGCGTCGCCGTCCACGAGGAGATCGCCCGGGTGCCCTCGGGCACGCTCGTGTTGCGCCCGGGGAAGCACGTCCTCGAGATTCGCCCCGACGTCTCCTGGGACAAGGGCGCCGCGGTGCGCTGGATCCTGACACGGTTGTACGGGCCGGACTGGCCGCGGCGCGCGCGCGTGGTCTATGCCGGAGACGACAGGACGGACGAAGACGTGTTTGAGACGCTCGCGGATCCCGCGGTGACAGTCAAGGTAGGACCCCACGTCTACCCGACCGCCGCGCGATACCAACTGGAGAGCGTCGAGGACGTCTACCGGTGCGTCCGCCTGCTCGAGCGGTGGCTCGCCTCGCCCGTCCCGGTTCGCGCCGAGCTCCGCGGGGGATACCAAACGGTTTCCGACAGCGACGGCCGTCGCGATCCTGGTCTCGTCGCGCATCGGTGATCGGCCGGCCATAGACGACAATTCACGCCCAGGAGACCCTCCGAGGATGGAGAATTCCGTCGCGGCCACCCCTCGGAGGGTCTCGTGACGTCTCTCGCTCCGCTCTGGTTTCAGGGGCAGGTCCAGACGGCGTTCCACCGGAAGGGCGGCCCCCTGCTGCTGGTCCGGGGAGAGGGCAGCCGGGTCTGGGACGACCGCGGGCGTTCCTACCTCGACGCTCGGTCGGGGCTCTGGGCGGTCACGGTCGGGTACGGCCGCGCCGACGTGGTTGGCGCCGTGTTCGAGTCCCTGCGGCGGCTCGCTTTCGCCCCATTGACGGATGCGGCATCGCCGGCCGCGCTGGACCTCGCGGCGAGGCTCACAAAGATCCTGCCCGGCGACCTCAGCACCGTCATGCTCGTGCCCACCGGATCGGAAGCCGTCGACACCGCGTTCAAGATCGCGCGTCTGTACCAAACCGCAAGCGGCCATCGCCGGCGCCGGATCGTCATCAGCCGAGAGTACTCGGCCCACGGCAGCACCTTTGCGGGAGCCTCGTTGAGCGATCCCGACCGAGGGCTCCTCCGCGGCATGGGGACACGAGTCTCCGGCATTCGCTTTGTCCCGGCGCCGTATCGGTATCGGTGCCGATTCTGCGCGAACGGCCCCGTGTGCACGCGCGAGTGTGTGGATGCCGTGGAGCAGGCGATCCTGGCCATCGGGGCCGATCGGGTCGCCGCGGTGATCGCGGAGCCTGTTCCGGGTCCCGGCGGCGTCCTCGTGCCGCCCGACGACTACTGGCCGAGCCTTCGAACGGTCTGCGATCGGTACGGGGCGTTGCTCGTGGCAGACGAGGTGGTCACCGGGTTTGGGCGAACCGGGCGTTGGTTTGCGTGCGATCACTGGGGCGTCGTGCCCGACCTGATGGTCCTCGGCAAAGGCATGACCGGCGGATACCAGACGCTCGGCGCGGTGGCGATGCGCCGCCACGTGGCCTCGCGCCTGGAGCGGCGGCTCATCCCGCACGGGTTCACGTTCAGCGGCCACCCGGCCGCGTGCGCGGCCGCCCTGACCTGCCTTGAGATCATCCCCGCCGAAGGCCTCCTCGCTCGTGCGGCGATCGGCGGGGCGCGCCTGCTAGACGGCCTCCGGCGCGCGCTGGAGCCGTGCCCGATTGTCGGTGAAGTGCGCGGGCTGGGCCTGATGGTTGCGATCGAGTTGGTGGAGGACCGGACCACTCGGGCGCCCCTCCGGCTCAGGGCTCGGGATCTCGACCGCCTCGAGCTTGACCTACGCACCCGCGAAGTCCTCGCGTTTGTCGACAATCCGATCATGCTGGCCCCGCCGTTCGTCGTCACCGATCCCGAGATCGATGCCTTGGTGGGATCGGTGGCCGCCGCGGTTGAGGCGCTGTCCGCGCACACCCCCGCCGCGGGACCTGCGCGGGGACGCGGGCCGTCCTGATCTACGCCACGCTGGTCACCCTCGGCGCCGCCGCCGCGGCCGCGGTCACGGGGTTTGGCTTTAACCTGCTCGGTGCGCCGTTGCTGACCTTTGTCTATCCCGCGGACACCGTTGTCGAAACGACCCTGATCCTTGGCGTCCTGGTGAGCGGCATCCTGGCGGCGCGTCCCGAAATCCGGCAGGGCACTGATTGGAAGCTTGTCGGGCGGCTCTTCGCCGGCAGTCTCGCCGGCATGCCAGGTGGGGTCGCCCTGCTGCTGTGGGGGCATCCGGGCCTGCTCAAGGTGTTGATCGCCGGGCTCACCGCGGTATTCGCGGGCTTCATGCTCGCCGGGTTCCGCCCCGCAGTCACCACCGCCCTGTGGCAGGCCATCGCCGCAGGAGTGCTCAGCGGGTTCCTCTCCACCAGCACCAGCCTGAGCGGGCCGCCGATCGTCTTCTTTCTGCTCGGCCAGAACCAGCCGAAGCAGGTCTTTCGTTCGAACATCGTGCCGTACATCTTCCTCACCACGGTCGCCAGCGTGGCGCTTCTCGTGCTTGCGCGGGCGGTGTCGCTACCCACCGTCCAACTGGCGCTCGCCCTAACCCCGGTGACGTTGCTGGGGTGTGGCGGGGGGTTGCTCCTGGCGGCACGGCTGTCCGACCTGAGTTTCGAGCGAATGGTGCTGGGGTTCCTCGTGATCGTGGGACTCCTCGGGATCATGCGGGCCCTGGTCTAACAGGGGTCCGGTCGCCCGCCATGCTTGTGCAGCGCGGTGCTTCGAAGTTAAGGGGTTCCCGCAGACAGCGCCCCCACCAAGGGCGAGACTCCGCGCGCGAGAGCGTCGTGAAGGACCTGTTTCGCGAGCAGGACCCGCGTGGTGGCCAAAACAACACTGCCCGATTGTCGGGTTTCCCCCACGAGCCGTCCCTGCGCTGCATCGAAAACCTGCAGCACCAGGTTAGTATCAGCCATCGGCGGACCACTGCCGTTCGGGGGGAACCCACCGCCGCCACCGCCGGCGCGAACCACAAGCATCGAAATCCATCCCACGACAAGCGTATTTGCCCCCGCGGCCTGGGCCAGTACCCTAAGCCTATCGAAATGGAGAACGTCCGTGTTTTGCCAGCCCACCGACGCCTCCGCGTTCCCCATCGAGTCTCGCGGGACGACGGTTAGCTGGCCGCCCCCCGATTGGGCGAGCAACGTTGAGAGCTCGTCTGCGGCGAAGCGCTCGGGCACGAAGTCAAACGCGCCCAGCGGGGTGGGGGAATAGAAATCCACCACCCCCACAGTCCTTCCCGTAGCGGCGGCAGCGTTAACCGGCCCCGACTGGCTCGCGGCCGTGATAAGGAACACGAGAACAACAACTCCTAGCCATCTCATCGGCGTACCTCCGCGTGGCAACCCTTTGTTGTGAACATCGTTTCGTTCTCCGACCCCGGCAGCGTCTCAGAGCTTCTTGCGGTAGTTCACGCAGCGGTCGACGACCTCGAATCCGAGGGCCGCGTGGGCCCGCTGCGATTCCCCGTTGTCGATCCACGTGTCGGAGGCGAGCTCCGCGCAGCCTTGCTCTCGCGCCCAGGCTTCCGCGCGCTGCATCAGCAGGCGTCCAACGCCCCGGCCCTTAC
>Ga0207646_10007149_pt1 | contig 11414 bp, 11 predicted proteins | sample KBSK5502metaG_FD_184343 | JGI IMG/M metagenome (GOLD analysis project Ga0207646, IMG submission 184343) | Corn, switchgrass and miscanthus rhizosphere microbial communities from Kellogg Biological Station, Michigan, USA - KBS K5-50-2 metaG... | ecosystem: Host-associated > Plants > Roots >...
CCAGCCCCGCGGGCAGCGATCGTGAACTCGCCAGGCTTTCAAGCTGTTCGCGCTGCTGCGGATTCAAAACCAGCACCGCTTTCGGTCGTCCCATTGCCATAGGCACCCCCATTCTGCACTGGAGATGAGCGCTTGCTCGACGACAAACGCGCCTATCGTCGGTTTACCAGCAGAGGTAATCCATCTGGTGATGGGAAGGCCAGCAGACGCATCGTCAGGCACTTGACCCGAGTACTACGGCAGGCATAGTGGCTAGATTGTACACGTGCAGTTTGGCGCCGTCAAACCAATAGGCTTCATATCGGCTTTCGTCGGGGCAGTTCCAGCATGGAATATCAGGTTGCGAAACGTCCGCCGACTATCACGGCGAACTGGTTTTGCTCGCTGGATCAGGCGCCGAGCGTTCGGGGACCTCGACGTGGCTGGCGTTGCGGAACCAATCTTGAAAGACGAGGACATCCCACAGCAAGTACTGCCAGTTTCGCGTTCCGGAGAGGTGTTCTGCCCATTTGGTTCGAATGGGGCGAGTATCAAAGAGGCCATGCCGGCCAAGACTGGACTCGGAAAGGAGATCTTCAGCCCACTGGCGGAGCGGCCCTCTCAGCCAGTTATCAATGGGAACGTCGAAGCCCATCTTGGGGCGCTCTATAATCTCTCGAGGAACGTACTTGTAGAGAATCTGACGGAAAATCCACTTACTGGTTCCATTGCGAATTTTGAAGTGCAGAGGCAGCTTCCAGGCAAACTCCACAACGCGATGGTCCAACAGCGGGACTCGCGCCTCGAGACTCACGGCCATGCTGGCGCGGTCCACTTTTGTGAGGATGTCGTCGGGGAGGTAATTGAGGAGGTCCGTGAGCATCATAATTTCTTCGATGTTCGGGAGCCAAGCCGTTTGCGCGATGGAATCTAGCACGGTGGCCGGTTCGTGAGAGTTCAAGGCGATCTGTGAGGGATCGTCCCAATCGGTGAGAGCGTGAAGGTAGATTGCGTCGAGGTTCTCCATTGACAAGTAATTCGCAAGTTTACGGATTTTATCTCCGGTAGCCGGAAGTCGCATCTCTTGAGGAACCAACGGCCTGAGTAGACCAAAGACGCGATCGATTCCGGCGGGGGGAACCGCCTGAAGGAGCGCCGCTGAGGCTTTGCGGACAGGTCTGGGAAATCGTTTCAGCAAATTCCAGATTGACCTTGTACGAAGATAGCGATTGTATCCGCCAAAAAGTTCGTCACCACCATCCCCAGAGAGGCTCACCGTTACTTCGCTTCGGGCAAGTTTGGAGACGAGGTATGTGGGAATCTGGGACGAGTCAGAGAACGGCTCGTCGTACATCAAGGGTAGTAAGGGAACAACATCCAGAGCATCTCTCGCAGTCAGATAAAGCTCGGTATGGTCGGTTCCCAAGTGCGCCGCAACGCTTTTGGCGTGTGTTGCTTCGTTATATCCGTCCTCATGGAAACCGATGGTGAAGGTCTTGACTGGGCGGCTGCTTTGGGCCTGCATGAGCGCGACAACAGTGCTGGAGTCAATTCCACCGGAAAGAAAGGCCCCCAGGGGGACATCAGCGATCATCCGGAGGCGAACTGCTTCCAGGAGCTTTTTGTGAAGCTGATCGATCGCTTCTAAATCAGAGCCGCCGAACGGTGATTGCAAACCTTCCCGAGCCACATCTTTGGCTGACCAAAACGGGTGCAATGCAGGTTGGGCTCCTGCTGAGCTGAGCATGAGGATGTGTCCCGGTCGCAACTTGCATAGGCCCTTGTAAATGCAATGCGGGGAAGGAACATAATTATGGCGCAAGTAGAGGGCAAGGACATCGCGATCGATTTCGCTGCCGAAGTCCGGATACTGCCAGATGGCCTTCAGCTCGGAGGCAAAAACAAAGTCTCCGCCCACGTGCCCGTAATAGAGCGGTTTAATTCCCAACCGGTCGCGAATCAGATGCAGCTTGCTTTCGGTACGGTCCCATAGGGCAATGGCAAACATGCCCACGAAGCGACGCGCGGTTGACTCCACGCCCCAGCGTTCAAATGCCTCCAGCATGACCTCGGTATCAGAATGGCCTCTCCAGCGCTGGGGGCCAAGTTCGGTTCTAATCTCTTCGTAGTTGTAAACTTCGCCGTTGAAAACGATCACGTAGCGGCCGGATGCGGAAAACATCGGCTGATGACCTTCCGGCGAAAGGTCAAGAATGGAAAGGCGCCGAAATGCGAGGCCGACCCCAGTTGCGCCGTCGTGGAAGGTTCCGGAATCATCCGGGCCACGATGGGCGAGAGCCGCGCCCATCCGACCCAGGGTTTCCAGGGGGTGTTCCGATCCTCGTTTTGTCTGCCAGAATCCTGCAATTCCACACATGGCGACGCTTCTGTTAGTCCTAAGCTTATAATTCTTCTCTTGAGTACACAATGTACTCGTGTCACCCGGAACCTGCAAGATCGTGTGATGCCTTGGGATGATCGCGCCCGCCTTAACAGCGTCTCCGTCAGCTTCACTTCCATGACGAAGAATTTCTCGCTCACGAGCGCTGGCATCGGGTCATTGCACCGTGACCGCAAAGCTCGACGTGGCTACTTCTTTAATGCAATGACGTCGTCGATGAAACGCTTAAACGCGACACCCGCATAGCTCGGCCACATACTGAACGGGTTTGTCCGTATTGTTTCTTGCACGTCGCAGAACTGCGTGATATTCGAGTCGATGCACCCCACCAAGTTTTGGTTGACTAACTCCTGTTGTAACTGGCCGTTTATGTACAGCCGCGCGACACCATCGCCGGGAGATCGGCATCAGCGAAGCGATCTGCTACGCCTGGAAGAAGCGCTTTGGCGGATTGGGTGTGAGTGAGCTGAGGGAGTTGCGGGATGAAAACCGCAAGCTGAAGCAATTGGTGGCGGATCTCACCCTCGATCGCCATGTGCTGCAGGAGATCGTCCGAAAAAAGCTCTAAAGCCTGCCGTGAGGCGCGAGCTGGCCCGCTGGGCGAACGAAATCTTTTCCTTCAGCGAGCGCCACGCGTTCAGGCTGATTCCCATGCCGCGATCGACGTTTCGTTATCGCAGCACGAAGGATCCCCAAGAAGCGCTGCGGCAGCGATTGCGTGAGCTGGCCGCGAGCCGCCGAGAGCCGCTCCAATCAACTAAACCGGGGACAACTGACCTAATGGAATGGACCCATCCCGATTCTTGCAGCGAGCGGGCTGTTGGTAAGCTCGGTCGGTGTGCGCCAACTGGGAGCTTCGATCAAGGCTTCATGGCAGTCCTTGGCAACATCGATGGCTACCAGGACAACGGGTTCCGGCGTACTCTTCTCGATGGTCATGGTCGGTCAGGCTCCTTCTGTGAAGGTTGAGTACGTTCACAGTGTAGGAGACCCTTCGACTGACCATGACCATTGGCTTGGCTTTCGGTCGCTCCGCTCCCTTCAGCCAAGCCAACGCATCCCTCTCGTTCCCGACAAAAGTCATCGTTCCCGAGGTGCTACGGGCCGGAGTTCATCAGCCGGGCGGTGGACCAGTGGGCGTATGCGCATGGCGTGGCGCTGCACTTCAGTGAGCCGGGCAAGCCGGTGCAGAATGCGTTCATCGAAAGCTTCAACGGGAAGTTCCGGGACGAATGCCTGAACCAGAACTGGTTCGTGAGCCTGGACGATGCGCGGCGGATCATCGAAGACTGGCGGGTGGATTACAACACGGTACGGCCGCACAGCAGCGTGGGGTATCGAACGCGGGAAGAGTTCGCGGCCGATACCGCCGCGGAGTCCCTCAGTGCTACATTGATGCCATAACGAGGTTCTATAAAAGGCGATTTCAAGAGAAATATTCCCCCATCGACCGAGGCCGAAGCAATGTTCGCCTCGACATCGAGCGGCTGTAGCCTACGAGGAGGCTTTTTGGTTTTGCTCTGGCTCTCTGTCCCATGAACTCGGCTCGTTGCGTGAAGCGCCGAGGCTACTTGGGTTTGCCATCCCAGCAGTTTCATCTTCCTGATGGTGACGACGTCAGTCGGCTCCCGAAACTGACAAGCGAAGCGGTTGCATGGTGGCAACCATGGTTCTATGTGAGACTCGTGGTCTATAGCTTTTTGGGGTTATCCGAGGGGACATAGAGTCGGCCGGAGAGACTGGAAGCCGGATAAACTCCGCCTGGAATATTCACGTCTGGCGTTACACAAATAGCATGACAAAGGATGTGATGAGCCTTCGGCGAGTTTGGAACGGGGCTAGCCACGTAACCAGCGCGGCGAGGAAACCGAGGATTTGTTGCACGTTATTGCTTCAGCAAGATGATGTCGTCAATGTAGACATTGAACGCTCCATTAGGTGGAGCAATTCGCGTAACTCCATCAAGAGCAATGTAGGTGAAAAGCGGACCAGCCTCGACTGCCATGCCTACTGCGCTTATGCTGCCATTCACGTTTGTATTGAGTTCCTCGTAAATCTTGACTCCGTTGATGTACAGCCTAACGATGGAATCAGTGCTGCTAGATACATTCCCCTGAAACTCGAACTCTACTTGTTCCCACTTACCCTGAGCTGAGGAAAGATTATAGGGACCTCCATTGTGGTCGAAGTTGGGATCTAACGATGGAGAACTGGAACTGCTGTAGAACGCCGTCGTCAAGTTGTTTGAGCAAGTTGTGCCGGTGTAGTTGTCGGTGTCCATCACGTTGAAGATGCCACTTCGGCTGTTTGTATATACGTTGTCGAAGTAAATCTCGACACCGCCGCAGGCGTTTGAGTCAAAGTACCGCCAATAGGAGAGGTAAATGTGGCGCGACGTTCCGATAACGCCCTGTAAAATCCCCCATTGGACGCCTCCCGAATCAAAGGTGACTCTATTTGCTAGGGATTTGGTTCCGCTATGCGGATTCACACTTGTAATTGTTGCCCCTCCAACAATGTATTCATTCGGTCCTATGGAGCCGCTCTCAAAGTCCTGCGTCAGCACCAGCGTCCATCCAGATGGCACCGTGAAGTTCGAGGGGGTCATCCCAGTCAGAAGACTCTGCGCTTTCGTCACGGTGAAACCGCCCGGGAGAGTGGCCGACGAGCCGCTGGAGTTCGTAACCTTCACGTCAACAACGCCTGCCGCAATCGGGGGAACCGAGGCCGAGAGTTGTGTCGCGCTTACAAACGCCGTTGATGTGGAGTTTGTGCCCCCGAAAGCCACGGTTGCCCCTGATCCGAAGTTCGTGCCGTTGATGGTTACCTGTGTACCCGGCGCGCCGGAATTGGGAGAAACACCGGTGATAGTTGGACTCCCCACGGGCGCCGGTGCTGTATAGGTGAACCCACCGGTCAGTTTGGCGGTCTGTCCATCGGAGTTTTGAACAATGACGTCTACCGTCCCAGCAGCGCTCGCCGGCGTGACGGCCTGGATCTGTGTCGCGCTGCTGACGGTCACCGCTGATGCAGGCGCAGCCCCGAATAATACAAGTGCCCCGGCCAGAAAATTGGTCCCCGTGATCGACACTGATGTTCCTCCCGCTGCGGGGCCAGTGTTAGGGGAAACGCTCGACACTATAGGAGCAGGGTTATTATATACGAAGCTGCTGCTTAGAGTGCTCGACTGCCCATCGGGGTTTCTTACCGTGACATCGACTGTCCCAGCAGCGTGAGCAGGCGTGATGGCCTGAATCTGAGTCGCATTGGTGACCGCTGCCGACAACGCCGCAACCCCTCCAAAGAGAACGCTTGCCCCCGCTTGGAAGTTTGTGCCGGAGATCGTCACCGAGGTCCCGCCCGCCGCCGGGCCTGAATTGGGTGAAACGCTGCCGACAGTTGGAGCGGGCAAAAGTGCAATAACGACGCTTAAATTGGTGGAAGTAGCCTGCCCAGAGGAATCCTTCACCTGAACCAAGAACCCGAACGTGCCGGCCTGTGTTGGGTTGCCCGAAATCTGTCCCGGCGAGGCCTGAAGTGCGAGGCCCGGAGGCAACTGCCCACCAGTAATGCTCCACGTGTAGGGCGGTACCCCATTGGCCGCGACGAGCGTTGCACTGTAGTTTACGCCCACCCCGCCGCCGGGAAGGCTCGTCGTAGTGATTTGCAACGGAGCCGGGGCCAGGGCAGCGATGCTGATACTAAACGCCTTCGTAGCGCTCTGAGGCTGCGCTCCAGAATCTGTGACTTGGACGGTGAACGAATACTGCCCCGAGGCACTGGGCGTGCCAGCGATCGTTCCAGTCGAAGCATTCAGCACGAGCCCCGGCGGCAGCGCGCCCGAGACTACACTCCAGCTATAGGGCGTGGTTCCCCCCGTCGCAGTCAGGATGGAACTATATGGAACCTGCAAGGTCCCGCTTGGGAGGGTCGTCGTGCCGATAAGCAGAGAGGTTGCGATGACGTTCACTGCGAGCGTCTGGGAGGCGGTTTGAGGGGTGGAAGACGAATCGCTGACCTGGGCGGTGAAAGCATATTTGCCGCTCTGCCCTGGAGTTCCACTAATCGCTCCGCTTGTGGAATCGAGCGCCAGTCCTGGCGGTAATTGCCCGGAGGCGATCTTCCAGGTGTAGGGAGCGACTCCACCACTATTGGTTACAGCAGCGCTGTAAGGCCGCTGTACGGCTGCCGTCGGCAGACTGGCCGTGGTGATCGTCAGCGGCACAGAGTTGATAGTCAGGGAAGTCGGATTTGACTGCTGTGGAAAAGGCTTCGGGTCGACGACAGTGACTTGAACTGTTCCCGCGGTGGCGATGTCTGCGTTGGAAATGAACGCCTGCAATTGGCTGTTGTTGATCGTCACCGTTGGCCGCTGGGCCCCATTCCAGAGAACATAGGAGTTGCCATTAAAGCCTGAGCCATTCACAGTCAGCGTAAAACCTGGACCGCCAGCAATTACGCTGCTCGGAGAAATGCTTGTGATAACTGGGTCTTTGGCCGCGTTAGCCGTAGCTGTGTAGCCTAAGAGCTCAATTGCTACGACTGCAGCCAACGTAACTACGAGTAGACGATTCATCACCTTTCTCACCTTCTCCCAAGATGCAAAACATCCATTCGGCTGGTAGGTTGTCCGGAGGGGCCGCGGTCCGTGGCTGGGGGTAGCATCCGCTGCTTCACCAAAGCCTTGCTGGATTCACGACGGCATCATCCGCCCTGGAAAGGAAGTAAATCGCCTGTTCGGTGGGTCAAAAAAAGGGTCGGGGGGTTATACTGGCCAAGACCTGTCCAACTGGCCAGGTCCAGAAAAAAGCGATGAAGGGTCAGCGAGATAAGTTTGCATGACCCAACGACGATATGTTCGCGAACTTCCGTGGAGAAGATCCCTGAATCGTCTACCGGGAAGCCTGGGCCCAACATCCAGAACCATAAATTTGAGCCCCATTTGGCTCCCGCAATAGGAATGGCACCGTTCGCGCAAATGGGTTGAGCCGCTCCGACACGGTTTCCGTAAGTACATGAGAGCTGACCGCGCACGGTTTCCAGAAACATCTCGGGGACGTTGTTTTGATTCAGATGCCCGTCGGGGACGCGGTACGACGTTGCCAATGATTACTGAGAGCTTCCGGAGATAGATGAGAATTTGCGCGACGAGAAAGCCACTCACAGCAATCCCAGAAATACTCCTGGTTTGATTCTGCTCTAGGCGCCCTAGGAAGGGTCGGAAGAAGGGCAGCTGCAATTCGAACCGACGAGAATGTGCGTGACTCGCTGCGCCCCCACGGTATTCTCTTGCTAGACAAGTCGAGCTGGGTTCTTGGGAGCCTCAATCATCACGGTAGGCCCAAGGGGGGTCTGAGGACCTGCGCATGTGGGAGCAAGTGTTTTGGTTCTTCCCACTGCGATGTCCCTTTGACGTAGCCCAACGATCTAGGCTTCAGGAGCTCATTGAGTTGCGCGTTTTGACTCGACGGCGGCCAGTTCTGCCTGGATAATCTTTTCGAACGCGGCCCCCGGCTTGGCCCCACTCAGCCAGATTCCGTTGATGAAAAATCCTGGGGTTCCGCCAACTCTATCCTCTTCCCTTCCTGAATATCTTCCTCGATTTGCGCCTTGTATTTGCCATTAGCCAGGCACGACTCAAACTGTCCTTCATCGAGCTTTAGACTGCGAGCGTGCTCGATCAAGCTCTGCCGGTCGAATTTGGTCGGGCTAGCGAAAAGAAGGTCATGGTATTCCCAGAATTTGCCCTGCTCGCCTGCGCAACGGGAAGATTCCACTGCCAACTGAGCCTGTGGGTGGATCTCCCGGAGCGGAAAGTCCCGATACGCCAGGCTCAACCGACCTTCATACTTGGTGAGCAGGCGCTTCAATGTGGGTTGAACTATGCGGCAGAAGGGACACTGGAAATCAGAAAATTCAACAATGATGACCGGAGCGTTGGGACTTCCTCGCAGCCGGGCCGAGTCGTAGGCAACCTTGGCTCTGGGCGGGCGGAGCAAGATGGTCACTTTGGCTTGTTCTCGAAGTTGTTTCAGATACTCTTGCCGAGCTTCTTGGATTCTCTCCTGCCTCAGTGCCAGCCCCACCTGTCTTTTGACCTGATCGAAAGGGCGATTGAGCCTCTCTTTCTGACTCGCGTAATAGGTCTGGAGTTCCGTGTCTGTAGGTTCGGCGACCTTGGCATACACCTCCTGCGTCAGCAGTTTCTCCACTGGCGTACCCCTTCTTCTGGCCTCGGATTCCAGCAGCTTTTGATCCACCAGATCTTCGAGCGCTTTGCTTTTCAGTTCATACTTTTGGTTGCGAAGCTGCAACAGTTGTACTTGGACCAAGGGTAGCAATTCGTCCTCATAGATGGCCTGCCCTGCAACCACGGCAACTAGTACCTTGCGTTTGGCCGGGTCGCGAGTCTGGGCTAAACCAACGTCGGCGACGAATGACGAAACAAGAAGCGCCGCCGATAGTATCCATTGTTTGGCGCGCATCACCTCAATTTCGTCAGTGTGCGTCGGCAAGTCAACCCCCTGTGCCCTTCTGAAGACTAGTTGCCTGGACTTAATTGGAGAGATCTTCCCTCTTCTGGCGGGAGAGGAAGCGCTGGAGATATTTGGGACCTTCCTTCATGTAAGCTTCTGACCTAGCCTTCAAGAAAGCCTCACAAATCTGCGCCATGGTGCGACCTTCTCGTGCGGCGGTTAAGGGACAGGAACGAGACTTGACCTGCCGATTAGATCGGAGGAGCGCAGAACCATAGTTCTGCGGGGGATCATTGAGTCCAACCTTCACGCCGCAACTCATTCTCGGCCGAAAAGCGAAACCGCAGAGGAGATCTTCAGCGAGTGGAGAAATTCCGGCCCGCCTAGCTGTCTCGCAAGCTGCTGGTCTTCAGCTATTAACCCTTCCCCGTCAATATCCAGTCCGCACTTTTGCCAGATTCTTTGGCCAGCTTGGCCAGCACTCGCAAGGGTAGAGCACTTTGCCCCAGCTCATACTTCGATAGTTGCGCCTGGCTGATACCCAAAACTCGTGCGAATTCCTCCTGGATAGCCCCGCCTCTTAACTGTCTGATCCTTTGTCCAAGGGCGCGAAGGTCTATCTCACTCTGGGAGAGACGCGGCCGCCCAGGAATTTTTCGCTTGACTTTATTCATTGTTGGAGTATTCTTTACACGAGTATGAGTCAAAGATATTGGGACTGCCGCACCCGCGTGGTCATAAGGGCCCTGTCAGGGCACGCGGTGGCGCTAGCTTAGCAGAAGGAGGTCTCGGAAGACCATGAGTCGCGCCGCTCGCGCTAGCCGTATCCCCTTCCCCAAGAGAGGAAATCCGTTCGATCAGGAAGCGCCGCACCGATGCGGAGGGACTACGAAGAAACGGACGGGTCAATTTCAGTCAAATGCGAAGCGCGCCCGAGCTGCTTGGGGAGTGCTCCCAAAATGTGCGCTCCAAAGCCTTGAGGAGCTTTCCGAAAGGCATGCCCTCTCGGTCGCGGCCGGGGACCTCCAATTTCTGGACGGCCGATGGTACGTAACGCACGCCGGCTTGCTCCGGATAGCCCAGCGCAGCCGATGCTCTGGAATCAGAACAGTTGTTCAGGAACGCTTATCTAGCCCCGCTTCCAACCGGTGGGTCTTTAAGGCCACCGTCTACAAATCCCCTGGCTCAAAGGGCTTCGTCGGCTATGGAGATGCTGATCCTTCGAACGTTTCTTCCTTGGTCCACGGTGCTGAGATGCGCGTGGCCGAAACCCGCGCCGTCAACCGCGCCCTGCGCAAGGCCTACGGCATTGGCCTCTGCTCGGTCGAAGAGCTCGGTTGGGTCTCAGGCCCCCTCGATTCCACGCGTGAGGATCGGGGACACTCCGCATCGACCAAGCACACCGGCTCGAACAATGGCCAACCTCGATTGCGCGACCGCCTCTGCCTTCTCATCCGCCAACATCAGCTCGACCCCACCCTGGTCAAACTCTATGCTGCTGACTACTGCGGAACCGCTGTGTTGCGGGACGCGAGCCGGGACTTGGTCGAAGCCTTCATCAACAACCTGGCTGAATGGGCCACCAAAGACCGCGACGGCCTCCTCTGCCACTTGAATAGCTATGCCCAACCCAAGGAGGCAAATCCGTGAAACGCCACATCCCAGGACTCCATCAGCAGGCTCAGAGCAATGACGACAACCTAGAAGGACTGTTTCTGGTCCGGGTCGAACGGGCGTTCTATCGCTGGCACCCCCAGAAGCCCTTCTTCGCTCTGCGCCTGGCCGTCCTCGAGCCCAAAGAGCACACCGGGCAGGCGATCTCCGGGCGGCTCTACTGCACGCCAAAGGCCCTGTGGAAGCTCAGCTGGTTCCTCCGGGACTTTGGGTACGACACTGACCTGCTGGGTCGGGACGAGGTCGATGAGAAAGCCCTGCTGGGCTTGCGCGGGGTCGTGCGAGTCTCCCGCACCACCCTGAATGGGCATTCCTTCCTCAACCTCGATGGATTTGCGCCGGCCGGGGAATGGGAGGAGCTCTCGGTGGCGACCATTGGAAGCGGCGAGAAGCCGGAGGCCAGCGATGACCTATAGCTACACCCAGCTCAGCCAGTACCTGCGCTGCCCGAGAAGCTATCGGCACCGCTACCTGGACGGCTGGCGGGAGAAGGAGACGCGGGCGGCCATGCTCTTCGGCCGCTGCTTCGAGAAGGCCCTGGCCGCCTTCTTCCGTCGGGAGGACAGCGCTGCTGCCCTGTTCAAGGAATGGGGCGCCTATCGAGACACTCCACTGGAGTTCGGCAACGGGGACAACTGGGACCGGCTAGCTCGCCAGGGCGTGCAGTTGCTCGAACAGCTGGCTCGCGATGATCGCATCCGCATTCGCCAGCCCCGCCGCAACCTGCAGGTGAAGCTGGTCCGTTCGCTCCCCAGCGGCAACGACTTCGTGGCCTACATCGATGCCATCGGCATCCTCGACAGCACCCGCTGCCTGCTGGAGTGGAAAACCACCACCAGCCGCTACCCGGAAGAGCCCCAAGGGCTACTGGCACTGGACCCACA
>Ga0207646_10007150_pt1 | contig 11414 bp, 8 predicted proteins | sample KBSK5502metaG_FD_184343 | JGI IMG/M metagenome (GOLD analysis project Ga0207646, IMG submission 184343) | Corn, switchgrass and miscanthus rhizosphere microbial communities from Kellogg Biological Station, Michigan, USA - KBS K5-50-2 metaG... | ecosystem: Host-associated > Plants > Roots >...
AATAGGGCCACCGCCATCGAGGAAGCATACCCGATGTTGAAATACGCGAACGCCTGGTTGAACAGCAGGAGGTTGATCGTCTCCGAAGCGTTTGAGGGCCCCCCCTGCGTAATGATGAAGATGATGTCGAACGTCTTGATCGCGTCGATGGCGCGGAAGAGGACGGCCACGATGAGGATCGGACGCAGGAGCGGCAGCGTGATATGCCACAGAATTCTGAGTCCGGTGGCGCCGTCGATCACCGCCGACTCATAGGGTTCCCTGGGCAGCGCCGCCAGCCCGGCGAGCGCGATCAGCATGATGAGCGGCGTCCATTCCCACACATCGACGAGCGCGAGGGCGTACAGGGCCGTCTGGCTGCTGTACGTCCACTTGAGCGGTCCCACGCCGATGCGGGTGACGAGGTAATTCATCACCCCGAGCGTGGGATGGTACATCATGACGAAGATCAGCGCGATCGCCGTGGGCGTCGCCACCATCGGGAGGATGGAGAGCGTTCGTACGAGCCCCCGCCCCCAAAACTCCCGGTTGAACAGCAACGCCATCGCCACCCCCAGCACCGCCTCGCCCGAGACGACGAGCGCCGCGAAGTACAACGTCCGGAAGAAGGCCTCCCGGAACCTCGGATCCGCGATGAACAAATGCTGGTAGTTGGCCAGGGCGATGAACTTCGGCAGCGTCACGCTCGAGGCGTACCATTCCTGCAGGCTCATCCACCCGGTATACAGCACCGGATAGACGATGATCAGGGCCACCGCGACCACCGCCGGCGCGGGGAAGACGAACCGAGCATGCCGGTGGGCGAGTCGCGCGCACCGCGCCCCGAGCCCGGGGGTGGGGACGGCGGACGGATGTACGGCGCCGGTGTCGGGTGACGCGGCTACTTCTCCGTCTTGTCCAGCATCTCCTGAAACTGCTTGTTGGCGTCGGCGATAACGTCCGCGGACTTGGCGCCCTCGATGGCTTTCTGGATGGCCACGCCGATGATGTCGCGGTACTGCGTGACGTCGACGATCTCGGGGAGCCCGGGGCGGCTGATCTTCAGGCTTTCCTGGTACGCTTGGTACCAACCGATCGGCATCTTGGCCTTGGCTTTGACCTCGGGCAGCCCCCAGGTCGAGGCGCGGCCGACTCCGACTCCGCCCAGCAATTCCCGGTTGCAGTTCTTCTTGCTGGTCGCCCACTCGGAGAACAGGTACGCCGCTTCTTTGTGCTTGCTTTGGGCGCTCACCGCCATCGCGTTCGTGAAGGTCGGCGCGAATCGCCCGGCGGGGCCCGACGGCAGCGGAGCGTACCCGACCTTGCCGACGATTTTGGACTTGGTGGGGTCCTCGAACTGGTTCGCGAAATTCACGCCATCGATGTAGATACCGACCTGCCCCTGAATGAAGGCGGCGCTGCACTCGTACCAGTTGAAGTTGACCACGCCGGGCGGGGCGTATTTCCGGAGCATCCCCGCGTACCAATCCATGGTCTTGATCCACTCGGGGGTGTTCATGGCCGACTTGCGGTCCGGGGTGAGGTACTTACCCCCCATCGCGAAGAGGACGAACGCCCACGGGGTGGCGTTCGCGTTCTTGAGCCCGCGCATCACGAACCCGTACATGCTCGGCGGATTGTGGAGCGCCTTGGCGCGGTCCTCCAGTTCGTCGAGGGTCTTCGGCGGCCCCCATCCCTTTTGATCGAAGAGGTCCTTTCGATAGAACAGGACGAACGGGTCGGGGAAGGTCGGGAGCGCGCTGATCGTCTTGTCGGGCTGCGTGACGGCGTCGACCGCCCCCTTGGTGATATCGTTCCAGGCGTAGTCCTCGGCGGTCAGGGACTTGTCCTGGAGGTAGGTGTTCACCGGCTGGAACCACCCCGACTTCCAAAACCGGCGCTTCTCCACGTGCATGCTCGCGTGCCACGCGTCGATGTCCCCCGCCCCGGAGGTCATCTGCACGACCAGCTTCTCGCGGCCCTGCACTTCGGGGATGACCTCAGCCTGAATCTTCATGCCGGTGAGCGACTCGAACTCGGGGAAGTACTTCTGGATCTCATCCACCCAGGGATGTTTGTAGAAGAGCAGGGACAATGTCGTGCCCTTGTAGCGCTGCCAGTTGACGCTCTCGGCCTGTGCCGGGGTGGCCGCAAAGGGCGCCATCGTCGCCCCGGCGGCCCCTCCAACGGCCGCGGCCACTCCCAGCCGAATGACCTCCCGCCGGGTTATTGTTCGGGAGCCGTCGCGTTTCTGTTGGGCCGTCATGTGTCCCTCCTCAGTGAACCTCACCCCTGCGCGGACCAGTGCGTCGAAGTTAGCCGGGGCTTCCCGGATCTCCTTGTGATTCGAGGCAGGTGGCGCTTGTTGCCTTCGGTGAGTGGTTCCGGGCCGAGGTATCGTCTGGCACGGCTCCGAAAGAGGGGTAAATACCTTGTAGCGAGGGGAACGGCGCGCCGAAGCTCCGTATGAGACTCGGGCCCCGCTATCATCGCGACACGGGGGAGTTCCCACGGACCGCCAACCTACCGTCGACGCCCACACATATGCCGGGCTTTTTCTGGTCACGCTGGCGACGCTCGTCTACGAAATCCTCCTGACGCGCGTCTTCAGCGTGACGATGTGGTACCATTATGCATTTATGGCGGTCTCGCTGGCCTTATTTGGCACGACGGTCGGCGCCATTCTCGTGTACGTCTCCCCCGGGACCTTCTCCCGCGAACGGACGGACCATCATTTGGCCCTAAGCGCTTTGTTGTTTGGGATCTCGAGCCTCGTCAGCCTCGGGGCGCACTTGATGATGCCGGTGGACGGGGCCCGGATGCAGGGGACCTTGATCTTCACCTACCTTGTCATCGCCGTCCCGTTCGTGTTCAGCGGAATCTGCGTCTCGCTCGCGCTGACGCGGTTCCCAGAGAAGGTGAGCGCCCTCTATGCCGCCGACCTCGCCGGCGCGGCGTGCGGGGGACTTCTGTTCATTTACCTGCTGCGTGTGACCGACGCCCCCGGCGCGGTGTTCGTGGTCGCGACCCTAGGGTGCGCCGCCGCGGCCTTCTTTGCGACCGCTGAAGGGCGCAAGGACGTGCTGCGGATCGCTGCGGCAAGCGGCCTTGCCCTGGCGATCATGGGCGCGGCGCAATCCATCCTGGTTACGCAGGAGCGTCCGCTGCTTCGGTTGACCTGGGCTAAGGGACAGCGCGAGGCGCAAACGCTCTACGAGAAGTGGAATTCGTTCTCGCGCATCAGAGTGAGCGGCGACCCCAACGTTCCCGGAGCGCCTGCGGGGTGGGGACTGAGCCCGCGATACGACACCGGGCACAAGGTGCGCCAGCTCGTGCTCACCATCGACGCTTCGGCGGGGACCTGGCTCACGGCCTTCGACGGCGACGTGCAGAAGTTGGGGCATCTGCGCTACGACATCACGAACCTCGCCCACTACGTGCGGCACGATGCCAAGGTGCTGGTGGTCGGCTCCGGTGGGGGAAGAGACATCCTCTCGGCGCTGGCCTTCGGGCAGCGTTCGGTGGTGGCCGTCGAGATCAACCGCAACATTATCGACGCGGTGAACACGCGATTCGGGCAGTTCACGGGCCACCTGGACCGGGACCCGCGGGTGACCTTTGTCAACGACGAAGCGCGAAGCTACATCGCCCGGCAGCGCGATCGGTTCGACATCATCCAGATCTCGCTCATCGACACCTGGGCCGCTACCAGCGCCGGGGCGTTTGTCCTGACAGAAAACTCGCTGTATACACGGGATGCCTGGACGCTGTTCCTACAGCGGCTCTCGCCGCGAGGCGTGCTCAGCGTGTCGCGCTGGTATTTTCGTGATCGACCGAGCGAAGTCTACCGCCTGGCCACCCTGGCCACAACGGCGCTGGAGCGATTGGGGGTGGCGGATCCTCGATCGCATATCGTGATCGCCCGGAACTTGAATCCGAGCGGAAACCGTAACGTGCCGGACGGGATCGGCACCATCCTCGTGAGCCGGGCACCGTTCTCCAAGGATGATCTGGACGCGCTGGGCGCCGAGGCCCGGACGATGCAGTTCGACCTCGTCCTCACGCCGCGCGCGGCGCTCGACCCTACCTTTGCCACGATCGCCTCGGGGAACAACCTCGAGGCGTTTACCGCGCGCTTCCCGATCAATATCGCGCCGCCAACCGACGACAGCCCGTTCTTCTTTCACATGCTCCGGCTGCGCGACGTCTTCAACCCGAGGATTTGGCTCCCCGGAGAGCGCAACATCAACATGAGCGCGGTGGCCACGCTGGGGACCTTGTTGGTCCTGGTGATCGTCCTCACCGCGCTGTGCATCGTCATCCCGCTCGTCCTGACGACGAGGGGGAGCCCGATCAACGGCGCCGCGCCCCTCTTCGCCTTTTTCGCCAGCATCGGGCTGGGGTTCATGCTCGTGGAGATCTCGCAAATGCAGCGTCTCATCATCTTCCTGGGTCATCCGACTTACAGCCTGTCGGTTGTGCTGTCCACCCTCCTGCTCTCCAGCGGGCTGGGCAGTTATTTGACCAGAAAGACAGGCCATCGTGGGCCACCCAGCGGGGGGAGCGTGCAATTGGCGGCCCTGCTCGGCCTGCTGGTGCTCTTCGGGGCGTTAACGCCGCGGGCGATCGCCGTGTTTCAAGAGGCGACAACCCCGATCAGAATCTTGGTCGCCGCCGGTGTGCTCTTTCCCCTTGGCCTCGGCATGGGGATGGCGTTCCCCTTGGGGATGAAGACCGCCTCGACGCGGTACGGGAACCTAACCCCATGGTTCTGGGGGATCAATGGCGCCATGTCGGTTTGTGCGTCCGTGCTCGCTGTGGCGATCGCCCTGAACTGGGGGATCGCCGCGGCGTTCTGGAGCGGCGTCGCCTGTTACGCCGTGGCGGCGCTCGCATTTGCCGCGGCGATCAGGAAGGCCACGATACCGATCCGAGAGCCGTCCCGCGCTCGAAGTGTCGCCGCGCGCGGGGCCGGCTAGGTTTCGAGCGGCCCCGCAAGTAGGCGATGGCGAGCGAGACGATCAGGACTGTCGTAGCGAGGGATGAGAACAGCTATTGTGTTCTAGTTCCCACGGCAGCACGAAATCCTTACGGGAACACGGCGAGTGCGGCCTGCAGCAAGAAGCCGACGACTTTCGCCGCCCGCCGGATCTCGTGGACGTCCCATTTGATCTCGGGCCTATCGCGCGGGGGCACCGCCCGAAGGATGATGTCTCGCGCATACAGCGCAAACCTCGCCGCGGGCTCCGCGTCTCGGAGCTTGTGGACGGTCAGGGCCTGCTCGAGGGCTGGGATGATCCCATGCGGGACCTTGGGTGGATCCTTGCCCTCCCAGGGCGTTCCTGCGTCGGGATCGAGGTTGTGGCCCTTGGGGCCTTCCAGCAGGTTGAGGACCTGATGGAGCAGGGGGCCCGTGGTGATCCCGGGCGCATCCGTGGCGACCTCACGACATAAACAGATTGCGTGATGCAACTGGCAGTACGGGATCACCAAGGCAGGTCCGTTGCCCACACCGGTCCCTCCTATGAACGCGCGTTCATTCGATGCGGAGCATCACCAGACGACGTGCCACAGCTTTCCGGATCGCCCGCCTCATTCCTCTCGGCTTCGCGAACGGCCTGCTCCAGCGTCATCGCCCGACCCTCGCCCCACGCGACCGAAAACTGATCGTCTCCGATCGCGGACCGCGCGGCGCCGATCATGCGATCGTAATAGGGGCGGTCCGCGGGTGGCAGTCGAGCACCAAGGGCGTCGCGCAGGACTTCTGCAGCCCCGAACAGCCGCGCCGCCCGGGCGCCGCTCCCCCGCGCGGCTGCTAACCACGCGAATCCCTCGAGCGCGTAGGCGATGCCGCGCTTGTCTTCCAACTCTTGCCGGATCGTCAGACTCTCCGCGACATACGCGGTCGCCGATTGGTACTCCTCCTGGCTGCAGGCGACGAAGCCCAGGTTGACCAGCGCCATCGCGATATTTTGCCTGTCCCCCAGCTCTCGCCACATGGCCAAACTTTCTTTCAGGAGCGCATTCGCCGTCGGGTAATTTCCCTGGCGAAATAGCACTCGCCCCAGATTGTGCAACGAGTTGGCAACTCCCCACGTGTCTCCGAGTGTGCGCCTAATCGCGAGGCTCTCTTCGTATAGGGTGCGTGCCGTCGCATGATCGCCCTGCCCGGCCGCCAGCATCCCCAGCCCGTTCAGGAGACGGGCAACACCCCGATCATCCCCTACCTCCCGCCAGAGCGCCAGGCTTTCTTCATAATATGAGCGGCCGCCCTCATAGTCCGACTGACCAAAGACCGCCAGATTGCCCGCGGCGAGCAGGGCATTCGCGCGCACAGTCGCCGAGAAACGATCATTTCGTTTCAGCAACGCCTCCAGCCACCTGCGTCCCTCCGAGAGGTATCCGTGGATGAACCAGAACCTCCACACCGCGCTCGCCAGCCGCAACCCGGCCTCGGGGTCCCCGCCGTTCAGCGACCACTCCATCGCCGCCCGCAGGTTGTCATGTTCGGCCTCCAACCGGGCCAACCACGCCGTCTGCTGGGCTCCGACCAGCTCCGGCTCCGCCTGCTCCGCCACCTGCAGGAACCAAACGAGGTGTCGATTCCGGACGGCGTCCGCTTCGCCCGACTCCAGCAGCCTATCCCGGCCATACTGTGCAAGCGTCTCCAGAAATCGGTACCGCCCGCTTCCGGCCATTTCGTCCATGATGACCAGCGACTTGAATACGAGCTGCGCCAGCAGATCGAGGACATCGCGCGCGCCGACCTCGCCGCCTTCCCCGATGGCCTCGCCGGCCTCGAGCGTCCATCCGCCGGCAAAGACCGAGAGGCGGCGCCACACCGCCTTTTCCTCGCCAGACAGAAGGTGGTAGCTCCAGTCGACGGCCGCCTTCAATGTCTGGTGCCGGGGCAGCACCGTCCGGCCCCGGCCCGTCAGGAGCCGGAAGCGGTCGCCCAAGCGCTCCGCGATCTGCACCACGGACATGGCCGACATTCTCGCGGCCGCGAGCTCGACCGCGAGGGGAATTCCATCGAGCCGGCGGCACAGCTCCAACACGGCTCTGGCGTCCGTGGAGGTCAGCGCAAAATCCGGCCGGACAGCCCTGGCCCGTTCGACGAACAGCTGGACCGCCTCATATTGCAAGAGCTCTTCCGCGGACGGCATCCGCTCGAGGTCGGGCAGCGAAAGCGGCGGGACCCGCCACACAGCTTCGCCGGGAACGCTCAACGCTTCACGGCTGGTGGCGAGCACACGTAGGCCAGGGCACGCCTGCAATAGGGCCACTGTGAGATGCGCACAGGCTTCCACCAGATGCTCGCAGTTGTCGAGCACCAGCAGCAGGTGCTTGCGCTCGAGTCTCTCCAGGAGAACGGCAAGCAGCGGCCGGTCTGGGAGCTCTCTAAGGCCGAGCGACCCCGCAACCGCCTGCGGGACGAGGATCGGGTCGGTGAGAGTTGCCAGCTCGACGAACCACACACCGTCCGGGTACACGTCCACGAGTTCCGCGGCCACCTGGAGAGCCAGCCGCGTTTTCCCGGCCCCTCCGGTCCCCGTCAGGGTGACCAAGCGCGTCTCAGAAAGCAACCGCTTCACCTCGGCGATCTCGCGTCTGCGGCCGATGAATGTAGTAAGCTGGCGCGGCAGGTTATGGGCGAACGCCTCAAGAGACCGGAGGGACGGGAAATCGACGGGCAGGTCAGCGGCCAGCAGTTGAAAGAGGTTCTCCGGCTGCGTCAGGTCTTTGAGCCGGTGCGGCCCCAAGTTCCGCAGCTTCAACCCGGGCGGCAGCGTATCCGCAACCAACGCGTGCGTTGAACGCGAAAGAAGGATCTGGCCACCATGCCCTGCATCGCAGATCCGCGCGGCACGGTGGACATCGAGACCGACGTACCCTTCGGAGGATTCCACCGGCTCGCCTGTATGGATCCCCATGCGCACGCGCACCGCGATGCCGTCGGGCCACACGTGGGTCACGACGGACCGCTGCGCGGCTTCGGCCGCCGCCACGGCCGCTCGGGCGCTCCGGAACACAAACAGGAGACCGTCCCCCTTGGCATCTGCCTCATGGCCACCATGCTCCTCTGCCGCGGTTCGCAGCAACCGATGATGTGCGGCAAGGACGTCTGCGTAGCGCCGGTCCCCGAGACGTTGCAGGAGGGTCGTAGATCCTTCGATGTCCGTGAACAGGAACGTCGTCGTCCCAGACGGTCGGCTCGCCATTCTCAGCCTCCCCGACGCTCCCTTACGCTTGCAGCGGGTGCCGAAGGAAGGCGATCGCGAGCCCAAGGATCAGAATCGCGGCGGCGAGCCCGGAGGCGATCGCGGTGGTCTCCACTGGCTGCGAGACCCACGCCACGCTGCGGGCGAGCTTCTTGTAGACATCGCGCAGCCCCCCGCCGGTCGTGGGATGGTAATACTCGCCGCCGGTCCGGTGCGCGACCGCCCTGAGGGTGTCTTCGTCCAGGGGGCCGCCGATGACGAACCGGTTTTCCGTGATCGGCACGCCGATCCCGACTGTATAGACGGTGACTTCCTCGCGGCGCGCGAGGTCCGCCGCGACGAGCGGGTCCATCCCGGCGTTGTTCTGGCCGTCGGACAGGAGGACGACGAAACCGGGGGGCCGGGGACCCGGGGGCAGCGGAGGGAGCGTGCCGTCCGGCAGTAACCGGACGCGTCCCGGAAGGGCGGCGACGGCCTCCATGAGCCCGTCCCCGATCGCGGTCCGGTGCCTCACGCTGATCGCGTCGATGGCCGCCTGCAGATGTTCGTGGTCCGTGGTCGGCACCATGTGCACGGTGGCGTACCCGGCAAACGTCACGAGTCCGATCCGGATCCGGCCCGGCAGCGCGGCGACGAACGCCTTCGCGGCCGCCTTGGCCGCCTCGAGACGGCTCGGAGTGACATCTTGGGACAGCATGCTGCCGCTCACGTCGATGGAGAGCATGATCGCGGACTGATCCGAAGGGATCCGCATGGGAACGGTGGGCCGCGCCATCGCCGCGGTGAGGATGGCCAGCCCCAGCAGGAACAGCACGGCGGGGATGTGCCGCCAGGTGGATCGTCGCGGCCCCACGGCCGCGGCCAGCGTCTCGACGCCTGGGAAGCGGACCGGGACCCTGGTCCTCCGACGCAGCAGCCAAGCGTACGCGGCGGCCAGCAGCGGCAAAAGGACGAGACCCCACAAAAACCCCGGCCACTGGAACGCGACCGCGCCCTCGAGCATGCTCATGCCGGCGACCCTCTCAACTCCGGGGGCCTCAGCGCGCGAACGCGGCGAGTCCCCAGCTTCCATATAAGAACAGGCCGAGTCCGGTCGCCACCAGCACCCAGTCGGCCGCCCGCTGCGCCCGGGGGCCGCTGAGATAATCGTGCGCGATGGTCCGGAGGCCGTTACACCCATGATAGAGCACAATCCCCAGCAGAAGCCAGTCGACGCCGAGGAGCACACCACGCCGTAAGGAGATCGGAAACAACGCGTAGTGCACGCCCAGGTGGATCCCGACGAGGAACACGAGCAGCAGCCCGCTCCCCCGCTGCAACACCCAGAGCATCGCGCTCACGTCGCGGCCTCAGAGAACATGAAAGGCGCCGCGCAAGACTGCGGCGGCCGCGGCGGCCGCCGCGAGCGCGGCGAAGATCCAGAACGCCCGGCGGTCCCGCATCCGCTCGACTCCGAGGTCGACCAGCACGACCCGGATCCCGTTGGCGGTGTGGTACGCCAGCCCCAGGACGAGCACGATCAGTACGGCGGGGTGCAACAGGAACCGGAGGAGCGGCGCCAGCGCCTCGGGGTGGCGCCCTGCGCGGGCGATGGTGACGACGTGCCATACGACGTAAGCGGTCAGCGCCACGCCGGTCAGCCGCTGAGCCCACCACGCCCAGATCCCCCACCGCGGGTGCGCGGGCCACAGCTCCGCGTAGGCCTGAGTCCGCCGCTCCTTGGGAACGGGGTACACGCCGTTCCTATCCCGGGCGCAACCCGACGAGGCGCCGCATGGCGCGGGCCGCCAGGATGCGCTTCACCTTCTCGATCGCCCGGGTGGGATCGAGCCCCTTGGGGCACAGGTCGGCGCAGGTCCCGTGTGTGTGACACCGCCAGCACCCGCGCGCGCTGTCGAGCACCGCAAGGCGCTCCTCGTGCCCGGCTCCGCGCGAGTCGGCGAGGAGGCAGAGGGCCCGCGTCATCGCCGCGGGCCCCAGAAACCCCGGGTGCATGCCGACGACGTCACACGCGGCGTAACAGATGCCGCACGAGATGCATTCCCGGTGCCGGTCGATCAGACGGCGCTCGCGGCTCTCCGGTTGGACCCTGGCTTCGTCAGCGAGGGTGGAGGCGGGAATGAAACTTGGATGGACTGCCCGCCAAGCGTCGAAGAAGGGCGCGAAATCGACCACCAGGTCTCGGATCACGGGGAAATGCCGGAGCGGCTCGACGACCACGACCTCGTCCGGAATCGCCGATAGCCGGGTGCTGCACGCCAGCCGCCCCACCCCGTTCACGGTCACGCTGCACGTTCCGCACATGCCCGCCCGACAGGCATAGCGAAAGGCGAGGCCGCGGTCACAGTACCGGTGGATGTGCAGGAGCCCATCGAGCACGGTCATGCGGGCACCCTCGGGCACCTCGTAGCTCTGGACCGCGCGGCCGCCGGAGCCATCCGACCGGGCCACGCGCACGCGCCGGACCTTCGTCATCGCTCGGCCTCCGCGAGCGCATCGGCCGGATTCAAGCGGGTGAGGCGGACGGGGCGGGCGGCGAGTCGGGGACCGTCGCCGCTCGAGCGCAGCACGACGTGCACGAGCCACTGGCGGTCGTCCTGAACGGGAAAGTCTGCCCGGTAATGCGCGCCCCGGCTCTCCGTGCGGAAGGCGGCCGCCCGCGCGATCAATGTGGACGTCGCGAGAAGGCAGCCGAGATTGAGCGCCGCGGCCCACTCGACGTTGGCTTCGCGGCAATCGTTGACCCCGATCGCCTCGGCCCGGGCCGTGAGCTCGGTCAGTTCCGCGATCGCCTCATCCAGGAGGCGCCCGTCACGCACGACCCCAACCTTATCCCACATAAGCCGGCGCAGCTCGTCGAGCAGGTCATAGGCGTCCGCGCCACGTTCGCGGCGGAGTGGCGCGGATGCCTGCGCGACGTGCTGGTCGGCCTCCCGCTCATCATGCGAGACGTGTGGCCGCGCTGCGACCTCCTCGGCGATCACGTCACCGGCCAGCGCGCCAAAGACGAGGGACTCAGCCACCCCGTTTCCCCCCAACCGATTCGCGCCTTGGACCCCTGAAGCGTCTTCCCCCGCCGCGTACAGGCCATCGAGCGTCGTCCGGCACCGCTCGTCGATCCGCACACCCCCCATGAGAAAGTGGGCCGTCGGTGATATCTCCACGCGGCCGCGTGCGAGATCGTATCCGGCGGCGCGCGTCCGCTCCACCATC
>Ga0207646_10007151_pt1 | contig 11412 bp, 11 predicted proteins | sample KBSK5502metaG_FD_184343 | JGI IMG/M metagenome (GOLD analysis project Ga0207646, IMG submission 184343) | Corn, switchgrass and miscanthus rhizosphere microbial communities from Kellogg Biological Station, Michigan, USA - KBS K5-50-2 metaG... | ecosystem: Host-associated > Plants > Roots >...
TTGTCCCAGCGGGGCTCGAAGGTTTCATCGTGAACCCGGTCTGGTACATCTGGCTCGGACTGTCGCTACAACGGGTCACCACTCGCCCATAACGGCGGAGGCGAGAGAGGCCGCGTTAGGCGCCCGCCACCACCGGGTGTCCCCACGTTCGGATAACGCACCACGCAGGACGGCATCGGCCCAAGCCCCGCGTGCCTTCGGCTCAACGAGCCGCGCGTCGGCTCCACCGCGTTCTGGCGTCGCGTTGAGGGAGGCGGCCGGTCACGGGATCGCCCTCACCTCCGACGCTCGGGCGCAGCGCGGGTACTTCCTGAGCGGAAGACGGGGGGTCAAGCTCACGGAAGTGGTAACTGCCCAGCTGGCCCAGGGACGACCGCGGTTGGCTCCGATCGGTGAGCTGAAACCCGTGGGGCAACGGCTCTTCTTGTGGGTTATCGAGGCTCCCGGGTGAACCCGCCGAGGAATCGCTTCTTCCCGGTGAACGGCACCCCGGCGTCGACGAGGCCTTTGTCCATCTCCGCGGCCTTGCCTCCGGGCGCGCCGAAGACCTCGACGCGGACGGGCTCGAGGTAACGCATCACCGCAGCCACATCGCCGGGCAACAGCCGCATCTTCTCGCCCAGGACATCCATGTGGCGGTCGAGCGTTCCGCTGTCCGGGAAGACATGGACATTCGTGATCTCGGTCAAGTCCTCGTTCGCGAACGTGAGGAAGGCGCTCAGGCGCGGCTCATTTTCGTCGACGACCTTCACGAGCTCGGCATAGAACCGTCTGTAGTCCTCGAACTTGCCGTCCTTGATCCGCCAGGTGCTGACGTAGGCCACCGGCTCCGACATGGGTACCTCCTTCGCGCTCGAGCGTAAGGTCACGGCTCGCTGAACGACGCCTACGGCTACCTGCCCACAGGGAGCGCGCCGATTCGTGTCATCGGTCGTTGCTCGAGCGCGTCGGTCGCCGGCATCACCACCAGGGGCGCAGCGGCAGGATCGCGGGGCCTCCGGCCGGGGGTCTCACGAGGAGCAGCTGGGCCACGTCGAGCTCGCCGCTCTCGAACCCGGCGCGTGCCCCGGCCATGTAGAGCCGCCAGGTCCGATAGACCTCCTCGCCGACCAGCCGGACGGCAACCTCCCGTGAGCGTTCGAGCCGCTCGACCCAGCGGGCGAGGGTCAGCGCGTAGTGCGGCCGAAGCGACTGCAGGTCGATCATCACGAACCCTGCCGCGCGCGCTTCGGCCAGCGCCACCTCGAGACTGACCAGCTCGCCGTCAGGGAAGACGTGTCGGTTCACGAAGTCTGTCTCGAGCCATCGCGAGAGGAACCTCCGTCGCGCGGGCGCCATCGCCGTCGCGATCCCGTGATTGAGAAAGAGGCCTCCCGGACGGAGGGCGGCGAAGGCGGCGCGAAAATAGGCGGGAAGGGCTGACCGGCCCACATGTTCGAACATCCCGATCGAGGCGATCGCGTCGAACGGGCCCAGGTCGCCGAGCTCGCGGTAGTCGCGGACCTCAGCGCGGACTCGAGGCGCCAGCGACCGGCGTTCGGCCTCGGAATTCGCGTGGCTCGCCTGCTTCGCGCTGAGCGTCACGCCCGCCGCGCGGACCCCATAGCGCTCCCCGGCATAGACGATGAGCGAGCCCCACCCGCACCCGATATCCAGGAGTGACCGCCCTGGCGCGAGCGCGAGCTTACGACAGATGAGCGCGAGCTTCGCCTCCTGCGCCGAATCGAGGTCGGCGTGCGCATCATCGAAGTACGCGCAGGAATAGGTCAGCCGCTCATCCAGCCAGAGCCGATAGAACTCGGTCCCAACGTCGTAGTGGAAGCGCACGGCGGCGCGGTCGCGAGCCAGGGAGTGCCGCCGGCCGCTCAGGGCCGCGCCTCGCGTCAGCGCGCGCGGTCGTCCGGACAGGCGGCGGAGCGCGAAGACCGTGCGGAGGAGCTCGAGGCGCTGGGACCAGGTGACGCGGCGCAGATCCAGGGCCTTGACCGCACGGGCCACCGAGGCCAGGTCGCCCTCGACATCAACATCACCTCGCAGGTAGGCCTCGCCGAGCGCGTTCGGCGTCGGCGGCCACAACGCCCGACCGACGGCGCCAGCGGAGCCGAAGACGACACGCGCCACCACGTTCCCGCTCGGTGGATCACTCGCGAGAGCGAGCTCGATCGGAGCTGTGCTCGGAAGTGCACCCCGAAGGATGCCCAAGGCGCGCCGGGCCGTCGCGGTCGTTGAGTCGGAGGCGCCGGTGGCGGCTGTCTTGCGTTTGGCCGCACCAGCGTGCGCCGCCCGCGATGTCGATCCTCGCACCGGTCCCTCCTTCCAATCGCTGCGGCTCGTCTGATCTACCCGAGGGACTTGGTCACGCGGACCGCGTCCGCCTCGTTGAAGGCGCGCATCGTGCTCGAACGGCCGTTGCGAGTCAGGCCGTAGCGCTGGGCGTCGCGCAGGGCGGCGTCGTCGTCCTTGGCCTCGGTGATCACGACGGCGTCGTACGGACCGAAGGTGAGATAGGCCTCGACGAGCTTTCCTCCGGACTCCCCGAGCATCTTGCGCGCGTTCTCAAGGCGCTTGTCCCAGTCGCTGACCGTCTTGCTCAATGAAGTTGATGAGTGCGACGTATCGCGGCTTGGTCGTCTCCCCCTTTTGCGCGAGCGAAAACGAGGCAAATTCTAGGCGCGCTCACGTGAGAGCCAGCCTCACGATGACGCTCCCGTCATCCGCCATCCCGCGACAGGTTCTACCGTTCGCGGTCGCAAATCCCGGGGAGCATTCCTGTGAGCCCACAGCGCGGAGTCACCCCGACTGATTTGGGCATGTTGCCGAGAGAGATCGGCGACTTCGTGCACTGCGACCGTGACGTGGATGTACCACGTCCTGTAACTAGAAGCCGGGGACGTCACCGCATGCGTAAAGCGGTCCGCCACCGCCGTTCCGATACGCGGCGACGGCGTGCGGATGCGTCAGCGAATCTAGATCGGCGTGCGCAACGACGTAGCGGAAGTCAATCGTGTCCAGCGTCTGGGGAGGCACGATCCAGCGCGCGATGACTTGGTGTCCTGACTCATTCCGTTCCCAGGCGGCGCAGCTCCCCTCCAACAGATGCCAGATCAAGTTACTGGCCGGGATCGCATCGGTCCGGCTGATCTCCTCGGCCGGGCCCGTGACTGACACCTCGAGCACGAGGTCACCTTGCGCGTTCAGGCTCGCGCGTCCCGAACCGCTTGTCCGCGCCGGTGGAACCGGTTCGATATCGAATGCGACCCGCTGTGCGGGGACCTGGAACTCGTGGAGGTCATACATGCTCAGATCGATCGCCCGCTCGGCCAGTACTCTGAGTGATCGCGCGTCCAGGCGGCGCAGGAACACACTCGGAGTGCGATCGCCAAGCGCGAGTCGGTCGCTCTGAATGACGTACAGGCTCTGGCCGTCGAACGACGGAACCAGGGCACTGATGAAGTCGGTGAACGGTTGGGCGCTCGGTGCAACTGCGGTGATCATTCCCCGCTCGACATCGACGCGCTCGAGCGCGATGGTCTGGATCCCGTCCGGTGACCCGGGTGGCCCTGTGGTTTGGGTGTGATAGGCGTAGAGGCTCCGGCCGTCCTGCGAGAACAGCGCACTCCAGGTGCTGCTATCCCCGGACTCTTTTCCGTAGGCGACCAGGGGCGCGAGCAGGTCTCTCCAGCTAGTTGAGTGGACGAGGGTCTTCTGTGTGACCCGGAGCGTCGCCGTGTCGACGAGGACGAGCGTGGTGCCGTCAAGCGACAGGGCGGCAAAGCGCTTCCCGTCGGGGCTCAGTGCCGTCGCGGGGAAGAACGATGCGGGTACGGACGCGACCGTCGGGCTGCCAAAGCTCAGGACCCGCCCCGCTTGGATGCCGGGTAGCGGCACGGCTTTAGACGTCCCGTCTGTCGTTGATTGCACGACCAGGGTTAGCGGCTGCAGTCCGAGAAGGTCAGCCGGAGAGTTGCTTGGACCCAACACGTAGTAGATCGATGCCAGCGCAGGGTCGTACACGATCTCGTCTACGCAGCACCCGTCCACCGCGGGAATGCGCCGCACGATGTGGCCGTCCACGGTCGACACGATCAGTTTCACGTCGGTCAGGGAGTGATTGGCAGAGCCGACCCGACCGATCAACTGGGTACCGTCGGCGCTGATGCCGTCAACGATCATGGACTCCTGCACGGTGAACGCGGTGCGAAGCGCACCGGTGCGCGCGTCGTACACCTTGTGGTCAGCGAGCAAATGCCCGTAGTGGCTGACCGCGATGGTGCTGCCATCGGCCGACGTGATCACCGACTCGTCCGAGCCCAGCGTGTGCGCGAGCAGCGGACGGGATCCGAGATTCGCGAGGGTCAGGGAGTCGATCTGGACCCAACCAGGGGCCTGATACGGATTGCCGAAGTAGAGCGCGCGGGCCGCGCTGCTCGTCGTTGCCGGGGTCCGCAGGCTCGCGAGCTCCCGGCCGGCGACGAGGGCGATCAGGAGCACGACCACCGTCAGCGCGGCACTGCGAACCGGGAGCGAGTGGTTCCGCGGTCGCGGCGCACGCGCCGACGGAGCTGGCACCCGGGCGAGCTCCTCGGCCAGGCGGCTGGCCAACAGCGGATCGAGGTCAGCGTCCATAGCTCTCCCCGAGGCGTTCACGGAGCGATCGCGTGGCCTGGCTGGTCGTTGCCGCGACTGTGCCAACGGCGATGTGCAGCTGCTGGGCGACCTCGACTTGACTCAGACCCAGGACGTAGCGGGCGATGAGCACTTCCCGCTGGCGGCGTGGAAGTGCGGCGACGGCCGCGAGAAGATCGAGTTGTTCTGCATGTCCGGGATCCGGACCCATCTCGCGCACGCCTGAGAGGGGACCGAAGATTCGCTGCCGCCACCGTGCCGCGCGCCAGCGACGGACGGCCACAACGAATAGCCAAACCTCGGGGCGCTCGAGCGGCCGACCTTGTCGGAGCGCCCGTTCATAGGCGTCCTGAACGGCGTCAGCTGCTTCCGCATCGGACGCACCCATCGCGATCACCGCGCGGTACACCTGTGGGTACACATCCACGCAGCGCGCTCGCCAGTCATCGTCGCTCATTCGCCCCCGTTCTAGCGTCACTCCAAGAAGCGTTGTGGGGGCCATTCTGTTTAGTGCGAGTCCGGCCAGCTTCAGTTGAGCGGCCTGCCCGACCGCCCGTTTAGACCTGTGGTTTGTGGCATGCGGCGCGACCCTCACGGGTCGCGCGAATTCTGAATTTGCGCCTGATCTTCGCGGAGCCGCCCCCGGGAATCGGACCCGGAACCTGCGGTTTACAAAACCGCTGCTCTGCCAATTGAGCTAGGGCGGCGGACACCCCTCGGCCGACAACGGGCACCGCCACGTCGTGACCCGCGTACGCAAGGTGCACCAGTGCCCCGCACGGCAGCGTGCGATGCGCGACGCCCTGCAGCGTCGTCGTGAGCGTCTGCCCGCAGGCGGTGCCGTTGCCATAGAGGCCCGGGCCGAAGTACGAAGCTACGACCGAGGTTGCGATCGGCGCGGGCGGCGGCGGGAGTGGAGGTGTGCCGTCGGGATTCAGCACCGTGACCACCCAGAACACACCGTAGTCCTCCATCCACTGCGCCCCTTCGATGAGCGGCCGGAGCGCGACCCGATAGGTCCCGGGGACGGGCGGCGCGATGACCGTGAACTGGAACCACGCGACCTGCCCGGGCCCGACGTACGACGCCGGCTGCATCGCCGGGCGGTTGTAGCGCGGCCAGCCGGACACCGGCGAGCCGAACGTGCCGTCGCCGCCGAGGGCACTCGCCCGGTCTTGTCCCGGCTCGGGAACCGACGTGCCGAGGTAAGCGACCTCGCCCATCCGGCCCGCGACCCAGCCCCGCGATCCGCTGTTGGAGAACGCGACCGTCGCGACCGCGCTCGTCCCGGGACAGAGCGACATGTAGCCGCTCTGGCCGTGCCACGACGCATGGAACCCCGGCAGACCGCTCGACTCGCGGACGGGCGGCGGGATCCCCGGCCCGACGCTGCTCGCGCAAGCCACGGCGTCCGCGGCGCGAGCCGGAAGGAGCGCCGTCACGACGATCGCCATGACGAGCGTGTTGCGGAGCCGGGCGGTGCTAGCGAAGATCTTGGACGTCCAGCTTCCAATCGCCGCCCGTCGAATTGACCTTGAGGAAGTAGCTGCCCGGGCCGGCCCAGAAGCTCGAGTCGGGACCACCCTGCTGCGTGTTGGCCGCCATCTGCATCAGCGCCCCATCCGCCGAATAGATGAAGACCTGAAGGATCCCGCCGGATTGCGGGGGGCTGTACAGCCAGTCGACGCGCCAGTGCGCCCCGACGGTGAACGGCTCCGTGACGCGATTGCTCGAACCTTGCCAAAGCTGCATCGCGACCCAGGCTTTCCCTGGCTCACTGGTGGCGGGCTCGGACGTGAGGATCCGCGCCGACGACGCGGACACAGCCCTCGTGGCCGGCGCGGCTTGACTCGCGCCGATCCGGCCGATACCGGCGGCCGTGAAGTTGAGCACGCTGACCAGCGCCACGAATCCCACGACGACGAGCGCGAGGCGACGGTGACCGGGCTGCGCGATCCACCATGGAACGAATTCGCGCCACGACGCGATCGCTCGTTGCTCGAGCTTCGCGATCGCACGACGGATGAGCGTAGAGGGCCGTTGCGCCCAATCGTTCGCCCGGCGCGTGAGTGGCTTCCTGAGGTGGGCTCTCGTCGTCGCCATCATCGACCTCCCTCGTTACCCCGCCGCATGTATCAACGAGGGCGGGGAGGGCGCGTTAGCGGGCGACCGCGGCAGGTACCCCAGTACTCGGGCGTGGGACTAGCGGATGTCGCCGCTGACCCGAATCGCGACATTCGCCCCAGGACCGTGGAGCTCGGTGAGGGGGTCAGTACTCGAAGGCGATGCGATCAGTCCGGCTCGATCTTCTTCGTCGTCTTCTTGACGGCCTTTTTCGCGGCCGCCTTCCGCGGCACCTTGGCGACGGGCGCGGATTCGACCGCGGGCTCGCCATCTTCCGCGACGAGGTCGTCGGTCGGTTCGTCTTCATCGACGTCGTCGGCGTGGGCCGCCACGTCCGGCTCGTCCGTGTCCAACACGACGTGGCTCTCGAGCTCGGGGGTCTCGGCAAGGTCCTCGGTCTCGCTCAAGAGCTGTGCGTCCGCCGGCTGCGGGCGCGGGGTCTGCGTGCTTGGCGGCGGGAGGTCACGACGGCGCTGGCGGAGCGCTTCGTACAGCACGACGGTGCCGGCGGCCGCGGCGTTCAGCGACGCGATCCGGCCCTCCATCGGGATGCGCACGACCTGATCGCACCCCTCGAGCACGAGGCGGCGGATCCCCTCGCCTTCGCCACCGATGACGAGCGCCGTCGGACCGCGGTAATCGACCTCGTCATAGAGGAGATCACCGGTCTCGTCGGTGCCGACGACCCACAGGCCCTTCTCCTTCAACGTGTCGATGGCCTGCCGCAGGTTCGCGACTTCGGCCACAAGGAGGTGCTCGCTCGCGCCGGCGCTCGTCTTGGCGACGGCGGGTGTGAGCCCGACCGCGCGGTGGCGCGGGATCACGACGCCGGCGACCCCGGCGCCCTCAGCCGAGCGAAGCAGCACGCCGAAGTTCTGGGGGTCCTGGAGCGAATCAACGATGAGCACGAGCGGCTGCCCGCTCTCGGCCTCGAGGTGGATGAGGAGCTCGTCGAGGTCAACGCCGGCGCGCCCTTCGAAGATCGCGACCACGCCCTGATGGTTCTCGACCGGCGAGAGCCGTGACAGGTCGAGCTTGTCGAGGTAGTTCACGAAGATGCGCCGCTCCTGGGCCTCCGCGATGAGGTCGTTCACCGCACCGGTGCGGAGGCTGCGGTCCTGGGAGATGTAGAGCTTGCGGATCGCGCGGCCGGCGCGCATCGCCTCGAGCACCGCGTGCGGGCCCGCGATCGGCTCACCGGCCTCGTGGGACGGCGCGGCGCCGCGCGGCGGACCCGACGTCGCGCGGCGGATCTGCTCGGTGTACTGCGGCCCGCTGCCGCCGAATCGCGGGCGCAGCCCGCCGCCCGTCGGGGCGCGGAACGGCGCCCCCGGTCGCCAGCCGCCGGTCGTGCGGCGTTGCTGCTGTTGCTGGCGCCGCTCGTACGCGGCGAGCTCCCGCGCCTGGAGCGATCCCTCGTCGTCGACCGGTCGCGGTGCGGGACGCGGCACAAACCCCGGGCCACGCGCCGGGCCGCGGAACGGCTGGGCCGGACGGGCCCCCTGCGGTAGCGGTCCGCGGAACGGCTGGCCGCCGCCACCGCGACCGCGCCGACCGCGACGCCGTGGCCGGCGATTGTTTGGATCCTGCTCGCCACCGCCACCCGGTTGGAGGGGTGCGCCGTCCCGCGGCGACGGATCGCCGTGCGGAGCGCTGTTCTGTGGAGCGTTGTCGTTCGGACCCGCACCCTCGAATTCGTCGCTCACCGTGCACTTCCTTCCTTGATGCGCTCCCAGCGCGCCCCGTCCTTGGTGTCCTTCACTTTGATCCCGCGCGCCTCCAGCGCGACGCGAAGCTCGTCCGATCGCTTGTAGTCGCCGGCCTTGCGCGCCGCGAGGCGCTCGTCGAAGAGGCGTTTGTCGTCGCCGGCGAGGTCGTCGGTGGCGGTCGCGGTGGCCAGCAGTCCGAGTGCGAGCACCCGGTCCATGTCGAAGAGGAGGCCGAGACCCCGATCGCGGCTCTCGTCGTCGGTCGAGTTCACGAGCTTCAACGCGGCCTCGGCTTGCGCGAGCGCCCGCGGCGTATTGAGATCGTCCGCGATGGCGTCCGTGAACGCGACATGGATCGGGTCGTCCGCCGCCGGCGGTCTTGGAGTCCCGCCCGACTGCGTCGCGTCGCGCACCTGCGTGCGCCATCCGCCGAGGCGGCGCTGCGCTTCACCGAGCGCCTCCCACGTGAAGTCCAGGCCTTTCCGGTAGCTCACGCCGAGCGCGAGCATCCGGAATGCCAGCGGGTCGTGACCTCGCGCGACGAGATCGTCGAGGCGGAAGAATCCTCCGGCAGACTTCGCCATCTTCGCGCTGTCCATCCGCAGGAAGTGGGTGTGCATCCAGTAGTGCACGAAGCGCTTGCCGGTCGCGGCCTCCGACTGCGCGATCTCGCATTCGTGATGCGGGAAGAGGTGGTCCTCACCGCCGGAGTGGAGGTCGAAGGTCTCGCCCAGGTACTTCATCGACATGGCGGAGCACTCGATGTGCCATCCCGGATTGCCCCGTCCCCATGGCGAATCCCACTGCTGTAGGTCTCTGGGCTTCGCCGCACGCCAGAGCGCGAAGTCGAACGCGTTGCGCTTGTTGAGGTTCACCTCGACGCGGGCGCCGGCCTGGCGCTCGTCGGGCGGCTCCGGATTCAGCCGCGTCCCGTACCCGGGGAACGTCGTCGTGTCGAAGTACACCCCGTCCGCCGCGACGTAAGCGTTCCCCGTAGCGATGAGGCGCTGAATGAGCGCGATCATCTGCGGGACGTGCTCCGTCGCCTTCGCGACGACGTGCGGATCGAGGATGTTCAGCCTCCGCCGGTCGACCATGAACTGCGCCGTGTAGCGCTCGGCCATCGCGAGCGGATCGAGATGCTCGCGCTCCGCGCCGAGGGCCATCTTGTCGACGCCGCCGGTGTCGGCGTCATCGACGAGGTGGCCGACGTCGGTGATGTTCATCACCTGATTCACCCGGACGCCGAAGTACTCGAACGTGCGGCGAGCGACATCGGCGGTCAGGTAGCTGTAGAGGTTGCCGATGTGCTGGTAGTCGTAGACCGTCGGCCCGCAGTTGTAGACGCCGACCTCGCCCGGCTTGAGGGGCGTGAACGGCTCCACCGTGCGCGTCGCGCTGTTGAAGAGCTCGATCGACAGTGCGCGACTCCTTGTCCTGTTCGATCTCCGGCTTTGCCGGAGGTCAGGGCTCGGACCGCTCGACGATCACCGTCGCCAACGTGGCGATGGCCTCGCCTGCGCCGACGATGCCGAGCCCGTCATTCGTCGTCGCCTTCACGCTCACCGCGTCGCGCCCGATTCCGAGCGCCCGCGAGAGCCGGTCACGCATGACCGCGAGGTGCGGTGCGAGCCGCGGCGCCTGCGCGATCACCGACGCGTCCACCGAGCCGATCCGGTACCCCGACGCGGTTATCAGCGCCACGACCCGTTCGAGGAGCCGCAGGCTGTCCGCGCCGGCGTACGCCGGATCGTCGTTCGGGAAGTGCGTCCCGAGATCGTTGAGCGCCGTGGCACCGAGGAGCGCGTCCATGATCGCGTGGGCTAGGACGTCGCCATCGGAGTGTCCCGCCAGCCCCGTCGGGTGATCGATCACAACGCCGCCGAGCACCAGCCGGCGGTCGGGCACGAGACGGTGGATATCGTACCCAATTCCGCTCCGGACCATCGTCATCGGGGCAAGGGCTGCGCGGGGATCGCGACCAGCCCTTTCTCCGCCAGCTCCCGGGCGTACGCGACGTCCTCCACCGACGTGAGCTTGAAGTTGCGCCGCTCGCCGGCGACGAGCCGGACGTCCTCGTTCATCGCGATCACCGCGGCCGCGTCATCGGAGAAGCTCCGGTTGCCCGACGCGGCGCGGGCTCGCTCGAGGAGCCCGCGCTGGAACGCCTGAGGGGTCTGTGCCGTCCACAGGCCGCGGCGGTCGACCTCTTCGACCGCCCGGCCGGCCTCGTCGGCGCGCCGGACGGTCTCCGCGACCGCCAGCCCGGGGATCGCGCTGCCATATTCGGTCGCGACCGCGACGACCCGCGCGAACAGCGATGGCGTCGCGAACGGGCGCGCCGCGTCATGGATCGCGATGACGTCGTGACCGCGGAGCGCGTCGAGTCCGGCCCAGCTCGAGGCCGTGCGGGTCGCCCCGCCCGGGACCACGGGAACGCGCGACCCGACGAGCGCAGCGATCGCCGACACGCGATCGGCCGGCGCGACGATCACGATCGCCGCGTACGCGCCGGAGGCTTCAGCTGCGGCCAGCGACCACAGCAGGACCGCGTGACCACCGAGCTCCGCGCTGACCTTGTCGGTGCCCGCGCGGCTCGAGCCGCCGGCGGCGAGGATCGCGAGGCCGGCGCTCACCAGCCGATCAGTGGCCGACGACCCGTGGCCGCCGGGCGTCGATGACCTCTCCCCGCGGCTGCGCGAAGATCATCCGGCCGCCGACGGTCTGCAGGACCCGCATCACCGTGACCGGGATCTCGTTGCCCACCGAGTGGGCGCCGTTCTCGACGACGATCATCGTGCCGTCCTCGAGGTAACCGACGCCCTGCCCGGCTTCTTTGCCCTCCTGGATGACGCGGACGTGGATCTCTTCACCAGGCAGGACGACCGGTCGAACCGCCTTGGCGAGGTCGTTCACGTTGAGCACGGTGACGCCGTGCAGCTCGGCGACGCGG
>Ga0207646_10007152_pt1 | contig 11407 bp, 6 predicted proteins | sample KBSK5502metaG_FD_184343 | JGI IMG/M metagenome (GOLD analysis project Ga0207646, IMG submission 184343) | Corn, switchgrass and miscanthus rhizosphere microbial communities from Kellogg Biological Station, Michigan, USA - KBS K5-50-2 metaG... | ecosystem: Host-associated > Plants > Roots >...
GCTGCTGGTCAGGCTGAGGTCGGTGACGGCAAAGGTGCCGGGAGCCGCCGCGGTCAGCGTATGCCGCCCCGCGCCGAAGCTCAGCGTGCCGCCCGCAGAGCACACCCGGACCGGCAGCGGGAGGTACCCGCTCAGCGCGCCGAGCGTGCCGCTGACCGACGTCTGATAGGACTGCCCGTCGACGGTCAGCGCGGGGCCCTGGCCGCACGCCAGGGTGAACCTGGCCTGCTGGTCCGGCGTGACCGCGCGCAGGCCGGCCAGGGCGGGCACCGACAGCTGCGACAGCCGGACCGGAACCGTGGCCAGCTGGCCCGTCGCGGTGACAATGGTGGCGGGGCGCGCGCGCGGGAAGGACACGTCGATCCGGTCGGTGGTCAGCGGGGCCGGAAACCTCACCAGGCCGCCTGCTCCGATGCTCGCCTGCCGGGTGCCGTCCGGGCCGGTGATCTCGACGGTCCGAGGTGCCGACGGCAGGCCGCGGGCCGGCCGCACGATCAGCGACCCGATGCGGCGCTGGCCATGCCAGCTCAGGTGGATGACCGGACTGGCGCTCTCGGCGGTCCACGGCATGCCTCCCGATCCGCTGATCAGGCTCGCCGGGAACCCGGCCGGCTCCGCGGCCGGTGTCGAGGCGACGCTGACCTGCAGCAGGCCCGGGCCAGGCGGGCTGATCTTGCCGAGTAGCGCGTCCAGCCCAGGGCCGGGCAGGGCGAGCGCGGAGGCCTGCGGTCGCAGGGTCACCGGGCCGGCGGCGGTGAACGTCCGGGCCATCGGCGCGGTGGCCGCCGGGTCGGCGAGGGCGAACGGCGATGGCACCTGCTGGTGGAAGGAGAAAACGGCCGATCCCGCCTGCCTGCCCGCCGGATCCTGTGCGGGCTGGAGCATGCGGGTCACGCGGACGCCGGGGATCAGCACGTCCGATATTCCCGCTCCCGGATATCCCAGGTTGACTCGCCGGGCGCCGGCGATCGTGATGCGCAGCCAGCTGGTACGGCCGGGAACCACCTTCAGCGGCTGGCTCGCTCCGGTCGCGGCGACCCGGGTGGTGACGCTCCCGGCCGCGGTGGACACCCGGAGCCGGCTGGCGATCTCCCGGGTCGTGCTGTCATCCAGCAGGCGTATCCGGATGCTGGCCGGCAGGTCCGCACCGCGGGCGAAGCCGATCTGGATCCACTGTTTCACCGGCGTCCACTCGTTGCCCTCCTCCCAGGCCGTCGCCGGGTCGCCGTCGAAGGCGCTGGCCGGGTCCTCCTGCTGGGTGTCGGCGATCCAGGAGCCGTAGGACGATGCGGTCACGCTCGCCGCGCCGGACAATACGGCCTCGGTCAGGTGGCCGGCGGCTGGCACCGGCAGCAGCTGCCGGGGCGGGCCGCCCGCCCGGCCGAGCTGGACGGCGTCGGACGGGTTCTTCTCTGTCGCGGTGTAGGTGTAGGAGACATTGGCATTGACCAGGCCGAACAGCGTGTCGGCGCGACGCTGCCCGTCGGTGACCGCCCACTGGGCGGGCCTGGCCCCGGAAGCCGCCACGGCCGGCAACCGGTCGCCGGCGATGATGGCGGGCTGGCCGGGGCCGAGCAGGTGCTGCCCGGTGAGCTGCAGGAGCGAGTCCGGTCCCCCGTTCACCAGCATGGTCTGGCCGACCGGAAGGGCGCTGACCGGGCTGGGCAGGCCCGAGGACCCGGCCGGGGCGTAGACCTCGACCGCCGGGAAGCTGGGCACCGCCGCCTGCTGCGCCCGGGTCGCCCGCGGTTCGATCTGCGCTCCGCCGATCGGCGGACCGAACGAGGCGACCCGGGTGAAGCCGGACAGTGCCAGGGTCTGGTGCACGAGCGCCGCGGACGTGTAACCCACCTGCCGCGGGTCCAGGTCGTTCCGGACCACGATGTAGCGGACGCCGGCGCGCCGCAGGTAGCCGGCCAGGCCGCTGACCTGTTCGCCGGATTCGATCGCGTTTTCCGCGGTGTCCAGCAGGATCTGCGACCCCGCGCCGCCGTAGGGCACCAGGGCGCGCTCCGCCCACGGTGACTTGGCCAGCGCCACCAGCGGGTCGTCGATCGGATCACCCCAGAGGTAGGTACCGTGCGCGTCCGCTGGCACCACCAGGGCCGTGTTCACCGGCGACCGGGCCGCCAGGAACCCAGCGACCTGATACCAGTACCGCGGCACCGCGGAAAACGAGCCCGGGTTGAGGACCTCGCCGGACAGGTAAGGCAGCATGAGCCCGATCAGCACGACGCCGACGACGGCCCTGGCCTCCAGGGTGAATACCCGCTGGATGGGACTTGGTTTCCGGCCGGGGGTCCGCGCCAGCCAGGCCGCGGCCGCGTGCGCCAGCCCGAGCGCGAGGGCGGCCGCGAAGACGGGTTCCAGCTTGTACACGTTGCGGAACGGGGCGAGCGCGCCGTCCAGCAGGTGGTCGACCGGCCCGTGAAACGGGCCGCCGAGCGGCTGGCCGTAGCCGGCCAGCGCGCAGGCCGCCGCGAGGCCCACGGACAGCCGGAGCCAGGCCGCGGCCGGCATACTCCGCATCGCCAGCCCGTACAGGCCGCACGCGGCCGCGATGGCGCCGACGATGATCGCCATCGGAGTGCTCACCATGGCCCAGCCCGCGGGCAGCCACGGCGTGCCGAGGTTGAGGTAGGCGGTCCAGTTGCCGGCGCCGCGCAGCGCGGCGGCGGCCGACTCGGTGCCCGTGGTGGTGGACGCCTGCTCCACGTAGGGCAGGAAGTTGAAGGCGTACTTGCCCTGCAGCAGCAGCGGCAGGGCCCACCACGCGGTGGCCATCGCCACCGCGCCACCCCAGCAGACGGCCAGCGCCACGAGCCGCCGCCCGCGGGCATAGGTGAGGATGAACAGGCCGGGCAGCAGCAGCGCTTCGAGCGTCACGGTGGCGTTCACCCCGGACATGCACAGCACCACGGCGCCGGAGCGGGCAGCGGCCCAGACCACGCTGCCCCGTCCGCGCACGGCCGTCGTCAGCGGCAGCACCGCCCACGGGGCGAGCATCCCGGGCAGCGCCGCTGACGAGGTGGACCCGATCACGATGGTGAACGTCGGCCACAGCGCGAATACCAGGCCGGCCAGCAAACGGGAGGTCGGCGACCCGATGCCGAGCGCTTCCGCCAGCTTGACCAGACCGGCGAAGCCGACCGCGATGATCAGCGAGAGCCACAGCCGTTCCGTGAGCCAGACCGGGACGTGCGCGAGGTGGCCGGCGAGGTAGAACGGCCCCATCGGCATGGCGTAGCCGATCGCCTGGTTGTTCAGCGCGCCGAAGGTGTTCCGCGGATCCATGAGGTGCGACAGGCTCGCGTAGAAGCCGGCCGGATCCAGGTCCACGCTGAGCTTGGTCTCGAAAAACATCCGGCCCGGGTCGTTCGCGAGGAGCACGAGGAATGCGCCCAGCCACACCAGGCCGGCCCAGCGCAGCACCGGGCTCCGCGGCCGCCTGCCGGATATCGCCTCCCGCTCGCCCTGGTCGGCGGGCATCGCCGGGCGGGCGAGTCGCTCGCCGCCGGCCCGGATCGTCATTCGACGCGTCTCATGATCAGCATGAGGTTCCAGGTGGCGATCTCACGCAGGCCAGGCAGTCGCAGCAGCAGGCGGCACCATCGCGGGTAGTAGCGGGGCCGCGCCGCCACGATCTCGACGTCCGGCCGGGCCCGCAGCGCTCGCAGCATCGGCCCGACGTGCACCCGGAACAGGTTGACGCCGCATTCGTGCTTGGGCTGGCGCTGGAAGCGCCTGATGTACCGGCGCTGGGCGTATCGCGGGCCCAGATAGTGCCACGGAGACATCTCGTGCCCGCCCCACGGGGAGTACCAGTTGGTGTAGGACAGGTACACCAGCCCGCCTGGCCTGGTAGCCCGGATCATCTCCTCGATCAGCCCCATCGGATCGGGGACATGCTCGAGCACGTTGGAGGAGAACACCACGTCGGCCTTGCCGTCGCGGACCGGCAGCCAGTAGCCGTCCGCGACCACCGCGCCGACCGGCGCGGCGGTCCGGAAGGACAGTTCGGCGGGATCGGGTTCGAACAGATAGCAGTGCGCGCCGCGGGCCCGGAAGGCGCTGGTGAACCAGCCGCCCCCGCCGCCGACGTCCACTACGGTCCGGCCGCCGAGCTCAGCGTGCTCGGCCACCTGCTGCACGGCATCCTCGGCGAGGCTCGCGTAGAACTTCTCCGGGTCGCTCTGTTCGGCCAGGAACAAGCGGAACAGCCTGACCGACCGGAGCAGGCCAGCGGGGGGCGCCTGATCGGCATTGTGTTGGCGAGTCGGCGCCAGCAGGCTCAATGCAAGTCCTCGAGCGTCGTGCACGGTCCGTGCGTAGAAGCACGAGCCTGACCCCTCTCCCGCCGTGACCGTGACCGGAGAGTGTCAGCCTCGTGTAATTTCGTTGACGCATGCTACTGCGGAGTAGGCGGGGAGCGCAGGATAAGCGCGGATTTCGGCGCGCCGGGCAGGATTGAGCGCGAACCGTTATCTAACCGGTTCCGGATAAGTTGATCTTCGCCTTATAGTTCCCGGCTCGTCAGCAACGGTGCTGAGGCTGCTCAGCAACGGTGCTGAGGCTGCTGGGCGCGTTCTGCGGAGATTTGGCGCTCCCGTCTTGTAGGCTTCTCCCTTACCCCTCCCGCTCCCGGGGCGATGACTCCGGTGTTTCCACTACCGGCAAGTAACCACGATCACTATGCTGCAATCCTCACCCGAGGGGTCCCGACCTGACGGCTGCTGACGCGGATTCCCGCGTCATCCAGTGGCCTGGAGCCGCGAGATGAACGATGATTCAGGCGCTCTGCCTGCGGAGACAAGCCTGGCTGGCGAGCCGGGAGCTGCCATCACGCCCGCGCCGGACCGGTTGGCCGTGCCCGCGCCGTGGCCGGACTACGAGCTGCCGGAACCGCTCGGCGGCGGCTACCAGCGCAAGAGCATCCTCTTCGTCGCCTGGCGGGACCTCGCCAACCGGCAGGCCGGGGGATCCGAGGTGCTGGTTGACCGGCTGGCGTCCGGCGTGCTCGCCCGTGGCCACCGGGTGACCCTGCTGTGCGGGGGAACCGTCGCCGAGCGGCCGTACCGCGTGGTGCGCAACGGCGGCACGTACACCCAGTTCCTCCGCGCGCCCCTCGCCTACCTGCGGCACTTCAGGAGCTACGACCTGATCGTCGAGGTCTGCAACGGGATGCCCTTCCTGGCGCCGCTGTGGTCCAGGCGCCCGGTGCTCTGCCTGGTGAACCACATGCACACAGAGCTGTGGTCGATCAGGTTCCGGCCGCCGTTCTCCACGGTGGGACGGAACATCGAGCGGGTCGTCATGCCCCGGGTGCACCGCGGGAACCTGTTCCTCACCGTGTCCCCCTCCACGGCGGAGTCGCTGCAGCAGATCGGGGTCGGCCAGGACCGGATCCGGCAGATCTGCAACGGCGTCGAGGCGCCGGATCCGCCGACCCCGCGCTCGCCGGAGCCGATGTTCCTCGCGTTCGGCAGGCTCGCCGACTACAAGCGCCTCGACCTGCTGCTGCGGCTGTGGGACCGGGTGCGGCACGTGGTGGGCGGAAAGCTGGTGATCGCCGGGGACGGGCCGGAGCGGCCGAGGCTGGAGGCAATGGCCGGGCCCGGCGTCGAGTTCACCGGCCGGGTGTCGGACGCCGAAAAGCACCGGCTGATGTGCGCGGCGTGGCTGTTCCTGCATCCGGCGCTGATCGAGGGCTGGGGAATCGTGGTCGCCGAGGCGGCGATCCGCGGCACTCCCTCGGTGGCGTTCGACGTGCCGGGCCTGCGTGACTCGGTTGTGCACGGCCAGACCGGGATGCTGGTGCGGACCGAGGGTCAGTTCGCCTCGGAGTGGGCGTCACTGGCGATCGACCAGCGGCGGCGCGAGCAACTCGGCCAGGCGGCGCGCACCCGCGCGCTGCAGCTGCACTGGTCCGCCGCGGTGGAAGGCTTCGCCGACGTAGCCGACGAGGCCATCAAGCGCGGGAGGAACCCATCATGTCGGTAACCGCTCCGGCTCCGGGGGGCCTCGGGCCCGCCGCCGCAGGCGGCCAGGCCAGCAGCGCCGCCGCAGGCGGCCAGGCCAGCAGCGTTGACCGCCCCGAGGCCAGCAGAGCGCCGGGAAACCCGCTTCAGGAGTTCTACGAGAGTCCCGGCGTCCCGCTCCGCTCGGGTCCGGACCGGGCCCGCCGCCAGGCCCGGATGCTGGCCGAGATGCTGCGGGGCTTCGCCGGGCCCGCGGTGATCGTCGACCTGGGGTGCGGCGACGGCTCTGCGCTCGCGGCCGCGGCGGAGCACAATCCGGCGCACCGGTTCGCCGGAATCGACTGGTCCGGCGACGCCCTGCGGCGCGCGCAAGCCCTTGGCCTCACGGTGGTGCGCGCGGGCGTGGCCGCGAGCCTGCCGGTCGCGGACGGCGCCGCGGACGTGGTGATCATGAGCGAGCTGATCGAGCATCTGGTGGACCCCGACGGGGCGGTCGCCGAGGTCCGGCGGGTGCTGCGGCCCGGCGGCTCGCTGCTGTTGTCCACGCCGAACCTGGCCGCGTGGTACAACCGGGGGCTGCTCGCCTTCGGGATCCAGCCGATCTTCTCCGAGGTGAGCCTGCGCGGAGTGTTCGGCAGGCCGGGCCGCGTGGTAGCGGGTCACCTGCGCCTGTACACCCGGCGGGCACTGACCGAGTTCCTCACCGCCAGCGGGTTCCGCTGCGTTACCGTGACCGGAGCGCGGTACCACGACGTGCCGCGGCCGCTGGGCCCGCTCGACCGGGCGTTCTGCCGGTGGCCTGCTGCCGCGTCCATCCTGCTGGTACACGCCCGAAAGGAATAATTCCCCGATGGCGCAGGCGTCCGGCACCAGAACTCAGCCGAAACATTCCCCTGCCCGTCGCCGGCGCAGACGCGGACTCGAGATCGTCGGCCTGGTTCTCGGGATCGTCGCCGGGCTGGGCATCACGCTTGGCTGGCTGATCTCGACCCGCGGCCAGCCGCCCCGCCCGGTCGTGTACAGCAGCCATCCGCCCGTGCTGGTCCACGGCGCATCGGGCGCACGGGGCGCATCGGGCACATCGGCCGAACCGGACCCGGCCGCGCTGGACGCGGAGTGGGCCGCCTACTCGAATCAGTCCAGCTGTGCCGACTGGGCCGGCGGCGACGGAGTCTCCGCCATCCGGCTGAACTCCTCGCAGCTCGCCTGGTTCTTCTCCGACACCTATCTCGGCCCGGCCGGTCCCACCATTGGTTTCTCGCACCTGTCCGGGTTCATGCACAACTCGCTGGTCGTCCAGACCACGACCGGGCCGGGCAGCACGTTCGTCACCCTGACCGGCGGCGGAGCCTGCCCCGGCCCGGGTCGCCCGGGCGACGCGGCCCCCGTGGTGGGGCCACCGCCGACCGGATCCGGCGTGCCGGCCGACCGGTACTGGGAGGAGGACGGCATCAGGACCGGCGGCACGATCGTCAAGTTCTACAACCATTACCTGGGCGGCACCATCCCGTACGTGCCGGACGGAACGGTGATCGCCACCTTCGGTGTCAGCAAGCTCAGCTCGGCCGGCCGTGTACACCAGTTTGGCGGGGTGGCCCGGCCGGACCTGATCACGCTGCCGTCCTACACCCCGCCGGCGGGCGGCTCGCCGATCCTGTGGGGCGCATCCCTGCTGCGTGCGGGGAACACGGTCTACATCTACGGCACGCAGAGCCCGAAACTATCCGCCCCGGGCCGCCTGCTCTACCTGGCCCGGGTCCCGGTGTCACAGCTGACCGCGTTCTCCGCCTGGCAGTTCTACACCGGCGCCGGCTCGTGGTCGGCCGCGCAGTCCGGCGCCCGGCCGGTGCAGGCCGGGGCGGACGCGTCGTCCGGCTTCAGCGTGGTCCAGGCCGGGCACCGCTACTGGCTGATCCAGGCCGCGACGGCGCAGGTCGCAGCGGACATCAACGGCTACCCGGCCAGCACGCCGTGGGGCCCGTTCGATTTCACCGCCGGGCGGCTGCTGTACCGGGACCCGGCCATCGGGCTCGACGCCGCGCATGACTACCGCATCTTGTACGAGGCGCGGGCCGAGCCCGCCCTTTCCACCCGCAACACGCTGGTGATCAGCTACAACGTCAACTCCGCGGCGGTCACCACCGGCTGCGTGCCGATGTCCGCCTTCACCAACACGCTGACGCTGCCCCGGTTCGTCGCCGTGCCGATGGCCGCCTTCGGCGACGGCGCTGGCGCTGGCGCGCACGCCAGTCAGGCGAGGAGCGGAGCGCCCGGCTATCCGCAGATCGTGCAGCAGAACCCATCCCAGTGGTTTGACGCCTGGAGTTACCAGGACGGCTGCCCGCCGGTGCCCGCGCTGACGTCGGTGCGAGCCCGGCCGGCGGCCGGCCGGGTGACGTTGAGCTGGCCCGACGTCGGCCTTCGTCTCCGGTATCACGTCTCACTGCAAGGGCCGGGCGAGCCAGGCGGTGCGCCGGTGAAAATCACGCAGAAAAACAGCCTCACGATCACCGGGCTGCGGCCCGGCGACTACCAGGCCACGGTGCTGCCGGTCAACTTCAAGCAGCAGACCGGGCGGCCCGCCGAGGTCACCTTCACCGTGCCTTAGCCTGCTGACCGCCGGGGCGGCCTCCTGGTCGCCGGTTACCTGCGCCTGTCCACTCGCTGAACACTCAGTGAGTTCCTCACCGCCAGCCGGTACGGCTGCGTTACCGTACCGGGCTATCGCGACGTGCCGCGCCCGCTCGACCGGGCCTTCTGCCGGTGGCCCATCGGCCGTCTTCATTGTGCTGGTTCACGCCAGAAAGGAATGATCCCGCCGATGGCGCAGGTGTCTGACAGCGACACGGAGGCGGCCCAGGCCCCGGCCCGGCACCGGCGCCGCGCCGCCTCCCGCCGGCGCCGCGCCGCCTCCCGCCGGCGCGGGCTCGAGATCGCCGGCCTCGTTGTCGGGATAGCCGCCGGGGTGGGCGTCGCGGCCGGCTGGCTCATCCCGTCGCTGCGTCACCTGACCGGCCCGCCCCCGGTGAACAGCCCGCCCGTCGTGGTCCACGACTCATCTGGCGCATCTCCCTCGCCCGGCTCACCGATGGCGCCGGACCCCGCCGCACTGGACGCCGAGTGGACTGCCTACTCGAATCGTTCCGGCTGCGCCGACTGGGCCGGCGGCGACGGGGCCTCCGCCATCAGGCTGAACGCCACCCAGCTCGCCTGGTTCTTCTCTGACACCTTCATCGGCCCGGCCGGGCCCACCACCGGCTTCTCGCACATCAGCGGGTTCGCGCACAACGCGGTGGTGGTGCAGACCAGCACCAGGCAAGGCAGCGCGTTCGTCACCGTGACCGGCGGCGGAGCCTGCACCGGCCCGGGCCGCCCCGGCAACGCGGCTCCGGTCGTAGGCGACTCGCCCTGGCTTTCCGGTACCCATGACCGCTACTGGGACGAGGACGGCCTGCGCACCGGCGGGACGATCGTCAAGTTCTACAACCGCTACGCGGCGGGTACCTTCCCGTTCGTCCCGCTCGGAACCGTGATCGCCGTCTTCGACGCCGGCCAGCTCAGCTCGGCCGGCCATGGATCCCGGTACGGCGCGACGACCCGGCCGACCCTGGTCCGGCTGCCGTCCTACACCCCGCCGGCCGGCGGGTCCCCGATCCTGTGGGGCGCCGCGGTGCTGCGCCTCGGCGACACGGTCTACGTCTACGGCACGCAGAGCCCGCACGCGTCCGACCCGCTCCGGCATCTCTACCTGGCCCGGGTCCCGGTAACGCAGCTGACCGTGTTCTCCTCTTGGCGGTTCTACGCCGGGCCAGGGACCTGGGCGACCGGACAGCAGAGCGCCCGGCCGGTCCCGCTGGGCTCCGGCTCGACCAGCGCCGACGTCTCGTCCGGGTTCAGCGTGATCGGGGCCGGGGGCCGCTACTGGCTGATCCAGGCCGGGGTGGGGGGCACGCCGGACATCGACGCCTACCCGGCCGGCGCGCCGTGGGGTCCGTTCGACTTCACCGCGGGAAGACGGCTGTACCGGGACCCGTCCATCGGGCTGGACGACGCGCACGACTTCCGGATCATGTACGAGGCGCGGGCCGAGCCGGCGCTCTCCTCCGGCAACACGCTGGTGATCAGCTACAACGTCAACTCCGAGGGGGTCAACACCGGCTGCATGCCGATGGCCTCCTACACCAACACGGTGACGCTGCCACGGTTCGTCACGGTGCCCCTGGCCGCGTTCGGTCCCGCCGCGCAGGTCCGTTCGGTGCGAAGCGGGCCGCCTGACAATCCGGGGATCGCGCGGCGAAACCCGGCGCAGTGGTTCGACTCGTGGGGCCTGCGGCACGGCTGCCCGCATATACCCGCCGTGACCTCGGTGCGCGCAAGCGCGGGCTCCGGCCAGGTCAGGCTGAGCTGGCCCGATGCGGGACTGGGCGTCCGCTACCTCATCTACCTGAACGGGCCTGGCCAACCGGGCGACAGCCCGGTGACTACCGCGTACCATGATGGCGCCACCCTCACCGGGCTGCAGCCCGGCAGCTACGTGGCCCGGGTCGTGCCCGCCAACTTCAGGAAGTACACGGGGCGGGGCGCCAAGGTGACGTTTACCGTCCCCTGATCCGGCGCGGGCGCCCGCCATAGCGGCGGATGCTGCTACCGTCCAGGAAACCGAGTCTGAAGGAGAACGTCGTGGTCCGGCTGATCATCGCCGTCGTCGTGGGTCTGGCCATCGCCATCGGCGGGAGCGTCCTGGTGGTGAACGTGGTGTCCAGCCACGGCAACGGCACGCCCAGCACCTCGTCCACCTACAATTACGGCTCCCGCTGATCCGCCCTGCCCCGTCAGCGCAGCAGCAGGCGGGCGGCGAGTTCGAGGTGGCCGCTCACGTCGTCGGCCGAAGCCCGCCTGGTCACCCACGCGACCAGGTTCGACAGCCATACGTCGCCGATGACCCGGGCGATCGCCACGTCGTCGGCTGAGGGCTCGCCCTCGTGCATGGCCCGGGTGAACATCCGCTCCATCTGCCGGGCCACCGTGTTCACCTCCGCCGCCGCGCCCGGGTCGGCGAACATGAACGCCCTGGTCATCGCCTCGGTGAGCAGCGGCTCGCGCTGCATGGTCCGGGTGAACATCCGCTCCATCTGCCGGGCCACCGTGTTCACCTCCGCCGCCGCGCCCGGGTCGGCGAACATGAACGCCCTGGTCATCGCCTCGGTGAGCAACGGCTCGCGCTGCATGGTCCGGGTGACCCGGGACAGCACGTACATCATGCGCTCGTACGGCGTGTCGCCCGGGATGGGCCGGCGGTCGAGCTTCTCCTGCGTCCGCTCGAACTCCAGGGTCAGCGCGGACACCAGCAGGTGGATCTTGGACGGGAAGTAGCGGTAGAGGGTGCCCAGCGCCACGTCAGCCCGCTCGGCCACGGTCCGCATCTGCAC
>Ga0207646_10007153_pt1 | contig 11406 bp, 13 predicted proteins | sample KBSK5502metaG_FD_184343 | JGI IMG/M metagenome (GOLD analysis project Ga0207646, IMG submission 184343) | Corn, switchgrass and miscanthus rhizosphere microbial communities from Kellogg Biological Station, Michigan, USA - KBS K5-50-2 metaG... | ecosystem: Host-associated > Plants > Roots >...
GCCGCGGTAGATAGCTGCGCGCACGCCTAGGCGTCCTCGATCGAGGGCGCCGCCGCGTATTCGGACTCGGTGACGTGCGGGCCCCAGGTCGCGTTGTTCCCTCTGTCGTCGACCTGCAGCATCGCGATGTGGGTCATGAAGCGCGTCGCCGAGGCACCGTGCCAATGCTCCTCGCCCGGCTCGAAGAACACACGATTGCCCGGACGTATCACCTCGATGGGCCCACCGCGATGTTGCGCCAGGCCGACTCCTTCCGTGACGAAGATGGTCTGGCCATTGGGGTGCGTGTGCCACGCCGTGCGGGCCCCGGGTGTGAAGTGCACGCTGCTCGCGGTCACGTGCGAGTCACCTGACGGCACCGCCACCGTATCGATGTACACCGCGCCCGTGAACCACTCGCTCGGCCCCGCTGCTGTTTTTGTGGCGTTCCTTGTGATCTGCATGAGCAATAGGATGCGGAATCGCACCCTCCGACCGCTAACCTCCCACTGGCTGCGGCTGAGGATCGGAAGCGCGCTACATGATCAGCAGCGGCGCGGCAACGGGGCCGAAGATCAACGCTGAAGCCGACGACGACGATAGATCGCCGAGCCCGCTAAGAATCGCCCTGGTCAGCACCACGCGAGTGCGGTGCACGTCGGTCACCTATGCCGCGTCTGTGCGTAAGCCGGCGAAGGCTGTTTCTGTTGTGTTCCGCGATGCCTGCCTCCGCTTGCCCGGAACCGGTCCGACTTTTGGCATCGCTTTGCCTGCGCTCACGCACGCGTCGATCGGGCACGGCCCGTCTAGCTCCAGACATTCGTCTCTCGTCCGCTATTGCCGCCTCCACTAGCTTCAGTGACCGTTTTGCGGTCCTTCCTCAATATGTAAACGCGCCACCCCGGCTGTCACCCTTTAATTGAAATGATGGGCTAGAGTGCCTCAGCTTGGCTGAGGTTCTTCTGCTCACTGAACGCGTGCTCGAGTTCCCCGCCAAGCTGCTGCCATAGTTCCGGCAATGGGTAGCCCGGTCATCGAAGTCGAGAACCTGGTCAAGGTCTATGCCGGCGGCACCCGGGCGGTCGACGGCATCAGCTTCCGGGTCGAGCCCGGCGAGCTCGTAGGCTTCCTCGGTCCCAACGGCGCCGGCAAGACGACCACGATACGCATCCTCGCCACCCTGCTGGTCGCCACCAGCGGCACCGCCCGCGTCGCCGGCTTCGATGTCGCAAAGCACGCGGCCGACGTGCGACGCCGCCTCGGACTGGCGATGCAAACTCCAACTCTCGACAGCTTTGCCACGGGCCGGGAGAACATCGAGCTGATCGGGCGGATGCATCGCGTTCCGCGGGCGGAGCTCAAGCGGAGGACTGACGAGCTGCTCGAGCTCATGGGCCTGACCGCGGTGGCTCGAAAGCTGGCCGGGACGTATTCAGGCGGGATGCGCCGGCGCCTCGATCTTGCGTGCGCGCTCGTCCACCGGCCGCAGGTGCTGATCCTCGACGAGCCGACCGAGGGTCTTGACCCGCAGAGCCGCATGGCGTTGTGGGAAGAGCTCGAGCGCATCAGCCACGACGGGACGACGATGTTGCTCACCACGCATTACATGGAAGAGGCCGACCGGCTCTGCAATCGTGTCGCGATCATCGACAGCGGACGGATCGTCGTCGATGGGACTCCGGCCGGGCTGAAGGCAGGCATCGGGGCCGATACCGTGACGCTGCAGCTCGAAGCGCGCGGGCCCGAGGATCTGGCGCGCCAGCAGGAAGACGTGCGCACCTCGCTCAGCGGTTTCGAGTCACTGGAGTCTGTCGCACCTGAGCCCTTCGGTGTTCGCCTCGCCGTCCGGGACGCGGGCCGCGCCATTCCCGAGCTGATGCGCCGCCTGGACAGAAATGGACAGGCGGTTCGCGTGATCGGATTGACCGTCGGGCAGCCCTCGCTCGACGACGTTTTCGTCAAATACACCGGCCGGCGCATCCGGGCCGAAGCGGCGGACCAGCCGCTCATCCTGGGTTGGTGACCGCATGATCCGCGACTTCCTTTACGAAGCCTGGTACCTGGGCTTGCGCACCCTGCGCCGTTTCTTCCGCGTTCCCGCCAACTGGATTGGCATCATCCTGTTCCCGCTGATCCAGCTGTTCGTCTTCAGCCAGCTGTTCAAGGACATCATTCAGCTGCCTGGATTCCAGGCAAGCGGATCAGGCAGCTACCTCGCCTACCTGGCACCCGGACAGATCGCATTCACCGCATTTTTTGCGGTGGCCTGGTCGGGCAGCGCAATCCTCGTCGAGTACCGCAACGGCTACATGGACAAGCTGCGCGCGACGCCGATCCATCGGGTCTCCATCCTTGCTGGCGAGCTGGCGCCGCTGTTCATCGAGTCCGCGATCATGGCCGGAGGAATCCTTGTCCTGAGCGTGCTGCTGGGCGCGACAATCAAGACGGGATTGAGCGGCGCGGCCTTGATCCTTGTCCTCTCCGGACTGTTTGGAATGGCCTGGGCCGGGACCTCATTCGTACCCGCCTTTCTCACGAAAAGCGAGCAGGCGACGGGCACGCTTTCGCTGCTCTTTTTTCCGATCGCGTTCATGTCGACCGCGTTCGTCCCGCCTGCGCTGATGCCGGGTTGGCTGCAGGTGGTGAACAGCTGGAATCCGATCACCTTCCTGATCGAAGCCATTCGTCCGCTGATGGTCAGCGGCTACGACTGGGCCGCAATCGGGAAGGCGCTGGTGGCAATCGCGGTGCTGGGCCTGGTGCTTCAGTCCGCGACCTTATGGTCTTTTCGCCGCCTGACGGCGTAGTCCCACTTCTTAAGCCACACCCCTGCACTGCCCTAAAGGCCGGCGGACGGAGACGCCGGCCGCGACTCGCAGGATTTATGCCGAGTGGTTCCGAAGCACCTCCAGCACCTCGTCGCCGTACTTGCGGAGCTTGGAGACTCCGACCCCGGGCACTCGCAGGAGCTCGGCCAGGCTCGCGGGTCGCGCCGCCGCGATCGCCGTCAGCGTTGAGTCATGGAACACCACATACGCCGGAACGCTCGCTGAGCGGGCTGCTTCCAGCCGCCACCTCTTGAGGCGGTCCAGCGCCTCGACCGGCACGTCGCCAGGCACGGCCGGCCGTTTGCCCGGCCTCGCTTCCGCGGCGGGCAGCATCACAGCCGGCGGCGCCCCACGCGCCACCGCCGCGCGACCGGCCGCCGTCAGCTCCACCACCGGGTATTCGCCCGGGCTCTGCCGGATGAGCCCCAATCCCACCAGCCCCGCGAGGAGCTGCCTGACGCGCTCGTCCGTCCACGTCTTCAGTGATCCGTGGAACGTCAGCTCCTGAACCCACGGCTGGGACCCGGACCATTTGGTCCGCCGGCCGCCGAGGACAGCCGCCACGTTGGCGAGTCCCACGCGGCCGCTGAATCGGGCGACCGCCGCCAGGCCCGCGATGACCGCCTCGACCGGCGCCGCTTCCTCCGGAGGCCGCGCGGCGAGGCAGTTGTCGCAGGCCGTGCAGCGCCGCTCCACGCCGCTCTCGCCGAAGTAGTCGGCGATGCGCGCGTGCCTGCACTCGCGCATCTCCGCGTAGGCCATTATCTGCGCCAGGCGCGCGTAGGCATGCTCCTTCAACAGCGAGCCGTCCTCCAGGCCGGACTGCTCGATGAAAAAGGCCTGCAGCTCACGGTCCGCGGGGCTGTACAGAAGCGTGCATTCCGCCGGCTGTCCGTCCCGTCCCGCGCGGCCCGCCTCCTGGTAGTAAGCCTCGAGGCTGCCGGGCAGGTGGTAGTGGATGACGCGCCGGATGCCCGCGATGTCGACGCCCATGCCAAAAGCGGAGGTCGCTACCACGACCCTGAGACGTCCCTCGGTGAACTCCTCCTGGGTGCGCCGGCGCAGCTCAGCATCCTGACGTCCGTGGTAGCAGGGGACGCCCAGGTCGGAGGCCAGCTCCTCAGCCGCCTTGACTGTGCCGACATAAACGAGGGCTTGCTGCTCTCCGCCTTGGAGCAGGCGGCGGAGCTCCTCGCGCTTGGCCCGCTCGCCGCGGCAGCGGACCACCGCGAGTGTCAGTGAAGGCCTGTTGAAGCCGGTCACGGAGATGTAGGGGTCGCTGAGGTCGAGCGAGCGTGCGATGTCCGCCCGCACCTGTGGCGTCGCCGTGGCTGTGAACGCGGCCACCGGAGGACGGCCACAGGCGGCGACTGCCGCTGCCAGGAGTCGGTAATCAGGTCGAAAGTCATGTCCCCAGGTGGAGATGCAGTGCGCCTCATCCACGACAACGCGCCCGACTCGCAGGTCCGCCAGCCGGCCTATGAATCCGGGGCGCCCGAGCCTTTCCGGGGCGAGGAACAGCAGTCGATACTCGCCTGCGGTAGCCCTGCGCAGCCGATCGACCTGCTCGGGTCGCTCCACCGACGAGTTGATGAACGTGGCGGCCACACCGCGCTCGACCAGGCGGTCGACCTGGTCCTTCATGAGCGCGATGAGCGGCGAGACCACCATCGTGAGCCCCCCATCGACCACCGCCGGAACCCAGTAGCTGATGCTCTTGCCGGACCCGGTGGGCGCCACCGAGAGAACATCCCGCCCGGCGAGCATCGCCGCGACCACCTCCGCCTGTCCAGGACGGAAGGTGTCGAGACCAAAGACTTCACGCAGCACTCGCTCCGCGCTTGCGATCATGCAGCGAGTCTGACGGAATACCGAGGCCACGCAAGCCCTCTTTACCGCGCGGCGATCCGTTAGGTCGGCACTGCCTCCGACGGCGCCACGCTCAGCTGAACCTCGTCACCGACTCGGATCATGCCGCCCTTCAAGATCCTGGCCCGGAGCCCCGAGTGGAGCAAACCCCTCAGCACGACCTGCGTGCCCACGAGCTTCGCCAGGTGGTTGCACGGCTCGCATCGCTCTTCGCCTTCGCACACGAGCTCGCCAACCTGAAACCGGCGACCGACGAAATCGCCCAGGTCGATCCCGCGCACGAGCACCTGGCGCCGAGCCGCGGCCGGATCGAGGTCCAGACCGTGCTGGGCGGATTGACTCTCAAATGTTTCAGCCTCGATCAGGGTGATGTCGCAGGAATCGGGATCGGGGTCGCCGAAGTTGCGATCGCCCTCCAGGCCCTTGCCCGAATGCCCGACAACCGATTCGACCGGGTGCGGCATCTCGCCGTGCGCTGCCGCCAGATAAATCGCTTCAATCCTGCCCATCGCGATCCTTATTGTTGCTGGTCTGACCGAGCGAATGGAGGAGCTGATACAGGGCGTGGTCGTGCCTCTGCCGTAGCTCAGGCCGGAACGTACGTCGCGATCAGGACGCCCGTGGTCGTGGCCTTGCTGTCAACCAGGCGAAGAGCGGCGGACGAGCCGCTATCGGGGAACAGCCGCTGCCCGGATCCGAGGACCAGCGGGTGGATCAGCAGGATGTACTCATCGACGAGGTTGCCGCGCATCAGCGATCTGACGAGCTCGCCACTGCCGAGTATCACGAGATCCTTGCCCGGCCGCTCCTTCAGCCCGGCAACCGTCTGAGCGGCGTCGCCCTTGAGGAGCGTCGAGTTGACCCACGGCAGCGGTTCCTCCAGCGTCCGCGACGCAACGAACTTCTGGGTGTTGTTCAACACCTCGGTGTACGGGTTGTCGGTCCGCTTGGGCCAGACGGAGTAGAAGTCCTCGTACGTCCGCCGCCCCAGCAGGATGCCGTCGGTGTTGGTCATCGATCCCGCGTACGAGGCCATGACCGGGTCGGAATAGGGAACCGCCCAGCCACCATGCGAGAAGCCGCCGCGTTTATCCTCGTCCGGCCGTCCCGGCCCCTGCATGACGCCATCGAGCGTCAGGCTCATGAACACGACGATCCTTCTCATGCCGCGAGCTTCTCTAGGACGCGCCGGAAGCTGCCGCGCAGGATGTGCCGTCCCCATCCCTCGTCCATCGACTCACGCGCGCGCTGTCCCTGCTCGCCATAGCGCTCGAAGCCTGTTTGCTCCAGGCGAAGCCTGGTTCCATCGGGAGTGCTCTCGAGAATGAAGGTCACGACGCTGCTGCCTCCATCGCCCTCCCATGAGTAGGCGAGACGATGAGGGGGATCCACCTCGAGGACCTCGCCGTTCACCCTGCCGCTCCAGCCCTCCGCGTCGGGGTCGGTGAAGCTGTAGCGCGCTCCGACCTCAGGTTTGAAGCCGTCCACGATGCCACCGTCGACGAAAGCCCACTCGGCGATCGCGTCCCGATCGGTGAGGGCATGCCACACCAGGTCGATAGGGTGCGGGTACTCGACTTCCTGAACGATCGCGTCGGCCGAGGGTTGGACCATCATTTCCTCCTTTTTGCTCGCGGCGCACCGCGGTCGAGATAGCGACCCAGGCGCTCAAGCCTGTCACGCCAGAGCTCGTCGTACTTCTCCAGCCAGTCGTGGACCTGGACCAGTCCTTCGGGACGAAGCACGTAGGTGTTCATTCGCCCCTCGCGACGACCCTCCACCAATCCGGCATCGAGAAGGATGCGGAGATGCTGCGATATCGCGGGGCGCGATACGCGGTAGTGATGTGCCAGTTTGTTCACCGGCTGTGCTCCCGCGGCCAGGGTGTCCAGCAGCGAGCGCCTGACGGGGTGGGCGATCGCAGCAAACACGTCGTCCGGGGCAGCGACTGGCATTGGTAAGGCCTAGCTTACCGTAAGCGACTCCTTACGTGTCAAGTACGGAAGCCGATCGCCCGCCTCTCAATTGGAGCTCGTCCACCAACCGGCGCGTCACGGGCACCTCGATCCCCCCCAACTGTGCACGCCTCAGGAGCGCGCCGCCCAATGCATCGAGCTCGATCGCGCGACCGGCAGCCTGGTCCCGCTGCATCGACGACTCCATCGACTCGGGCAGCGAATCCAGGAGACGAAGTAGGGCTTCCGGATCGATGTGAACGCCTTCGGCGGCCGCGACGGCGGTCGTCTCGCGCATCAATCCGATCGCGTCCGTCCTGCGCTTGACGCGGACCACTCCGAAATTGGCGCGCTCGTGCGTGGTCAGCAGCGCCATCGGCGCAAGCAATGCGAATTTGTCCCACAACATGGCGAGCTCGTCATCGCGCACACGGACGTCGACCCCGGCCCTGCCGAGATGTGCCGCGAACGACTCGACGCGATCGCGATTGGCGGCCGATGCGGCCAGGTCGACGGAGGCAAACGGGCTGGTTTGACTGATCAAGCCAGGCCTGACCCTCACCGCTTCGATCCGGATCGTGGCCGCCACCACGCTTGATGGCGGATAGACCGTGCGCAAGAAATCGACGTGCTCGAGTCCGTTGAGAAACGGAATGAGGAGACCCTGCCCGAGTGCATGGGCGGGCACGCGGTCCAGAGCATCTTGCAGATGCGTGGCCTTGACCGTGACCAGGCAGGCGTCGACGGGCTGCGACAGATGTGCCGCTGTTTTCACCGAGACGTCGAAATCGCCAAACCGACGGCTCTCGAGGCGGATCCCGCTTTGGTTGATCGCACGTGAGGTGTCGTCGCTTGCCAGCACGATCACTGAGGCTCCCTCCCGCGCCAGAACCGCGGCGAGGAACCCACCCACGCCTCCAGGCCCGAGCACGGCGACGTCCAGCTGGTCTGGCGTCATGAGGAGCCCAATAATATGGGTGCAGCAGACATGGGCCACCTGGAAGAGAGGGACCTCCGGAGCCTCGAGCGGAGGAGCATGTACTCCATCTTCTCGCCGATCGATGACGACGAACGGGTCTCGCAGGAGCTGCTGATGGAGGACAGGGCCAACCCGACCCGCGCGGGAGAGCTAGCCGTGTGGGGCTTCTTGCGCCGCCGTGCTCGACGGCGCGACGTCGGCTGCGAGCCGTGGGTCCCGGCCATGTTCATGTTCGTGCGCCGCTTCGCGTGACGCGCTGAGGATCGTCTCGAGCACGGGCAGCGCATAGAGCACGTGCTTGCTCCGAATCAACAGATCCCATAGGGGCTCGAACTTCTTCCACCCGCCGGCGTAAGCGACGTGACGTATGCGGCCACGCCAATCCTCCTTGGCGGCGGCGCCGCGGAAGATGGACCCCCATCGATAGAAGTCCTGATAGGCCCGCCAGTATCCGTCTTCCAGCTCGCGGGGCAGCAACCTGGCCGGCTTGAAGACGACGTGCCTCGTGTCGTACAGGTCCCAGTCACGATGCAGCAGCCGGTCCTCGAGCTCCATGCGACTGTGCAGCGCGGTGTCGGGATATGGCGTGAGGATGTGAAACGTCGCCGTCTCCATCCCTTGCCCGATCGCCCACTCGACGGTACGTTCGAAAACATCGGGCCCGTCATGGTCCATGCCGAAGACGAAACTGCCGTTGACCATCACGCCGAGCTCATGCAGCCGCCTGACCGCGGCCGCGTAATCGCGTCCGATGTTCTGGTACTTGCGCTGCTCGTGCAGGTTGTCGCTGTTGACCGTCTCGAAGCCGACGAAAAGGCTCCTGAGTCCCGAGGCGACCGCCTTCTCCAGCACGCGCGGTTGCTCGAGCACGGCCTTGACAGTCCCGGCCGCCTGCCACACCCGGTTCATCCCGCGCATGCCGTCGAACAGCGCCTCCGCAAACGGCGGACTCCCGAAGAGATGGTCGTCGAGAAAGTACAGGTGCCGGCCGGGAAGCCGGTCGATCTCGGCCAGTGCGGCGTCGACGGTCTGCGTGTAGAACTGCTTGCCGCCTTTGAAAAAGGCGACCTTGTAGCAGAAGTCGCAGACGTGCGGGCACCCGCGTGAGACGACGATCGAGTTGGGCACCAGGTACAGCCGGCGCTTGATCAGGTCGCGGCGGATGGGCGGCACACCGAGGAGCGTGCGGTTCTGGGACACGTACCTGCGGGCGGGCCGCCCAGCTCTGAAGTCCACAAGGAATTGCGGCCACGTGTCCTCGCCCGGCCCGAGAAAAATCGTGTCCGCGTGCCGCGCCGCCTCCTCAGGCAGCGACGTCACGTGCAGACCGCCCAACGCGACATGGCTGCCACGCGATCGATAGAGGTCGGCGATCTCATACGCGCGCCTGGCTGACGTGATGTAGACCTGGATCACCACCAGGTCCGGCTCGTCGTCGAGCACGAGCTTTTCGACATGCTCATCCGACAGCACGACCTCGTCCGCGCCGTCGAGGTAGCTCGCAAGCGTGGCCAGGCCGAGCGGCGGGAACAGCGAGTACTTGATCGGGCGGAAGAAAGGGCTCGTCGCCTCGGTGAGCGCCGGCAGGATCATCCTCACCCGCACGGCCAGGAGAACGCGATCCGATGGTCGGCGGTTACGCGAAACCCCGTTGACGGCCCCGACTTCTCTGACTAAAGTCAGAGAGATGGACCGCATGGCGGTGACGCAGGTGCGCGCCTTCAACCGCACCGTGGCCGAGCGGATCGGCGCCCTGACCGACGGCTTTCTTGGCCGCAGCCGCCCCATGGGCGAATCGCGGACGCTCTGGGAGATCGGGCTCGGTGGCGCCGAGGTCCGCGAGCTGCGGGCTCGGCTTGGCCTGGACTCGGGCTACATGAGCCGCGTGCTCCGATCCCTTGAACGCGAAGGGTTGATCACGGTCGAGGCAAGGCCCGACGATGGGCGAGTTCGATTCGCCCGGTTGACCCGGGCAGGACGGTCCGAACGGACCGTGCTGGATCGGCGCGCGGACCAGGTCGCCTGGGGATTCCTCGAGCCGCTGACCGACCACCAGCGCACCAAGCTGATGACCTCGATGGCGGAGGTCGAACGTCTCTTGCGCGCCTCCCAGGTCACGTTGGCGGTCGAAGACCCGACCACGCCGGATGCGCGGTGGTGCGTCGAGCAGTACTTCGCCGAGCTCGACACGCGATTCGAGGCCGGCTTCGATCCGAGGAAAAGCATCCCCGCCGACGCGCATGACATGGTGCCGCCCCGGGGCGAGCTCGTCGTCGCCCGGCTGCACGATCGGCCCATCGGCTGCGGCGCGCTGAAGTTTCATCACCGCGCGCCGGCGGAGCTGAAAAGGATGTGGGTGGACCCGCAGGCGCGTGGCCTGGGTCTCGGCAGGCGGCTGCTGAGCGAGCTGGAGCGACACGCACGGAAGGCCGGGGCGCGCGCGGTGCGCCTCGAGACCAACCGCACGCTGAAAGAAGCGATCCAGCTCTACCGCAGCGCGGGCTATCGCGAGGTCCCCGCCTTCAACGAAGAGCCGTACGCGCACCACTGGTTCGAGAAACGGCTCGCCTGAGCTGCGGTCACATCGACCCGATTTGTTTCGTCATCTAGGGTGAATGTCGCCGATGGATGAGCGCGAGTGGCTGGCGGAGCGATTCGAGACGCACCGCAGGCGCCTCCGCGCGGTTGCGTATCGGATGCTCGGGTCGGTCAGCGAGGCCGACGACGCGGTGCAGGAAGCCTGGATCCGGCTGAGCCGCACCGACACCTCCGACGTCGAGAACCTCGCCGGATGGCTGACGACCGTCGTGGCGCGCGTTTGCCTCGACCTGCTGCGCTCGCGCAAATCTCGCCGCGAACAACCGCTGACCCTCCAGCACGAATCCGGAAACGACCCGGAGCACGAGGCGCTGCTCGCCGATTCGGTGGGCTTGGCGCTCCTCGTCGTGCTCGAGACGCTCCCGCCCGCGGAGCGCGTCGCGTTCGTGCTGCACGACATGTTCGACCTGCCGTTCGACCAGATCGCTCCGATCGTCGGCCGCTCGCCCGCCGCGGCGAGGCAGCTCGCCAGCCGGGGGAGGCGTCGCGTGCGCGGGGCCGGCTCGGTTCGCGAATCAGGCCGCGGTCGTCGCCAGGAAGTCGTCGATGCGTTTCTCGCCGCGTCCCGCGGCGGCGACTTCGCCGCGCTCATCGCCCTGCTCGACCCGGACGTCGTGCTCCGGGCCGACCCCGCCGCGATGCAGATAGGGGCGTCGACCGAGGTGCGCGGCGCGGCGGCGGTGGCTGAGACCTTTGCCGGACGAGCGCGCGCCGCGCAGCCGGCCCGCATCGACGGTGAACCGGGCCTGGTCTGGTCGCAGGGCGGCCGGCCGCGGGTCGTGTTTGCTTTCACGATCACCGACGGCAAGATCGTCGCCATCGACCTGCTGGCGGACCCCGATCGCCTCGCTCGGATGGACCTGCGGATCGTCAGGTAGGCGGCGGCAGCGCGGCCACGACCGCCGCGCACGCCACGGCCACGATCGCGAATGCGAATTCCGGCCTGTGGCGCCGCAAGGCAGCCGCCAACACCGCGCCGGCAATGAGGAGCACCTTGACCGTCAGCACGCGCCCATAATCGGTCGTGAACAACGCCGTCCCGAGCCTGGTATGCGCCAGGCCGAGTAGCAGTCCAGTGACGACCGCGACGGCGAGCGCGATCGCGGCATAGCGCCCGAACGCGCGGTCGGGTGAGCCGAGGAACGCGGCGAGGCCGCCCACCCACAGCCCCATCCCCGTCACGTGGACCGCGACGAGC
>Ga0207646_10007154_pt1 | contig 11404 bp, 12 predicted proteins | sample KBSK5502metaG_FD_184343 | JGI IMG/M metagenome (GOLD analysis project Ga0207646, IMG submission 184343) | Corn, switchgrass and miscanthus rhizosphere microbial communities from Kellogg Biological Station, Michigan, USA - KBS K5-50-2 metaG... | ecosystem: Host-associated > Plants > Roots >...
CCTCATGGGCACTCAGCCGGGAACGTACGCAGAAGAGCTCTCCAAACCAGGCGCGATTCCCGGAATCCCCGCAATCACTGGTGCCGACCAACCCCTGGATGTCCTACGCCGCCGACCCGACATCATTGCAGCCGAGCGCAGGCTTGCCGCGTCGAACGAGCGAATCGGTGTCGCGATTTCGGACTACTACCCTAAGGTTTCGCTTTCTGGCGCGCTCGGTTTCGATAGCACCAACGGGGGCACTCTTTTTAACGGAAAGGCGTTTCAGCCCATTGGGACGGGAGCGCTGCGTTGGCGGCTTTTCGATTTTGGAAAGGTCGCAGCTGAGGTCGCGCAGTCGCGCGGCGCCTACGCCGAAGCGCTTGCTGGGTATCGGCAGGCCGCCTTGAGAGCCACTGAAGATGTAGAGAACGCCTTGATGGAGCTTGCGCAAACGCAGGTGCGCCTCGAGGAGTTGCAAGGTGAGGTCGCGTCTCTTACGCGGGCCCGCGATCTTTCGGAACGGGCCTACAAGGCCGGAGCAATTCCGCTGACCGACGTCCTTAATGCGGATAGTCAACTTCTCGTTGCACGGAACGATGTGGAGAGCACTCGAGCGGATGCAGCCCGCGCCGCCGTGCGTACCTTCCGCGCTCTTGGCGGCGGGTGGGACATACGCAGCAACCCGTCCATCGCTGCGGTGAAGTGATGGAACTGGAGGGCAGAAGCATCAAGGCGCGGGTGTACGAACAGTCTTCGCCAGGTGGTGCTCGACCTCAAGTGATCGGGCTTGAAGCACGCGCTGGAGAGTTCCAGCTCAGCAACAACGGAGAAAGACAATGACCAGGGATCGTAGCTTCGTCGCCGGCGATTATTCTGATCGCGACCTATACACAAGTTCTCGGACTCGAGAACATGCCCTGAACTCCGCGGTCGTCCAAGCCGACGTCAGCGAGAGCTTCGAAGAGTATCTTGAGATCTTCGACGCCTTTTACGCCGCCGACATTGAGGTAAGCAGCGAAACCAGGGAAGAACCGATTCGTGGGAAGGACAGAGTGCGCTCACTTTTGGTTAACTTCCTGGTTCCGCTTCACGTAATGGCCGAGGTCGGTGGTTTGTCGATATCCATTTGCCAGACCACGATTCCTGGAGATATTGCAGACGAAACGCATTCCGCGTGGACTCTCGACTTGGTCGGAGTGTCGGGCAGAACCTGCACTGTGACCTGGCGGACCCTCCGCAAATGGCGCGACTCGCTGGTAGTGTACGAGCATCACTATGACGAGCAGCAGAACGGAGGCCCCCTAACCTCCGATGATTTGAGTTTCAACGCAGCGAACCTGCCGTAATGTTGAGGAAATGAAGCTATGGAAAACGAAGGATCTTATGTAGCCCTCGGGCTGAAGGTGTGGAAGACACAAATCGGTCGGGCCGACAAACTCTTTGGAAGCCTCTCGTCGGAGAATGTCCTGGGGGAAATAGCGCCGGGCAGAAACAGGCTGCTTTATTTGTGGGGTCATCTTACCGCGACACATGACGCAATGTTGCCGCTGTTAGGGCTCGGAGAGCGCCTTCATCCCGAGTTTGATGCCGCCTTCATCTCCACTCCCGACAAGTCGAAAGCCGACATTCCTTCGCACGAGCAGGTTCGCCGGGCATGGAACGTCGTCAATGCTGAATTGTGGAGGGGGTTTGAAAAAATGTCTTGGTCCGACTGGTTGGCGCGGCACACTGCCGTATCGGAAGAAGACTTCGCCAAAGACCCTTCGCGCAATCGCTTCGCCATCCTACTGAGCCGCACGAACCATCTGTCCTATCACCTCGGCCAGGCGGTGCTCGGACTCAAATGATCGAGCGGGAAGCATCGGAGTTGGAGAGTTCCAGCTTGTCAAAGCACTGGGAGGAGGGTGGGATATTTCCAATCTTCCCAAATTCGGAGCGTCTTCCGTTCGGGACTATTGAACAAACAGGAGGAAGCGGCCGCCGTGTAAAACCGAACGGCGACAAACGGTGCCGATTGCGCGATAAATCAACAAATCATAACAAGAGTAGCATCTATGAGATCGAGGAGGGCTTACATGGGCGATGTACATCTGGAAGCGGCAGGAACAACCGAAAAGAGTGAAATAAGAAGTGTGGTCGTCCGCGGCAGTGGTGCTGGATTCGCACAGGAAGTTGCCGCAGGTCCACATCGCATGGCGGCTGATGAACCCGTGTCTGTAGGTGGCACGGAGACAGGGCCGACGCCTTACGATTTTCTACTTGCCGCCTTGGGAGCCTGCACTTCGATCACCGTAGGGATGTACGCCCGTCGGAAAGGATGGCCGCTCGAGAAGGTTTCTGTCAATCTGCGACACTCGAAGATCCATGCGTCCGATTGCGGCGATTGCGAAACCAAGGAAGGCATGCTGGATCGGATTGAGCTGGACCTCCACCTAAGTGGATCATTGACGAATGAACAGCGATCTAAGCTCTTAGAAATTGCGAATAAATGTCCCGTGCATCGAACGCTTACGTCAGAGATCGTCATCGCGACGAGAGTCGCTTGAACGAGCTAACTGCTCTATAGGCCAGGCATCTTAACAGTGAACTCCAATAGACCTGCGGATGCGAGGGTCTATGAAAGATCGGAATCTTTCTGATCACGGGAGTCACACGGGCACAGGGGCGGCGCCACGGCGACTGCGCACGCGGACTCCATGATGCTTTCTGGGTTTGGGCCACGGAGTAAACCTTTTTCGCGTCGGCAGCGAGCAGTTCCTGCGCAAATACCAGACCGAGACCCCGATTGGCACCCGTTACAGACGCGACTCAATCAATGATTTTCATGGCTGAGCTCCTTGCCCGGCCAACTCGTCGGTCGTACTGCCCATGAAGCAATTCATCAGCTACATATCTCATGGGTCTGCAAGCAAAGGGATTACAACCAGTCTCTTATTTAAGACCATTCAGAGCTGGCTGTTTCACGAAAGCAGTGAGCGGTTCTCGTTAATGAACTCTTCCATGGTCATCAACGGACGTCCGATGATCCTCGTCCCTATGTCGTCTGTGCCCCTCAGCAATCCTTCTTGCTGGTCAATCCGGACTGACTGGATGTGATGCTTTTTCATTTTGTCGTTCTCTAGACCTAGCAGCTTGATGAACTCCAACATTTCCATTTGTTCGAACACGATGGGCTTCCCGAGAACCTTTCCCACAACCTTCGCCAATTCTGCGTGACTGTACTCTACCGGACCGTGAAGTTGATAGGCCTGACCGATATGAGGTCCTGGATTCTCCAGAATGCCCACAACAATGCGTGCAATGTCCGCAGCCGGCATGGGCGCAAAACGACTGTCCGGATCAAACGGAGTTACATACCGCCCTGCCTTGAGCAGAGGTGCGATATAAAGTAGCCATTCAGAAAAGAAGGTAATCCTGAGGTGCGCAACTGAAACGCCCGCCCAGTTGAATATCTGTTCGGATAGCCAATGGGCAGCGGTCGCTATGCTTCGTGCGTAAGGACGTGCCTGCTTATGCGACATATTTGCAATCATTTCGAGCCGTTGCTCTCTTGCGACCTGGGCAAAGATGGCAGTTGCTTCGACCATTCCTTCCGACATGGGATAAACAAAATAGGCACTGGAAACACCATCTGCGGCCTTCCTCACGCTGCTGATGTCGAGCATGTCGCCAACGACTACATCCGCTCCTTGATCTCTGAGGGTTCGGGCCCGTTCGTCATCCTTCCGAACAAGAGCCTTCACTTTGTGTCCGCGTTCCAGTAGCAGCTTAACGGTCGGACGACCTGTGTCTCCTGTGGCTCCGGTAACCAGAATCGTCTTCGTGCTGCGGTCGGATTTGATCTGATCAGTGGCTGTTGCATTAACATTCATTTGCTGTACTCCAATACGAAGCGGTTGAATTGAATCAGCCAGATGCAGGTAGCCGACCGGAACTCAATGTCTTTGTGGTTCCGGCTAGATCTCTTAGGCCATCACTGCTAATCTGAGCATTTAGATGTCAGTCGCACTCTAAAAGATACGGTTCTTTTGGGGATCGCCATGAAAAAGTCGGGAACCGCGGCCCAGGCGACGGCAGCATCGTAGCTAATGCGTCGGTAATGATTTTGAAAGAGTCGAGGAGGTCTATAAGGGATCGCTAGGCAGGAAGGTCAATCGAAAGTCCGAAAAATCAAAGAAGCGTTGCCTCCTCCGAAACCGAAGGAGTTGGTCATGGCGTGGCGCATGGACAGAGGGCGGGCGGTCATTGGAACGAAGTCGAGGCCATAATCGATGTCCGGACATTCGAGATTGATTGTCGGGGGTGCGATCTGGTCGCGAAGCGCAAGAACGGTGAAGCCGGCTTCGAGACTCCCTGCCCCTCCGAGGAGATGGCCGGTCATGGACTTGGTGGAGCTGACTGCCAGTTCCCGCGCGTGATCTCGGAAGGTGCTGCGGATGGCGGCTGCTTCGGCACGGTCGCCGAGCAACGTCGAAGTCGCGTGAGCGTTGAGATAGGCGATATCGGAAGGCGAGATGCTAGCATCCGCGAGCGCAAGTTCCATCGCACGGCGAACTCCGTCGCCACTTTCGAGTGGCGCATTCGCGTGATAAGCGTCGGAGTTGCGACCGTAACCGATGAGTTCGGCAATCGGTTTGGCTCCCCGCAGGAGGGCATGCTCACGCTCCTCGATCACAAGGACTCCGGCGCCTTCTCCGAGCACGAAGCCGTCGCGGTCGCGGTCCCAAGGGCGAGACGCGAGGGCTGGTTCGTCATTCCGAAGAGACACAGCGCGCATCGCACAGAAGCCCGCCATGCCAAGTGGTGTGATGGCCGCCTCCGAGCCTCCGCAGATCATGACATCGGCGTCGCCGTACTGAATGATTCGGTAGGCTTCCCCGATGGCGTGCGCTCCGGTGGTGCATGCCGTAGCCGGCGCCAGGTTCGGTCCAGCAGCTCCCCAACGAATCGAGATCTGTCCAGCAGCCAGATTGACGATCGCCGCCGTGATAAAGAATGGGGAAACACGTCCCGGGCCCTGGCTCGTGAGCTTCGCATGTTCGCGCTCGATGGCCTCGAAACCTCCAACGCCACTTCCCACGAAAACACCGACGCGGTCAGGATGTTCCGCCTTCATATCGAGACCAGCATGTCGAACTGCGAACTCGGTGGCGGCCAGGGCAAAGTGGATGAATCGGGCGGTTTTCTTGACGTCCTTTTTCTCCACAAAATCGAGAGGGTCGAAGGCAGGAACCTCACCAGCTATACGGCAGGGGAAGGAGGTTGCGTCGAAGAGTGTCACGGGCCCGATTCCTGAACGACCGGCCAAGATGGCCTTCCAAGCATTCTCGGTACCAATTCCCGTCGGGCAGATGAGCCCGATCCCTGTTACGACAACGCGCCGTCCTCTGCCCATCGGTTCAATCCTCCCCGGCCTATCCAGCGTGCATCAAAGGCGACCACTCGGTCTCAGAGAACGCGGGGTCAACGCAAGGATACGTTTCGCAACTGACGACGGCTTTAGCGGAGGGAAATCACCGTTAGCCGTATTTCCGAACGTAAACGGAATCCAATCTGTTGATAAACCACTTTTGCGCCATTCTCGGACTTGACGTGAAGAAAAGGAGTCTTTCCCGCGTCCCGAATCTGAGATGCGAGGAATGTCACGAGGGCCCGCGCATATCCGCGGCCGCGAAATTCGGGAAGAGTGCACACTGCGCTGATTTCCACAAACGCGGTGGATTGTAATCGCTCGCCGGCCATTGCGACCAACCGCCCATCGGTCGCGCGCATCCCAAAATAGCGTCCCATCCGGATTGTTTGCGGCGAGAACGGGCCGGGCTCGGCGGCAGCCGTGAGTTCCAGCATTTCGGGAATGTCCGTTGTCCCGAGTGGAATGGGCACGACAGGCGGAAGGTCCAGCGAAGCCTCGCAAATCATCTGGTCGATCCACCGAGAGCGGTCGACTTGCCAACCGGCCGGTACATCGAAGGGACTGGCGGTAAAAAACGCGACGTGCTCGCCGGGAATGACCAGCCGTTGTAAATCGACGAATGCATCCTCCGTAGGATGAAGAAAAGCCGCGAACGGGGCAACATCCGGCGGATATCGTCGTGCGAGGCCGTGCGAGCGGGCAAGGTGCTGGTGTTCCGTTGTAAGCGCGGACCAGATCGGGTTGTCAAGAGAATCTAACATTCTCACACTGAATCCCTTACGAAACCCGCTGGAATACGGCTTGGACGACACCGCATCGTTCTTCCGCGAGATTCCGCCGAAAATTCCTCACCATCTCCGAAAAATCCGACCCCAGCACGAGATGCAGTCCCAGACGCGGCGTCTCTGCGTTCCTGCTGCGAGCTAGCATCGCATCAAGAAACCGCAATGCATCTTCTGTGACGTCATTCCACGCAACGAGGACAAACCGCGCATCCAGGATCGTTTTGCTCATGGCTTCCATCGACTGAAGATGACTGATCTCTTGCGTGCGGGCCCAGGGCACCGGAAATAGAATGGGTCCGGGCGTGCGCTGGACGACCTCGTGCAGTGCGAACTGCCCGCCGATCTTTAGAACCCGACGAATCCCCTCGTACAGGTCCTTCTTCTCGGCAATGTTCATTGATACGTGCTGGGTCCAGGCGCCATCGAACGTTTCATCGGGAAAGAGCAACACCCGGGCATCGCCATGACGGTATTCCACTCGATCTTCGAGCCCCATGCGTGCGGCGAGAAACGAAGCGATGCGGCAATATTCTTCGGTGATGTCGATTCCGATTACGCGGCAGCCATAATTGGCCGCCAGATAACGCGAAGGGCCGCCCAAGCCGGAACCAATATCCAGAACGTAAGACCCGCGTGACGGCGAAAACAATCGCGCAAGCTCCTGCGTTGCCGCAAGCCCCCCTACGTGAAACTGGTCCAGAGCCGCTAGGTCGCTCGGCGACAAGTTGTGATCGTCTGCGACACCCGACAAACGCAGCTGCTTATCGATGCGGCGGGCGATTTCGCCGTCACCGCCATAGTGCCCTGTGATGTTGTCGCGCGCTGTCATGGAAATTTCCTAACCATCATCAATACGTCAGTGTGCAGAGGGAGCCGACAAATTCGGCTCCCTTTGTTCAGGAATTTAGGCCAGAAGCGCGCCTCGGTGCGCCTCAAGGAATTCAGGAAGCCCGATTGGTCGTTGTCCTCCGACCTTCTCAACCAGATCGTTTGTTCCAGCAAACACTCCATTCTGGTGGTCTTTCGCAATCTCCTCGAAGTGCTGCCAGAGTGTATCGGTAACGACTTGTACTCGACCTTCGTAATTTCGACGTGGGCTGTTGGCAGCCAACTCCTTTAGCGTCCAGGCGTCCACTTGCTCATAGCCCAGGGGTTTGCCGATGACCTTACCGATCTCGGCAGCAATTTCGGGGAAGCTGTACTCTTTCTCTCCATAGAGCGGGTACACTTTTCCCTTGTGCTCTTGCGGAGTGAGCAGGATTTTCGCTATCACCCGGGCCTGATCCTCCGCCGCGATCGGCGCATGCTTTCCGGTTCCGAACGGCAACCGTAAGGTTCCCGTCTTGATTAGATCGGTCCAGTACAGAGCCCACTCCGCGAAGAGGGTTGGACGAAGATGCGTCGTAGGCACGCCTGACCAGTTAAAGACTTGTTCCGAAATCCAGTGATCCTGCGCAGCGTGACTCTTCGCTTCCCGGCGCGCCGAAATCTGGGACACGTTCACAACAATCTCGATGCCAGCCTCCTTCGCTGCCTGAGCGAAGTAGGCCGATGCCTGCAGAATGCCGGGCCTGATAGGGTAAACAAAATACGCGCCCTGCGCTCCTTCGAGTGCGGAACGGACGGCTTCGAAATCCAGCAGATCGCCCCTCACAACGTCGGCACCCTGGGCGGCCAAAGCCGCCGAACGTTCATCCTCGCTGTGAACGAATGCTCGCACGCGGGCTCCTGCATTGAGCAAGAATTTCACGGTTTTGCTTCCCGTCGATCCAGTCGATCCTGTCACCAAAAACATTTTCGACATGGTACTGCTCCTTTTGCGCTTCGATTCGTGACGCGCTCTCTTTTAGATGTCTGGCATACTCTAAATGATACAAAAAAAGCGAGCCGCCGCTATTGGGTCATAGAAGAACCATTTAGAGGGCTGTTATCATCTAAAACAATGGATGGGAAGGTGGGTGAGGTCAAATGCGGAAGTCTAGAGAAGAAACAGCACGGACGAGGGAGCGCATCCTAGATGCCGCCTCCGAAGAAATTCGCGCGAACGGCGTTGCAGGAAGTGGACTGGCCGGGGTGATGAAGGCCGCGGGATTGACACACGGCGGTTTCTACAAGCATTTCGGATCGAAGGATCAACTGGTTACGGAATCCGTAGCGCGCGCGTTTGAGCAGGTCTTGGGCGAACTTCAATCCAGTATCAAGGGAAAGCGTCCCGATGATGCGTTGGCGACCCTCGTAGGCGAGTATCTTTCCACCCACTTGCGGAACGCGGTTGAGAAATCCTGTCCTCTCTCGGCCATTGGAACAGAACTTCGAAGAACGGACTCCGGAACGGCTGCGATTGTTCGAAGCGGTATGGAAAGATTGATCTCGCTGGTAGCGCAGCAAATTACCGGTGTTTCCGGTCGGCAGGCGAAAGCCAGAGCCCACGGAATGGTCGCGGCTATGGTGGGCGGAATCGTTCTCTCGCGGTTAGCGCATGATAGACACTTGGCCGACAGCATATTGCGCGACACTCGCAAATTCATTCTTCATTTGAAGCGAAGCCGAAGTTAAAGCGGTTTCGCGACTACATTGCTCGGTTTGCCTGGCGACCATCTTCCTCCGACTCATTGCTCATTGCATCCAATAGCGACGCAGCGATCGGTCTTTTTTGAAAACCTTGCCGCAGCCCGTGTATCTTTAGATGATGGCGGTCCTTTGACAACGGTTCCTTAGACCCACCTTGACTACCATTCGAATCTCCGGTTACATTCCCGCCATGTTCGAGGATTCTGCCCTCCGTCTTCTCATTTATGACGAAATCGTTCGCACGGGTGAGACACCAGCCGTTGTCACGCTTGCGCGTCTGGTTGATGCCTCTCTGGACGATGTTCGCGCTTCCCTCGGCCGTATGCACGACGCGCATATGCTGGTGCTGCAACCCACAGGCGAAATCCTGATGGCCAACCCGTTCTCGGCTGTACCTACGCCGTTCCTCGCCGAAGTCGGTGGCCGCAGATGGTTTGGCAATTGCATTTGGGACGCTCTAGGCATCATCGCCACGGTTCACGGCGATGGTCGTGTGCTTGCCTCCTGCGGCTCTTCCGGCGAAAGGATGGAGTTGTCGGTGAGCGACGGGGTGCTCGCTGGCCAAGGCATTGTTCACTTCGCTTTCCCCGCTCGCCGATGGTGGGAAGATATTGTCTTTAATTGAAAGACGATGCTCCTCTTCCGGTCGGAAGAGATGGTGGACCGCTGGTGCCGCAATTGGGGTCTTCCGCGCGGGGCGATTCTCGTACCTGCAAGCTGCTGGGCATTGGCGCGTGAATGGTATCAGGACCGCCGCGACCCACAATGGCGTCGCCGAACCGTGGACGAAGCGCACGCCCTGTTTAATCGGCTCGGCCTGACCGAAGATTTTTGGAAACTGAACTAGCGGGCTAGACGGTCGTAGCGAATCATCACCCAGCCGGAGCTTGGCCCTCAACAAAAGTAAAGTGAGAAAATACCTGACACTACCAACGAATATGGGAATTCCCCGGGTATCTTAGCTATTGACTTCGATTTTCCGAAAGAACGGCTTTTCGGCCGAAGTAGCTGATCAGGTAGAGGCATGCTCCTAGCGCTATGACATCCTTGAAAAGGAATAGGCCCAAAAAGCTCATGTACCTCATATGGTGAATTCCAGGAACGGAAATAATCGCACCGGGAGTACTTAGGATCATAGTGCTGGTTATAAAGAACATGAGACTTCCGATGAAGCCGCCTATGATGCCGGCTTTAGGCTTCCTATAGCCTGCGATCATCAATATCGCTGCAGCGATCTCGGTAAGGCCGATGATATCGGCGCCGATATAAGGGCCGAATAATTTAAAGTGCCACCAGATCAGTGGGCTGTTAGAGACCAAAGGAACTATCCCTTCAGCTCCGGGAGCGGTCATTTTGTAAGACCCTGCCCAGAGAAGCATAACAATCATGCCGATACTGGTGATCAGGAAAGGGATGTTACGACCGTTTATCCATGCGGCCAATTTGGTTAAATTACTCTTGGCGTCTTTTGAGAGGTCTTGTTTCTCCGCGTTAATTGCCTGCCCTGTTAGAACCAGACTCATAATTAGCTTTCCTCCTAGTAGGCTGCTCAAGCCACCTGATGCAATGCCACGCGTGGGAAATCAACATCAACGTCGAGGGCTATGTTGAAGTAGTTGGTGAAGATGTTCAGCGCAACATGAGCGACGATTTCGGCGATCTCTCCATCCGTGAAGCCCTGGTCGCGAAGCACCTGTACGCTACTCGCCGGCACTTGCCCACGCTTTTCCAACAATTCACGCGCAAACGTCAGCGCGGCTGTGTCCTTGGGTGAGGCGCCTTGCCCTTGGCGGCTGTTGAGAATTTGCTGGTCCGTGAGGCCTGCGAACTTGCCGATTACGTTGTGAGCGGAGACACAATATTCGCATCCGTTCTTTTGTCCTACTGCCAAGGCGATTTCCTGCCTCAATTTCGCATTGAGGCTGCCTTTGTTAAGCGCACTGTCGAACTCCATCCAGGCTTTCAGAGCCGCGGGAGAATTCGCCAGTGCTTTCGCCAGGTTCGGAACGGACTTGATGGTGTTCTGAAGGGCGGTGAGCAATTCTTTTGTGTTGCCGGTCGCCTGAGCGGGATCGACAATCTTAATTCGGGCCATGATCTTAGTCTCCTTTGCTTATGGTTACGGTCAAAATTAATGCTTCGAAGGAATCAGATTCGTCGATATGAAAAATGTTCCAGACGCGCATTCAACACTGTCAGCCGATCTACTGCGGATGGCATCAGTGGGTAACATTCTCGTTTCCTCTTGTTATGCGGAATGGGACGGCACTCTGGCCGCCCCTTACGGATCAGGCTTTTACTGCAGTAAGCGCGCCTAGTCCGAAGCCCTCCACAACTTGGCGCTGAATGGGTGCTACCGCGGCATTGACCGCGTCGGCCCCGAACGCCTGGCCCACAATGACGCGGTCAGGACGCTGGCCCTTGGGTGTCGCAACCAGTTTTGCAACTGCCTCGGCGATGTCGTGCGGATTGGGAGCGTTGGGCCCAGCGAAGATGCCCATGAACGTCTCCATCATCTTGCCGGGGATCGTTCCAATCTCGCCGTAGGCTGTGGTCTGCGCATCACCCGGCTTCTGTGCCGCCGCAAACAGGTTGGTTGGATATGCGCTCGGCTGTACCAGCACGACATCGATGCCGAGTTGTGAAAGCTCAT
>Ga0207646_10007155_pt1 | contig 11402 bp, 9 predicted proteins | sample KBSK5502metaG_FD_184343 | JGI IMG/M metagenome (GOLD analysis project Ga0207646, IMG submission 184343) | Corn, switchgrass and miscanthus rhizosphere microbial communities from Kellogg Biological Station, Michigan, USA - KBS K5-50-2 metaG... | ecosystem: Host-associated > Plants > Roots >...
CTCGACAAGAAGCAGATCCAGACACTCAGCGGCTGTCACTTCATCGAGCACGGCGAGCATGTCGTCTTGCTCGGACCGCCCGGCGTCGGCAAGTCCCACCTGGCGGTCGGCCTCGGTCTCAAAGCCATCGAGCATGGGTATCGCGTGCTCTTCGCCACGGCCGCGGCGCTCATCACCGCGCTCACCAAGGCGGCCGCCGAGGGGCGGCTCGAAGAACGGCTCAAGATCTACACGGTGCCGCGCCTGCTCATCATCGATGAGATCGGCTACCTGCCGATCGACCGCGCCGGCGCCAATCTCTTCTTCCAGCTCATCAGTCGGCGCTACGAGCGGGGGCCGATGATCCTGACCAGCAATCAGAGCTTCGGGAGCTGGGGCGACGTCTTCGGCGACCGCGTCATCGCCACGGCGATCCTCGATCGCGTCCTGCACCATGCGATCACCATCAACATCCGCGGCAACTCCTACCGGCTGAAGGACAAGCTCAAAGCCGGCCTCGTCAAGCCGGTCGAGGCCACCACTACTTAACCCCGGGGGGTGGGGAATTTTCGATGACCGCGCCTGGGGAAAATTGGGTGACCGTTGACATCGCGCGCCTTGCTCATCGCTGAACAGCGCGAGCCAGAGCTTTGTGATCGTGCGGTTGGCGTACGTGAGGCAGGCGATCGGCCGGTGAGTGCCTCAAGCATGGCCAACCGCGCCTGCAACCAACCAGGCATCGAGCCCGCCGGCATGCCAATTGATGCCGTCGCCAAACAGCGTACGGTAGCGGCGGCCGACCGGGTGATCCTCGATGAGCACATGCGGGTTCTTCTTGTCGAACTCGATGACTGTTATTTGCGGCCCTATCAAGTGTGCAAGACTGCGCTTCAGCAAGTAGACGACTTCCACGTCGTCGTCTGGAAGGCTGTAGCCGATGAAGATGACGCGGTCGGCCTCACGCAACACCTGCTCGGCCTCGTACCACACCTGTGCGATGTGCGGATTGCGGTAGTTCTTGAGATGCGTCGGCGCAATAAGCAGCGGCCTAAGCTTCGTCTGGCAGACCGGGCATGGCGCGCCGTCCGGCGAATACGCGGACTCGAGAGAAGGACGGCCCAGCATCTTTCCGAGCACTCGGAGATACCGTCTCGATTCCGACGCGCCAATCTCTAGCCGTCCACACGTGCGACAGAACAGCCAGTTGAGCGAGCCATGTAGTTTGAGCAAGGTGCCGAATCGCTTCGTCTCGCTTCGATAGAAGTCGCTGCTAATCTGGCACCGATAGTCCGGGAATCGTCCGCCGTCGGGAATCCGGTCCTGGCCGAGTGCCATGATTGCCGTATCCGCGATGACGTCGTAGTTCGTGCTGATCACCCGTGGCTCGTCCATGCCCGGATAGCAGCGATCGAACAACTGCCAATGGTTGTTGGTCGGCGCTTTCATCAGCCGTTCTTCTAGCTGATCAAAGATCGCGAATTCGATGGCCTCCCGCAGCTCGGATACACGTGCTGTTTCCCAAGCCGCGTGCAACCCCTGCCGCCGGTCGAGCGCGGTGTCCAACAGGCTCATGAGCAGCGGGAGTCCCGGATAATCCTCGGTCCGGGAGGTCGCCGTGACGTGGAATTGCGTGTTCAGGAATGTCTCGATGAGTGGGACGCGTCCCGTCGGATCGGGCGCTCCGGGGGCTGCAGACACCTTGCGGTTAAGCATGTTGGGTAGGATTTCGCTCGTCAGCGGACCATCACAGGATTTTGTCGCACCCGCGCCTAGAAAGATCACCGTCCCCAGCATCTCGTCCTCGCGGCAGCCACTTTACTCCCACGCCGTCTGGTTTTCGAGCGACATGTCTTGCACGCGTAACGACTAGCTCTCCCGTTGCTCAGAGCGTCGGCTGGCTCTCCTTACGAGCTGTCCGGAACAGCGAGTCGGACTGGCTCTGGAGGGGCCGCATCGACGTCAACACGTGCCCCATTGCCCCCACACACTCAGAAACAGAATCGAACGGGAGCAAGAACAAAGTACTAACAAAAAGCGTGGAACCGCACGGTGGACGGTGCTTCGACGACGGGAGGCGCCTACACCGATCGATCGCACATCACGCCGTCGGCGGAGACTCCCAACGGGTGCGCGTGGAGCAGATAGCGGTGTGGCGACCACCCATCGACCGGCAAAGCGCGCACACTCGTAGACGACGTCGAATTGGGTGCTCTATCGAGACGCGCAGCGCACTCGCGGGAGCTCTCCCGCCAGGGTTTGGCTCTCTGCAAGACTGAACCGCGCCGGGTTCCCCGGAGGTCACGTAACGAGACCTCCGAGAAACCCGGCGCGGTTCAATCGGCCGTTGCAGAGCCACGCGGCGATGAACAGGAGAATGCGATATTACCACTGCACAGCGTTGTCACGTCATCTACTCAGAACCTGGGAGGCAGGTTCACTAAGGCAATCCGATTTTGGTGGCCCTCGCAAGATTGTAAAGACGCGCCTTCCCCGATGTCTCGTCGCGAAGAACGACCTGGGTTGGGACGACTTGAGTGCAAAACAACGATATAAGTCGATCGAATATCAGGGCCCGCTTCGGGTTGGATGCCACCTGAAGGACGTGACGAACACTCCTGATTTGTGGGCTCCAAGCATCAGTCAGGAAGTTTCCAAAATCCGGGCGTACGGCCTGCCACAAGAGGTCGGTATTAACGAACCCTCGCGCATAGCTTCCATCCTCAATTCCGATCTCAATCTCTATAGCACCACCGAGGCATCTCTCCGCGAGCTGCCGCGCCAGCCCAGTATCGCTGAGCGCGGCCGGTTGTCGGTTGACGAGCATCCCGTACTCCACAACCGTGGCCAGAGCCTGAGCGACGTCAGTAGGGCTGTAGGGCCAACGGCGTAGGCCGTCCCAGGCCAGCTCAAGCCACCGAGTCAATGGAGCCGCCGGCGAGGCGTCAACCAGGATCCAGTTAACCGACCCTCCCTGTAATTTCGTGTGTCCTGCGAAGGTTGCACTTATTTGATCTTTCATCCCCAGAACTTTCGCAGAGCTGTCGCCAGTCAACGGATACCGGATGGTCACGCTAGGGGCGGCCGACCGCGGTTGCCAGTGCTCGGCTTCGGGACTTAGCCACCCGACCAAACGACTAGGCTCCCAGGATTCGTGAACGGGCAAGCCGCTTGGGCCGAAGCACTCGGCTTCTATTCCATCGGCAGGGGCTTGCCAGTGCATCTTGTGGAACATGGAGAGTTTATCAATCATGCGCGATCCGTCAGCCATCCTCTCCAACATGAAGAATTGGTCCAAAAGCACTTCAAGGTCGCTCTTCTGCGTCGGATAAACGTCTTCCTCGGGAATTAGTCTCGCCAGAACGGCCGGGTCTCGTTCGGTGGGAAACACGATCCGGTCAAAGTCAAACATCTCGGCCTCGAAGCTGACATCAAACGAATACTCGAGAAAAACACCGCACTGCGCTTGAATGCGCCACAATTCGGGAATCTCTACTCTAATAGCTTTCGGTTCAGGCATCTTTGGCCGAACTCGCCTCACCGAATCACAGAGTTCCTTTAGCTCTTCGTAGTTGAAACAGATGATGCAACTGAGGTCCTCACCTTCGTGTGGCGGCGGAGGATTGTACGTCGCGAAAAATGCAGCTACTTTGGGTTCGGTCGAAAAGTCGACAAGGTTGGTCGCCAGACCGTAGTGCTGGGCTACTGCTAGTGCCGCATCTTCGTCGGCCGCAATGCTCGCCAGCGCCGGGACTGACTGCAACCAATTCCAGAAACGCCCAAAGCGCTCGACGGCTGCAGACTGTTCTGTTGGCGCTCTACGGACGAAGCTACTCAGAAGAGGCCAGCAGCGCGTTTGGCCCCGAAACCACGTGGCCCCACCCGTCGAACGTAACAGGTCCGCCTCTATGAGCGCTGCTTCGAGGTTGATTGCCGTATATCTCATGGACGCCCCCACTGAAGGCCACCCAACGGATCGGCGTTGAGCTGGCGCTCGGAAGAATGGTGACTCGACCCTTTCTGCCCCGCGTCGCGAATTACGATGTGGTTCGCCGCAGAGTCCACCTCTTTCACCCGCAGTCTGAAGCACTGCAATAGACGGAGTCCCTCGCCGCAGAGAAGAAGCGCCATGATTCTGTCGCTATCACCTGGTTGACGGTGCCATCCGGGCCAACAGTTGAAGAGCCGCTCCACACGCCCCAGGCTAGTCTTCTACGACGAGGCAGCCCTGTTAGAAGTCCGAGGCTCTCCAGCGGGAAGCCCACGACGTTTCCGGTCTGCGCCGCGCAGTGTACGGCCCCGAGGTGACCATTCCGCTGTATCGGGGGGCATGCCGGTCAAGACTAGGTCAACGGGAGTACTCAGGCGGCGCCGGCGCCGCAGACCACCGCCCAGGCGATCTTATCGTGAACAATGTCACTGTGTGCCCCGGAGGGCGGGCCACCGTTGACGATAACGGTGTTGCCGTCGAGGTTGAAGAACCGCCCACGCGCGAAGCTGTAGGAATCACCGACGTCGCCGAAGCGTAGCTCAGTCGCATCGACGGCCTGGGCACCAGCGCTCCCCATGGCGCCCCAGCGCGGCACGTTGGCGCCGGCTGCTGCCGCGTCGTCACGCGACAGGAACGATGCCTTCGGATACGCCGAGCCGATTGCCGAGTCCTTACGCGAATGGGTCACGAGGATCGGCCCATCGACGCGGTTCGCCATTCCCTTCAGGGCGCCACCCCGTTTCGTGTCGTGCGGCAGCGCGTGGGCGAATGCGAAGTGTGAGAACGCCCCTTGCAGGAGTACTAGCGACTTGACTGGCGACGCCGCCCCCACTGCTTTCGGCGGGAGGCCGGCCAGGCTGAACGACACCAGGCGCGCGCCGAAGCTGTGGCCCAGGAGGTGGATCCGCGCGCCGGGCGCCGCCTTGTGGATGTCCACGATCAAAGGGCCGAGCCCTGCTTTGCCGACGATGCCCGCGCGCTCCTTCATCTGCCAGTAGGTCGCCGCACGCAGGGCTTCCTTGGCGCCGTCCCACAGGTCGTCGATCACGCTGGCAGCAGCCCGGCGCCGCTGGCGCGGGGCGAGCGAGGCCATGGCACCGAACACCACCTCGGGCTTCTTCGTGAGCAGCGCGCGCTCGCCGTCGTCCTCTGCCGGCAGCTTCCGCGGAGCAAGCTCTTGCATCAGCTTCTGAAATTTCACGATCTCCTTCGATCCGGTCGGCCGCTTGTCCAGCATCTGGGCCATCTGATCGAGCGCCTTGCGCTGCTTGCTCGTCGTGAAAACTGCCTTGAGACCGCGGACGAGGTCGCCGTCGGACTTGGCGGCGCCGCGCTTGCCCGCGGCGGCGGCGGCGCCGGCGCGGCTCGGGGGCGCTTCGTCGGCCCACCGCATGGAAGGCCAGATAATGCCGACCGTGCCGAATCCGCCGTGGGCGATGCCGCGCGCGCGCAAGACGTCGGTGAGTTGCGTGAAGAACCGGCTGTACAAGCTCTCGGCCATGGCGGAGCTGTTGTTCCAGCCGTGGGAGAAGACGAAGAGATCCCGGATGCCCTGCTGGGGAATCTCGCGCAGTAGCGTTTGCCGCAGGCGAGCTTCGGGTTTACCGCCCTCGTCGAAGCGCATCTGCCAGTAAGGGAGTCCGCCCATATGCGTTGCCATCGTGAGGCCTCCCGTCATACCGCGCTAATTGCGCGCATGAGATCAACCAAGCCTCGCCCCTCGAAGTACCGTTCGCGGCCCAGCGACGTCGCGTTCTGCAGGAAGATGCGCTTGATCTCTTCCGGCCGTCCGATGAACTCACGGCGAATCGACAGGAATGCGGCGATGGCGCCCGAGACGTGGGGGGCGGCCATGCTGGTGCCGCTGGCATCAATGTATGGAGCCGCGTTACGTGGCCAGCGCTTGCGCCACTCGAGCCGGCTCGCGTCCTGCAGGAGCGCCAGGTTCTTCCCGGCCGCGCACGACGTGATCCGCTCGCCGGGCGCGACGAGATCCGGTTTGAGCCGACCGTCGCCCGTCGGTCCTTTCGAGGAGAAGAAGGAGACGCCGTAAGTGTAGGGGCTGTCGCGGTGGGTGGAACCGACGGTGATGGCCATCTCGGCGTTGCCCGGGTCGTTGATCGTCAGCGACAGCCCGGTGCTGGTATCGCCCTCCCGGGACTTCAGTTCTCCATAACCCGTGTTTCCTGCGGCAATGACCACCACGACACCGGAGCGCACCAGGCGGTCGACCTCGACGCAGATTGGACTCTGGCCGCACGCGAACCACTTCGCATTGTAGTCGTAGCCGAGGCTCAGGTTGACGCCGTGGATACGCAGCGGTGGCTTGCCGTGGCCGTTGACCTCCTTGCGAACGTATTCCAGGGCTCGGATCACGTCGGTGGATCGGACGTCGCCTTTGGCGTCGAGGACCTTGAGACTGACGAGCTGGCATCGCGGCGCGACGCCAGTCAGCCGTTCGGGCTGCGCTACCGTGCGTTCTTCGATCCGTTCGGTCTCGTCGCGAAAGTCGAGCGTGTTGGGGTTACGTGCTGTGGACACTCGCCGGCCGACGAAGGGAGTGTAGCGGGACGTGCCCCGGAGAACCGCGTTGAGCAGCCCCCCGGCGATGATGCCCGCCACGTGCGTGCCGTGGCCGAGCTCGTCCTTCAGCGCCCCCTTGACTGTCGGCTTGTCCGAACCGGTGAAATCACGATGGAGCTCGGCGGCCAAGCCCCCCAGCGTGTTGAATGCTTTGAAGTGTGGGTGATTGGCATCGATGCCGGAGTCGATCACGGCCCAGACGACGTCGGTCCCGCTGGCATCGTACGAGCGGCGGGCGGCGTCGGCCTTGACGGTCGAGGCCGAGCGATCGATCAGCACCCGCATCTTGAAGTCCGGCCAGACGCGGTAGATCGACCGGAGCTTCGCGTCCCGAACGTCCTGGGTCCTTTGCGATCAACTCGCAGACCTGTTTCACCGACAGGTGACACCGATAGTAGGTGTCGGCCAGCGGCAGGGCCTCGTCGCCCCCGCCCACGCTCCGGAGCACCTTACGGAACCGCTGAGCCGCCGCCCCGAGTCCCTTGGGGTAGAAGAGATTGATCTCGATGACGACGGGCATCGGGGTCTCATCGTCCTCCGACATGCCGAAGCGCTTGCGCTCCTCAGCCGTCGCTAGGAACGCCTCAGACAGAGTCGCGACGCGCAGTGTCGGACCGCGGTCCGACGGCCGGCTCGATCCGGGGGACGTGGGAGACTCACCGGAGGGCTTGCGGGAACGTGGTGCCGCGCGGACGCGCGCTGAGGCCTTGTCGACTGTCTTGCTCCGCCGGCGTCGTCCGGTTGCCATGTCGCCTCCGCGAGGTGGACGTGCGAGGTGGACGTGGGTGAGTGACGCATTGTCGCAGGTATGACGGCTATTTGTGTGGCAATCGACAATATCGATCCCTCAAAGTGTAAGCGCCAGGCTACAGATTTTCGAATCGGCCCGCCTTGGTTCGCATTGCAGTGCGGCAGGAAGCCAAGATTATGGGCAGGCTTTCGTCCCAGGGCTCTCTTTTTTGACCCCTCTGAAATGGAGTCAGTACTAAGGTTGTAAGGACTCCTGACAGGCCGGTAAGAACTCCCCCGGAGACAACCCTCGTCACGGCGACGATGAGGTCGAACGCGCCGGCGCCGAACGGCAGCGCCGCGCCGTCCGCCAACAGGTAGTGGGTCCGATCCGCCTCCGCCGCCAGCCGCGCCAGCGCCAGCGTGGGCGATACGTCCACGCCGGTCACGCGATGGCCGCGCGCAACGAGGTCGCGGGACACACGCCCTTCGCCGAAGCCCACCTCGAGCGTTGCCCGCCCGGCCGGCGGGACCAGTGCGAAGAACGCATCCCGGTAGTACCAGTAGGCGTCGTGTCGCGGCGCTCGCGCCCAGGCCGCCCAGCGATGCGGCTCTCCTTCCCAGTGGTCGGCGGATCGCGGCTCCATGCCACGGGATTGTAACGGGCGGAGAATCGTCGTCGTGAGCGCGCCGTCGATGGTCCGCTGGACGTCCGGGTGGCCGACGTTGCCGATGTGACCCATGGAGGTGGCCCAGATCGCTCGGCGCCACGAAGAACACGTCGATGTGATCGACCTTCAGGATCTCGTCCAGGCGCGAGACGGCCGCGATGTCCTCGATGACGGCGACGGCGCCGAGCCGCCGGAACGGATCCGCTGATCCGAGATGAGACGCGCCCTGCTCGGGCCCAGGCGCGGCGGGCGGGGCCGGAGGAGAATCAAGTTGGTGCAACAGCGCCGCTCGCGCATCATGGTTCTCAGCGGAGATGAACCCTGATGTCGTCGCCGCGATCGGCCGGCTGACAAGCGAGCACGTCCTCTCGAGCGAGCAGGCGGCGCGGTTCCACCGCGTGGCGCGGCGTCATCTCGTCTCTGTCCGCATCGAGGTCAGGGCGCTCCTCTACATGGGCGTGCTCCTCTTGACCTCGGGGGTCGGGCTCTTCGTCGTCGAGCACCACAAGGACATCGGCCGATGGGCGATTGCGACCTCGCTCGCATTCGCCGCGGCCGCATGCCTCGTCTGGGTGGTCCGGTCGGCGCCGCCGTTCGCGTGGAGCGAGGTCGAGTCTCCGAGCGTCGCGTTCGACTACATCCTGCTGCTCGGCCTGCTCTTGTTCGCGTCCGACCTCGCCTACGTCGAGGCCCAGTTCACCGTGCTGGGCCCGCGATGGGTTCACCATCTCCTTGTCGTCGGAATCGTCTACGTCCTGGCCGCCTATCGATGGGATTCGCGGGTCGTCTTGGGCCTCGCGGTCGGCACGCTCGCGGCGTGGCGCGGCGTGTCGGTCAGCCTGATCGCTCGCTCGCTGGGCACGCCTGACGCAGGTGCGTTGCGTGCGAACGCCGTGGTGCTTGGGGTGCTGTACGTCGTCGCTGCATTTCTGTCGGTCAGACTGGACCGCAAGGCGCACTTTGAAGACGTCTTCGGCAACGCCGGATTGTTGCTCCTCCTCAGCGGGCTCGCCTCCGGCGTGATGTCCGAGTTCGACTGGGAACTTTGGCTGGTCGCGCTGCTCGTGGTGGCGGGCGCTGTCATCTGGATCTCATTTCGCTTCCGACGGTCCATGTACTTCGCCGAGGGCGTGCTAGCCGCGTATGTCGGCCTCGTACGTCTGGTGTTCGCCCCGTTCGCTGACGCGATGACCGGCACACCGCTTCTGCTCGCGGCGCTGCTGGGCGTCGCGGCGCTCGTACTGGTCTTTGTCGCACACAAGCGGATGAGCGCGCGATGAGGCCGGAGTCGATCGCCTGGGAGCGTGCCGCCGAGGTTCGGGCCGCCGCCGACGGGTGGAGACGGGCCGGAGCCATCGACCCCCAGACGCATGACGCCATCAGGCGAGCGTACCCGGACCCGTGCGTCACGCCTTCGGCGGTATGGCGCGTGCTCACGGCGGTGATGGTCACCATCGTCGTGCTCTGCGCTTTCGGTGCGTTGGCGGTGACCACGCGCCCGCGCGAACCCGGCTTCACCGTGCTGCTCTGGCTGTTTGCTGCGGCGTGCGTCGTCGCGACCGAGTACATGGAGGCGTCGCCGCGGCTCGCGCGGCGCGGCGCCGCTGGCGCGGCGTCGGCCTGTGGCATCGTCCTCTTCCTCGCCGGCCTCGGTGTGTTTCTCCACGCGGTCCTGGCGATCCGCGACGACGCTGCGTTCAACGCCCTGCTGCTCGCGAGCGCGCTGACGTGGGCGGCCGGTGCCTGGCGGTGGGGCAGTCCGCCATTCGCCGGTCTCTCAGCGGCGTCGTTGTTCGTCTTGCTCGCAAGACTGCCGCTCGGGCGCGTCGTCTGGGTCATCGTCGGGTCCGCGCTGGTCGGGCTCGCTACTCCTCGGCTCGACGACGGCGCGCTCGCGCCGTCGCATCGTCGCGCGGCAACGGTGGTGCTCCTGGCCGGGATCGCGGCCGTCTACGTCGCGCTCAACGTGTACTCGCTCGACCAGGGCGCGCTCGAGTCGCTGCGACGATTCGCGCCGCCACGTGCTCCATCGACCGCCGCCTTCGCCGTCGCCGCCGTCGCGACGGCCGTCCTGCCGGTCGTGATCCTCCTGTGGGCGTGGCGATCGCGTCGGACGGTGCTGTTCGGCGCCGGCATCGTGCTCCTCGCGCTGTCGCTCGCCACGCTGCGGTACTACGTGCACGTGGCGCCCCTCTGGGCGGTCCTGAGCGTGTCCGGAACGGCGCTGATCGCCCTGGCGCTGGCCGGGGAGCGCGCGTTACGGCGCGCGCCAGGCGGCGAGCGGGCCGGCTTCACGCTGGACGCGCTGTACTCCGATGAGCGTCAGCAGCAGCTTCTGCAGGTGGTCCCCGTCGTCGGCACGTTGACGCCTGGGCCAGTGGCTCCGGCGTCTGCCGAGAAGGGCTTTGCCCCGGGCGGGGGCGCATCCGGCGGCGGCGGCGCGTCGGGACGGTTCTGAGCCGGTGCGGGCTCGGCGCAATCACGTCGCCTGCGGCCGCTCCCGCCAGCGCGTCGAAGCAGTTAATTAGTTCGCCCACCCCCGGATCCCAGCCACTACCGGGACGGCGACGCCCGAGCCGGCTATAGCCCGCCGGGCAAGCACCCACCGCGCTCGAAGTGGGAGTCCGCAAAAGGAACGCCGCCGCGACCAGTTCGGGCGATTCAGCGGCGCCCGGACCAATATCGAAGATATGCCTCGGCTGCCGACATTTGCAGCGCGGTGGACCGTAGAAGACAAACTCTCCTGCGCATCGCACTTCCGCCCGTGCGACACGGTCTGTATGTGAAGCGGCTCGCGGCGCGCAGAGATCGTGCCGGTGCTGCAGCCGTACACAGCGAGCTGCGCCGAGCTGAACGACTCCACGGTGGGAGCGGCCGAAACGGTCCATCACGCTCGGGACATGACCTCCATCAGCGTGCCGGCCGCCGCGCTCACGATCGACTGGCCCGCGCTCATGCGCTTCAAGCCGTCGATGATCGACTCGACGCCGCAACGCACCGAGCAGGCGTGGGCGAAGATCGGCGTCGAGCAGTTCCACGGGCGCGCGCGCTTCGTCGACTCCACCACGCTCGCCGTCGGCGACGACCGCCTGATCGGCCGCCGCGTGCTGATCGCCGCCGCCTTGTCACCTATTCCGCACCGGCGGAACGGCAGGTTGGAGAGCGTGCGGCTCGCTCAGCAGCGTGAGTCCATGTCGGAGTCCCGGCTGAAACCCAGATGAAGCGCCGGATCTTCGGCCTCGAGAACGAGTACGGTCTCACCTGCACCCTGAACGGCCAGCCTCGCCTGTCGCCCGACAACGTCGCGCGATACCTCTTCGAGAAGGTCATCCCCGGCGCCGGCCACGCGAACGTCTTCCTCGAGAACGGCGCGCGCCTCTACCTCGACACCGGGTTCCACCCCGAGTACGCGACGCCCGAGTGCGATGACGTTGCCGAGCTTGTCATCCACG
>Ga0207646_10007156_pt1 | contig 11402 bp, 12 predicted proteins | sample KBSK5502metaG_FD_184343 | JGI IMG/M metagenome (GOLD analysis project Ga0207646, IMG submission 184343) | Corn, switchgrass and miscanthus rhizosphere microbial communities from Kellogg Biological Station, Michigan, USA - KBS K5-50-2 metaG... | ecosystem: Host-associated > Plants > Roots >...
ACACCGAGGTGACCTCGGCGCCCTGGCCCTTGTTCAGGGCTCCCAGGTCAGGCACCTCGATCGCCTTGCCCCAGCGGCCGTTCCGCTCGACGGCCACGAACCCCTGCCCGTTGCCGCGGCGATCGGCGTAGTAACCGCCGGCCGCGCAGCTGCCCGCCGACGCACAGGACGCCGAGGTGACGCTGGCGTCCCCGCCTGTGTTCAGGGCTACCAGGCCAGGCACCTCGATCGCCTTGCCCCACGAGCCGATCGCCGCGGCCCGCGAGCCGGCCGTTCGCGCCGCCGCCGGCTGCCCGCACCCCGCGACTGCGACAGCGAGAGCCAGGCCAGTGCACCAGGTCATGATCTTGTTCATGCGCCACGCCCATCCCAGCCCAGGCCCGCCGCCATCAGCCCGGCGCCGCCGCGAGCTGTCCCTACTCAGACAGACGCGGCAAGCACCAGAATGTTTACACACGACCGCAAAACGACCGTCCACGCTGCCGGGACCATGTCCGGCGCGGCACACCTCCGGGACGCCTACCTGGGCTCGCGGGTTCAGGACACTCGTGCGCATAATGCCCAGTTCGGTTCTGGACCCGCGCCCGCATGACTCGCCTCGGAGGCGCACCTAACGAGCCGTCTGCGTGCGCTACGAGCCGGCATTCGATAACTATCCGTGACGGCGTCGTCCTTGCTCCGGACAGGTGCAGCTGTGAATCCGCGCATCCGGCGTGCGCGACCAGCACCCTCATGGCGCCGATCCGGTACCGCTGCACGATGCCCGGTCAAGGTCGAGGGCGATCAGGCCGTCCGCGCGCCCGTCCGCCAGCATCGCGAGCGCCCGGCGGAATCCCGGGTGAACGGCGCGCAGCTCGGCCCGGCCGTCCGGCAGCGCGATGACCCGGCGCTTGAACGCTGGCCGTCGACGCCGCGCTCATCATCGTCGCGCAGGTCCGAGAGCCGTGCCAGGATGATGGCGATGCGCGGCGCGGGCTCCATGAAATGGAGCATGCCACCAATCCATGTGGCAATTCGAACGTTGGCAAGACCGCAGAGATGACTGCTCTCACGACGTTGCTCCAGCCGGTCATCTGAGTCCGATGCGCACGCGATGCGGGCCTGCCAGGCTCCGCCGAAGCGGCCGGGGGGCCGGGCCAGTCGTCACTTGACTTAGGGTCCTTAGCCCCTTGCTTGCCAACCCTTTCAGCCCTAGGCACCCAGAACCGTTAGGCGCACTGTCGCAATAAACGCCGAAGGGCGCCGCCTTCCGCATAGGGCGATTGGAGGGTGTGATGGAAACACAACCAGCTGTCAGAACGCGGCCGCCGGTGACGGCGGCCGGAAAGAACTCGATCTCCCGCACCGTCACGCCGGTGGGCCGCTTCCTGGCCGAACTGGGCGGCATGTGCGCGGTGATGTGTGTAGGGGGCATCATCCTGACCTTCGCGTCTTTTGAGGCCGCCAGCTGGCTCGGGTATCCCAACCTGGCCCGGCAGGCGCCGGAGCTCTCGGTGCTTATCATCGCCGTCTGCTTGTCAGTGCCCATGGCCGCATACATGGCCGTGCGGGGCCATAGGCGGCGCCACAACCTGGAGATGACCGGCAGCACCATCGGGGTCGCCATCGTGGTGGCCGTCCTGCTGTGGTTCGGCGTCTTCCCGGCAAGTGGCCAGCCAAACTGGCACAGCCTTTTCGGGTTGGTCTGCGGCCCGGCCTGCCTGCTCATGGTCGTGGAGATGCTGATCAGCTTCCACATGTACAGCGGACGCGCTGCGGAGCACGGCTCAGACACCAGAAAGCAGCCGGGCGTTGTGGGAGGCGACACGAGATGAGGCCGGTTGTCGTTGAGGCAGAGGTGGACATCAAACGGTCGCCCGATGATGTCTTCGACTACTGCAGCGACCACGGCCACGAGCCGGAGTGGAATCCGATGATGAAGCGCATCGACAAGCTCACCGCCGGCCCCGTCGGTGTGGGCACCCGGTACGCGACGGAGTTTGTCAAGGGCCCGCCCATGGTCATCGAGTGCACCCGGTACGAGCGCCCGGCCACCTGGTCCCTGGCAGGTAGCTCACCTGCGCTGAAGGCAGGCTTCGGCGGCCGGGTGGCGGCCGTCCCGGGCGGCGCCCACCTGGTCATGCGGATGGAGATCGAGCTGCGCGGCCTGCTCAAGCTGGCGGCACCAATGCTGCGCCGACGCGAGCAGCCGATGTTCGAGCGCGACCTTGCCAATATCAAGGCCCGGCTCGAAGGAGCGCACATGGCGCCCGGATGCGAGTCCGAGGAGGACTGAAATGCAGACCATGAAACAAGCCGCTGCCGAGTTTCTGGCGGGCAAGCGGGTCGCTGTCACCGGGGTGTCGAGAAAGCCGCAGGGACACGGCAGCAATGTGGTGTATCAGCGGCTGCGGCAGCGGGGCTACCAGGTTTTCGCGGTGAACCCCAACGCCGACCAAGTAGAAGGTGACACCTGCTATCACGACCTGACGTCTGTTCCTGGTGGCGTCGACTGGGTGCTGATCGGAACGAAGCCGGAGACAGCCGAGGCCACCATGCGCGAGTGCGCCGACCTCGGCATCAAGCGTGTCTGGATGCACCGGGGGCCCGGCGCGGGAAGCGTGTCGCTGGCAGCCGCTGAGTATGGCCGCCAGCACGGCGTCACGGTGATCGATGGTGGGTGCCCGTGCATGTTCGACCCCACCGCGGATCCCGGTCACAAGGCCATGCGGTTGGTGTTCACCATGACAGGCAACGTCCCGAGGCGGGTGTAATGATGAAGGTGATGGCAATTTAAATCGACCCGCTCTGGGCATCACGAGCTTGCCGTTCGGCTTGTCGGCGCGACAGATTCCTCAATCTGCCCGGCTGGGTGTGCCCGAGCCGTTCCCGCTTGCGGGCGGCCCGCTCACCGTGCCTGTGCCGGCGACCGCGGGTCCCCCGGCCGACCAGGAGCCGGACCGCGCTGAGGCCGGCCAGCACGATGACGGTCACGTCCACGGCGGGGACCCAGCGAACCTGGTCGCCCTTCACCACGTAGACCCCGACCGGCATCACCAGACCCCCGAAGCCCCCGCCCGAGCCGACCTGCGGGCCGCCCTCTGCCTGGCGGGCGCCGTTGTGCGCGCCCGGTGCCGGGCCGGCGCCGGGCTGAGCTGAAGACTGCGCAGGCACCGTTCCTTCGCCGCCTCCGCCGCCTCCCAATACCAGCGCCACCGGAATGACGAGAAGCCCGTCCTTGTCATAGGCGGCACCGAAGGCGCGGCGCACGGAAACGTTCTCAGCTACCCGGCTCAGCAACTCCTGGGCACCCATGATCGACCATTCTCCTTCCCGGCCCCCCGGCGGGCAGCCGTAGGCCCAGTATGGGCGACCGGTGAGAAGGCGGGCCCCGGGCAGCTGCCGCCCGGCCGGCCGCCGTCGTTCTCGGACGCCCGACGAGACCGTCTGACGGGCATCACCTACGAGCGGTGAACCTCGCCAAGCCAGAGCAAGCCAGACTCATCCAGTGATCGCCGCGCCGCTCCAGCACCGACAGCTCGATCACCAAGCTCAGATCGGCGACCACGAAGTCGGCCCTGGGGGGCGAAGCCCTCTCTACCGGTTGTGCATGGTCACCGATTCCTCCGGCGGGCGTTCCGGGCTGTGAGGCGCGCGCTGCCGTGCTTCGCGTGGGTGTTGTTGGGGCCTGACGCCGCCGCGCCTCTCGCCGACTCGGATCGCATGTCTTGTGTGCTCCGCATGACAGGCTGCCGGGCGCAGATCACCCTTTGTACCTGACGACTTTCCAGCTCTGACTGCGGAAGCGCCGAAAGAAGTCCTGGCGTCATGTGTACGGCCTGTGCTTGGCTAACCACGAGTCCGTCGGCAAACGCCGCAACACCGCTGCCACTCTCGGCAATATGGCTGCCGACACGGTGCTGCTGACGCAGGTGCGGCGGGCAGCCGCGAAGCCACCACGACCGGAGCTGGCCCTCCGGGCGCTCGAGGACATCACGCTCCATTGCCCGCTCCGCGTTCTCTTGGTGCACGGCCTGCGGGACGGCGGGGAACTCGAATTGACTACCCCCCATAGCCAATGAATTCAACCCGCCGCCCCCGGCGGTCCGGTCCCTCCGGTCCGGCACTGGCTTGCTCCGGAAATTCCGGTGCCCCGACCCGGCCGCGCGCATCCCCGCGACATGCGGCCGCGTGCCGGGCGGGCCGCCCGGCCAGTGACCGGGCTCCCTAGCTGTCAGGCCCGGCGCTGCACCGCGACGCCACTGGTGTGTGCCCGGACGCGCGGCCGATGCATGTGTCCAACTTACAATACGATCCGGATCGATTCATAATTATCTCGTGTAGGCTCCAGCACCATGAGGAGCGCGGGTATTCCGGAGCCGGCGCAGGAGGCCGCAGCAGCAGAGGGCAGCGGTCCGCCGGCGCGCGGGCCCGCCGACGAGGCGGCCGCCGACGAGGCGGCCGCCGACGTCCGAAAGGCGGCCGACCAGGCCGCCGGGAGCCGCCGCCAGGCCGGCGGGAGCCGCCGCCAGGCCGGCGGGCCCGCCCGGGAACACAAGCGCGGCAGGCCGCGCAGCAAACTAGCGGACAGCGCGATCTTGCGCGCCGCCACGGACCTGCTGGCCGAGCGGGGACTCGGCGGCATGTCGATCGAGGAGGTCGCGTGCCGCGCGGGCGTCGGCAAGGCCACGATCTACCGGCGCTGGCCGTCACGCGGCGCGCTGGCGCTCGACGCGTTCCTTGCCGAATTTCTCGGGCAGCAACCGCTACCCGATACCGGAACTCTCCGCGGTGACCTGCTCACCGCGCTGCGAGCCTGGATCAGGTCCGTGACGCAGACGAGCGCGGGGCCGATGCTCTCGGGCCTGATCGCCGAGGTACAGCAGGATCGCGCTCTCGCCGCGGCCTGGCGGGACCGCTTCGTCGAGCCGGTGCGGGCACAGCACGCGATCATGCTCGACCGCGCGATCAGCCGCGGCGAGATACCAGCCGACACCGATAAGGACGTGGTCATCGACCTGCTATTCGGACCCGCCTACCACCGGCTGCTGCACGGGCACCCGCCGCTCACCGATCAGTTCGCCCGGCGGGTGGTGGATCTCATCGTCGCGGCACTGCCGGCGGACCGTCCAGGGCCAGGACGGCCCGCGAAGGGGTCGGCCTAGCCCGGGAACTGCGTCACGAGGCGCGGCGCACCAGTGACAGGTGGCCGCTCGCGGGCCGGTGGCGGAGACTCGCCAGCGCTCCCGAATGACCAGTTATGCGCGGTACAGGCCGGCCAGCCTGAGGACAGCGGCGCCGCTCATAACGAGCCCTCAGAGTGCGTTCGGGACTGGTCGAGATGATCGCGGTTCGTGGTGGCTGGTGTCAGGCTTTGGCCTGCCAGCGCTGGATCGCTTTGGTCATTGCGGGAATGTCGTCGCGTAGGGTTACCCAGACTTGCTCGTAGTCGATGCGGTGGTAGGCGTGAGCTGCGATGATCCGCATGCCCTTGACTTCCCGCCACGGGATATCTGGCGTGGCCTGGGTGACCTCGTCGGGCAGCTTGGTCGCAATGTCGCCGATCCGGCCGATGACCGCCTCTCCGGCTAGGCGCAGCGGGCGCTCGGCGTCCCAGCGGTCCTTGCCGAGCATGACAATCTCGGCTGCCGCGTCGGCCGCCTCGGCCAGATCGGCCAGAAGGTCGTCGGTTCCTCTGGTCACAGGTCGACGGCCTCGCCGCGGATGTTGGTGTCACGGGGCTTGAGCCCGCTGCGCGAGACGACGTCAACGCCGACTCCGAGGAGTTCCTCGAGGTCTTGGAACAGGCCGACCTGGTCAAGAAGTGATGCGCCTGGCTCGAAGTCGACGAGCAAGTCAACGTCACTGCCGTGTCGCGCTTCTCCTCTGGCGACCGAGCCGAAGACCGCGATCCGGCGTGCTCTGCGCTTGCGCGCGACGCGCAGTATCTCGGCGCGGCGCTCACGCAGCGCTTCCATGGTCAGGACGTCGCCGGTCACCGTAAGAGCGTATCGCCGTGTGCGCACCAGCGCCTTAACCCGCACCCGTCCAGATCTCGTGCCTGTCCCGCCGTGATGCCCACGAGCCGTCACTACGCTCGATCCCGAGCGGGGGTAGCTGGCAACATGACGCGGCCGGGGTGGTGCCGAGCCCAGCCCGCCTGGCGGCCCTAGTGGCTGCCAGGCGGTGATCGGGGACGTGACCGGGTTAACGGGCGGCTCCGGCGATGTAGGCGGCGACGATGTATGTAGCGTGCCGGTCCAGCGACACTCGGGCCCGGTCGTATGGCATGGTGGTGCGGGGATCGGCGTGCGAGGCAGCTTCCTGGACATCTCTCAGCGGGACACCGGCGTCAAGAGCAGCGGTGATAAAGGCGTGACGAAGCGTGTGCGGGCCGATCTTCTTGGCCAGCCCGGCGCGGCGGGCGACCCGGCGGACAACCCGCCCGGCCGCGTGCCGGTCGAGCCGCTGCCCGGCGGGGTGGTGAAGATAGGTCCTTCGCATCGTTCGCCGATGGTCAGGTCGATCGCCCGGGCGGTGCGCGGGGCGAGCGGGATGACGGCCTTCTTGCCGCCCTTGCGGGTGATCGCCAGGGTCCGGTGCCCGCGTTCGGTGCCGAGGGCTTCGACGTCGGCGCCGATGGCTTCGGACACGCGCAGCCCGTTGAGCGCGAGCAGCGAGACGAGCGCGTGCTCGGCCGCCGCGCCGAGCCCGGCGGCGACCAGCAGGGCGCCCACCTCGTTGCGGTCCAGGGCGGTGGCATGGGATTCGTAGTCGATCCGCGGCCGCCGCACGTGCACGGCCGGGGAATGATCGAGGAGGTCCTCCTCGACCGCGTACCGGTACAGCCCGGCGACGGTCGACAGCCTGCGGGTGATAGTGGCGCGGGCACGGCCGGCCGCCTCGAGGTCGCGGGCGAACAGCTCGATGTCGGCGCGGCGGACGGCGAACAGCCGCAGCTGCCGCTGCCGCTGCCGGCACCAGGTCGTGAACTGGCGCAGGTCCAGGGCATAAGCCGCACGGGTCATGCCGGAGTAGCCAGCCAGGAACCCGGCTAACGCTAGCTTCTCCGGCTCCGAGAACACAGGCTCGATCACGGCCAGGGCAGCAGACGAGCTTATCGAAGTGGTCATGGGAACCTCCCGGGTTGCAGGCCGACGCCCGACGGCGGACCTCGGCGATGGATGACCACCTCAAACGTAAGAACGGCCAGGCCACCGAGCTACCACGCCATGTTCAACTCGACCACCCCATGCATGGAAACGCACCCGACCGCCGAATCTTTGCGCGTCTCGCCGACAGCATGGCTTGAGGTTTATCGATCCATATTCGCCAGTTCGGTGCCGCGCCCGACAGCGCTGGTCGGCTGCGCATTTGACCCTGAACTGCCCTCGGCTTGCTTCGCCGCGCGGGTCGTCGTTGCGTGGTGATCGTCGAGGCGGAGCCCGAGACTGGCGGGCCACCGGGCGGCGGATCCGCCTCGGCCTTCGCCGCCGGGGCCGGTGCATCAGATCGAGCCAGCGGCGATCCCAGTCACGGGGCTGGCCTAGAGCGCCGGTGCGTCCAAGGCCGGGCCAGCGAGGTAACGCCGCGGCTCTGGCGGCAGCGTTGTCGGCTGACGCTGCTGACGCCGCCGGTATCGGGATTGCGCTTCGACATCCTGGAACAGCACGCGCAGCTGAGCTAATGGCTGCCCAAGGTGACCGCCCCGATGGCCCTCGGCTCCGACGCCGAACAGTGTTGGGCAATGCCGCCACCTCGCTAGCCCAGACGGTTTACCTGGTAGCGCTCGATGAGCTCTTCCGGCGAGAAATGGGCTGCCTGTATCCGAAAGGCCTGGCGGCGTAAGAGGCTCGCAAGCGTTCGGCCTGATCTCGGCCTGTAGCGCGGCGGCCGGTGGAGGCTGGCGCACTGATCTTTGCGCCTCAATGCGGGGAGGTGACGCCGTGCGGCAGACAGGCTGAGGATGCCGCCCGGTCAGGCCTTGAGTTCTGCCGTGTCGGAGGGGGTTTGCGCGCCGAGCGGCGGGTGGCGGCTGCCGGCCTGCGGTACCGGCGCATGCGTTGCAGCGACATTGTGACGAGCGTGGTGGCGACCGACAGGACGCCCGTGGCGGCCACAATGGCGATGGCGCCCCACACCGGGAAGTGGGCGGCCGCTGTGGCCGGCGGTGGCGGTATGACCGGGGTGCCGCCTTCTCCGTCGGGGCGGGGTTCGGCTAGGGCGGCGGGCGCCCCGGCCAGGAACGGCGTTGCCGCCACGATCAGGCTGGCGGCCCGCCCGCGGATGCGCGGGATGCCGCGTCCGGCGAGGCGCCGCTGGGGTGATGCGGGCTGGTGAATCATCTGGTAGCTCCTTCGGCTGCCTGGCGGGCGTTCTTGGATGGTCTGTTCCGTTGTCCGCACCGACAGGGCAGCGCGCGGCGACCGGAATTGGCTTGGGATCGGGTTGAACTGTGGCTTGGAATCGCGGTGGACCTGGTGGTGGGCCTAGTGATGGAATAGCTGGTAGTCGTTTTGCCCGGACGGCTTTTGTCAGACAACCGGGCGGGGTGTGGGATGGCTGCTGATACGGTGGCCGGCGAGACGGGGTTGGAGTTCGGCATTCTGGGGCCGCTGGAGGTCTCAAGGTCGGGGCGTGCGGTGCCGCTCGGGGGCCCGCGGCAGCGGGCGGTGCTGGCGCTGCTGCTGCTCGAGGCCAACCGGGTCGTATCGATGGACCGGCTCGCCGAGGACGTCTGGGGCGGGCACCCACCCGGGGGGTGGGCCACGACGTTGCAGACCTATGTGTTCCACCTGCGCCGGGCGCTGGAGCCGGGCCGGCTGCCGGGCGTGGCGGGGGGCGTCTTGCTGACCAGGGACCGCGGTTACCTGCTGCGGGTGGACCGTGAGCATCTGGACGCGACGCGGTTCCAGGACACCTTCACGGCGGGACGGGCCGCGCTGCAAGCAGCCCGGTTCGCGGAGGCCGCCGAGACTCTGCGCACGGCGCTGGGTCTGTGGCGCAGTCAGGTGCTCGCCGACCTGGCCGACTACGCATTCACCCGGCCGGAGGCAGCTCGCCTGGAGGAACTGCGGCTCGCTGCGCTGGAGGCTCGGATCGACGCGGACCTCGCGCTGGGCCGGCATGACGCGCTCACCGGCGAGCTGGAGCGGCTGGTCGGCGAACATCCGTTGCGTGAGCGGCTGCAGGGCCAGCTGATGCTGGCGCTGTATCGCTGCGGCCGGCAGGCGGAGGCACTGGCCGCGTACCGGCGTATCCGCGACGTGCTCGCTGGTGAGCTGGGCATCGATCCCGGGGAGCCGTTGCGGAGCATTCATGCGTCCGTTCTGGCACAGGACGCGGCGCTGGACTGGGCCAGCGGGCGCGATGACCTGGCCGGCGGTCACGGTGCCGACGCCGGCACGCCGGTTCGTTCGCCGACTCAACAGCCATCGCCTCCGGGGGCGATCGCGGGCAGCCCGAAGACCGCTGGCGGGCGGAGCGGTGTCCACCGCCTGCTGGCGATCGGCTCGGCGCTCGCGGTCGCCGCGGCCGTGTCCATCGTCATCGTGGCCCGGCTATGGGCGGGCGAGCCGGCTCGCCTGCCAGCCAACAGCGTGGGCCTGGTCGATTCGGCTGGGGGACGGGTGGGCGCGCCGGTAAGCGTTGGCAGCCCGGCCGGCCTTGGCTACGGCGACGGCTCAGTGTGGGCCGTCGATAGCACCGAGGGGACGCTGTCGCGGATCAACCCGGCGACCCATGCCGTGGTTCAGCAGATCCCAGTCGGCTCCGCGCCAACCGCCGTAACAGTCACCGGCCATGACGTGTGGGTCACCAACAGCGGCGACGGAACGGTGTCGCGGATCAACACCGCGGCCGATGCCGTAGTCCAGACGATCCCGGTCGGCAACGTCCCGGTCGCCATCGCCAGCGGGCCCAGCGGCGTGTGGGTGGCCAACGAAGCCGGCGACACCGTCAACCGGATCGACCCGGTGACCGGGGACGTAACCAGGACGGTGCCGGTCGGCGGGCGCCCGGACGGCATCGCGGCCGGGCCGACCGCCGTATGGGTCGCGAACAGTGAGGACGGCACGGTCACCCGGATCGACCCGGCCACCGGCCAGCCCGGCGGCCCGGTGTCCGTCGGCTCCGGCCCGGCGGGCATCGCGCTCACCCCCGGCGCCGTGTGGGTCGCCAACTCGCTGGATCTCACCGTCTCCAGGCTCGACCCGGCGACCGGCAGGCTGACCGCGACGATCGGCGTCGGCGACGGGCCGAGCACGATCGCCGCGGACAGGAACGCAATATGGGTGAGCGATGAGTACGACGCGACGCTCGACCGTATCGACCCGCGGACCAACCGGGTGGTCCGCGCGGTCTTCATGGGAAGCTCACCACGCGGCATTGTGGTGGCCCGTTCCGGCGTATGGGTCGCAGCGCGCGCGTTCGCGGCGGCTAGCCACCGCGGCGGCACACTGACCGTAGCGTACTTCTGGCTGCCTGCGACAGACCCAACGCAGGAGTACGGGCCGATCACTACGTCCGGGCTGGCCACCGTGTACGACGGCCTGGTCGCCATGCGCCGGGCGAGCGGTGCGCCAGGATTCACGCTGGTACCGGACCTGGCCGTCAGGCTGCCGAGCCCGGCCGAGGGCGGCGCGAGTTACACGTTCACGCTCCGCCGCGGAATCCGTTACTCCAACGGCGCACTGGTGCGGGCATCGGACTTCCGCCGGGGTTTCGAGCGGCAGATCACCATGGGCGTCGACCCCGGCTACTACGACGAGATCCTCGGCGCACAAGCATGCCGGCAGCACCCGCCGCGGTGTGACCTATCCAGTGGTATCGCCGTCAATGACGCGATGGGCACGGTGACTTTCCACCTGAACCGGGCGGACCCCGACTTCCTGTATAAGCTCGCCCTGACCTTCGCCGTCCCTGCGGCACCGGGCGCTCCCTTGCATCGTGTCATCACGGGTGCGCCGTTCCTGCCCGGCACCGGACCTTACATGATCGCACAATACCGGCCGGACGTATCCTTTACCCTCGTGCGGAACCCGTACTTCCGCCAATGGTCGTACGCCGCCCAGCCAGCCGGCTACCCGTCTGTCATCCGGTACGAACGTGTCACCAGCCAGAGCAAGCAGCGAGCGGCGGTTATTGCTGGCCGGGCAGATCTAGCCGCATTGAAAGTCGACGACCAGTCTCTCGCGAGGCGGTACCCGACCCGCGTGCACACCGCACTCAAGATATGGGACACATATTTGTTTCTCAACACCCGCCAGCCGCCGTTTACCAGCCTCAAGGCCCGGCAAGCCGTCAACTACGCCATCGATCGCGCCCGGATCATCCAGCTCTCCCGCTTCGCTTCCGGTCAGGCCACCGTGACGTGCCAGATGCTCCCGCCCGACTTCCCCGGCCACCAGGGCTATTGCCCCTAC
>Ga0207646_10007157_pt1 | contig 11402 bp, 9 predicted proteins | sample KBSK5502metaG_FD_184343 | JGI IMG/M metagenome (GOLD analysis project Ga0207646, IMG submission 184343) | Corn, switchgrass and miscanthus rhizosphere microbial communities from Kellogg Biological Station, Michigan, USA - KBS K5-50-2 metaG... | ecosystem: Host-associated > Plants > Roots >...
CTCGAAGCGGCCTTCCGTCTCATCTCGTGGTGCTGGGCGCTCGTGCTCTTCCGTGGGTCGGCCGTGCTCTCGCCGGAGATTCGAGCCGATCTCGTCGAAGGCATCGCCGGTCACGCCGTCCGGATCGAGCGCTACCTCTCGCACTACTTCTCGCCCAACACCCACCTCACCGGCGAAGCGCTCGGGCTCTTCTACGCGGGCGTGCTCCTCCCCCTCCTACCCGCCGCCCCGCGATGGCGACGGATCGGGGCGGACATCCTCGTCCGCGAAAGCGACCGGCAGATCCTTCCCGACGGCGTGTACATGGAGCAGTCCACGTGCTACCAGCGCTACACGATCGAGATCTATCTCCACTTCGCGATCCTCGCGGCCAGGAACCAGATCGCGGTTCCCGAGGGCGTGATGCGGCAAGTCGCGAGTCTGCTCGATGCGCTCGTCACCCTCCGCCGGCCCGACGGCCGCGTGCCCCAGATCGGTGACGCCGACGGGGGCTGGCTCCTGCCGCTCGAGCCGCGCCGGGCCGACGATGGGAGCGGCGTCTTCGCGACGGCCGCGGCGGTGCTGAAGCGCGGCGACTATGCCTGGGCGGCCGGGGCCCTGACCCCGGAGGTTCCGTGGCTGCTTGGCAGCGAGGGCGCGCAGGCCTTCGACCGGCTCGACTCCGCCCGCCCCCCGCACCCACCCTCACGCCTTCTCTCTCGCGGCGGCTACGCCGTGATGCGCAGCGCCTGGGACCCGGAGGCGGATCAGGTCATCCTCGATGTGGGGCCGCTCGGCTGTCACGTCTCCGGCGGCCATGGCCACGCCGATCTTCTGGCCATCCAGTGCTCGTTCCGCGGACAACCTTATATCGTCGATCCAGGGACCTTCCGCTATGCGGACGACGAAGGCTGGCGCAGCCACTACCGCGCCACGGCCGCCCACAGCACCATAGACATCGACGGAGCGGGCCAGGCCGTTCCGCGCGGGCCCTTCGGATGGGTCGGCCGCCCGGCCGCGCGTCTCCTCCACTGGGAGTCAACCGCGGGCCGTGTCGTCGCGGAGGGTGAGCATCACGCCTACCGCCGGCTCTCCAGCCCGGTGACCCACCGGAGGAAAGTGATGCTCGAGAAGTCCCGCCACTGCATCGTCGTGGACGATCTGGACGGACGTGGCGAGCACCGGGTCGAGATCCGGTTCCAGTTCGCGCCGATGGCGGTGACGATCGATCCGAGCCTCTGGGTCCGCGCGGTCCGGAGCCGGACCGCCGGCCTGTTCGTTCACCTCTTCGCGAGCGTTCCGCTGAAGGGCGGCGTGCTGGAGGGCGAGATCGACCCGCCCCAGGGCTGGCTCTCGAACGACTACGGGGCTCACGAGCCGGCCCCCTTGCTGCTCTATTCCGCGGTGGCCCGACTGCCGATGCGCATCGTGACGGTGCTCGTCCCGACCGACGACCCGCTCGGCCCGCCGCCGGGCATCTCGCCTCTCACCGAGCGCGGAGAGCTCCTGGGCGTGGTCCTCGACGGGGGCCGCGAGATCCGCTGCGCCGACGCCCGTCGCCGGGGCCCGGAGGCTTCCTGACGGATGGAACGGACGGTGGAGCCACCGACGATGCGCACGGGGGGCGATTCGGCCGGGAGGAGCTCGGCCGGCTACACCGACCTGGATCTCCACCTGTTCGGGCTCTGGCTCGGCGCCCGCACGCTGCCCTCGGCCCCGGTCGCGGGCCTCAAGAGCCTCGTGCTGCCCGTCGAGTACATCCGTTGTGCCGAGACCCGCTACATCTTGCAGCACCTCGACCTCCGCCAGGGCCAGAGAGTGCTCGATATCGGAAGCCCGAAGCTCCTGTCGCTGTTCCTCGCGGCCCGGGTCCGCGCCCAGGTTCATGCCACAGACCTGGTCGACTACTTCTTCCGGAGGTACGACGTGTACTCACACGTCGCCCTCGGTCCAGACCGGAGCCGGTACCACATGGGGCGCGAGGACGCCCGCGAGCTGACGTATCCGGCGGCCCACTTCGAGCGGGTCTTCTCCATCTCCGCGATCGAGCACATCCCGGATGATGGGGACTCCCGGGCCGTGGGCGAGATCGCCCGCGTTCTGGCGCCCGGCGGTATCGCCTGCCTCACGGTTCCCTGGAGCGACCAGGGCTATCTGGAGGAGTTCAAGCGTCGGGGCGACCCCGACGCCTACTGGGCCCCCGGCGACGGAGATTCGGTCTTCTTCCAGCGTGCCTACGACCGGGAGACCCTGGAGCAGCGGCTCGTGCGGCCGAGCGGACTCCGGCTCCTCGACCTCAGCTTCTGGGGAGAGCGGACGGTGCCCGTCGAGCACGTGATCCTCAACCGCCGCATCCCCCGCATCGCTCGCGTGCTGCTCTACCCGGCTCACCTTCTCCTCGCCCGCCTCTTCCTGAGTCCCCTGGCCGAGACCGAGCCGTCGCGGAAGAAGGTGGCGTGTCTCACCCTGCGGAAGGCGGAGGCCTAGCCGCCATGTGCGGGATCGCGGGCATCCTGAAGCTGGATCCGCGGGAGACGGTCGAGGAGGCTCGACTCAAGCGGATGCGGGACGTGCTGCGCCACCGGGGCCCGGACGGCGAGGGCCTCTGGATCGACGGGCCGATCGGGCTCGGTCACCGGCGCCTCGCGATCGTCGATGTTGCGGGCGGACACCAACCCATGGCCAACGAGGACGGCACCGTCTGGATCACCTACAACGGCGAGATCTACAACCATGCCGCCCTACGCCCTGGGCTCGAGGCGAAGGGGCACCGGTACCAGACCCGCAGCGATACCGAGACGATCCTGCATACCTACGAGGAGGAGGGTGACGACTGCGTCGAGCGGCTCCAGGGCATGTTCGCGTTCGCGCTCTGGGACGGGCCGCGCCAGCGTCTCCTGCTCGCCCGGGACCGGCTCGGCATCAAGCCCCTGTACTACGCGGTGACCGACCGTGAGCTGCTCTTCGCGTCAGAGATCAAAGCGATCCTGGCCGCCACTCCCGGCCGCCCGGCCCTGAACCACGCGGCCCTCCCGGAATTCCTCGCCACCCGCTTCCTCGCCGGGGACGAGACGTTCTTCCAGGGCATCCGCAAGGTGCCGCCCGGTCACGTCTTCACCTGGTCGATGGCGGGCGGTCCTCGCCGCCGCCGCTACTGGTCTCTGCCGACCGACATCGACGAGTCGCCCGCCGGCCTCGCCGAGCGAGCGGCCGAGCTCACGGCGCGTCTGGAGGCGACCGTCCGCAGCCACCTGATGAGTGACGTGCCCCTCGGTCTCTTTCTCTCCGGCGGTCTCGACTCCAGCGGGCTGGCTGCCCTCATGGCCCCCATGGTGAGCGACCGCATCCGGACCTTCGCGGTCGGCTTCGACGACCCGGCCAGCAATGAGCGCCCCTTCGCCAGGCTGGCGGCGCGCGCGGTGGGCGCGGAGCATCACGAGGTCGTCCTGTCGCCGGAGGAGTTCTTCGCCTCCCTCCCGCGCCTGGTCTGGCACGAGGACGAGCCGATCGCGTTCCCCTCCAGTCTTGCCCTCCATTTCGTTTCTCAGCTCGCGCGCCCTCACGTCAAGGTGGTTCTGACCGGCGAGGGAGCCGATGAGCTGTTCCTCGGCTACAACTGGTACCGCCTCACCGCCTGGAACGAGCGACTCGGGCGGCCCTACTGGGCCTGGGCGCCGGCGCCGCTCCGCCGCGGGGTCCGTCACGGGGTCTTCGCTTTGCCGCGTGCCCTTCGCCGCTACCTGGGACGGAGCTTCCTGGCGCTCGATCCCGGGGTACGCGCGGTGTACTACGAGAACTTCGCGGTCTTTCCCGCTGCCTGGCGGCGCTCCCTGCTTCTCGACCGGCACCTGGTCGAAGCGACGGACCCCTATCGGGAGCAGCTCCGCTGCTTCGAGCAGGCACCGGGCTCGACCCTGGAACGGATGAGCCACGCCGACCTCCAGACCTACCTGGTCGAGCTCCTGATGAAGCAAGACCAGATGAGCATGGCCGCTTCGATCGAGAGCCGGGTGCCGTTCCTGGACCACCAGCTGGTGGAGCATGTGGTCAGGATGCCGGTCCGGTTCAAGGTCCGCGGCCTGACCACCAAGGCCGTGCTGCGTGAGGCGCTCCGGGGGCGTGTCCCCCGCGAGATCCTCGATCGCCGGAAGCTCGGCTTCCCGGTCCCGTTCGGACGCTGGGCTCGTGAGCGCTTCGCCCCGCTCATCCGGAGCACGGTCCTGGGGCCGCGGGCGCTCGCCCGGGGAATGTTCGCGCCGCAGATCCTGGAGCGCCTGGTCGCCGAGCACGAGGCGGGTACCGCCAATCATACCGATCGGCTCTGGCTCCTGCTGAACCTCGAGATCTGGCAGCGGATCTTTCTCGACGGCGAAGATCCGGCGGCCCTCGCGTCTCCATGACGCCGCTTCGGATTCTCTGGGTGAAGGTCGGCGGGCTCTGGCCCCCGAACACGGGAGGACGGCTCCGGAGCCTGCACATGATCGACGAGCTGTCGCGTCGCCACCGCGTCGGGCTGGTCACCACGCATCAACCGGCGGACGACCGGGCCGGTCTCGTGAGCCGGCTGCCCGCCTGCGAGCAGATCGACTCCATCCCGTATGCGCTGCCCAAGCGAGGGACTCCCCGCTTCGCGGTGGGCGTGGCTGGATCCTGGACATCCCCCTACCCGGCCGATCTCTGGCGATGGCGCATCCCCACGGTCCGGGCCCGCATCCGTCAGCGGATGATGCAGGGGGTCGATCTCTGCGTCGCCGACTTCCTCGTCGCGATGCCGAACCTGCCGGGACACTCGGCCGTGCCCATCGTGCTCTTCGAGCACAACGTCGAGCACATGATCTGGAAGCGGCTCCACGAGGTCGAGAAGAGCCGCTGGCGGCGAGCGCTCCTCTCACTGGAATGGCGCAAGATGCGGCGCTACGAGGCGCGGGCGTGCGCCCGGGCGGGCCTCACCGTCGCGGTCTCCGAGGCCGACCGGGCCCTTCTCGCGGCCGGTGCGCCGGGCGCGGATGTCCGCGCCATCCCCACCGGCGTGGACACGTCGTATTTCAACCCGAACGGGGCGGTCGAGGCGCCGGCTACGCTGGTGTTCACCGGATCCATGGACTGGTACCCCAACGAGGATGCGATCATGTACTTCATGGACGCGATCCTCCCGGAGGTCCGGCGCGAAGTCCCCGGGGTCTCGCTGGCGGTGGTGGGCCGAGACCCGACGGACCGGCTGCGCGCCGCCGGCGCCGCCGCCGGCGTTCGAGTGACCGGAACGGTGGCAGATGTCCGGCCCTACGTCGCCGAGGCCTCCGTCTACGTGGTCCCCCTGCGGGTCGGCGGGGGCACGCGGCTCAAGATCTTCGAGGCCCTGGCCATGGGCAAGGCGGTCGTGTCCACCCGCGTCGGGGCCGAAGGGCTCCCCATCGTCTCCGATCGCCATTTCCTCCAGGCGGACAGCGCGGCCGACTTCGCTCGGGCCGTGATCGGCCTGCTCAGAGATCCGGGCCGCCGCCGGGCGCTGGGCATGGCCGGCCGCCGGCTGGTGGAGGAGCGCTACTCGTGGAGCCAGGTCACCCGGGAGTTCGAGCGCCATTGCCAGGAGCTCGTATCGCGGCATGCGCGTTAGCGTCTTCGGCCTCGGTTATGTCGGCTGCGTCACCGCCGCCTGCCTCGCGAAGGCCGGCCACCGCGTGATCGGCGCGGATATCAATCCGGACAAGGTGGCCATGATCAACGCGGGGACCTCGCCGCTCGTCGAAGCGGGGCTGGGCGAGCTGCTGGCCGAGGTCACCGCAGACGGTCGTCTGCGCTCGAGCACCTCCGCGGACGAGGCGGTCTCCGAGTCCGACCTGGCTCTGATCTGCGTGGGGACGCCCAGTCGGGACAATGGGCAGCTGGACGTGGAGGCGATCCGCCGGGTGGCCGAGCAGATCGGCCATCGCCTGCGCCGACACCCGAAAGCCTACACCGTGGTCCTGCGGAGCACCGCCCTGCCCGGCACGACCGAATCGATACTCGTGCCGGCCCTGCGGGGCCCTGACGCTCCCGACCACCTTCGGGACCTGACCGTCGCGGTCAACCCGGAGTTCATGCGCGAAGGCTCATCGCTGCGGGACTTCGCCCAGCCTCCCCTGACCCTGGTCGGCGCCGATACCCCGGACGCCGTCTCGCTGCTGCGCGAGCTCTACGCACGAGTCGACGCCCCCTTCGTCCAGACCTCGATCCGGTCCGCGGAGATGGCCAAGTACGTCTCCAACGCCTTTCACGCGCTCAAGATCGCCTTCGCGAACGAGATCGGTGATCTCTGCGAGACCCTCGGCGCGGACCTCAACGAGGTGATGCGCGTCTTCCTGCTGGACCGCAAGCTGAACATCTCGGAGGCGTATTTGCGTCCCGGTTTCGCCTTCGGTGGCTCTTGTCTTCCCAAGGACCTCCGGGCCTTGACTTACGCGGCACGCAGCGCCGACCTCGCGCTCCCGCTTCTGTCGCAGATCCTGCCTTCCAACCATCGGCAGGTCCAGCAGGGCGTCGCCCGCGTGCTGGCCACCCGGCGTCGCCGTATCGGCGTGCTAGGGCTCGCCTTCAAGCCGGGCACCGACGACCTCCGTGAAAGCCCGATGGTGCTTCTGGTAGAGGCGCTCATTGGGAAGGGCTGCGACGTCCGCATCCTCGATCGCAGCGTCTCCATCGCGCGGCTGGGCGGCGCCAACCGCCGGTACATCGAGGAGGAGATCCCGCACATCGCCTCTCTCATGTGCGATACGTCCGAGGATCTTCTCGCGCATGCTGACGTGCTCGTGGCCGCCAGCACCGACGAACAGTCGCGCCAGGCCCTCGCGGCCGCCCGGCCCGACCAGCTCGTGATCGATCTCAGCCGAAGCGGTGTCCAGGAACGATGATGGCCGCTCGGGACGCGCAGGGCAAACCCATGCGGACGCGGCTCCGGGACTCAGCGCTTCAGGTCATCCGCTCCGCCGGTGGCCTCGCGGTGACGAGTCGTACCCGCTGGCGCTCTCGCCGGCTGCTCATCCTCTGTTACCACGGCTTCGCCCAAGACGACGAGCATCTCTGGAATTCATCGCTCTACGTGACTCGTCGCCACCTCGAATCACGATTGGAGTTCCTGGCCGCTGAGGGGTACGTGGTTCTTCCGCTCGCGGACGGACTGACACGCCTGGCTGCCGGGACGCTTCCCCCTCGAGCCGTCGCGATTACTGTCGACGATGGAACGTACGACTTTTACGCCGTCGCCTACCCGGTCCTCAAGCGCCTGGGTGTGCCGGTGACGGTATATGTGTCGACGTACTACGTCTCCAACCGCCGCCCGGTCTTCGACGGTGCGTGCCAGTACTTGCTTTGGAAGGCCTGGGCTTCGGGGAAGGCCGACATGAGAAATCCCTTGGATGCCGACGGGCCCTTCCTGCGAACGGCTGACGACTGTGCCCAAGCCTCTGCCCGCATCTGTGAAACCGCCCGGCGGCAACGTTGGTCGGCGGATGATAAGCACGAGTGGCTTGAGCGCTTCGCGCGCCTGTGGGGACTCGATTGGGAGGACTTTCTTCACCGGCGATTGATCGCCCTCATGCGTCCCGAGGAAATCGGCATACTCGACCCCGCCATCGCCGATGTCCAGCTCCACACCCACCGGCACCGTGTACCGGAAGAGAGAGATCTCTTTCTACGTGAGATCGGCGAGAACCGGCGGGCGCTCTCCGAATGTGGGCTCAATCCCCAGCGTCTCACGCACTTTTGCTATCCGAGTGGCGTGCATCAGCCGGCTTTTCTGCCCTGGCTCGCGGCGGCCGGCGTCACCTCGGCTGTGACGTGCGTCGTCGGCCTGGCCTCTAACGACCACCACCCGCTCCTGTTACCCAGATTCATCGATACTGGGACGACATCGGAGGTGGAGTTCGAGGGCTGGGCTTCCGGACTGCGTCAATTTCTTGCCAGGTCTCGAGTCGATGTCGCGCTGTGAGCCTGATCCTTTTACCGACCGCCCGATGACCACTCTCGCCGATCCCCAGCCGTCTCGGTCGTACTCAGTACCTACAACCGCGGCCATGTGCTGCAGCGCGTTCGAGAATCTCCATGACTAGGATTGCGACAGCGCACGGTATGGAAGTCATCGCCGTCGACAACAACTCTACCGCCGCGGTCCGTCACCACATCGAATCGCGCTGCGACGAGGTTCCGAACTCGTGCTATGTCTTCGAGCCGAGGCCAGATGCTCCAGCACAGGAGCGAACGGGAGCGAAAGATGCGTCCCCCACGGTCGAACATTGAGTGGTCATCATGGGGTGCCTGGGACCCCCTGTACGGCGTCGCCTCATTGATAGGCAGAAACAAGCGTGGTGACCATCCCTGGACCGACGAAGAGTTTTACGCATACGGCGCGCTAAACTGGAACGAATACCGGCGTCAGTGGGAGAGTTACGGTGTGCTTCGCCGCAGCTGCGTCGAAATCGGTTGCGGCGCGGGGCGTATCACAAGACACCTCGGCGCCTATTTTCAGGAGGTGCACGCGGTCGACGTTTCACGCGATATGATCGACTATGCGCAACGGAACATCGACTTACCGAATGTCTCTTTCCATCTTACCGACGGCTCAGCGCTACCGCTTGCCGACGGTTCCGTCAGTGCCGCCTTTTCATCCGATGTGTTCCAGCATTTTAGCCGCGTGTCATTCGCCGAGCACTACCTCGTCGAGCTCCACCGCGTACTCGGGGAAGGCGCATCACTCATGCTCCATCTGCCTATTTACACCTGGCCCGGTACGCTCTCCCGAACGTTCTCCAGCCTCTACCGGCTCCGCAGCACCATCGACTCTCTCCACGCGCACGCGCGCCGCCTCCTGCTCACGCTGGGTTTCGGGCATCCCTTCATGTTCGGGGTGAAGTACGAGTCAAACCGCCTCTACGAGCTATTGTGCGACCTCGGCTTTCGAGACGTTGAAATCCGCTTCTTTGAAAACTCCGGTGATCGCGGCGGACTCTACTTTCGTTCGTATCTCTTCGCCAGAAAGTCGCCGGTTGGCGTTTCCGGAGCCTCATGATCTCTCTCTCAAGAATGGTGCTCTCCTCAATTCGTGTCCTGGCACGAGTGTGGCCTTTCCGTTTTGGCCAGGCTGTGCCAACCCGAATCGGGGCCTTTGCTACCAAGGTCGGCTTGCTCAAGTCGGAGTGGTATGAATTTCAGTCCGGGCTTTGGATGCGGCTGAACGCACGGGACCTGATCCAGCAGACCATCCTACTGGAAGGGATATGGGACCCATCACTCACGGCTTTCATCGAGGGTCACCTGAAGCCGAACGAGGTGTTCATAGATGTCGGAGCTCACGTCGGGTATTTCACGCTCCTGGCATCCCGCCGAGTGGGTCCCGTCGGAACCGTCCTGTCGATCGAACCCAATCCCTTTGCGCTAGCGCAACTCGAGCAGAACGTCGCGCATAGCCGTCTTCAGAACGTTCGGGTCGCGCGCACGGCCTGTGGCGAGTCGGATCAAATGGCGGAGCTCTACTTGCACACCGAGTCTAACTCGAGCATGGCTTCCCTTTCTACCGCGAACGCTAAGGGTGGGGTTGCCATCGCAGTGCCTTGCAGGAGGCTTGACCACTTGTGTGAGGAACATGGCCTCGCTCGCATCAACCTCGTCAAGATCGATGTCGAGGGTGCCGAGCTCTCCGTGCTGCGCGGTATGAAGAGGATCATGACGGAAATTCGGCCGGTCATTGTCCTCGAACTAGAACCACGGCTATTGGAGAGTTTTCAGACGCCCCTTCATGGCGTCTCGACGCTCCTCGCGGACTTTGACTACACCCTCGCGCCATTGGGAGGACATTCCAACTACGTGTGCCGACCGCGCGTTCGATGACGAGAGCCTGGGCCAAGAAGCTGCTTCCCGAGAAGTACCGGATGCTGCGCTACGAATGGTACGAAACACTTCGGTACTATCCGGAACTCGTTCTCAGCCTGGGCCGCCGGCTCGAGTGCCCATTCTGTGGCTGGCGTTTTCGGCGGTTCCGCTCGGCGGGCTTTGACTATCCGGCCTTGAAGGAACGGCAAGTGGTAGGGGCTAGCTGCCATCGCGATGACGTGTGCCCCCGCTGCATGTCAAATGCTAGAGAGCGATTTTTGTATCTCTATCTCAAGAGCAAGACCGCCGTCTTCACCGAAGACCTGCGCCTTCTTCATATCGCGCCTGAACCACATCTCGCGCGGCGGCTCAGGGACGTGCGCAGGATCGATTACGTCAGCGGGGATTTGCTGGATCAGGTAGTCGATGTGAAGCTCGACGTGATGATGCTCCCCTTCCGGGATTACTCGTTTGACATGATCATCTGCAACCACGTACTCGAGCACGTCGCGGACGATCGAGCAGCCATGAGTGAGCTACACAGGGTACTACGGCCGGGCCGGCCGGCCCTCCTTCAAGTGCCGATCGCGATGGCCCTGGAGGAGACTCTTGAAGATCCGACTGCGGTGACCGACGCCGAGCGGATTCGCTTGTTTGGGCAACGGGACCACGTCAGGCTCTACGCCGCTGGTGACTACATGAGACGATTGGAGGCCGTTGGGTTTCGCGTCTCCCTAAGCCGTGCCGTTGATTGCGTCGGCGACGAGGCGGTCGCGCGGTATGCTCTGTTGCGGGACGAGCCGGTGTTTTTCTGCCGAAGCAGTGGCGAGATGGAGGTTGGCTAGCATGAGCGCCCGACCCTCGGAGGAAATTGCAATGATCGATAGCATCTTGATCAATCTGGAACGGGACGGAGTCGTCTGCGTGCCGAATCTATTCCGCCCGGCGCAGATCAGCGCAATGCAGCTGGCCTTCAACGCCCGCCTCGGGCGACTACGTTGGAACAACCTCGACGGATACGAAAAGACCGAGCCCTACCGTCACATGGTGGAGGATGTATTGACCCTGGAGCAGGGATTCGTTGATGCCGCCCTCCATCCTATTGTGAAACAGGTACTCGCTAGATATCTCTCCAGTTTTGCCCTCGTTGAAGCTCGAGGCTGGAGATCGCTTCCGACCCGGAGGGATTTTCATGGCTGGCATGCGGATGAATGGTACGACCAGCATGCGACGGAAGACCTTCCCAAGGAAGTGAAGCTTGGTCTCTACCTGACTGACGTGTGCAGCGGGGCCTTCACCTACATCAAGGGTAGCCAGCGAAAACAGCATCCTAGACGCATTCGCACGGCAGATCTACCGGACGTGCCGCCGTCCCAGATTGCGGAGATAAGAGGCCCAGCCGGGACCGCATTTCTATTCGACACCTCGGGAATCCACCGCCAAGGTGTGCCGCTCCTGGAGCTACGACACGTGGTCTTCTTCAACTACCATGATCCACTGGTCCGGCTGCAAGCGGGCGACATCGAGTCCTACCGCTACCATCCCCTGCTTCTGAACGCGGCATTTCTCGGCGATCTATCGGA
>Ga0207646_10007158_pt1 | contig 11401 bp, 9 predicted proteins | sample KBSK5502metaG_FD_184343 | JGI IMG/M metagenome (GOLD analysis project Ga0207646, IMG submission 184343) | Corn, switchgrass and miscanthus rhizosphere microbial communities from Kellogg Biological Station, Michigan, USA - KBS K5-50-2 metaG... | ecosystem: Host-associated > Plants > Roots >...
GCGTGGCCGCCCTGCGCGAGCGGCTCGACGAGCGGTTCGTGCGGGCGGTGGAGCTGATGCATGGCTGCCGGGGCCGCATCATCGTCACGGGCATCGGCAAGAGCGGCATCATCGGGCGCAAGATCGCCGCCACCCTCGCGAGCACGGGGACGCCCGCCTATTTCCTGCATCCCGCCGAGGGCGTCCACGGCGATATCGGCATGATGGCCAGGGGGGACGTGGTCCTGGCCCTGTCCAACTCCGGAGAGACGGACGAGGTCCTGGCCGTCCTCCCCGCCATCAAGCGCCTGGGTGTCGCGCTCGTCGTGCTCACGGGCAGCGTCAGCTCGACGCTCGCCCGCCAGGCGGACGTGGCGCTCGACGTGGGCGTGGGCGAGGAGGCGTGCCCGATGAACCTGGCCCCGACCTCGAGCACGACGGCGACGCTCGCCATGGGTGACGCGCTCGCCATGGCCCTCCTCGATCTTCGGGGGCTCGGTCCGGAGGACTACGCCGCCCTCCATCCCCGCGGGTCCCTCGGCTGGAAATCGCTCTTCCGCGTGCGCGACCTCATGCATACGGGCGACGCCGTTCCCATCGTCCGGGACAGCGCCACCATGAAAGAGGCGATCGAGGAGATGAACGCCAAGCGGCTCGGCATGACCACGGTGGTGGACGCGGGGGGGCGACTCCTCGGCGTGATCACGGACGGCGACCTGCGGCGCCAGCAGCTCGTGCACGGCGCCCTCCTCGATCGGCGGGCGGGGGATTGCATGACGCCCGATCCCAAGCGGATAGGCCCCGACGAGCTCGCGGCGCGCGCCCTCGCCCTCATGGAGGGCGTGATCACGAGCCTCGTCGTAGCGGACGAGCGTGGCCGTCCGGCCGGCGTGATCCACGTCCACGACATCCTGCGCGCGAAGATCGTGTGAGGGCCAAGCTTCCGGCTTCGGCCGCCCGCATCCAGCTGCTTGTCCTCGACGTGGACGGCGTGCTCACCGACGGAACCCTCGTCTTCGGCTCCGCGGGCGAGGAGACCAAGCGCTTCCACGTGCGCGACGGCTACGCGATGCAGGCGGCCCGGCGCGCCGGACTGGCGATCGCGGTCATCTCCGGCCGGGCTTCGGCGGCCGTCACGCGCCGGATGACGGAGCTGGGCGTGGTCGAAGTCCACCAGGGCGCGAGCGACAAGACCGAGGTCCTCCGCGACATCCTCGCGCGGCTCCGTCTGAAGGCTTCGGCGGCTGCCGTGATGGGCGATGACCTTCCCGATCTGCCGCTCATGCGAATGGCGGGCCTTGCCCTTGCGCCCGCCGATGCCGTGGCGGAAGTGAAGCGTGCTGTCGGCTGGGTTTCCAGATCTGACGGCGGGCGCGGGGCTGTCAGGGAAGCTATTGAAATGTTGCTCCGCGCACGGAAGGCTTGGCCGCCGAAGATTTAGGCTTCAACCCCCTACCTTTGGTGTTTGCCTCGGTGGGGGCTCTATGCTAGCGTGGTACCGAACTTGCATATGCAAAAGACCGCCGCCGGCATTCTCCTCGGAGTCGTCCTCTTCGTGACGATCGTCATCGGTGTCCTCATCGTCAAGGGACATCGGGCCGCGGCGCCGTCTCCGGACATCGCTCCCGCCCAGTCCGACCAGCAGATCAGGGAAATCCATCTTCAAGAGGACAGCCAGAGCGGCTATCGGTGGAGTCTGGACGCCGAGCAGGCGGATTCCTACGAGAGCACGGGCAAGACGCTCCTTCGCAAGGTCGTGCTCGTCATCGAGGAGCCGACCCGGAAATGGACCATCACCGGTGACGAGGGTGATCTCGTCCAGCAGACGCGCGACGTCGAGATGCGGGGCCATATCGTGCTGACCTCGAGCGAGGGATTGAGGCTCGAGACCACGCGGCTGCTCTGGAACAATTCGGAGAGCCGCGCCTGGACCGAGGAGCCCGTGACCGTGTATCGCTCGGGGGTCGTGGTGACGGGGAGCGGGTTGGACACGCGACCGGCCGAGGAATTCACGGTCATCCACGGTCCCGTGCGGGCGACCTTTGCTGGTGTGAGAGGCAGCGCCAAGCAAGCGGCGGCGCCCGCCCCTCCGCAGGCCAGGCGAGCGCGGCCATGAGCCTCGGCGGGAGGGCGACGATGGTCGGGCTGATGATCGTCCTCGGGGTGCTCGTCCTCGCGCGCTCCCCGGAGGCCCAGCCGACGGCGCCCAAGCCACGTCCCGCCGCCCCGTCCCCCGCGCCGTCTGCCGATGGCAAGAACGCGCCGGTGACCGTGAACTCCGACACCCTCGAGAGTCTCCAGAAAGAGGGGCTGGCCGTCTTCAAGGGCAATGTGGTGGCGCGTCAGGACAACTCCATCCAGTACGCCGACCGCATGGAGGTCTACACCGACGCCAAGACGAAGAGCATCGAGCGCGTGGTGTCCACGGGCAACGTCAGGATCATCACGCGGGACTGCCGCATGGGCACGGCCAATCGGGCCGAGTACTATGACGTGGAGCAGCGGGTGGTGCTGATCGGCAACGCCCGGGTGTGGCGCGAGGACAACGTCGTCACGGGCGAGCGGATCACCATCTATCTCGCGGAGGACAGGAGCCTGGTGGAGGGCGGCAAGCAGGAGCGGGTCAAGGCCATCTTCTATCCTTCGGCCCAGGATCGACCCAAGACGGACATCAAGGCGGGGCCGGGCGGCCCCGTCTGCCCATGACATCGGGCGCCGCGCGGAGCCAGTGAGTGGAAGGACTCATCGCGCAGAGCTTGAGGAAGCGCTTTCGGAATCGTCTCGTGGTGGATCGGGTCACCCTGGACATTCATCGAGGCGAGGTGGTGGGGCTGCTGGGACCCAACGGTGCGGGGAAGACGACGTCCTTCTATATGATAGTGGGGCTGCTCCGCGCGGATGGTGGACGGATATTCCTGGAGGGGCGTGAGGTGACCGATTTGCCGATGTACAAGCGGTGCCGGCTGGGCATGGGATATCTGCCCCAGGAGTCCTCCGTGTTCCGCAAGCTGACGGTGGAGGAGAACCTGCTCGCCATTCTCGAGACCCTGGACCTCAGCCACCACGAGCGGCACGCGCGCCTCGAGGAGCTCCTGGCCGAGCTCGACCTGACCCGGCTCGCCAGCCACAAGGCCTACACGCTGTCCGGGGGCGAGCGGCGACGGCTGGAGATCACGCGGGCCCTCGTGACCAACCCCCGCTATCTCCTCCTCGACGAGCCGTTCACGGGCATCGATCCCATCGCCATCGGCGACATCCAGGAGATCGTGGGGCGTCTCAAGGAGCGCGGCATCGGCGTCCTCATCACGGACCACAACGTGCGCGAGACGCTGGCCATCACCGACCGCGCCTATATCCTCTACAACGGACAGATCCTCGCCTCCGGCACCGCCACGGAGCTCGCGCAGAATCCCCGGGCCCGCGAGATCTATCTCGGCGAGAAGTTCTCCCTTTGATGCTACCCAAGCCGCGATCCATACCGCGACCCATGCGAGCCTGACCCATGCGTCTTTCTCTCCGCGCCACCCAGCGGGTCGTGATGACCCCGCTCCTCCAGCAGGCCATCCAGCTCCTGCAGCTGTCCACGCTCGAGCTCGAGCAGGTCGTGCGCAAGGAGCTGGAGGAGAACCCGCTGCTCGAGGAGCTGCCCGAAGAGAAGCAGGAGGTGGACGGCGAGGCGTCCACGGCCACCGCCGCGGACGGGACGGAACTCGCCCCCGCTCCCGCTCCCACCGAGCCGCAGTCCAAGGAGACCTCCTCGGTCGACGGGGAGCGCGCGGACGATCTGCCCTTCGACCTGACTTCCGCCGTCTTCGACCAGCAGGACGAGCGGACACCCGTCTCCACGGAGGAGCGCGAGGACTTGCCCTTCGAGAACCTCGGGCGCACGGCCACCTCGCTTGCCGAGCACCTCGAAGAGCAGCTGCGGCTGGCCACGGCCGATCCTCGGATGGTGGCCATCGGGGAGGCCATCATCGGCAATCTCGACGAGGACGGCTACCTCCGCGCCGAGGTGGACGAGATCGCCAAGGGGATGGGGGTGACCGCCGCGGAAGTCGAGTCCACCCTGCGCATCGTTCAGGGCTTTGACCCCACGGGGGTGGCCGCGCGGAGCGTCCAGGAGTGTCTCCTCCTCCAGCTCACCGCCGACGCCGAGCCGGATCCCGTCTCCGTGGAGATCGTGGAGAAGCACTTCGAGGACCTCGAGCGCCGTCGCTACGCGGACATCGCGCGGACGCTCAAGCTCTCGCTCGATCGGATCATGGAGTCGGTGGAGGAGATCCAGGGGCTCGAGCCCAAGCCCGGCCGCCGCTTCTCTCCCTCCGAGCAGCGGTACATCGCTCCCGACGTCTCCATCCACAAGGTGGGCGACGACTACGTGGTGGTGCTCAACGAGGAGGGGATTCCGCGCCTGCGCGTCAATGCCCTCTACCGCTCGCTCCTGCGCCGCTCGGGCGACGAGGCCCGGCAGTACGTCGAGCAGAAGCTGCGCTCGGCCGTCTGGCTCATCAAGAGCGTCGAGCAGCGCCAGCGCACCCTCCGCAAGGTGACCCAGAGCCTCGTGAAGTTCCAGCGCGACTTCCTCGACCGCGGCGTGGCCCACCTGCGGCCTCTGGCGCTCCGGGACGTGGGCGAGGACATCGGCATGCACGAGTCCACGATCAGCCGCGTCACCACCAACAAGTACGTGGAGACGCCCCAGGGGCTGTTCGAGCTCAAGTACTTCTTCCACAGCGGCATCGCCTCGGACTCCGGCGAGATGGTCTCCTCGGTCTCCGTCAAGAAGAACATCCGGGACCTCGTGGCCGCCGAGGACGCGGGCAAGCCGCTGTCGGACCAGGAAATCGCCCAGGTCCTGCGCGGGCAGGGCCTGACCATCGCGCGACGCACGGTAGCCAAGTACCGGGAGGAGCTCGGCATACTTCCGTCGCACCAGCGGCGGCTCCAGCCCAAGAAGCGCTGAGGAGAGCATGCCCGCCGAGCAATCGGCCACCTCCGTCCCCGCGCCTCGCTTCGTCATCATCACGGGCATGTCGGGGGCGGGCCGTAGCTACGCCATCAAGTGCCTCGAGGACCTGGGATATTTCTGCGTCGACAACCTCCCCACCACCCTGATCCCCACCTTCGCGGAGCTCTGCGAGCACTCGAGTCGCGATATCCGGATGATCGCGCTGGGAGTGGACATCCGCGAGGGCGAATACCTCGCCCACCTCATGGAGACGCTCGACAAGCTCCGCGCCCAGGGGCACAAGCCTGAGGTGCTCTTCCTCGAGGCGGGGGAGGAGACCCTGGTGCGACGCTACCAGGAGACGCGCCGCCGCCACCCCCTGGCCGGCGAGGGGAGCGTGCTCGAGGGCATCCGCGCCGAGCGCAGGGCGCTCGCCCACCTGCGCGGGGTCGCCGATCGCATCCTCGACACCACCGGGCTCTCCGTGCACCAGCTCAAGGACCGGCTCGTGGAGGCCTACGGCCCCCACGGCGCGCGCGACGGGCTGACGGTGTCGCTCATGTCCTTCGGCTTCAAGCACGGCGCGCCCTACGACGCCGACCTCGTCTTCGACGTGCGCTTCTTGCCCAACCCGCACTTCGTGGCCGCCCTCAAGCCGCTGGACGGGCGCGACGAGCCCGTGGCGCAGTATGTGCTGTCTTTCGAGGAGGCGCGCCAGCTCCTCGCCAAGCTGGAGGATCTCCTCCGCTTCCTCGTCCCGCTGTATCAGCGCGAAGGCAAGGCCTACCTCACGGTGGCCATCGGCTGCACGGGAGGCCGCCATCGCTCCGTCACGCTCGTCGAGTCGCTGCGCCGGGCGCTCGAGGCCACGGGCGCCGCCCCCGTGGTCCGGCACCGGGACATCGATCGTGAGTGAAGGGCTCCGCTTCCTCTTCGGCGTTCACAACCATCAGCCCGTCGGCAACTTCGACTCCGTCGTGCTCGAGGCGGCGGCCCAGGCGTATCATCCCTTTCTCGATGCCGCCGGCGCGGTCGAGGGGATGGTGGTGGCCGTGCACTGCTCCGGCGGCCTTCTCGCCTTCCTGCGGGAGCGGGCGCCCGCGACCTTCGACCTGCTGGGCCGCCTCGTATCCTCAGGCCGCGTCGAGATCCTCACGGGCGGCTTCTACGAGCCCATTCTTTCCATGCTGCCCGACGAGGACAAGGTCGGGCAGATCCAGGCCCTGACCGAGTTCCTCCGCGCCAATTTCGGCGTCCGCCCGCGGGGCATGTGGCTGGCCGAGCGCGTGTGGGAGCCTCAGCTGCCCCGCATCCTCCGCCGCGCCGGCGTGGAGTTCGTCCTTCTCGACGACGCCCACTTCGTCCTCGCCGGGCTCGAGTCCGAGTCCCTGGGCGGCTACTACCTGACCGAGGAGCAGGGCGACCGGCTCGCCGTTTTTCCCATCAGCCAGCGCCTCCGCTACCTCGTGCCCTTCGCCGCCCCCGAGGAGGCCCTCGGCTATCTCGAGTCGCGGCGCGAGGCGGGGGCGCTGACCCTCTTCGACGACGGGGAGAAGTTCGGCGTGTGGCCGGGTACGCACCGTCTCGCGTATGAAGAGCGGTGGCTCCCGAGATTCTTCGAGGCCCTCGTGGCCGCCCCATGGCTCCGGATGTCGACGTTTGCCGCCTACCTCGACGCGGCGCCGCCCGCGGGCGCCATCTACCTGCCCACGGCCTCCTACACGGAAATGGGCGAGTGGGCGCTGCCCGCGGCCGCCGCCCAGGAGCTCGAGGAGACGCGTCGCCGGCTCGAAGACTTGCCTGATGGCGCTCGACTGACGCGGCTCCTTCGCGGCGGCTTCTGGCGCAACTTTCTCGTGAAGTATCCGGAGATGGGCGATGCGTATGCGACCATGCTCGCCCTCTCGCGCCGTCTGCACGAGGCGCTCCGGGCCCGCCCGGACGACCCGCGCCTTCAGGCCGCGCGAGAGGATCTCTGGCGCGGGCAGGCCAACGACGCCTACTGGCACGGGGTCTTCGGCGGCTGCTACCTGCCGCATCTCCGCCGCGCCGTGAAGAGCGCGCTCGTGGCCGCCGAGCGCATCATGGACGAGGCGGGCCCGCGATCGGCCGTCGAGTGGACGCGGGATGACATCAACGGCGACGGGCGGGAGGAGATCCGCGCGCGCACCCGAGAGCTTACAGTCACCCTCCGTCCCGAGGCGGGGGGGACGGTGAGCGAGCTCGCCTTCCGTCCCCTCGATCTGGATGTCGCCGGCGTCTTCACGCGGCGGCCGGAGGCCTACCACGGTCTCGTCAAGAACAGGTTCGGGGTGGCGGACATCACGGGGACCAAGACCATCCACTCGGCGCCCACGGTGAAGGAGGACGGCCTCCAGAAGCTCCTCGACTACGATCCGTGGCGCCGCGCCTCGCTCCTCGATGGATTCTTTCCCCCCGGCGATCCTCCCGATCCGCTCAACCCGTGGGCGGGGGCGCGGATCGCCCTGGGAGAACGGCCCTTCCACGCCCGCGCGTCCGCCTCGGCCGCGGGGCTCGAGGTCTCGCTTCATCTCGACGCGCCCGACGGCTGGCCCCTTCGCGTGGAGAAGCGTGTCTCCATCAGCTCGGAGCGGGCCGAGGTGCGCGCGGACTACCGTCTCCACTGGCATGGTGGAGACCCGCTCGAAGGGCGCTGGGCCGTGCAGCTCAACCTCACGCTCACCGCGGGCGAGGCGGAGGGACGGTATTACCGCGTGGAGGGGAAACCGTCGCTGGGCTCGCGCGGCGCCCTCGGCGGCGCGGGGGCGCTCGCCCTCGTGGACGAGTGGATCGGTGGCGAGATCGGGCTCGCGTGGTCCGCGGGCGCCCACATTGGCTGGGCGCCCATCGAGACGGTGTCGCTGTCGGAGAGCGGCTTCGAGCGCATCTACCAGGGCTCGGCGCTCCTCCTGACCTGGCCCCTGACGCTCGCGCCCGGCGGCGTGTGGGAGGGATCTGTCTCCCTCGTCCCCCGCGTGCTCCCTCGGGGCGCCGGCCGTCGGCCATAGCGAAGTCCCCGCGAAATACCCGTCGCAGGTACTGGGTCAAGTTGCGAGCCCGATCCACTCAGCCCTCGCCTCGGGCGGCGCCTCAGCTCGAACGACCACGCCCGAGGGAGCCCGCGGCGCGAGGCGTACCTGTACGTACGTTGAGCGTCGCGGGCGACCGAAAACATGGCATTTCGAGCTGAGCGGCCCGGCCGCGAGGCGAGAGCTGAGTTGATGTGGCGAAGCAAATTGGCCCAGTACCCATTTCGCTTGAGCGCTGCCGGAGGCCATGCTAACCTCGCGTGAGTACGTCCGAATCCGGACGTCACCTTGGTAGTGGGTAGTGACTAAACGGAGGGGAGGAAGACGATGGCGCGTGAGGAGTACCTGTTCACCTCGGAGTCGGTGACCGAGGGGCATCCCGACAAGATCGCAGACCAGATCTCGGACGCCGTGCTCGACGCGATCCTCAGGCAGGATCCCACCGGGCGCGTGGCGTGCGAGACCCTGTTGACGACCGGTCTCGTGGTGGTGGCGGGCGAGATCACGACGTCCTGCTACGTGGACATCCCGAAGATCGCGAGAGAGACCATCAAGGGCGTCGGCTACACCCGGGCCAAGTTCGGCTTCGACTACGAGACCTGTGGCGTCATCACCGCCATCGACGAGCAGTCGGGCGACATCGCCATGGGCGTGGACAAGCTGGGCGCGGGCGACCAGGGGCTGATGTTCGGCTACGCCTGCACGGAGACGGAAGAGCTGATGCCGCTGCCCATCATGCTGTCGCACAAGCTGGTGCAGCGCCTCTCCCAGGTGCGTCGCAGCGGGGCCCTCGACTACCTCCGCCCCGACGGCAAGAGCCAGGTCTCGGTCCGCTACGCCGACGGCAAGCCGGTGAGCGTGGAGACGGTGGTCATCTCCACCCAGCATGGCCCCGACGCGAGCCTGGAGACGATCAGGAAGGACATCATCGAGCACGTCGTCCTGCCCACCATCCCCAAGCATCTGATCGACCCCAAGAGGGTGACGTACCACATCAACCCGACCGGGCGCTTCGTCACGGGCGGACCCATGGGCGACACGGGCCTGACCGGGCGCAAGATCATCGTGGACACCTACGGCGGCTCCTGCCCGCACGGGGGCGGCGCCTTCTCCGGGAAGGATCCGACGAAGGTGGACCGGTCGGCGTGCTACATGGCGCGCCACGTGGCCAAGAACATCGTGGCGGCCGGGCTGGCCGAGCGCGCGCAGGTGCAGGTCGCCTATGCCATCGGCGTCGCCGAGCCCGTGTCCGTCATGGTCGAGACCTTCGGCACGGGCAAGGTGCCCAACGCCAAGCTCGAGCAGATGGTCCGACGTCATTTCGACTTCACGCCCATCGGCATCATCAAATACCTCGACCTCCGGCGGCCCATCTATCACAAGACGGCGGCCTTCGGCCACTTCGGGCGCACCGAGCCGGAGTTCACCTGGGAGCTAACCAACCGGGTCAAGGACCTGCGGGACGACGCGGGCGTCTGAGCCCGCGGCGAGACGCGATCAGGCGGCCCCGCGTTCGGGCGTTGCTCCGCGCGGGGCCGTGGCTTGACCGGGGTTTGGCTTCGCCACGATCGACTGGACGAAAGGAAGACGCATGACCGAGCACGACGTGAAGGATCTCTCCCTCGCCGCGGCGGGGAAGCTGAAGATCGAGTGGGCCGAGCAATCCATGCCCGTGCTGCGCCAGGTGCGGGAGCGCTTCACCAAGGAGCAGCCCCTGAAGGGGATACGTCTCGGCGCGTGCCTGCACGTGACCACCGAGACGGCGGTCCTGATGATGACGCTGAAGGCCGGAGGGGCCCAGGTCGCCCTGTGCGCCTCCAACCCGCTGTCCACCCAGGACGACACCGCGGCTGCCCTCGTCGAGGAGTACGGCATCCCGGTCTTCGCCCAGAAGGGCGAGGACAACAAGCGGTACTACAGTCACCTCGAAGCCGTCCTCAAGATGGGGCCGCAGGTGACCATGGACGACGGGGCCGACCTCATCTCTCAGCTGCACGGCGAGAGCAACGTCAACAAGGACCTGGCCAAGAGCGTGATCGGGGGCACCGAAGAGACGACCACCGGAGTGATCCGGCTGCGGGCCATGGAGAAGGAGGGGGTGCTGGCCTTCCCCGTCATTGCCGTCAACGACGCCGACACCAAGCACCTCTTCGACAATCGCTACGGCACCGGCCAGTCCACCATCGACGGCATTTTGCGCGCGACCAATGTCTTGCTCGCGGGCAAGATCGTGGTGGTGGCGGGGTACGGCATGTGTGGACGGGGCGTTGCCTCGCGGGCCCACGGGATGGGCGCGCACGTGGTCGTCACGGAGACGGCGCCCATGCGCGCCCTCGAGGCGGTGATGGACGGCTACCCGGTCATGCCCATGGCCCGCGCCGCCGAGGTGGGTGACGTCTTCGTCACCGTCACCGGCAACATGGCGGTGATCCGGCAGGAGCATTTCGTGAAGATGAAGGACGGCGCCATCGTGGCCAACTCCGGGCACTTCAACGTCGAGATCGACCTCGAGGCCCTCGGCAAGCTCGCGCAATCCCGACGCTCGATGCGCCCGTTCGTGGAGGAGTTCAGCCTCCGCGGCGGCAAGCGCGTGTACGTCCTCGGCGAGGGCCGGCTCATCAATCTGGCGGCGGCGGAGGGGCATCCGGCCACCGTCATGGACATGAGCTTCGCCAACCAGGCCCTTTCCGCCGAGTACATGGTCAAGCACGGGCGGAGCCTGGAGAAGAAGGTCTATGTGGTGCCCCGGGACATCGATCTCGAGATCGCCCGGCTGAAGCTGGCGTCCATGGACGTGCAGATCGACGTGCTGACGCCCGCCCAGGAGGAGTACCTGTCCTCCTGGACGCACGGCACGTAGCGCCGGCCCCTTTCGACAGCGTGGCTCTCGGGACGACCCGCCCGGGCGCCGGAGGACCTCCTCCTTGGCGATAGGACAGCGTCCGCCGCGACTGGGCTTGTGGCTGCTCCTGGCCTTCATCATCCTCGCCGGCGTCGGCCAGGCCGTCCCTCTCTACACCGACTGGCTCTGGTACGGAGAAGTCGGCTACACGCAGGTCTTCACCACCGTGCTGACCCTCCGGGGCTGGCTGGTGCTGGGGGCGGGCGGCATCGTCTTCATCTTCCTCTACGCCAATCTCTGGATGGCCGCGCGCACGGCGGCGCCCGACGTGCTGTGGGAGCTCGACGATCAGCTCGGACTGCCGGGGCGAGCCGTCCTCGAGCCCCTGATCCGGCGCGTGCTGGTTCCCGCCGTCGCCGTCATCGCGCTCCTCTCCGGCATCCGGGCCAGCGCCTCGTGGGACATGCTCCTACGCTATCTCAATGCCACGCCCTTCGGCGTCGCGGATCCCCTCTTCGGGCGCGACCTCGCCTTCTTCGTCTTCGAGCTGCCCCTCTGGCGCTTCATCTATGGCGGGACCCT
>Ga0207646_10007159_pt1 | contig 11399 bp, 8 predicted proteins | sample KBSK5502metaG_FD_184343 | JGI IMG/M metagenome (GOLD analysis project Ga0207646, IMG submission 184343) | Corn, switchgrass and miscanthus rhizosphere microbial communities from Kellogg Biological Station, Michigan, USA - KBS K5-50-2 metaG... | ecosystem: Host-associated > Plants > Roots >...
CGGCAACCCGACGACCGTCAGTCCGCGCCAGCCTGGCCCGTCCGGCTGGCCGACCGGGGCGAACAACGCCGAACATGGACGCAATGTTGCAGATGCGCAAGCTAACGGCAATGAGCCCGGGTCAGCTGACCGTCACCCGTCGCCAATGTTTCGGCCCGCCTCGCGACGGTACCTACCCGGCCGACCGCGGACGCTCTTCCCGCTCGTGTTGGCGGCGGCGAATACGGAGGCACACGATGGACCCAGACAGCACGGGTACCGTCAGAACCGATCGGCACGAGCGAACGAGCCAGCTAACCCCCGCGCAACGGCGCGGGCCGATCGGGCGCAGGATCGGGCGGCTCACCGCGTTGGTCGCCGTCATCGTCGTGGCGGTGCTAGCGATAGTGCTAGCTCTTTCCGCAGTGCACCTGCTGCCTCGGTTCACGAACCCATTCGCGGAAACGACCATAGACCGCAGTTCGCCTGCCCTGCTCAAGTCGATCAGCGCGCTGAGCAGGTACGAGGCTGCAAGCGGGTCGTTCCAGGTCGTAGTCAACCTGGACCAGCGGACGTCCTGGCTGCCGACGTTTATCGAGGGCACGCAGACGCTGTTCGTCGGGGAGGGCACGGACATCGCGTTCGTCGACTTCTCGAAGCTGAAGGGCAGCGCCATCAAGGTTTCGCACAACCGGACGCAGGTCGTGATCATCATCCCCAGGGCCAGGCTCGAGCCGGCGGTGCTTAACGTGCAGCGATCCTATGTGTTCGCGCAGCAGCAAGGGATACTGAACCGGGTCGGCAACTTCTTCGCTGGCAACCCCGATAGCCAACACCAGGTGTACGCGCTGGCCCAGAAGAAGATTGAGACTGCCGCGCAACACAGCGAACTGCTCAGTCAGGCGCAGCGCAACACCAGGACCATGCTGATCGGCCTGATGCGCTCGCTCGGGTTCCACCAAGTCACCGTGACCTTCGGCCCAGCCTAACGATCAGCCAGATTGGCGTCCCCAACTAGCCGCACCACCCGCGAATTCAACAGCGATGGCCCATCAACTGTCAAAGAAAACGGTTGATGGGCCATCGCTGTTGAATTTGGGGAGGCGAAGCCGACCCTGAGCCGCCGATGCGTCGTCGGGTCAGGAGCCAGGAGGAAGCGCGGGTGGCCGGCGCACCCCTGGCTGCACGATCTGAGTCCGGTCTGGCGCCCGGGCAGTCTCGAGCGGGAGCTTGGCCGTTCCAGGGGCTATCTCGGGCTGTGGCTGCGCGGTTCCCGGGGCGACATCGGGCTGAGACTGGGCATGCCCCGGGGCCGCGTCGGGCGATGGCTTGGCGGCTCCCGGCGCGGCCTCGGACTGCGGCAGGATGGTGTTAGCGCCCGCCTCGGACTGCGGCTGCTCGGCCTCAGCCGCTGCCTCCGGCTTGGGCAGGGTCGTTGCGCTGACCGCCTCGTCGTAGGCCTGCTGCAGCTTGGCGACTTCCGAATGCGGGTCGCGGAACCAGTTTGTCGACCAGACCCGGTGGAATCTCCAGCCGAGCCGCTGCAGATGCTCGCTCCTGAGCCGGTCCCGGTCCCGCACGCTGCCCGACTGCCGGTACGACGTGCCATCCGCCTCGATCGCCAGCACCATGCGGTCACCGTCATCGGGATGCGTGGCCGCGAAGTCGACCCGATACCCGCCGACGCCGTACTGGGGTACCACGGTGATGCCGCAGGCAGCGAGGCGGTCCCGAACATCGGCCTCGAACGGGTTCAGGTCGCCGCCGCCTGAGGTGGCCGATGAGGTTCCGCCCGAGCCCGCGTACTCCAGGTAATCGGCGAGCAGCCTCGCTCCGGCCTTGGTGAGCCGATCCGGGTCGACGTCCTGACTGGAGAACGAGCTGACCAGCGTGAGGTTGTGCTTCGCCCTCGTCGCGGCGACATTGAGCCGGCGCTCGCCGCCGTCGCGCAGCAGCGGCCCCCACTGGTACCGCATCCGGCCGTCTGGGTGCTTGCCGTAGCCAATGGACAGGATGATCGCGTCCCGCTCATCGCCCTGAACTCGTTCGAGGTTCTTAACGAAGAACGGCTCGGCCTGGTCTTCGGCGAAGAACGACTCAAGCTCCGGGTGCCGTGCCAGCTCACGCCGCAGCGCCGTGTCAATCCGCTCGGCATGCTTGATCCCGAGCGCGATCACGCCGAGCGATTGGTTCGGCCTGATCCTGGCGTGTTCCAGGATCAGCTCGACCACTTGGTCGACCTCGGCAGTGACCGACACCTCCTGGCCCGGTTCCGGTGTCTGCTGGACCACGACGTGGCGGAGGCAGTCGTCGCGGGCCACGCCGGGGAACGTGGTCAGTGCGCCGCCGTAAATGCGGGTGTTCGAGAACGCCACCAGCCGCTCGTCTCTGCTGCGGTAGTGCCAGGCCAGCGGCCACGTCGGCAGCAGCGGACGCAGCGCGTCGAGGACGGACTCGAACCCGGCCCCGAACGAGACGAGGGTCTCGTCGTCCTCGTCGCCGAATTCGTCGTCGCCATCGCCGACCTGCCGGAAGAAGTTGGTGGGCGGAAGCTGCCTGTCGTCGCCTGCTACGACGATCTGGTGGCCGCGCATGATCGACGGGATCGCGTCGGCAGGCACGATCTGGCTCGCCTCGTCGAAGATCACGACGTCGAACAGCCTGGTCGGCGGCAGCACCTGGCTGACCATCAGCGGCGACATCGCCCAGCACGGCTTGAGCGCGAACAGCACGTCGGGCGTCTGGTCGAGCAGCCTGCGGAGCGGCAGGTGACCCCGGCGCAGCGCGGCCTGCTTGCGGATCACCCTGGCCTGGAGCGGGTGCTGATCCTGTGCCTCGCGCAGCCGCTCGGCCCAGGCGTGCCTGACCCGGCCCCGGTTCGCCCTGAGATACTCCACATCCCGGTCGCGGAAGTCACTGGCGATCTCGTCGAGCGCGTTTCCACGCTCGGCGGCGTATCTCGGATCACGGACCCTGATCTGATCCAGGATCGAGGAGTACCAGGCGTGATCGAAGGCCGCGGCGGCCAGGTCAGGGCTGGCCTCGGCGCGGCCGAGTTCGTCGAGCAGCGGCGCGAGGCCCAGGTCGTCGAACCGGGCGGCGAGCTCGTACAGCCTGGGCAGCTTCCAGGCCGTGTCCTCGTCAGCGGCCAGCGCAGCGAGCTGGCCGGCGACGTCGTCGGCCGACAGCCGCACGCGCGCCCGCAGTGCGTCGAGCTTGCGCGCGCACTCCGCGTGAAGTTCAGAGAGCTCAACGAGATCAGGGGGCACCCTGGGGATCGAGCCGGTGTCCTCGGGGCGGGTATCGCTGACCGCCTGGGGTGCCGTCATGGCGTGTTCCCACTCGGTGCGCTGCCTGGCCGCAGCCGCGAGCAGCCCGGCCAGCTCGTCGCGGGACGGCTTGGCCGGGCCGATGTAGAGCCGTTGAGCCTCCTTCTTCAGCCTGCGCCGCTCGCCGAGGGAGGCGCCGCTCGTGCCGGCCGCCGCGTCGGCAAGCGCCTGCGGTTTCGCGGCGTAAACGGCACGGTCGAGTACGGCGGTGGTCCGCTGGATCCCCGCGTACAGGCTCATCCTGGCCAGCGCGTCGGCATAGCCGGTCGGCACCCGCAGGCCGAGCGCCGCGCTGGCCCTGGCATGCCGGTCCATGAGCCGCGGCAGGTCATAGCTGCTGAGCCGGGCAGCCAGCTGGCATGCTTCGCGGGCATCCTCGGCGGAGCGCAGGGCGGCGCCGAACCATGGTGTGGAGTCAGGGCGCATCGTGAAGCCGCCGAGGTGAGCGAACTCCCGCAGCTCGTCCCTGATCTCGTCGGCCTGGACTCCGCTAATCCGCTCAGGCGCGGGCAGCCGGACCGAGTTGCGCGCCCCCGCCGGAACGCCAAGCAGTGCGGACTGGACGGCGAACGGGGTCAGACCCCAGGGCGGGTGCGCCTCGTGCAGCGCGGTGACGTGGTCGGACAGCCGCCGCTGCCGTTCGGCCAGCCTGCGGCGCAGCCTGGTGTCGTCGGGAGTGGCGGTCTGCTGGGCGACATCCAGGCTGGCGCCGAGGTCGGCGGCGATCCGCTGCCTGTCCCTGGTCCCCTCGTGGATGTCCAGGACAAGCTCGCCCAGATCGACGCCCTTGAGCCTCGAAAGCACGGCGTCGATGGCCGCTCGTTTCTCGGCCACGAACAGCACTTTCCTGCCGCGGGCGACCAGCGCGGCGGTCAGGTTGGCGATGGTCTGGCTCTTGCCCGTTCCTGGCGGCCCGTGAATCACCAGGCTGCGACCGGACAGAACCGCCGCAATCGCGCTGCGCTGCGATGAGTCGGCATCGAGGACGGAGTAGTCCGCGTCCGGCGAGTCGAGCAGCGGTGCAACGGCGTCGTCGGCCGACAGCAATTCCTGTGCGTCCGGGTCGCCCGCGATCGCGGCGACGACATCGCTGTCGGCGAGCAGCTCGGCGGCGTTCTGGATGTCACGGACCATCGGCAGCTTGGCGTAGGTGAAGGTCCCGATCACGTTCCGGTCGATGATCGCGAAGCCCGGGACCTCAGCGGCCACGGCGGCTGCCTTCAGTGCCCGGTACAGGCGGTCCCCGCGCAGGTCGGGCAGCTTGTCGGTGGCCGCGCCGTAGACACTGGCCAGCTTGTGCAGCAGGACCGGATTCACCTCGGGCTCGTCGTCGAGCAGGAGATCGAAATCGTCGTGCCTTGCCCTAGTCGGCGTGATCGTCAGGCCGCGCAGCAGGACCGGCGCGGCAGGCTGGAGAAAGAGCTCGTCCCACCGCGCCATCCCGGTCGCCAGGTATCCCGCCCTGATGCCGCGTTCCTCGAGCAGTTCCCTGGCCTTGCGGTAGATCACCTGGATCCGGCGGATCGCGTCCGCGCGAATGTCGACGTCCCGGAAGAGCCTGGTCAGCCTCATCGACCCGGAGCTCATGAAGTGAGCGAGCGCCTCAGGGTCTGCATCGGCCAGATCCAGCGTGCCGGAGCGCCGGTCCTTGAAATACAGCAGCGTGTTCCGCCCGCCTAGGTCGGTGAGTGCGGCTGCCCAGTGCTCCTGCGCGGCGCGAATCAGCTCCGTGCGGCGATCGGCCTCCCCGTTGGTGCCTGCGCCGGGGACATCGTGACCATTCCGGAACGGCGGCCCGGCGGGATCCGGCGGGCGGGCGTGATCGGACGGCGCGGCGGGATGGTGCAGCGCGGCGGGATGGGGCGGCCCGGCGGGATCGGGTAGCGCGGCCCGATGGGGCAGCCGGGCATTGCCGGCGTCCCGTCCATCGGGCGGAACCGGCGTCCCGTCGAGTGCGTCAGCAGGTGGCTGCGACATCGGCAATGCACCTCGGCCGCCGGGCGGTGCCGCTGCCGCCCGGGGGCGTGGTCGGGAACGGAATTGCTGGAAGCCTGACGATTCCGGCGCCAATCGCGGCGCACGCACAGATACCCGTTCTAGCCGGGATCATCCACCCGTGTGGTCACGCTGCGGCGCGACCGTCCTTGATGCGTGCTGCCGCCGGTTTCGCGGGCCCCGCCAATCGGATATCACAACTGGCCGCCCACCGGCTACCCGTTATCGTACGACAAGTACTGTTTGCGAGCATCACGATCGACTATCTCGCGCGGCCACATCCGACATAGGAATGACATAGAATCGCTTCCTTGTGATAAATACCATATACCGGGCACAGAAGTGACTGAAATGGATTCTATGTTGGCAAAGGTCAGCGGGCGCGCGTGGAGTCGAGTTAGTTGCCGACTCGTTCTGGCTCGGCTGGTTCCGGGACGAAACGGTTGATGATGAGCCCCAAAATGAAAACCAGGATCCACACGAACGGCGCGTCCTGTGGCGCCACGAGAGCCACGGGAATGGAGGCCAGGAACACTACAGGAACGCGCGCAGTCCGCAACGAGTAGCGCAGGCGGATCGGGGCTGCGGACGGAGCCGCCAGATCGCCGCCCGGGCGAGTGGCGTACAGCCAGATCAGGCACTCGCCGAGGCCAGCCGCCCCCACGCATGCGGCGTAGAAGACGACACCGGCCGTGTGCTGACCCGCGGCGATGTTCAGCAGGGCGGTGGGGTAGGGCAGCAGGGCGATGGTGCCGAGGAAGAGCAGGTTGAGGCTGATCAACGGTCGGTCCAGTGCCACGATGTAGCGGAAGATACTGTGATGGCCGAGCCAGAATAGCCCGATCACAGCGAAGCTGATCCCGAAGCTGATGAGGCCGGGTTGGTCGATGCCAAATTTACAGAGGCTGGCCGTCGATGGGCACAGGATGGCGTTCGGCTCGCCTGTCGGCAGCTTCAGGTCGATGGCCAGCAGCGTTATCGCGATGGCGAAGACCGCGTCGGTGAAGAACAGGACCCGGTCGTACTCGATGAAGCCGGAGCGGGCAAAACGGAATGGCGCCGGACGCCGGCGGCCCCCCGGCCCGTGCCGCTGACCGTCTCCTGGCCCGGCCGCACCGCGATCGGCAGCGCCTGAACGCTCGTCGTCCGGCTGGGCGCCTGGGCCGGAGGTCGCGTTGTCGTCTTCTGTCACGCACTGGGACAGTAGCGGAATGGCTGGTTCGCAGGCGAGCAGGATTCCGCAGCCCGTGCGGACCCGATGATGCTTGCCGGGATCCTGCCTGCTGGCATCCAGTCGGCCGAAGTGTTCGACGGTGAGAGCGACGACGGCGAGTTGTTCCCTGAAGAGGCCGTCCTCGTCGCCGGAGCCGCCGCGAAGCGGCGGCGCGAGTTCACCGGGGTCCGGGTATGTGCTCGGCTGGCGCTGGCGCGGGCCGGGGTCCGGCCCGCGCCGATCATGCCGGGGCCTTCTGGTTCCCCCCTGTGGCCGGCCGGGATCGTCGGCAGCATGACGCACTGCGATGGTTACCGCGCTGCCGCCGTCGGCCGCGCCGATACATTCGCGGCGATCGGCATCGACGCCGAGCCGCATGAGGTGCTGCCCGGCGGGGTCCTGCGCAGGGTAGCCAGCGAGTCAGAGCGGACGGCCCTGGCCGGGCTTGCGGCAGTGGCGCCTGAGTTCTGTTGGGACCGGATGCTGTTTAGCGCTAAGGAATCGGTATACAAGGCGTGGTTCCCGGCAACCGGCCGACAGCTCGGGTTCTCCGATGCGGAGGTCGAGCTTGACGCATCGGGCAGGTTCGCCGCGCACCTGCTCGTCCCCGGGCCGATGGTCGGCGGGCAGCCCGTCGAGACGTACGACGGATCCTGGGCTGTCGACCGCGGCCTCGTCGTGACGGCCGTCGCCGTGCCAGCTAGTTGCCCTTGACGTTGACGATCTGGCGCAGGACATGCCTCACGTCGACCAGGTCCTTTGAGTCCTCCATGATGACGTCTATGTCCTTGTAGGCGCCGGGGATCTCGTCGAGGAACGCGTCGGTCTTGCGCCACTCGATGCCCGCCATGGCGGCGTCGAGCTCGCCGCGGCTGAACCTCTTCCGGGCCGCCGACCTGCTGTACTCGCGGCCGGCTCCGTGCGGCGACGAGTTCAGCGCGAGCCGGTTGCCCTTGCCGGTTACGACATATGACCTGGTGCCCATCGACCCGGGGATGAGACCAGGCTTGCCCGCCGAGGCGTCGATGGCACCTTTGCGTGACAGCCACACCTCCTTGGCGAAATGAGTCTCGCGCTCGGTGTAGTTGTGGTGGGTGTTCACCGCCTCCTCGGTTTCGACGGGCCGGCCGAGCCAGTCGCCGGCGCAATCGGCCACCCGGTGCATCATCTCCTCGCGATTCAGCAGCGCGAAATGCTGCGCCCAGCGCAGGTCCCTGATGTAGGCGCTGAACTCATCGCTTCCCTCGGTCAGGTACGCCAGGTCGGTGTCCGGCAGGGTGATCCGTGCCCGGGCGGCCAGGGCCTGGGCGATCTTGATGTGCCGCTGCGCCAGTTTGTTGCCGACGCCGCGCGACCCCGAGTGCAGGAACAGCCATACCCGGTCGGCCTCGTCGAGGCTCACCTCGATGAAGTGGTTGCCAGAGCCCAGGCTGCCCAGCTGGAACCGCCAGTTCGGGGCGATTCGCTCAGCGCTGTCCGCGCCGTCGCGCTGCTCGAGCTCGCTGATCCTCGCCCTGGTCTGGTCGCTATAGATGCGGGCGTTGTACTTCCCGGCCGACAGCGGGATGGCCCGTTCGATCGCCTCCCGCAGCGTGGCGAGGTCGCCACGGGCATGGACATCCGCTGCGGAAAACTGCGTGCGCAGAGCGATCATGCCGCAGCCGATGTCGACACCGACCGCTGCCGGGATGATCGCGCCGAGCGTGGGGATGACCGAGCCAACCGTTGCGCCCTTGCCCAGGTGCGCGTCTGGCATCAGCGCTACGTGCGGGTAGATGAACGGCATTGCGGCCGTCCGCTCGGCCTGGGCGCGCGCGTTGTCGGCCAGTATCGACGCCCAGTTGATGAGCTTGTCGCTGATCTGCTCCATCCCAACCTCCGCTGGCGCGGTAACGCTAGCCGCGCACATCGGCCGAGTACAGTCATTTCCGCTCCGCGGGGTCTCCCGCATCGTCAGCAGCGACTTCCCCCGACCTTGACCCTTAATCGCGCCCGATATAGACACGTTCAGGCAGAATGCCGGATACAGATCGGGGTAAGATCGCGTAAGTGGCCGACGGGTTCGACTGCTACGTTGGCGCTGTGTCCGCTGTGCTCACTGTGTCCAGGCCGGGTGTGGTCGACGTGAACGGCCTGCGGGCGCTCCGGCGAGCGCGGGACCGGATCGACCGCGACTACGCCGAGCAACTCGACATTGCCGCGCTGGCCGCCGACGCCGGGTACTCGCTCGGCCAGTTCATCCGTGCGTTTGACGCTGCCTACGGGGAGACGCCTGGCAGGTACCGGACCCGTCGGCGGGTCGAACGGGCGTGCGAGCTGCTGCGCTCGGTCAACCTGACCGTGACCGAGATCTGCATGCTGGTCGGGTTCAGCAGTCTCGGTTCGTTCAGCCGCCGCTTCGCCGACATCGTCGGACGGTCGCCGTCTGAGTATCGGCGGGAGGCGGCGCGGGTGGGCGGCCCGGCTCCGATCCCTGGTTGCTTCGCGCTGATGTGGCGTACCGGGCTCCCCGCCCCTGACGCGGCCGCCCCGGACGCGGCCGCCCCGGACGCGGTCGAGCCGGCCGGCTCGCGCTGACACATCGCAATTTCGGAGAAGCGATCGCTGCGGCCGCCGCCATACGGTGTTGGCGAAGTCGACGACGAGGGAGAACATGATGATCACAGGCATCTCGATCGTGACGGTCTGGGTGCTCGACACCGAGTCAGCCAAGGAGTTCTACACCAAGCAGCTGGGCTTCGACCTCACCACCGACATCCAGCTCGACAGCGGCATGCGATGGCTGACCGTCCGTTCGCCGGGGAGTCCTGGCCAGGAGTTCTTGCTGGTCGACCCGGCTCACTCGATGCTTGAGGCGGACACCGCCGTCCAGGTCCGCGCGCTGGTCGCCAAGGGCGCGCTCAGCCCGGGCGTTTTGGCCACGACCGACTGCCGCGCCGACTACGACAGCCTGGTGGAGCGGGGGGTCGAGTTCATCCAGCCGCCTGCCGACCGGCCCTACGGCATCGAGGCAATCCTGCGAGACGACTCGGGGAACTGGTTCAGCTTCACCCAGCGCCGCGCCGCCGAATCGGGGTGATCCGGCGAGCGCGGGCTTGGCGCGGCTACGCGCGGCCCCTGCTCAGGTCGCTGAAGCGGCACATCAGGATGGCCAGTCCGGCCAGCCCGGCGGCTAGGGCGAAGAGGTATCCGGCGGCCGCCCCATGGGCATCGACAAGCCGGCCAGCCAGCGGGGCACCGATCGCCGTTCCCGTGGCGGCCGCGGTTGTCAGCCACGACATGCCCTCTGTCCGCTGGTCGGCGGCCACCACTCGCTCCGCGATGCTGTACGAGCTGACCAGCGTGGCTGAGATGCCCAGGCCCGCGACGAAGATCCCGGCGCCCAGCGCGGCCAGATCCGGCATGAAGCTCAGCGGCGCGACGCCGAGCGCGGTGGCTGCGAACGCGGCGCGGAGTCTCGCGGCCTGCGATGCCCGCCAGTGCCGCGAGCCGTACCACACGCCCGCGATGGCGCTGCCTAGGCCGTACAGCGCGAGCAGCGGGCCAGCCAGCGCGCTGGCGCGATGCTCCTGGGCGAAAGCGATGGTGGCCAGGTCGACCGCCACGAACAGCGCTCCGAGGCACACGTTTATTGCGATCAGGACCCGTAGTCCGCGGCTGCGCAGCACGGTTCCGCTGGCGCGCGCACTGCTGTGCGCCGGCGGCTCGCTGCTCCGGTGCCGGGTCAGCCCCACTACTCCGGCCAGGCTGAGCGCGAGCGTGACCAGCAGGCCGCTGACCGGCTGCACAGAGGTGACGAGCGCCACCACGAGCACAGGCCCGGCGATGAAGATCACCTCATCAGCGATCCCCTCCAGGGAGAACGCGGTATCCAGCGCGTCATTGCCGTGCGCGTCATTGCCGTGCGCGTCATTGCCGTGCGCGTCATTGCCGTGCGCGTCATTGCCGTGCGGGTCACTGCCGTGCGCGTCATTGCCGCCCAGTAGCTGACTCCATCTCGAGCGGACCATCGGGCCGAGCGTCGGCATGGTCGCGCGGCTCAAAGCGCCCGTGATGATCAGCGCCCAGTCCGGAGCGCCGCCCAGGGCGCAGCCGGCGAAGGTGGCCGTGGTGACGGCGAAGACCGCGCCGAGCGGGCGGAGCACGCGGGCCTGCCCGTGCCGGTCGGCCAGCCGGGCCATCCGGGGCGTCACGATCGCGAACAGGACAGCGCCCGCGGCCGACACGAAACCCGCGGTGCCGTACCGTCCGGTCACCGAGACGATCAGCATGACCTGGGCGATGCTGAGCATGCCCATCGGCATCCGGCCGATGACGCCGGGAACAGCGAAGTGAAGTGCACCCGGCACCCGCAGCACAGCGGCGTACCTGTGCAAGCCTGGACCGGCCTGCTGGGGTTGCGTGATAGCTGTCATGTTCAGCACGCTAGGTGCGGACCGGACTACCGGTAAGCTCCAATTTGATGCCAGTAGAGTGGTCCGGTTTGAGCCCGGAACTGTTGCTCGCCGTCGACCGGCGAGCGCCCGAGCCGCTGCGCGCTCAGCTGGAACGACAGCTACGCGATGCGATCAGGTCGGGGCGGCTGGGCATCGGCGAGCGGCTCCCTTCCTCCCGTGCGCTGGCGCGGGAGCTCGGCCTCTCCCGAGGACTGGTCCAGGACTGCTACGCCCAGCTGCAGGCCGAGGGATACCTGAACAGCCAGGTTGGCTCGGCAACCAGGGTCGCGGCCCGGGCGGGCGTAGCGGCGGGCGCGGCCTCAGGGCAGGCGCTCGTGCGAGGAACTGCGCCGCCAGCCGGGCCGCCGGCCTCCGCGCCCGCCGGGCACCCGGCCTCCGCCCCCGCCGGGCACCCGGCCTCCGCCCCCGCCAAGCCGCGCCTTGCGG
>Ga0207646_10007161_pt1 | contig 11397 bp, 7 predicted proteins | sample KBSK5502metaG_FD_184343 | JGI IMG/M metagenome (GOLD analysis project Ga0207646, IMG submission 184343) | Corn, switchgrass and miscanthus rhizosphere microbial communities from Kellogg Biological Station, Michigan, USA - KBS K5-50-2 metaG... | ecosystem: Host-associated > Plants > Roots >...
AAACATTGTCGGACCACCGCCGAGCAGCGCGCCGTTCGGGATGGCGACCGGTCCCCATAAGGTGGTGCCGTCGCTGTTGAGCATCCACACGCGACCGAGGCCCACGAGGCAGATGTGGGGATTGACGTCGTTGCCGAGCCACACCGGAGCGGTGTAGCCATCGGGAAGATCGGCGCGCTGCCACAGAGTGGTACCGTCTGCGTTATAGGCGGTGTTGCCGGCCACCACTTCGAGTTTGCCGTCATTATTGAGATCGACAGCGATCGGCGCTTCCTGGTCCGGGAAGAATTGAGTAAAGAGATTCGTGCTCGGGTCGGCGGGATCGGGCTGCTTCCACGCACGGCCGCTTCCACCGGTTCCAACCCATTTGATCGTGCCGTCAGCGCCATTGAGCACCGTCCGTCCGCAGATGACCTCCGGGCGCCCATCGCCGTTCAGATCAGCGACCACGGGCGCACCGGCGTACGAATACGTCGCACCGACGGTGTTGATGTAGAAGTCCCATTGCGGATCGCGGTCGAGTTGCGGACTCACCCACTTCGTCGATCCATCGGCGGCATTCAGCGCCACCAGCCGGTGCTGATTGTGCGCCCCCGTGACAGGATCGACGTCGAGGTGCGCGATGATCTCCGCCTTTCCGTCGCCGTCCAAATCGGCGATGACGGGACTGATCTGCCGGCCGGAAGCCGAGAGCTGAACGCTCCATAGCGTTTGACCGGTATCGCCGCGCTTGAGAATGATTCCGCCGTTGTACGCGACCACCACCGCCGGAACGTCGTTTTCGTCGATGATCCCGTCTCCGTTCGTGTCGATGATCCGTGCCACCGGGGACAAGGTGACGCTCGGGTTCGCGGTCCACTTCGTGACGGATGGCTTCGAGTTACGCCCAGGGTCGTGCTGACAGGACGTGTGATAAAGATCGATAAGATTGTTGTCCTCGCGGCTCTCCGCCCGGGCGTTGCCGCTATCGAGGTAGGCCATCAGATGGCCGGGGGCGAAGCGCACTGTCCCCTGGATCGGAATCTTGATCGTTTGCTGCTGAATCGGTTGGACGAGGCGTGATCCGAGAGGATTGTCGACTTCGGGGTTGTAAGCGAGATCGCCATCGACGTCTTCGAACACCGTGACGAGATAAGGACCGGAGTTGTACGGCCCCTGAATGTCCATCTGCACGAAGCCGCTCACGTTCAGCGTCAGTGGATCGACGACCACCGACGTCATATTCGGAGGCGAAGAGTAGAGGAACAGATCGGTGTCCGTTCCGTTGACGGTGTAGAACCTGGTTGCGCGATTATTGGCGTAATTCGGCTCGAAGATGGCGTGCGAAGGATTGACGACCGCGGTCGCGAATCGCTGGCCGGCGCGCACGATCCACGATGTCGCGATGACCGTGCTCCCCTGCGCCGGTACGTCAACAGATTTGTCGACGATGATCCGGCCGCCGAGTTGTGGCAGATCGTCGTAAATCACCACCTCGGCGGCCGTCGCTGCAACCAGACCGGTATTTCGAACGACAACGCGCGCGTTCAATGTCTGGCCGTCTGCCGGCAGAGTCTTCGGCAAAACGATGCCTTCGCGTGTGATCACAAGGTCGGCGTATTGATCGGTCAGCGTGACGAATCCGCTGTTGTTGGTCTCATCAATTTCCGGAACGAGATTGTCGGGATCGGCGACCGCGTACACCACTCGCGATGACGCTGTGGTCACGAACGTCGCCTGAACCTGCATCGACGATTGTCGGTCGATTGACACCGGCGAAGAGGAGATCAGCACTCCTCCGGCACCGGGAACCCCATCGTAGAAGGCGACCGTCGATTGCACAGGATCGGTGCCGGTGTTTTCGACGATTGCGGTGACGAGAACGGAATCGCCGGTGTTAGGCCGGGCCGGAGTTGCAATCACGCTCCCCGGCCGGATGCGCAGATCGACGTTCGATATATTCGTGACGCTGATCGTCCTGGTTGCCTGATTGTTGGTCTCGTTTGACTCGGAGATGAGATTGTCAGGATCAGCAACCACTCGAATCAGGTGAGCGCCGCCGGCGAGTGACACAGGGACCTGAACGGTTTGCGTCAACGCCGCGGCAATCGGGCCAGTGGTTCCTTTCTGCACCAGAACCTCGGGCGCGGAACCGTACGCGTCGTACACCGCATACCCGGCGGCAGCCACATCGCCGTCACCATTGTTGTGAATGGTGATGGTGAGCTGCCCCGGCTGATTCGGCTGCAAGTGAGTTGGCACCGTCGTGATGTCCGCAGGAAAAACCTGCAGGTCGGGCTTTCCCGTGACGGTAAGCGAAGCCGTCGCTTCGTTGTCATCTTCACGCACTTCGTCAATTTCATTTTTGGCATCGGCAACCGCCACGAGGGTATGCGTGCCCTGCAGTGCGGCCGGTGTGAATGTGATGGTGTGAGTCTCGGAGCCGCCAACCGGCACGCTCGTGACAACTTGCGAGGCGATCGGCGTCGCTCGGGCGTCCGATGCATAAATCGACAGCGTGCTGAACGAGGGGCCGACAGTCCCAGTGTTTCGCACGATCACCGTCGCGGTCACCGACGTTCCATCGGCAACTGTCGATGGATTCAGGGTGAAATCGCCTGCGCGGATCACGAGGTTCGGTTTGTCGACCGCAAATGCCTCCAGCACGCGCGCGGTCACATACGGATCCTCGGACCATGAGCCGTCCGCTGCCTGTTTTCCTCGAAGGTACGTCAACGTGGCGGACGAAAACGAGTTGATGACGTAGCCGGAAAGCGCAAGCGCTCGAAGAGCGAGAGCCGTCTGCAGAACATCCGCGCCAATGCTGCCGTCGGCGTGAACCAGTCTCAGGAGATACGTTTGCGCCGCGGCCATCGTAGCCACCGGCGGGAACTGTCTTCGAAGCGCTGAGAGGCCGATGAGGACTTCGCTCGTGAGCACCGGACTGCTGTCGAAACCCTGATCGATTCCCCATCCGCCGTCAACGTTTTGCCGCGACACGACTGTTGAGAGAAGGCCGCTGATGTTCGTCGCGTAGAGTGCTTCGTTCGTCGCGAATGCCTGCAACGCGAGGGCGGAGTCGTAGGTGTCGCCGCTGTGATCCGTAAACCCGCCGAAATCAGGCGCGATTGCGGAGTGCTGCGCCGCCAGTTTGGCGAGAACGGCGCTGCTGTCCAACCTGCCCGCTGCCAGCGCGAGCGCCTGTTCAGCGAGGAGCTGATTGGCATCCAGCGGCTGCGTCGCCAACCACGCGTATCCAGACGACAGCGCAGTGGAGGTCGAATGGAGGGTCTGCATCGCCAGCAGCACGCGCGCGGTGTCGCGCGGAACCAGATCGGGCAAAGCGCCCCAGGAGCCGTTGGCGTTTTGATGACCGTTCAGCCATGCGATTCCGCGATCCGTATTCGAGTCGGCGTTTGTGAGACAAGGGATGAGCGCAAAGACGAAAAAAAGAGTCGTCAGGCGCCGGATGGCCATTCCGTGTCTCATGGAACCTTGCTGAAGCTCAGGTTGGAACGAGTTCCAGGAGTGTATGTCATCCCGCCGTATAGCGGTCAAGGAGCGAACGCGCATGCTCGGACTGCTTGTAAAGTAGTGACCGAGAAGCGCGAAACGCTACCCTCCTGCCCGGAACTCGCGCGGAGAGTGCCCTCTCCCTCTGGGAGAGGGTGGTCGCGCGAAGCGGGACCGGGTGAGGGGGTCACCGCCGCCGAACCATGATGGCCGCGATCGAGGGCTGCCCCGCGATTGTGATCCCCTTGCCGTTGGCAGCTTCGACGATAAACGATCGCCGCACTGCCCAGCCGTTTTCTGTGAACCCGAGGGTGACTTCGTATGTGCCATCGGGCACATCGAACTGATAGCGCTCCGCTCCCTCGCGCGTTGCTTGATAAAGCGCATCATCGTCGGTTCCGAGAATGGCATTGTGGGTCAGCTTCGGTTGTCCGCCGACGTATCCCCGATCGGCTTCCCAATAAACATGATTGCGATCGATGTAGTCGTATTCGCCGCCGGCGTTCACGGCGAAAAATGATCGCTCTTCGAAAACGACCGCCGTCGAATCCTCGAGTGTTCCGGCACGTGCAACGATGCGATTTTCCCCAGGCGCCAGTTCGACCTGCCATCGCGCTGTGCGGTTCTGCACCACTTGTGAACCCGCGGATTGGCCGTTGACGAACAGCTCCACCTGCGCCTGATTGGTGTAGACCCAGACCGGTTGATGACGATCGCCCGCGCGCTCGCGCCATTCGCGCGCGATGGTCAGCACCGGCTTCGCCAGCAGCGAGGCCTGATAGTAAAAGGAGGAGTCTTTCGGCGTTCGATCGTAGAAGAAAAGTCCCTTGTTGTTGATCCCGTATTTTGAGTCCTGACGTCTGGCAGATCCGAAATCGAATTGATTCCACACCGCCGAGCCGAGGACAAAGGGCCGGCTCTCGATCTGCGGGAACGAGGCGCGATGGAACTCCTGTCCCCACTCCGAGCTGAAGTCGAACCGTTTGGGATTGAGTGCGTGAATCCGCTCGTCGCTGCCGGCGCCGTACTCACTGATCATCAGAGGGCGGGACGGCCGCTCGCGATGCATGCGATCGAGGAACTCTCCGAGGTCTGCGAACTTCCCGTAGTACCAGCCGAAGTAGAGATTCATGCCGAGGATGTCGGGGATGTCGCCGATGCCTTTGTCGTCGAGGAGCTCGCCCTGCGAAAGCGCCATCACCGTCCGCCGCGTGGGATCTTCGGCGTGCGCTCGCTTATCGAGGCGCCGCGCAAGATCGGCGAGGATCTCGTAGTAGCGATCCGGAAGAGGCTTCGGTGGGCGCAGCATGACTTCGTTCATGTATCCCCAGAAGAAGATCGAGGGATGGTTGTAATGCTGCCGGATCATCTCCACCAGCATCCGTTCGCAGTTCTCTGCAAAGGCCGGAGAGGTGCTGATCAGATTGACGATCGGAATCTCTTCCCAGATGACCAGGCCGGCGCGATCGGCTTCGTCGAGCACTGCCGGATCCTGCGGATAATGCGCGAGCCGCAGAAAGTTGAAGCCGGTCTCCTTGATCAAATGGACATCGCGGCGGTGCAGATCGTCCGACAAGGCATTGCCGAGGCCGGCGTAATCCTGATGCCGATTGGTCCCGAAGAGCCGGAGAGGTTGCCCGTTCAGCGTTAGGCCGTTCTGCGCATCAATTGTGAACGAACGGAACCCGAGAGGATTTTCAACCGCGTCGACCAATTCATTTTCTTCGTAGACCTCGGTGCGCACGCGATAGAGATACGGCGTCGACGGCGACCACAGATGTGGATGGGCCACTGAAGTCGTGACGTCGAAACGCGCGCCGTCCGAATTCGTGCGCGCCACCAACCTTCCGTCGGCATCGAGAACGCCATTGACCACACGCAGATGCGCGTCTCGGCCACCCTGATTCACTACCGTGCCCTTGATGTGCACGGTGCCATTCACGTCGGCGGCGATGAATACACCGGGCGACGCGTGATCCATCACGTCGATGTGAATCGGAGATGTGGCCAGCAGCCATACATCGCGATAGATGCCGCCGTAGAACGCGAAGTCGGCATTCAGAGGCGGGATGTCGGGGTTGTGTGAGTTATCGACGCGCACCGCCACGATGTTAGGCCGGTCGTATTGCACCGAATCGGTGATCTCGAAGACGAAGGCGGTGTAACCGCCCACGTGTTGTCCGGCGTGCACGCCGTTGACGAAGACGTCCGCGACCTGATTGGCCCCTTCGAAGTACAGGAAGAGCCGCTTCCCGCGAAGATCGGGATTGATCGCGAGCGACTTGCGATACCAGCCAATCCCGCGGCGATAGGGAGTGGTCTTGTCGAACGCATCGGTTGCGTTCCACGTGTGGGGCAGGTTGATGCGCTGCCAGCCGCTGTCGTCGAAGTCGGCGGCCGCGGCCCCCTCGATGGTTCCGGGCGCATAACGCCACTGATCATTGATGGTGGTTCGGACGCGTGCTGCAAGAGGGGGTGCCATGCATGCCGTGGTCAGGACAAGCACCGTCATGAAGCGCATTCGCATCACCTGCATCTTATCGTTTACTCTCGAGCTCAAAGTGGCGCCGCCGGCGAGCCGCACTGCTGCATGAAACGATCATGCGCGCGACCGAGACGATCCGATTCGCCATCCTCACGATGGGCGCGAGAACTCGAGCCGGAATACCGCACCGCCTTCTTCACCGACCACGCGCGCGGTGCCACCGTGCGCGTTCATGATCTCGCGCACGAGATGAAGACCCAACCCGCAGCCGTCTTTGTCCCATCGCTCCCGATGGAATGGCTCGAAGATGCGCTCCCGTGCTTCGAATGGGACGCCGGGGCCTTCGTCGCACACTTCGACCGCGCCGTCGGCCTTCACGCGTACCTCGATCGTGCCCGCCCCTCCGCCATGCGCGATGGCGTTGCCGAGGAGGTTGGAGATGGCTCGAGCGATGGCGTGGCGGTCGCCGTCGATGACAAGGCTGTCGACCTCCGACGCGAACGCGGGCGTGTAGCCGTTCGAGATCACCAGGGGTGCTACGTGCGCGATCGCCTCGCGCGCGATCTGTACGAGGTCGACGAGCTCGTGTTTTCGGCCGGCGAGTATGAGGCGCTCGACGTCGAGCATCTGCCCGACCATCTCGCCGAGACGAAAGACCGTGCGCTGCAGATCGGCTTTCGTCCCATTGAGCGGCAAACTCTCGACGTGCATGTTCAGCACGGCGAGCGGCGTGCGCAGCTCGTGCGCAACGTCGGCGATGAAGCGGCGTCGCCGCTCGAAGGCATCCGATAACCGGTCGAGCGCCGCATTGAATGCGCGCACGATCGGCACGAGCTCCTTGACCACCCCTTGCTCCGGCAGCCGCCGCTGCAGATCGGAGCCGTCGAGCTCCGCGGCGGCACGCGCAGTCGGCCGCAGACTGCGCAAAACGATCGGAATGGCTGTCAGGCCGCCGAGGAATGTGAGGACGCTCACGACGAGAGGAATGAGAAACAGCCCTTCGCCGATGAGCGTTCGGAACCACATCGTGAGCGTCACGGCCGATGGATCGATGCCGCCGGCCGCGATCACAACGTGGCTTGCCGCAACATCCTCCTCGATGAGTGAACCGATCGCCTCAGGTCCCTTTGCATCGATTCTCTTGAAATCGGCCATCTTGACCGTGGCGAGTGGGGTCTGCACCAACAGCCTGACATCCGCAGGAATCGGCCCGTAAGCGATCTCCTGATCGCCGCGCCGGATCAGGTACCAAAGGTGAGGACTGCGCGACTCGAGCGTCGTCAGATGCGCATCGCGGCGTAAAACCAGCTTTCCATGATCGGTTGCGAGATCGTACTTGATGATGGCCGTCGCAATGCTGGGGCCGAGCGTGTCTTCGGTGAAACGCTGCAGTGGCAACAGGACGGCGAGGAACACAGTCGCCGCGAGCGCCTGACTCAGTGCGAAGGCGACGGTAAGACGCCTAACGAGCGAAGGCCGAAGCCCCTTCATTCGACCCTCAACATGTAACCAACGCCGCGGATACCGTGCACCACCACTCCCGCACCGGCGTCGGCGAGCCGCTTGCGCAGACGGGAGATCTGCGCCTCCAGAGCGTTGGATTGAATGTCGTCATCGAAGCCGTAGACTTGTTCCTCGAGATGTTCACGCAAAACGACGCGCCCGACGCGCCGGACGAGGACGTCGAGAATCGCGAGCTCACGCCGCGGAAGGGCGAGCGACGCTCCCTCAACGGTGGCTTCGCGCGCGCTGAGGTCGTACACCAGATTGCCGATCGTCACGTTGAGACCAGGCCCGGACGATGGCGTGCCATCGCGACGAAACAGGACGCGAAGCCGTGCCAATAGCTCGGCAAACGCATACGGCTTGATCAAGTAATCCTCGGCGCCCGCGTCGAGGCCGGCCACGCGATCCGGAATCTCGTCAAGCGCTGTGAGAACGATGACCGGCGGCGGCGACGGACGCGTGCGCAATACCGGCAGCAAGGCGAGACCGTCGCCGTCGGGCAGGCGCCGATCGAGAAGGACCGCGCGATACTGCGTCGTCATCACCGCTTCGATCGCGTCGCCCAGCGTGCCGAACTGATCCACTACAAAACCTTCGCTCTTCAAACGCGCCGCGGTCGTTGCAGCGAGTGCCGGCTCGTCCTCCACCAGCAGGATCCTCATACGGCCGCATCCTGGGCTGCGAGCATTACGCCAAGCTTACGCACTTTGCCGCGCCGCCGTAATCGTCCCGTAAAGCATCACCCCGAGACTGCCTCCACCAACTGATGGAGGAAATGATGAAAAAGACAGTGATGATGTGGATCGTGGCAGTTTCGATGATGATCGCGGCTACCGCCGCCTTTGCGCAGACGCGTCCCGGGTTCGCCGTCGGCATCGAGCGGCTCAACTACGGTTACAGCGAACGTTTCGAAGGGCAGACCGTCGCGAAGGACAACGGGGGGTTCTTCGGACTGAACACCGCCTATACGAAGACGTTCGGCAAGAAGAACTTTTTTCGCGCAACACTGGGCATCGACCGCGGATCCATCGACTACCGCTCCGAGGACGGTACCCAGATGCACAACGTCGATCAGATCTTCGGCAGACTCGAGCTGGAGCTGGGCCGCGACTTCACGCTCGAGAACGGAACGACGATCTCGCCGTTCATCGGGATCGCTTCCGGCGTGCTCGACGATTACAGTGGCGGACGGGGCGCGGACAACGGAATGCAGGGTTATGACCGCCACGTCGCGTATCGCTATGTGCCGGTGGGCGCTGCGGCGACGTTCTCGATGCCCGGCGCTACGAAGCTCACGGTCTCTGGTCAGTACAACTGGGTGCGGAACGGTCACGTGAAGTCCGACTTCTCGAAGGTGGATCCTGAACTGCCGGACGTCGACGTTCCGCTCGCCGGCGGATCGGGTTACGAGGTCGCCGCGATGTTCGGCGTGCCGCTCCGCAACCGGATGCTGAGCGTCGGGCCGTTTGTGTCCGGATGGCGGATTAATCAGTCGAAGGAAGTCACGCTGACCGATCCTGATTCAGGCGACACGCTCGTGCTTCTCGAGCCGGCGAGCCGCACGACGAAAGTGGGCCTCCGCGTGACGTTCTCGTTCTGACGAAATCGGAGCGCCGGCAAGTTGCCGGCGCTCCACCTCGCCCATCGTCGGCGGCATCGGCAACATGAACATCATGCTACGTAGGGCCTTCACTTCGCTGTAGCGTTGGCCGTGTTCGACGCCGTGGAAACGTTCCCCGCCGAATCAAAGGCTTGCACGTAGTACCAGTACGTCGTCCCGGAAGTCAGGCCGGTGTTGGCGAACGACGTCGTCGTACTGGTCGCGATCTGATTGAAAGGACCGGTGGAGCTCGTCGCACGCCAGATCTGATACCCGGTGACTGCGACTGCTCCGTATGTTCCTGCGCTTCTGCGTCAGGGCTAAGTGGATCGAGGAGAACGGCGCGGAGGGCCTGCAGTCGCCGAAGGTGACGGCGGCGCCAACGTTGCCCTTCACACCGGGAGGAGGAAACGCGGATCCTCAAAGCCTGCGATCGCGTGCGCGCAGTCGGGCCGTATGGAAAAAACACACCGGACCGGGTGCGCGCTTTCGTGCTGACGCTCCGTCATACCGGGCTCCGCATCGGTGACGTCGCCACGATTCGCAGCTATCTCCTGTAACATCACCGAAATATCCGGCTCACCATCCCCGAACTCGGCGAGATCAACAAGCGTTGCAAATTCTGCAGAAGGACTCGCCTTTTCAGTTACTTTCTATAGTTGTCGCGTCATTTGTCGCATTGTCGACGTAAGAGTCGAGGAAGTAGAAGGGCATTGTCGCGGATGCCTCAATTCGCCAGTAGCCTCTGATAACCGGCGGTGTGAAGGAAACATTTGGCTGAGGCAGCACGTCATTAAGCTGACCATAACTGCGTGGGGACAATGTGAAGTTCGCATTTTGAAACAGATCTGTGGATGCGCCTGAGTCATTAAAGTACCGTAGCGTCACGGAAAGTGGAACGTCATTAGGGTTAACGAAGATCAGGTTATGACGACCAATATTTTTGAACTCAACGACGGGAATTTGTAAATTCGCCACCGTGTGCGAGAGGGAGTATGCGCTGATTGTCGGCAGTACAGGGATATTCTGCGTGAATCCGGCCAGACAGCACGGATCCTGAGGAATTCCACCAAGATTCGTGATGACGCTGGCGATTTCGACGGTTTCGTCGGCAGCGATTTCTACCGCAGCCGCTGCTCCGACGGGGCACCCCAGCGATCGAATCTGCGCGAGCGAGCCTGCCGGCATCGTAATAGGTGCAAAACCGCTACAGGTGACACCATCGCCCGGTAGTAATCGTTCAACGCGTATGAGTTGCGCCTGCTGGCTACGATTATAAAGACGTACCTCCGACTGCCACACTGACCCTCCTTTGCCTGGAACTTTCTCCGCGAACACAGGTAGAAGGCGCTTCACATTCGCTGCGGCTGCGCTCCCGACCAGGAGATAGCTGAAAGAGAAAATAGCGAGAATCTTCATATATTTAAAATCGAGCATTGCTGACATACAAGGCAAAATCCTGGCTGGGAGCTGGCTGATTGGGCACCGCTCCTGCGGAGATACTGGTACCGCGAACGGTAACACGAACGTATTAGCGTTGCCTGGTGTGAACCGCACGATTTCAACATTGTTGGCGGAGTCCACGGCAGAGGCGAAGCCACAGACGCGTGCAGTCGTAGTGCGACGAACGCCGGCACTGAGGTCCCGGTCGTGCGTGAAACCGCCTTCCGGATATCGACGCTGCGTCTTCTCGCTATGCCGTTAGATGCCCGCTTTCGCTTGGCGTTCCGGCTATTCGAAATGAATGTCGACCAGGCGGATTTTGTGGTTCGCGTTTTTAATCAGGATACGAACCAGCTGATCTCTGAGAGGCGGGGCGCGACATCGACCACGCCGCAGGGATCATTGCGCTTTCAGCCAGGATTCGTTCAGGTCACTGATCTCACTTCAGCGTCAGCGGACACGACGCCCTCGTACTTGCGCCTTGAAGTTGAACCGCTCACCGCAGGCAGTGCATTTTGGGCCTACGTGAGCGTCACGAACAATAAGTCCCAGCAGTTGCTCTGATTACGCCGCAATAACTGATTCGGCTGTGCTGTCAGGCAACAAACCTAAGAAATCGCACCAGTACGACGCGGAATGTAGCTTTCTTAGAACGGACCAACCGACGGAAAACGTCAGTTTGGCGGAAGTGCCCGAAAGAACCTGCGCGAGCAACTTGTCTTGCGAACCCATCAGGTGAAAATACCATCGTATGTTCGCATCCGCCCAAGGAAGCGACGATCCGTACCGCGGGCACGGATGCGGTTCTCGGCTTGGCCTTTACATCAGCGGGAGTAATGCCAGCGCCTCAAAGGCGGCGGCAGCCGCCGCA
>Ga0207646_10007162_pt1 | contig 11396 bp, 7 predicted proteins | sample KBSK5502metaG_FD_184343 | JGI IMG/M metagenome (GOLD analysis project Ga0207646, IMG submission 184343) | Corn, switchgrass and miscanthus rhizosphere microbial communities from Kellogg Biological Station, Michigan, USA - KBS K5-50-2 metaG... | ecosystem: Host-associated > Plants > Roots >...
GCTGGCCCAGATCGCCGCTCAACAGGCTCCAGGCCACCAGCCCGGGTCTGCGCCGGAGCTGCACCATCGCCTTCCTGGCAGGAGCCTAACCTGGCCCGCCAGACCCGGGCAAACCCTTCTTAGGCAACAACCTCGCGTCCCGAAATCAAGCAGCGCAACGGATCATGAGTCCGGCAGGCTGCTGGGTTCAAGAGTCCCGCCTACCTGTGCAAGCACCACTGCGATTTCATGCCCCAAATGCAATATGGCCGCGTATCCCCCGTGGCCATGGCTGGAGAGCTACAGATCGCCATGTTATGCGCGGTATCAGCTATAAGTCGATCTTGACCCCTGACAGTACAGAACGGCGGATCTTGCGCGACGGTCGCGACCAGCGGCTGTCACCATACGTAACCGTTCTTCCTGAAAGCGAGTTACCTTATCGCCGATTATGGGCTCGTGGTCGATGGTGCCTGGCACTGGCGAGGGGAGCGCAGAACGCCCGGTTCTGACGTCGTCTCCTGCTGCTGATTTCCGTCGCATTGCTTTGCCTGCGGCGGCCTCGGCGAGGTTGCAGCGTTCACGTCTCTGGCGGCCTTTGCTCTCGATCGATTCGGATGGGAGGCTTTCGGCATGTGCGCTGACCTGGTCGGCCGTGACGCGGACCTGCGAACGATCATGCGGTTCCTTGACTCACCGGCCGAGCAGCCGCTAGCCGTCGTGCTGGAGGGTGAGCCGGGGATCGGCAAGACAACGCTGTGGCTTGCGGCCATCGAGCGGGCGCGGCAGCGTGGCTTCCGTATCCTGTCGTGCCGCCCCTCGGCGGCCGAGGCCCAGTTGTCCTATGCGTCCCTGGCCGATCTGCTGGCTGGCGTCGACGATCACGTGCTGGAGTCCTTGCCGCAGCCCCAGCGGCAGGCGGTGGACTACCTCCTGATCCGGTCCCCGGCTGGATCTGCCGGCTCGGATTACCGTGCGACCGGCGCGGCGTTGCTGTCGGTCCTGGACCAGCTCGCAGACGAGGTGCCGGTCATGCTGGCGATCGACGATCTCCAGTGGGTGGACAGTTCCAGTGCCCGGGTGCTCGACTTCGCGCTCAGGCGGCTGAACGCGCGGGTCGGCGTCCTTGGCGCGCAGCGGACCGCGGAGCCCGGGGACCGGGAACTGGCGCCCCTGCTGCCAGATCCGGATCGTGTCCTCCGGGTAAGTGTCGGCCCGCTGAGCCTCGGGGCCCTGCATGAGATCCTGCGCAAACGGACCGGCTGGTCGTTCCCCCGGCCCACGCTGGCGCGGATCGAGCAAATCTCGGGCGGTAACCCGTTCTACGCGCTCGAACTCGCCTCGGGTACGCGCCACGAAGGCGCGGCGCATCCGGCATCCCCGTTGCCGCACACGCTGGCTGAGCTCGTGCGCGCCCGGATCGAAGAAGTCCACCCGGACGTGCAGCAGGCGCTACTCGCGGTGGCTGCGCTCGCCGAGCCCACGGTTGAACTGGTCCAGCTCGCCCTGGACACCGGGCCTGCCGAGGCCGAGCGCCTGCTCGAGGATGCCGAAGAATCCGGCGTGATCATGCTCGACGGCCACCGCGTCCGCTTCACCCATCCGCTGCTCGCCGCCGGGGTGTACAGGGCTGCGTCGCCTGCGCGCAGGCGACGCATGCACCGCAGGCTCGCCGACATCGCCACTGATCCCGAGGAGCGGGCGCGTCACATCGCCCAGGCCGCGATCCGCCTGGACGCGGAATCCGCAGCTGCGCTGGACGAAGGCGCGGCCCGGGCGCGATCACGGGGCGCACCCGCGGCGGCCGCGGAACTCCTCGAACTGGCGATCAGGCTCGGCGGGAACACTGCAGAGCGCCGGATCGCACTGGCGCAGCACCACTTCGACGCCGGTGACCCGGCACGAGCCCGCGCACTGCTGGAGGAGACGGCGGCTGAGCTTGCTCCGGGCCGGACCCGAGCCGAAGCGCTGCGGCTGCTGGCCCTGGTGCGCCTGCACGATGACAGCTACCGGGAGGCGGCGGGCTACCTGGAGCAAGCCCTCGACGAGGCGGGCGCGGACCTGCGACTACGGGTACGGATCTTGAACCAGTTGATGTTCGTGCTGGTCAACCTGGGCCGCATCCCGGACGGTTTGCGATTGACCGGCCGGACAATGACCGACGCGGAGCGGCTCGGCGATCCCGACCTGCTAGCCGGGACGCTCGCCGCTTCGGTCATGATCCGCTTTCTCAGCGGCCAAGGGCTCGATGAGTCCCTGCTGCAGCGTGCGCTCGACCTGGAGGACCCGGACGTTCCTGCCCCTGTGATGCTGCGCCCGACCTTGATCAGCAGCCTGCTGCTGGCGTGGACCGGACGGCTCGACGAGGCGCGGGAGGGGCTGCTATCTGTTCGCCGGCGCTGCCTCGAGCGGGGCGAGGAAAGCGACCTGATGTTCGCCGCCTTCCACGCCGTGATTGTCGAATGCTGGCGCGGGAACCTCGCAGACGCGCGCCTGATCGCCGAGGACACCCTGGAACGGGCGTTGCAGCTGGGTACTGACCTTCCGCTGGCCATCGCGTTGGCCACGCAGGCGAATGTTGCCGCCTACGCTGGCCAGCCCGACGAGGCGCGCCACGCCGCCCGCGAGGCACTGGCGATCTTCCAGCGGGGAAGCTGCCTGGCGGTCACGGTCTGGCCAGCTGTGACGCTGGGCTTCCTGGAAGTGTCGCTTGGTGACTACCCGGCTGCGGCGGCGACGCTGGGTCCGCTCGCTGCGGCAGCAGCCGCCATGGGATACGGCGAGCCGACGGCCGCGCCGTTCGCTGCAGATGCCGTGGAAGCGCTGGTCGGAGTGGGCCGGCTGGACGAGGCGGCCACCCTGGTGGATCAGCTGGAGAGCAACGGTCGGCGGCTGGATCGAGCATGGGCACTAGCGCTCGGCGCGCGCTGCCGAAGCCTCCTGCTCGCCGCCACCGGCGACCTGGACTCGGCCGCCGGGGCAGCTGAGCGGGCCCTCGGCGAACACCAGCGGCTGCCCATGCCGTTCGAGCGCGCCCGAACCCAGCTCGTCCTCGGTCAGATTCAGCGCCGCCGGCGGCAGAAACGAGCTGCCGCGGCAGCGCTGCAGGAGGCGGCCCAGACCTTTGACGAACTCGGCACGCCACTGTGGGCCGACCGGGCGCGGGCCGAACTGGAACGGGTCAGCGTCAGTCCGGCGGCCGACCTCCGGCTGACCCCTTCCGAGCGGCGGGTGGCCGAGCTGGCCGCCACCGGCATGACCAACCGTGAGGTAGCCGGAGCCCTGTTCATCAGCCCTAAGACCGTCGAGGCCAACCTTGCCCGCGTCTACCACAAGCTGGGCATCCACTCCCGCGCCGAACTAGGCCAGCGGATGGCCGGGCAGGGTGCGTAGGGAAACACCCGATTCCCCTGGCGGTTCGGCGGATCTACCGTCGGCCCATGTCAGAAGGCCTGCCGCCCAGCCAGTCCCGTTACCTCGCCGAGTGGTACCAGCCGGCCCTGAGCGAGGAACTGCTCGAGAAAACCGCGCGCCAGCTCGATCGCTGCACGGCAGAGGTGTCGGCGGAGGGCACGGCCGTCGCCCTCCACCTGATGCTGTTCATGCCCGATGACGAGGTCGCGTTCTGCCTGTTCGCAGCCGGATCCCGGGCCTGCGTCGAGGAAACATGCCGACGCGCAGGGGTTCCCTACGAACGCATCACCAGGGCGATCAGCCGTCCCGGGCGCAAGCCATCGATGGCCGGCGTTTGCCCCATCTCGCACAACCTCCCGCCCGCCCACTAGGCATCTGCCCACAACGAGGGGGACACGATGAGATCGAAGCACGCGGTCGCTGCCGGCACCGAGCAGGTCACGGCCGCGCCCATCACCGGGCTGCGCCGCGGCGCACTCCTCGGGTACCGGTGGGCGCTGCTGGCCTTCCTGCTGGCCGGGGCGGGCCAGATCTTCCTGGCCGGCCTGGGTGCGTTCCGTCTCCAGGACCAGGGCCTGGCCGCCGCGGGCGATAGCGCCTTCGCGCCGCATCGCGCGCTCGGGTTCTCAATGGCCGCGATCGCGCTGCTGATCCTGGTGCTCGCGGTGATCGCGCGGCCGGGGGCCCGCGCGGTCGCCGGCTCGGCCGTGCTTGTCCTGCTGACGTCGCTGATGCAGTCCCTGCTCGCCGGGTTCGCGGAGGACCACGCGGTCTATGGCGCCCTGCACGCCCTCGACGGGCTGCTCATCCTCAGCATCGCGGCCTACCTGTACTTCTGGTCACGACGGCGCGAGTCGTAGGAGCGCACGGGTGACCCGTCTTCGGGGCGCCACCACCGCCGCCGCGTGGGTCCTGGTCACGGCCGTGTCGCTGGCCAGGGCGGTGCTCACGGTCATGGCGTGGAGCCACCTGGTGACCTCCGACAGGATCAACAACCTGACCCAGGCGCCCTCCCCCGTGCTGTACGCCACGCTTGGCGCGCTGATCGTCCGCCGCGCGGGCAACGTGATCAGCTGGTTCCTGCTCGTCATAGGGGCCGGCCTGGCCGTCAACGCGTCCGCCTCGGCCTACGCGGTGCTGGGCATCACCCATCCCGGGACGCTGCCGGCGCCGGAGCTGGTGGGCCTGCTGGCCGAGTGGAGCTTCGTGCCGCTCTTCTCCGCGATTGTCTTCATGCTGGTGCTGTTTCCGCCCGGCACGCTGCCGTCGCCGCGCTGGCGCCCGTTCGCCGCGCTGGCCCTGCTGGCCACGGCGCTGGCGATGGCCGGGTTCGTGGTGCATCCCAGGCTGGTGGCGCTGCCCGCGCCCGGCGGCGCGTCGCTGACATTCGCGAACCCGCTCGGCATCGACTCACTGGGGCCCGTCCTGTCGACGGTCTTGCCCGGGACCCTCAACAGCCTGGGGGTAGTGGGCACCGTGCTGCTGGCGGGGGCCTTCGTGTCCCTGGTGATCCGCTACCGGTCGGGCGGGCGCGAAATGCGCCAGCAGATCAAGTGGATCACGCTGGCGGCGGTGGCATTCGTGGTCTGCCAGGCCGCAGCGCTGCTGGGCGCCGCGGCCACCGGGACCGGTTCAAATCCGGTGACGATCGCGGCCTACGCCGCGACGCCGGTCATCGTGCTGTTCGGGATTCCCGCGCTCATCACGGTGGCGATCCTGAAGCACGGACTGTACGAGATCGATGTCATCATCAACCGCGCCATCGTCTACGGCCTGCTGTCGGCGGCGCTCACGGCCATTTACGTCGGCATGGTGGTGGGGATCGGTACGCTCGCCGGTTACGCGGGAGGCCCTCTCCTGACGGCCGCGGCGGCGCTGGCGATCGCGGTGCTGTTCCAGCCGCTGCGCCGCCGGGCCCAGCTTGTCGCGAACCGGATCGTGTACGGGCAACGGGCCACGCCCTACCAGGTGCTCGCCGACTTCGCCGAGGACATGGCCGGGCAGCTGGACGCCGATGCGGCACTGGAGCGGATGTCAACGGTCCTGGCCGGTGCCACGGGCGCGGTCCGGGTGGAGGTCTGGGTCCGGGTCGGGCCGCAGCTCCGCGCGCGGGTGACCTGGCCGCATGGTTCGGCCCCGGCCGCCGCCGTCGCGCTCACCGGCGGCGACAGGCTCCCGGAGTTCGGCGCGACGCGGGCGATCGCCGTCCGCCACACCGATGAGCTGCTCGGCGCGATCACCATTGATAAACCGAGAAATGAGCCGGTGTCGGCCGCCGAGGACAAGCTGCTGGCCCACCTGGCGTCGCAGGCGGGCCTGGTGCTGCGTAACGTCCGCCTGACCGCCCAGCTGCAGGCCACCATCGAAGACCTGCGGGCGTCGCGGCGGCGGCTGGTCAGGGCCCAGGACACCGAACGGCAGCGGATCGAACGGAACCTGCACGACGGCGCCCAGCAACAGCTCGTCGCGCTCATGATCCAGCTCGCCGTGCTGGATGACGCCGCAGACGACCCCGCCGAGGTCAGGCAGCTGACAGGCGGGCTACGGGACGGCCTGCACGCGGCGCTGGATGACCTGCGCGCCCTGGCCCGCGGGATCTACCCGCCGCTGCTGGCCGACCAGGGGCTAGGAGCAGCCGTGCGGGCACAGGCTGCCAGGGCCCCGCTTCCGGTCCTGGTCGAGGCGGACGGGATCGGTCGCTACCGGCGGGACGCCGAAGCCACTGCCTACTTCTGCATCCTGGAGGCGCTGCAAAACGTCGCGAAATACGCCCGTGCTTCTTGCGCCAAGGTCGCCCTGTCCTGCCCCGATGGCCACCTCGAGTTCACCGTCACCGACGACGGCGACGGCTTTGACACCGCAAAGCCCACGCCCGGCACCGGCCTGCAAGGCATGGCAGACCGGCTGGCCGCGGCCGGCGGCACCCTCTGCATCCGCTCCGCGCCCGGGCTCGGCACCACCATAAGCGGCAGGATGCCCGCGGGCGAGCCAGCTTAGGGCCGCCCGGCGCGGGCCAGGTCACGCCGCGAGACTCGCCAGATCAGCACGGCCTATTCGTCACGCCGGTCCTGGCAGCGCTCACGGCCGCCCTTCCCGGGCTGGCGCAGCGCGCCAGGGCCGTGCGCCATGGCCGCGCAGTTCCGATTCGGGCCCTTCTAGCCAACCGGATGGCTGCTCGCCGATCAGCTTCAGGCCGTACTTCGCCCTCAGGGCAGGCACCAGGTCAGCCGGGTAGCTGAGCCGGTACTGACGGCGAGGTGCTCCCGTCGTTGCTGGTCTGCCGGGCATCGCCGGTCGCGGATGCCTGCGCCAACTCTTCGACGAAGGCCTCAAACCCGGCCGACGGCCGCCATACGCCGCCCCAGCGCGTCCGGGCTGACCGGCGACGTCGACGGCGAGCTGCCACCTATACAGAACACCGCCTTCTGGGTGGTGTTCGTGATCATGCCGTACAAGCCGCGAGCCGAGCATAACGGCGGGTCCGCGTGCGTTCTCTTCGGCCCTCCCTCGTCGCTCAGCGTGATACCGGAATAGGAAGATGGGCGATCCGGGCGGCCGCATCGGCCTGCGCCCTGGCGGCCTGGGCTGCGGCAGCCGGTTCCGCCTCGGCATTCCCGGGCACGGGCCTGCCGGGTTCGGGCCCGCTGGATGATCCGGGACTGGTGTCAATCTGCGGCCCGGGATCCAGATCGAGACACCGGCGGCATCCGGATCGTCCTGGCCGGAGTTCCCACCGCTCGCCCTCTGCGGCGGGGCCGGCGATCAGTTTGGCCGTCCGGATGACGGACCCGTCCGGCATGCACCTGCGGACGGAAGCGCCAGCGCCATGGCAATCCGGAAGACCCTGTCGGCATGCATGAGCGTGTGTCGGTCAGGAGGTCGTCTTGGTACGGAACGTCGTTTGCCGACTGCAGGTAGGTGGCGTGGGGCGTGCTGGCGCGGGCGGCGGCCGTGACTAGAGCTGCGCCAGCAACGTTTGCGTATGGTCCCGTTCCGCTTGCGCGTCCAGGCGTTCCCACGCCATGAGTGCGCGAGTCAGCTCGGCGCGATCGTCGTGCAGGCGTCCGCGTGCACGGGCGAGGCAGGCCGTCGCCCAGGTGTTCTCCTCGGCGAGCGGGGCGGCGGCCGCGAGTAGGTCCGCCGTGTCGGGCAGCCGTGCCGCCACGGCCAGCTCCGCGCCGGCCGCCCGCGCGTACGCCAGGTACGGGTCCAGCGGCGCGTTGATGGCGAAGGCTTTGCGCACGAGGGATTCGGCGTCGTCGAACTGTCCGCTGTGGACGGCGAGGCGGGCGTCGACGAACACCGCGACCGGCGCGGTGCCGAGGGTGCCGCCGGCCACCTCCCCGGCCCTGGACCTCCACAGCGCGGCGGTCTCCGGCTCCTCGAGCATCGCGCAGGCCAGCACAGTCGTGCACACCGCCGGCAGCATCCAGAGCGGGGCCGGGCGCCCGGCCCGCTCCCACTGGTCCCACATCCGCCCGGCGTAGCCGATCGCGTCGCGGAACCGTCCGGTCAGCGCGAGCGGCTGGACCAGGCGGCTGGCCGTGATGTGCGTGTCGCGCAGCAGGTCGTCGTCGATGCCGGCCCGCGCCGCGGCTATCCCGCCGCGCAGGTCACCGGCCATGATCGCGTAGATGCAGGCCCGTCCGTAGGTGTTGCAGATCTCCGGCGCGCAGTACGGGTCGTCGCGGTCCATGGACGGCAACAGCCGCAGGCGTTCCCGGGTGATGTGGTTGGCCTCCCGCAGCTGTCCGGCGCGCAGCGCCGCGGTCGCCGCCGCGCACAGCCCCGAGCTGATCAGTACCGGATCCGCAGTCGCCCGGGTGGCGGCGACGGCGGCCGGCACGAGCGCGAGGTCCGGCGCCCCCCGATCCGGGCCGGCCAGCCACGCCCGGGCAACGGCCAAGCACGCCGCCACCTCCGGATCGCCGGCGGGTCCAGCCGCGACCGCGTCGTCGAACAGGCCGAGGAGGCGCTCACGGGGGACTTCCGTCTCGAACGCCTCGGGGAACCGGCACGCCGTCTCCACCGCGCGCGCCAGGTCGATCGCCCGGCCGCGATCATCGCCGGCCCGCCCGGCCTGCCCGGCCGCCTGCAGCAGCAGCTCGTACACGTGCTGGTTGGACGTGGTGCTTACGTGCGCGCACCCGGCTCCCGCCCGCAGGTCGCGCGCAGCCGAAGCGGCGCTGGTCGCGACCGCGGCGGCGGTTCGGTGGTGCGCGAAGGACTCCAGCAGGTGGCGGCGGGCGAAGGTCAGGTGCGCCAGGGCACGCGCCAGCCGGTGCGTCACCTCGTCCGGACCGCCAGACGCGGTCAGCGCGGCCCGCAGGTCCGCGGCCATCGCGTCGAAGTCCTCCCTCCACGCGGGTTCGCCGAGCCTGGCCTCCGTGGCGCCTGCCGTATCGGCGGCCCAGTGCAGGTGGCGCGCCCGGGTCTTGTCCTCCTCACCGGCGGCTGACATCTGGGCCAAAGCGAACGCCCGTACCGTCTCCAGCAGCCGCCACCGGCTGACCCGCCCGCGCAGGTAAACCACGAGGCTCTTTTCCGCCAGCCGACCGAGCAGGTCCGCGACGCCCGCCCGGTCACCGCCGACCGCCGCCGCGGCGTCCACGTCGAACGCCCCGACGAACACCCCGAGCCGACGGAACAGCGTCTGCTCCTCCTCGCCGAGCAGGTCATAGCTCCAGGACAGCACCGCGCGGAGGGACCGGTGCCGCTCGTCGCCGCCGCGCACGCCGGACAGCAGCCGCAGCGCGTCGTCGAGGGCCGCGAGCAGACCCGTAGGGCCCAGCGACGCGGCGCGGGCAGCGGCCAGCTCGATCGCCAGGGGCAACCCGTCCAGCCGCGCGCACAGCTCCGTGATCACCGCGGGCTCTGCCACGAACTGCGGGTCCGCGGCCAGCGCCCGGTCGCGGAACAGCCGCTCGGCGTCCGAGCCCAATCGCAGCGGAGCGATCGGCACACTGCGCTCGCACGGGATACCCAGCCGCTCCCGGCTGGTCACCAGCACGCGGGTGGCCGGGCAGGCGGCCAGGATCCGCTCGGCGAACTCGGCCGCCTCGTCGATCACGTGCTCGCAGTTGTCCAGCACGAGCAGCGACCGCCGGGTGCCCAGCCGCGCCGCGACCGCCTCGGCCAGCGGCTGGTGCGAGCCTTCGGTCACCCCCAGCGCGGTCGCGACCGCCCGGGCCACGAACCCGTCGCGCACCGGCACCAGGTCCACGAACGCCCCGCCGGACGGGAACAGCGCGACGGCATCCTCGGCGACCACCGCGGCCAGCCGGGTCTTGCCCACACCGCCCGGACCCAGCAGCGTCACCAGCCGGACCTCCTCGATCGCAGCCAGCACGGCAGCGCGCTCGGGGCCGCGGCCGACGAATGTCGTCCCGGATGCGGGCAGGCCAGCGATGCGGCCCGGTTCCCCCGTGTCGGAGCGGGCCAGCTCCGCCAGCGCCCACCGGTCGGCCACACCGTACTTGCGCAGCAGCGACGACACGTGGCTTTCCACGGTGCGCACGGAGATGTGCAGCCGGTTCGCGATCTGCGCGTTGGACAGCCGCGCGCCGAGCGCGGCGAGCACCTCGGCCTCCCGCTCAGATATCCGCTCCGCCACCGTGACCCCTTTCCGTGGCGACGTCCGTGGTGGTCTGCGGTCAGTACGGATGACCGCACCTGCCCTCCTGGCGGAGGCTAGAGGCATCCGGCAGGAGGAGGACACCATGAACACCCTAACCGTGCACCCCGCCGCAGAACTGGACGAACTGGACGAGCTGGTCACCGCGGTGCGCGCGGCCGTCGCCCGCAACACCGACTGGCGCGACACCGCGTCCCATGTGGCCGACGCACTGCGCGAGCACCTGCCGCCAGCCGAACTGCTCTCCGCGGATCAGCTTGCCGGTCAGCGCGGCACCTACCGCAGTCACCGCCTGCATGTGGAGCCGGACGGCTCGTTCTCGATAGTGGCCATCATCTGGCAGCCGGGCGCCCTGACCCGCATCCATGACCACGTAACCTGGTGCGTGTTCGGCATCCTCGCCGGCGTGGAGTACGAAGACCTATATACGCTCTCCGACGACGGCACCGCTCTGATCGAGGTCGGCAGTAATCCGAACCAGGCCGGTGAGGTCACAGGCTTCGCCCCGCCCGGCGACATCCACCGCGTCCGCAACGTCAGCGACAGTACCGCCATCTCCCTGCACATCTACGGCACGGACCTCAACCGCATCGGCTCCAGCGCCCGCCGCTTCTACGACCTCCCGGTCCGCCCCGCCTAGCCACGGAAATGACAGGAGACGTGACATGACCAAGCCGACCATGCAGCCGAACGAGATCAGCGAGGTGCTGAACCGTCCGATGAGCCAGGAGCTTCTGGCCCGTGACGTGGCCCGCCTTGGCTACGTCGCCAAGGACGGGACGCCTCGGACCATTCCGATCGGGTTCACCTGGAACGGCGCGGAGATCGTCATGTGCACGACGAAGAACGCCCCGAAGCTCACGGCCCTCCGCCACAACCCAGCGGTCGCCCTGACGATCGACACCGAGGTGCACCCGCCCAAGATCCTGCTCATCCGCGGTCGGGCCGAGCTGGACGTCGTCGAGGGCATCCCGGAGGAGTACCTCCAAATCAACGGCACCTACACGATGACGGCCGAACAGCGGGTCGAGTGGGAGGCCGAGATACGCTCGCTCTACGACGGCATGGTCCGCATCGTCGTGACCCCGGCCTGGGCGAAACTGATCGACTTCGAGACCACCCTCCCGAGCCCGGTCGAGGAACTGATCCGGCAGCGAGACGAACGCCAGCGCGCCTGAGCGCCACCACCAAACGACTCGCGGGCCTCGGCAACCACGACCCGCCTGGCACTCCGGGGATGCGGAACCGGCGGTGGCCTCATGCCGCACAGGCACGGAACTCCCGAAGCTTGATGCGTTCTCGTTCGGCGGCATGGGCGGCCCAGGGCGTGACAGCCAGAAGCAGGTCGCGGAAGCCGGCAGGCATCCGG
>Ga0207646_10007165_pt1 | contig 11394 bp, 12 predicted proteins | sample KBSK5502metaG_FD_184343 | JGI IMG/M metagenome (GOLD analysis project Ga0207646, IMG submission 184343) | Corn, switchgrass and miscanthus rhizosphere microbial communities from Kellogg Biological Station, Michigan, USA - KBS K5-50-2 metaG... | ecosystem: Host-associated > Plants > Roots >...
GTGAACGAATGTGGAATCGAGCGTCATTCCCCTCCTTGCATCACCGCAAGGAGGGGTGGCCGAGCGATTGAAAAGATTTCGCGAAGCCTCCGCTGATCGCGAGGCCGGGGTGGTTTTCCGATTGAGAACAAAAAGGAAAACCACCCCGTCTGCGCGGAACAAGGTAGCTTCGCGACTTCTTATTTGGCCGCGCAGCCACCCCTCCTTGCGGTGATGCAAGGAGGGGAATATGCCTCAGTGCAATTCGTTCACACGTTCTTTAGCCGGCGCGGCTCAATACCTGGAACAATCTGGTGATGGCTAAGGAGATTAACCCCCTGCAAGGCTTAACGCCCGACGTGGCGCGCGCTCGCCTGCGCGACGTCGGGCCGAATGAACCTGCCGCCGTACACCGAACGACTGCGCTTTCGGAGCTGGCTCGTTCATTCGCGAATCCGCTGATCGCGATCCTGCTGGTCGCAAGCATCGTTTCTGCCACACTTGGGGAATGGATTAACGCCACGATCATTGTGGCGATGGTTATCCTCGGAATCGCTATCAACTTCATCCAAACCTACCACTCCCAGCAAGCCGTCGAGCTGCTGCGCAAAAGCGTCGCGCCGACAGCGACGGTTCTGCGCGACGGCCGATGGACCGAGATTCCACGGCTCGAGGTTGTGCCCGACGATTACCTTCGGCTTGTGCCGGGCGATCTGGTTCCGGCGGATGCGCGCATCATTGAGTGCGAACACCTTCACGTACAGGAATCGGCTCTGACCGGAGAATCGGTTCCGGTCGAGAAACAGGCCGGCGATGTCGTTTATCTCGGCACATCCGTCGTCAGTGGAAACGCGACGGCACTCGTCACCGCCACGGGGCATACGACATCATTCGGAGCAATTGCTGAACGGCTGGCGGCTCGGCGGCCGGAAACCGAGTTCGATCGCGGCGCCCATCAGTTCGGCCTGTTCATCATGCGGACGGTCGTGTTCCTCGTCTTGTTCGCGTTCCTCGTCAATGCGGCGCTGAAACGCGATCCGTTCGAATCGCTTCTTTTCGCCATTGCGCTTGCCGTCGGCCTCACGCCTGAATTCCTGCCGATGATCTCTTCGGTAACCCTGGCCCACGGGGCCGTTCATATGGCGCGCCAAAAAGTGATCGTAAAGAACCTCGCTTCGATGCAGAACTTCGGCAGCATCGATGTGCTTTGCAGCGACAAGACGGGAACGCTCACGAGCGGCCGTCTGGGTCTGGATCAACACATTGATCCGTTTGGAAACGCCTCCGAAGTGAGCTTCCGATACGCGTACATCAACAGCATTCTTCAGGCAGGCATTTCGAACCCTGTCGATGACTCGCTGCGCGAAGCGACGGCAGCCAATCCACTCGATTTGGCCATCCTGGGCCACGACCAGCCTGACGTTCATACCTATCGCAAGGTCGCGGAACTTCCGTTTGACTTCGAGCGAAGGCTTGTTTCCGTCGTGGCTGAGAACGGCAATGAACGCGTGCTCATCAACAAGGGCGCTCCCGAAAGCGTGCTTGCGCGCTGCACGGCTTACGAGGCAGAGGGAAAGCAGCACGTGATGGATGACGCCCTTCGCGCGCAATTTGACGAGACATATCGGGCGTTATGCGCCGAAGGCTTCCGAGTGCTAGGCGTGGCGTACCGGCAGGTTCCGGTCCAACCAAAATACGAAACGCAGGATGAGCGCGACCTGGTACTGGCAGGGTTCATTACGTTCATCGACCCGCCGCTCGAAGAAGCAGCCGGCGCCATTGAGTCTCTTCATCGCGATGGCATCGTCGTGAAAATTCTTACGGGAGACAATGCGCTCGTGACGAAGTACATCTGCGATCGAGTGGGGTTGACGGTGGGCCGCATTGTCGAAGGCTCCGAATTGGAGCGCATGAATGACGCTGCCGTGGCTCATCTTGCGGAGCAGACGGTCGCGTTCGCTCGGGTTTCACCGATGCAGAAGAACCGGATCATTCTCGCCTTGAAGTCGCGCGCACACGCCGTCGGGTACATGGGTGATGGGATCAACGACGCGCCTTCGCTTCACAGTGCGGATGTCGGCATTTCCGTGTCGACCGCGGTCGATGTCGCCAAAGATGCTGCCGATATCATTCTGCTCGAGCGCAGTCTTAAGGTCCTGCACGATGGAATCATCGAAGGACGCAAGGCTTTTGGCAACGTGATGAAGTACCTGCTGATGGGAACGAGTTCGAATTTCGGGAACATGTTCAGCATGGCCGCCGCATCTATCTTTCTTCCGTTCCTGCCCATGTTGCCAACGCAGATCCTGCTGAACAATTTTCTTTACGATCTCGCCCAGGTAACGATTCCTACCGACAACGTCGATGCCAGCTTCATTCGAAAGCCGCGGCACTGGAATATCAAGCTCATTCGCGATTTCATGATTTACATCGGCCCGATCAGCTCCATTTACGACTTCCTGACCTTTTACGCGATGTTGCATGTATTCAAAGCCAGCGAAGCCTTGTTCCACACTGGTTGGTTTGTAGAATCGCTCGCGACACAGACGCTCGTGCTGTTTGTGATCCGGACCGCGGGCAATCCTCTGCGCAGCCGTCCGAGCGCGGCCTTGACGGCAACGACTATCCTGACTGTGTTCGCCGGTCTCGCACTTCCATTCACGCCTCTGGCATCTTTGCTGGGTTTTGTACCCTTGCCGCCTCTCTATTTTGTCTTCCTCGTCGCAGTAACGCTGACATATTTGCTGTTTGTGGAGCTCGTCAAACGACGTGTGATGCAACTGTAGCGGCGCTCTATGAGCGCCGACAGTCCACCAAGTGAGGATCGCCTGCGGTCATAGACCGCCGCTACAGTTCACTCCGTCACCAGCGAGGCGTGAACAACGAAGCGCTTCGGTGCGGATCCCACGTAGTAAAACGGATAGCAGGTCACGAGCGTGAGCGTGGGACGGCCGACGTCCCGAAGAACAATGCTTTCGTCTGGATCGACGATGCGCATGGATTCGACAGTGTATTCGTATGTTGACTCGAGCGTGGTTATTTGGATCACGTCGCCTTCATGCACTTCGCCCAGCCGGCGAAAGAACGTGTCCCGATGAGCGGATAATCCGACGTTGCCGGACATTCCAGGCAATGCTGTTCCCGGCACGTGTCCAATACCCCGCCGCAAGCTTTTCGCATCCACACCTTCAATGAAAATCGCGGACAACGCAATTGATGGAATTTCAATACGGCCGAGCGGCTGAGCCGTGTATGGTACGACGTGTTCGGGCGGCGCCGCGCGCACGGGAAGTTCGAGCGCCCGAGTGAATTCCCAGTTGAAATAGGTCTGGTACAGCCACAGTTCACTCGTGCTCAAGCCGTATATCCCGATGGCAATTACGGCCACCAACCACAGCAGGCGTTCGAACCAGCGAAACATGATCACGGCTCCACCGCAGATGCGGGCGATTGGCGCGCGCGATATCCCGGACGCGTATGCACAGTCACTCTTGCATGCCCCGGCGCATCGACGCGCACGCGAATGTTGTGAAACTTTCCGTCGAATGATGTTTGAATCGGCCTGTACCCGATGGTGTACTGCGTCCGGATACCGTCGGCGATCTTTCCCCAGGCGGGCGCCAGGTCTTCCGCCGTTTGGGGCGAGTACATATCGCCGCCCGTCAGGGATGCCAGCTTGTGCAATACAGACGGGCTGCTCCCGACCGCCAGTGGATCGAACAATCCGATCGTGTAGATGGTCACATTGGATTCCTGCGCCAACCGCAACACATCGGCAAGCGTCTTGCGGCTCGCATTGTCGCCGCCGTCGGACAATACGATGAGAGCCCGTTTCTCCCATCGTCCTCGCCCGGCCTGTGCCAGCGCGCCGCTGATCGCCTCGTACAACGCAGTCCTGCCGGCGGTGGGAGTCCAGTCGAGTGCCATCTCGAGCAGATTGATGTCGCCGGTGAACGGCAGATCTTCGGGCATCCAGTAGAGGGTTTCGTTGAACTGCAAAATGAAAACCTCATCCTGCGGATGGCTGGATTGCACGAATCGCAGGGCCGCATTCCGTATTTCCGAATGCTTCGAGTTGATGCTGGCGCTCGAATCCAGGACAAGCCCGATCGTTGCCGGGCTGTCTTCACCGACGAACAAACTGACGCTTTGAGGCTTTCCATCCTCTTCGACATGGAACGCCTCCTTCGAAAGGCCCGTCACCGATTTTCCATCCTTGTCGAGAACGCGCACGTTGAGAACAACGAGATCGACGTTGACGGACAATGAATAAGGCTGCGAATAAGGCTGCGGCCGCTGATCAGCATGCAGCGGCAGCAGCAGGAGAATCAGCACAATCAACCCAAATGCGACGCGGTTCATAGTGCCTTCTTACTTGCGGAGCAATCGCACACTCGATGCAGCTCCGGCAGCAAGCAATCCAATCAGAGCAAAGAGTGGGAATGGCGTTGCTGTTTTCGGCAGCGGCGTTACTTCGGGCGAAGGTTCCACAGTAACTTCAGGATGCACCTCGGCAATTTCGACTCCCTCGCCACCAGGCTCGACGACGAACAGCGGCTCTTCGAGCAACTCACTCACGCTGGGCTCGTACAGGGGTTCTTCACGAAAGAATGGTTCGAACTCGGGTTCCTTCACAGCAACCACGTGTTCTTCTGCCACTGTTGCGATTTCCAGCGCACGTCTTTCCGGATAGGCAAACTCGACTCCGAACTGATGTCCGGGATAGAACCAGGCGTGCAGTGGTCTTACTCTGCCGGCCTCGGACTCATAGAATGTGAGGGACGTCGTGTCGGTCGGCTCGAGTCTGAAATCGGGGATCGCGATGAGCGTCGCATACACTTTCTTTTCGTCTTCGCTGAGGAACCGGACAACGTGGCGTTCCCCAGCCAGATCGACGAGCTTCACGATGTATGTGCCCGCCGGCAGAATCGTTCCGGGAACCTCGAACGGTTGATTAATTGTGATCTTTGTTGCTTTGTCCCAATCATCACCATATGCCGATAGTGTCGCCAGAGCCCAAACTACAGCCAGGCTGACCGCCACCAGCACAGTTCGTTTGATGGTCTTAGACATGGCATAGCCTCCTTTTCAAACTAAGGCAGCGGTGGCGGGACGAGCGAAGTGTGTACGGAAAGATGCTCGCCACGGGAACCGCGTATTCGAATGGAAACTTCGGATGGTTCGTTGAATGGATGGGAACTATAGAAGCCAAATGTGTATTCGTGGTGCAGCGAGTCGACGATTTGTCTCGCCACGCGAAACGATTCCCGCGGGTTGGCCGGGAAAAATACTTGTCCTCCTGTTTCTCCGGCCAGTCTGAAAAATTCGCTTCGAATCTCGCTGCGGCCGGCCTCACTTAATGTCCGGCCGTCGTCGCCGGGATATCCGATGATGTAGATTTCGCAGCCGTAAAGCCTGGCCGTCCGGAGTAGTTCGGGGAAGGTATGCGAGCTGTAGTGATCGGCTCCGTCGGTCAGGATGATCAGCGCTTTCCGCTCCTGCCTGATCCCGGATAACACATCGAGGCCATCGATCACGGCATCATGGAAACGTGTGCCTGCCATGGATTTCACCTTGCCGATGGCGTTTGTGATTTCCGCGCGACGATGTGTTGGCTTCACGACCAGTTCACTGTTGCTCGCGAAGGTCATGAGGAACACTTCGTCATTGTCGGTCATTGGTGTGATGAGCTGCCCGATCATTTGCTCCGATTCGGACTTCATCCGTCTGAGGCTGAGACTGGTATCGACTAACAGACCGATTCCCGCAGGCCCGCTACCCAGCGAAAAATGCTCGATCGGAGTTGGCCGGCCATTCTGGAGGAGTACGAAATCATCCGCGGTCAGATCGAGAACGGCATGGCCGCCTTCATCGCTGACACGCGCGGTGAGCATCGTAAGGTTAACGTCGATGGTGAGCCTTTGAGCGGGACTGGATCGCACTCCGGCTGCAAAGGCCAACAGGAAAAGCACGATCAGGCTTCTGGCTTTCATATGGAACCTCGTCGCGTACTCCTAGATGTGCGCTAATTTCGCGATCTTGGAGAGCGCGTAGCCGGTCAATTCCTCTTTGTTCGTTCTTGTCGCGACATCATCCAGTGACAAGATGCCGATCAAATCCCGCCTCCGATCGAACACAAGGAGCCGGCGCACGCGTTTGTCCTGCATTATGAAGCATGCCTCTTCGACATCCTCATCATCGAAGCAGTGGAACGACTTTGTCGTCATGACTTCACTGACAGGTGTGTGTTTTGGATCCTTGCCTGCAGCCATCACGCGAACGAGAAGATCCCGATCGGTGACAACACCAGCGATGCGGTCTTTCTCGCCGATGGGAAGAAGGCCGACGCTGTTGTCTCGCATCATCCGGGCAGCGTCTTCCGCGCTGGTCTCTTGAGGAATCAGTAAGACGATCTTCGTCATGATGTCTTTGACTCGCATATTCCTCCTTGCTCAGATTTCAACGGCCATACGTCTTCGAGTGCGGCAGCGCCGGACTCTGTACGGGCCTCCTCACGGCATTTGTTTCGTAAGCTTTCGAAGCTTCCTTGTGTCTGGTTGCCTCGCGGATGGATTCAAATCTCTTCCTCGGCCAGATGCTGGTCATTTCTCTTTTCCGCTCGGGCTTCATAAGGCCTCCTAAAAAAATGAGAGGAACCCCTTCTGCAAGAAGTGAGATGAACCTTCGTTCATTCGTTTCTGAAAACCACTACGGATCTCCTCTTCATGGCTTTCAGATCTGCATCACTTCCTTAGCTCAGAACCTGGTCCCTCTCATCTGTGATCATTGATGCAATTGCTGGACCGGACTGGCGCTGCTGAATGCATTGAAGTTAAGAGCAGCGCTTCGCGTTTGGTTTGTCACTTCGGCAGCGCAAGCCTTATGGCCCGCCTCGAAGTGCGAAAGTTCGACATCTGTCTGCGTCGCTTCAATTCAGGTACGCAGCGTGCAGAAGCATCCGCGATGAGACTTTTCAAGATTGTATTAATGATCGCCTGGGGACTGGTGCAATCCGACGCACAGGAGACGTCTCTGCGGACGATGCGCGCGTTCTCACCGGCTCATCCGGTCAACACTGTGGCCGCCGGTATCGTCGTCGTTGAGGTCGAACAGGATCGCAGTACACGAGCCCTGGACACTCGCATCCTTTTCGGTGACTCGCCGTTTCTACCGGCAGCGCTGACGGCACTCGCGCGTTGGCGATTCCAAAACCCGTCCGGAGTGCCGAAATCTCGTACGAGCGTGACTTTTCTCTTTCGATCGCCAGCGATGTTCCCGATGAAGATTGGAACCGGTCCAATCCAGCCTTGGTCTGCAGCGAGAGATAGTTCCGCATTACCTCAGGAAATCATCGATCCGGGTTATCCGCCGGGATCGACTGTATCGGGAGCAGTTATTCTTGAAGTGCAACTGGACGCGGCGGGACATGTAGCCGATGTGCAAACGATATCGGGAATCGAGTCATTGACGGAAAAAGCAGCCACGGCCGTGGAGAGCTGGCGCTTTTCACCCGCAACCATTTCGGGAAGGGCCGTACCCTCTACCGCTGTAGTCGTAATCTCGTTCGTCCTGCCGATGTAAACGTAGTCGCAGGCTTTAGGCCCGCGCTCACTTGAAACGCGGGCTTAAAGCCCGCGACTACGTTGCTATACCGAAGGAGCGGAGTCTCCTGTTTCACGGCGCCACAGTTTTGTGAGGTTCATTGAACCGCGAACCGTGGGACGCTACGACCTGCCATCGTCCGTCTTTTTTGATCCATACATCCGTAAAGTGATAATGCCCGCTGGTATCCTTTCCCGCGTATTTGCTCTTCTCCTGCTGGCTTGTAAAACTCACAGCAGTATTGCCGTAAACGTTGACCGAAATCTCGTCGAGGTCCATCGCAGCGACAGCGTATTTGCCGGATTTCAAATCTTCAATCGCCGTTAATTTGGGAAATGTGTGAGCAGTCGGGCTGGTTCCGTTGAAATCATCGGCCAGGAATCGATCCAGCGCGGCAACATCCTTTTTCACGATGGCCGCCGCCCAATCACGTTCCAGCTGAGTGATCACGCCTTCCACATCTTCAGCAGAAGCTGCCGCGGCGCTGACAACGGGCGAGGCTGGGAGAGCATTTGTTTCCCTCGTTCCGGAGCACGACCAGACCCCGAAGACTGCGACCACAACAACCATAACCAATAAGATGCGCTTCATATTGCTTCTCCTTTTTTCTGAACCTTTGTCCGGCTGAGGCGAAGCAACTGGTGTTCCGTTGATGGGCCGTCTTCACAATCATGCAAATAGCCCATAAAAGAACGTGCGCATAACGGCATTATGTCGAAATTGAAGACGCCCCGGGTGGAGGCACAATGACAATTTGACCGGAAGCCGCGAGTGTGGTTCCGTGATTACTGCAGCACGGAGCTAAACATCGACGTCATTTCACCAGCAACACGGGACAGGGTGACAAGATCGCAACCGCGTAGCTGATACTCGACCAGTCATGACCGGGCCGATCCGGATCGATCCGATGAGATGCCATGATGATCAGATCGACTCGGTTTTCGATCGCATAGTCTACGATTTCCTTTGTTCGATGTCCGTAAACGAGCGCTTGTTCGACCTTCATGTTGTTGGACACGAATTTCTCGGAAAATTCTTTTAGACCTTTCCGTGCACTGTGCTCCAGGCGCTCGTAGAAGACCTTCAACTCGTCGAACTGAACGTACTCGATAGTTTCAATGACATGCAGCAGGATTATCTCGGTCTCGGATCGAGCGGCAAATTCATAAGCCAGATCTACCGCCGCCAGGGACTTCTCAGTTAAATCGACAGGAACCAGAATCCGTTGAAACATTGCGCCTCCTCAAAGATACTTCGGCCGGTGCAGTTTCCCTGCCGTTACCAATTGGCCGGGAACCACATGCGAAACTTTGCACCTTGTCCCGGTTCCGATTCCATGTCGAGGTGGCCACCGTATCTTTGCGTGAACGCATAGACAATGGATAGGCCGAGACCTGTGCCAGTCTGTCCTTTTGTGGTGAAAAACGGTTCGAGGATTCGGCTCTTAATGTCAGCGGGGATGCCGGGTCCATTGTCGGCAACTTCAATCCAGGCGCCGCCGTCTGATGAGCCTGTACCGACGGTGATGGTGCCCTTTCCTTGAAGTGCATCAGCCGAATTCAATAAAAGATTCACGATTGCGGTCACGCAATCGGCGGGACGAATCAGAATCGTCGGTGGATCTCCCAGGCGCAACACGACCTCAAGCCCACTCAGTCTCGGATTCGTGATCTCAATGGCTTCGTACACGACGGAATTGAGATCTATCGGAACCGTCTCCGCTTCGTCCGGTGATTGGCGGCTGAAGTCTCTCAATCGCTCCACGGTTTCGAGGCCGCGGACCAGAATCCGGTCGAACCGCTCGGATATTTCGAGAACTTCCTCGCGGTTGCCTGCAGCATCATGCAGGTGATCTGTGTATAAAAGGAGCGGGTTCAAAAGATTTTTCAAGTCGTGCGCAATGCCTGCCGACATCTGTCCGAGCGCCCGAAACTTCTCTGTGCGTATCAGGGCATCCTGAGACATCCGAAGTTCATCGAATGCTTTTTGAAGCTTTTGGTGCTGGTAGGCCTTGTTCAGGCTGATCGCGGTGAGTTCTGTCAACGCTGCGATAAAAGTCCACTGCGTTTCATCGAGCGGCTCGGACTCATGGTACAAAACCACGAGCGCACCGAACAGCCCCGCATCACTGATGAGAGGGATCGCCCGTACACCGTAGCCCTTATCGCCGCATACTTTTATGATTGCGGCCTGAAGCTCTGCGACAGAGCCGGCACCTTCGAGGTCGAGCGTATCCAGTTGCCTGTCGTCGCAACCGCCGTAAGAAGAGAGTACCCGGAATTCCCCATTGTCGGTGGTACCGAAAACGAGCGCATGGAAAGCCCGGCAGCGTTCAACAACGGTTCGACCCAGCAGCGAGAACACGCCTTCCGCGGTTGGTGAATCCGAAACGAGCTTGCTGAACTGGACGAGAGTGGACAACCGCACTTTATAAACCTGACGCGCGTGGGCATAATACTACGGTTTCTGCAGCGGAGGGACCGATGCAACCGGCAAGGCAGCCAAACTACATGGAGATCTTGAAGCTCGATGAGGACGAGCTCAAGAAGAGGCTCGCGTTCTATGAGCTGACCGACGAAGACTTCAAGCGGCTGATTTCCTTGAAGCCGTTCGCCGACCGCTGGACGCATGAGATCACCGAGGGGCTTTATGAATTAATCATGGGGCAGCCCGACAGCCGAGAGTTCTTTCCAGATCAGGCAACGCTCGCTCGCGTGAAAAAAATGCAGAACAGCTACTTCCTCGGACTGTTCTCGGGCACGTACGACCTCAATTACGTCCGCGACCGCTTGCGTGTCGGCATGGTCCACGAACGCATCGGCATGCCGCCGAAATTATATCTGGGCGCGTACCGGCGCTATCTTGCATTGATTCATGAGCGTCTGATCGAACATTTCAAAGGCAACACGGCGGAAACAGTCAAAGCGCTCGAAAGCATTCGCAAGATCATCTTCTTTGATATGGCATTGGCGATTGATACCTACATCGCGGCATATCTGGAGACGATGACTCGCCATCAGGCCGCGATCCGCGAGCTTTCCACGCCCGTGATCAAGGTTTACGATCGAGTTCTTCTTCTGCCGATCGTCGGAACCGTCGACACGCAGCGCGCCCACCAGATCATGGAAACGGTGCTGGTGCAGGTTGTGGCAGAACAAGCGAAAGTGATGATTCTCGACATTGCCGGAGTGCCTGTCGTGGACACGAAAGTCGCCGATCACATTTTAAAAACGACAGCGGCCGTTCAGTTGTTGGGAGGCCAGACCATACTCACGGGGATTTCCGCTTCGGTCGCGCGCACCGTGGTCCAGCTCGGAGTCGAGATCACACGAATGCACACGCGCGCGAAGCTGTCGGAAGGGATCGAGCTCGCATTGAGCATCATTGGGAAAAGGATTGCCGCGAAGGCAAGCCATGCTTCACACGAGGAGGCCTGATTTATGGCACGCGGACCGATACCCATTCTGAAGCTCGGCTCAACGCTTCTGGCGACGATCCAGATCGAACTTCACGATACCGTCGTCGACTCATTTCAAAACGACGTCCTGGAGGAAATCGAAAAGACCGGAGCGAGCGGGCTGATCGTCGACATCTCCGCTCTGGAAACTGTCGACAGCTATGTCGCACGCATGCTGGCAAACACCGCCAAAATGGCAAAACTGATGGGCACTGAAACCGTCATCGTGGGAATGCGGCCCGCCGTCGCGGCGACGCTGGTGCGCATGGGTTATTACATGGAAGGAATTAACACTGCGCTGTCACTGGAAGAAGGACTCAAGCTTCAGGCCAACGGATCGAAACTGAGAGACGACG
>Ga0207646_10007167_pt1 | contig 11393 bp, 14 predicted proteins | sample KBSK5502metaG_FD_184343 | JGI IMG/M metagenome (GOLD analysis project Ga0207646, IMG submission 184343) | Corn, switchgrass and miscanthus rhizosphere microbial communities from Kellogg Biological Station, Michigan, USA - KBS K5-50-2 metaG... | ecosystem: Host-associated > Plants > Roots >...
AGGAGGGCCACGACCAGGATCCGTACCGGCCAGCTGAGTACTAGTTGCAAGCCTCGGGGAAGTTTACCGAGCGCGGAAGAAGAGGTTCAGCACCACGGTCAGCAGCACCGAGAGCAGCAGTGAGGTGGCCAGGGGCGCGTAGATCGTGAGGTTGCCCCGGCGGATCAGCAGGTCACCCGGGAGGTGGAGGCGACCGAACAGCACCAGCGCCCCGCCGAGCAGGACCATCAGGACCCCCACCATGAGGACGAGCCGCCCGATGTCGCTCATCCCAAACCCCCCTGTAAGTCCCCCCGCTGCCGCGGGGGGACGGTCTCCAAGGTCACAACAGGCTCTGCTGCTCGATCTCGCGCGGGGGCGGGGTCAGGCCCAGGTGGCGGTAGGCCAGGTCGGTGGCCACCCGCCCCCGGGCGGTGCGGGCCAGGAACCCGACCTGGATCAGGTAGGGCTCGTGCACGTCCTCGATGGTCTCCCGCTCCTCGGAGAGCGAGGTCGCGATGGTGTCCAGCCCCACCGGGCCCCCGGCGAACTTGGTGATCATCGTCTCCAGCAGCCGCCGGTCGAGCGGCTCCAGGCCCAGCTCGTCGACGTCCAGCATCTTGAGCGCGGCGCGGGTCACCTCCAGCGTGGCGCGGCCGTCGGCGCGGACCTGGGCGTAGTCGCGGACCCGCCGCAGCAGCCGGTTGCAGACGCGCGGCGTGCCCCGCGAACGGGAGGCCAGCTCGGCGGCCGCCTCGTCGGCCAGCTCCAGCTCCAGGATCCGAGCCGAGCGGCGCACGATCCGCTCCAGGTCGCCCACCGTATAGAAGTCCAGCCGGTAGGTGGCCCCGAAGCGGTCGCGCATCGGAGCCGAGAGCAGCCCCTGGCGGGTCGTGGCCCCGACGCAGGTGAAGCGCGGCAGCTGGAGGTTGAGCGAGGTCGCGCCCGCCCCCTTCCCCACCACGTGGTCGAAGCGGAAGTCTTCGAGGGCCGGGTACAGCGACTCTTCCACGATCTTGTTCAGGCGGTGGATCTCGTCGATGAAGAAGACGTCGCGCTCGGCGAGGTTGAGCAGCATCGACGCCAGCGCGCCCGCATGGTCGATGGCCGGGCCGCTGGTGGTGCGGATGGAGACGCCCAGCTCGTTGGCCACGATGTTGGCGAGGGTGGTCTTGCCGAGGCCCGGGGGGCCGCTGAACAGGATGTGGTCGACCGCCTCCCCGCGGCGGCGGGCGGCCTCCAGGAGGATCGAGAGGTTCTCCTTGATCCCGTCCTGGCCGATGTAGTCGCTCAGCGTTTTGGGGCGGAGCGTGAGGTCGAGCTGCTCGTCCTCCGGCAGCTCGCGGGGATCGAGCTGGCTCACCTGGGGTCCCTGCAAAATCGCAGATTTTGTGGGGTATTCACCGTCCGAGGGCCCTGAGCGCGGCTGCCAGCGCCTCCTGGGCGCTGGGCTGCGCCGGCCAGTCGACGGCGTCGATGCCCACCTTGGCCTGCTGTGCGGTGTAGCCGAGGCCGCGCAGGGCCAGTTCCACCTGCTTGGGAACGGCGCCGTCGCCGGCCGCGGCAGCCGCCCGGGGCAGCGTGAGCAGCGCGGACGCCGCCTCCAGCTTCGGCTTGAGGTCGATGATCACCTTCTGGGCGGTCCGGGGGCCGACCCCGGTCGCCCGCCGGATGGGGGCCACGTCCTCGGCCAGGATGGCGCGCTTGAGCACGTCGAGGGAGGCAGAGCCCAGGATCGAGAGCCCGACCTTGGGACCCACGCCGTCCACCTGGATCAGCATCTGGAACATCTCCAGGTCCTCCGGTGACCCGAAGCCGAAGAGCGCCAGCTGGTCCTCGCGGACGTGGGTGTGGATGTGCAGCTCGACCGGCGAGCCGACCGGCCCGATCTCCTGCCGCACCCCCGCCGGGATGCTCACCAGGTAGCCGACCCCGCCGCCGGTCTCCACCAGCACCTGGTCGGCGGCGACCCTGCGCACAGTTCCCCGTACATATCCGATCAACGCGCCGCGGCCAGGCGCAGCCGGCGCGAGCGGGCGTGGCAGACCGCGATCGCGATCGCGTCGACGGCGTGGTCGTCGACCTTGCCGGCACCTCCGACCTGGAGCGCCAGCATGCGCGCCATCTGCTCCTTGCTGGCGGCCCCGTAGCCCGTGAGCACGGACTTGACGGTGGCCGGCTTGTATTGGAAACAGGGGATGCCCCCCCGTTCCAGCGCCAGCAGCACCACACCCCGCGCCTGCGCTACCCCGATCACGGAGGTGCGGTTCTTGCCCATGAAGAGCTCCTCCAGCGCCGCTTCCGCCACCGGGTGGTCGGCGAGCACGTTCTCCAACGCCGTGACGATCGCAGACAGGCGCGGCCCGTCGGGGCCGGGGGCGGTGCGGATGGTGCCGCAAGCGAGCACCTTCTCGGCGGGGTCGAGGAGCCCCCAGCCGGTGCTGGCGAGGCCGGGGTCGATGCCGAGGTAGAGGGCTACCCCGGCGGCTTGGGCCATCCGCCGGGCAGGTTAGACCTGTGCTGAGACGCGTTCAAGTACATCCGCTGCAATGTCGAAGTTGGCATAGACCTGCTGGACGTCGTCGTCCTCCTCCAGGTGCTCGAGGAGGCGGAGCACGGAGGCGACCTTCTCCTCCTCGACGGGGACGGTCTGCTTGGGGTGCATCGTGATCTCGGCGTTCTCGACCTTGACGCCGAGGCCTTCGACCGCCTTCTTGACCGCCTCCAGGTCGGAGGGGGCGGTGGTGATCTCGAGCGAGCCGTTCTCGACCTGGATGTCCTCGGCGCCGGCCTCGATGGCGGCCAGCCCGATGTCGTCCGGGTCCTTGCCCGCCGGGTCGAGCTCGATGATGCCCTTGCGGTCGAACATCCAGGCCACGGCGTTGGACTCCGCCAGGTTGCCGCCGTACTTGGCGAAGATGTGCTTGAGCGAAGCCGAGGTGCGATTGCGGTTGTCGGTCATGGCGTCGACCAGGATCGCCACGCCCACCGGGCCGTAGCCCTCGTAGCGCAGCTCCTCCAGGGAATCGCCCTTGCCGGCGCCCGTGCCGCGGTCGATGGCGGACTGGATCTTGTCGGCGGGCATGTTGGCCTCGCGCGCCTTCTGGACGGCCAGGCGCAGGCGAAAGTTGGCCTCGGTGTCGCCGCCGCCCTCCTTGGCCGCGATCGTGATCTCGCGGCTGGCGCGGGTGAAGGCCTGGCCGCGCTTGGCGTCGACGATCGCCTTCTTGTGCTTGATGCCGGCCCACTTGCTATGGCCTGACATCAGCGCTCACCTCCGAACATGCATTCGAGATTTTACCCCAGCCTGACCCTCACGAACCGGTGCCGTCCCACCTTGAGCACCTGTCCGTCGGCCACCTCGAACTCGGGGCTGACCTTCTCGCCGTCGACGCGGACGCCGCCCTGCTGCACCAACCGGCGCGCGGCCCCTCGGCTGCGCTCTAGGCCAGCCTCCACCAGCACGGAAACGATGTCACGAGCCCCATCGACCTTGATCTCGTCGACGTCGACCGGCGCCTGGCGCTGCCGGAACTTGCGGTCGAAGTCCTCCTCCGCCGCGGCGGCCGCCTCCTCGCCCTCAAGCCGGGCCACCAGCTGCCGGGCCAGGGCGGCCTTGGCGTCGCGGGGCCCCAGCGCGAGGACGCGCTCGAGCTCCGCCGGAGCGAGGCCCGACACCAGGCGCAGGTAGCGTTCGGTGAGCGCATCCGGGATCGACATCGCCTTGCCGTAGATCTGCTCGGGGGGCTCGGCCACGCCGATGTAGTTGCCCAGCGACTTGGACATCTTCTGGACGCCGTCGAGACCCTCCAGGAGGGGGAACACGGCCACGTCCTGCGGTTCCTGGCCGTAGGCGCGCTGCACCTCGCGACCGAAGAGGAGGTTGAACAGCTGGTCGGTCCCCCCCACCTCCAGGTCGGCCTTGGTGGCCACCGAGTCATAGGCCTGGCTGAACGGGTAGAGGATCTCATGTGCGCCGATCGGCTCCCCGGCGCGCAGGCGGTTGGCGAAGTCCTCGCGCTGGAGGACCTGCTGGAGGGTCGCGCTGGCCATCAGCCGCAGGACGTCCGCCGCGGCCATCTCGGCCAGCCACTCGGCGTTGCCGTGAACCTCGGTGTGATCGGGGTCGAGCACCTTGTAGATCTGCTCGAAGTAGGTGCGCGCGTTGGCGTCGACCTGCTCGCGGGTTAGCATCGGCCGGGTCTCGGAACGACCGCTGGGATCCCCGATCATGGCCGTGTAGTCACCGATGATCAGGACCGCGGTGTGGCCTTCGTCCTGGAAGGCTCGCATCACGTCCAGCACCACCAGGTGACCCACGTGGATGTCGGGCGCCGTGGGGTCGAGACCGAGCTTCACGCGCAGCCTGTCGCCGCGCAGCACCCGCTCGCGCAGGTGGTCCTCGACGTGGATGCGCGCCGCGCGGGCGCGCAACAGCTCCCACAAGCCATCGCTCATGAACGGATTGAGGTTATCGGGTGCCCTCGAGGACGAAGTAGGCCTGGGAATCCCGCGGCAGCGCGGCGTTCAGGAAGGGCAGGACGTAGTTGGCGGTGCCGCGCGCCAGCGGATAGGCGATCCCGGAGTTGAGGACCGCGTCCCGGACCGTGATCTGCAGCTGGTCAGGCTGGCGGGCCGAGGGCTTGGCGAACCCGGCCAGCATGTAGACCAGGGCGGTCACCAGGACGGCCGCGGTGACCAGCCCGAGCACCACGCCTACAGGGCGATCCACCGCCACTACGGCCAGCTGCAGCTGACTGTGCACGGCGGTGGCGGCGCCCTCGAATACCAGCAGCATCAGCAGCAGGAAGAAGGTCCAGGCGACCAGCCGGGCATCCGGGATGGGCATGCCGGGCTGCGACTGCATGATCACCGATCCTCCCTGCTGACCCATGTAGGTGGCCACCAGGAGCGCGAGGTACACGGCGGCCAGGCCGATCACCCGCCGGATGGTGCCGCTGAACCAGCCCAGGAGGAAGTAGAGCAGGAAGATCAGGACGCCGGCCAGGTCGAGCAGCGTCAAGTCAGGAACGGAACCTCGCGGCGTGCCGCTGCTCGAGCGCGGATCTGATCTCCGCCATCACGCCGTCCACTTCTGAGTCCGTCAGGGTGCGCTCGGGGCTCCGGAATGTCAACGCGAGGGTGACGCTTTTCATGCCCTCGGGGACCTGCGCGCCGCGGTACTCGTCGAACGCGGTCAGTCTCTCGAGCAGCGGGCCGCCGACCTCCCGGACCGTGCCCAGCAGCATCTCCGCCTCTGCCGCCGCGTCCACCACCACGTTGAGGTCACGATCGACGGCCGGGAACCGGGGCAGCTCCGTCGCCGAGCGCTGCACCCGCGCCAAGAGCAGGACGTCAAGGTCGAGCTCGCAGGCGACCAGCCGGCCGGGCAGGTCGAACTCGCGGACCAGGCCCGGGTGCAGCTCGCCGATGCGTCCGGCCTTCCGGCCCCCCGACAGCACCTCGGCGCTCCGGCCCGGGTGGAACAGGGCGGGCCGGGCCCGGCGGTATTCGGCAGCGGGCGCCCCCAGGTCATGCAGCGCCCGCTCGACCACCGACTTGAGGCGCTGAAAGGCATCCCGGCCCTCGGACGCCGAGGCCCCGCCGGGCCCCACCGCGGTCAGCTGCCACGGCTCCTCCGGAAGCGGGTTGTCCCCGTCGCCCTGGCGGGCCAAGAAGGTCCGGGCGGTCTCGAACACGGCGGCCTCGCCGCGACCGCGGTTGCGGTTCAGCTCCAGGACCTGGAGCAGCGACGGCAGCAGGCTGGTGCGCAGCGTGTCCGCCTCCTCGCTGACCGGGTTGTAGAGGCGCAGCGCGCGGTCGGCCAGGCCCAGCCGCTCCTGGCGGCGCCCGCTGACGAGGGCCGGCGTGACCGCCTCGTAGAACCCGGCGGCGGTGAAGGCGCGCCGTGCGGGGTCGACCTGAGCGTCGGCCGGCGGCCGGTAGACGCCGGTGGCCTCTCGCCGCCGCCCCGGCAGCGTGGCCGGGACGCGGTCATACCCGAAGATGCGCCCGATCTCCTCCACCACGTCCTCGGGGACGCCGACGTCCAGGCGGAATACGGGCGGCAGCACGTCCCAGGAGCCGTCCGCGGGGTCGACCCGGACGCCGAAATCGAGGTGCCGGAGGATGGTCTCGGCCTCCTCCAGGGGCACGTGCACCCCCAGCAGCGCGTCCACCTTCTCCGGCCGCATCCGCACCCGCACCGGCTCCTGCGGCCGCGGGTAGAGGTCGGGCCAGCCGCGGTGGACGCTGCCGTGGGCGATCTCCTCGAGCAGCCCGGCCGCGCGCCTGGCGCCGGCCAGGGCGAGCTCCGGTGAGAGCGTCTTCTCGAACCGGCTGGAGGCCTCGGTGCGGACGCGCAGGGCGCGTGAGGTGGCGCGGCTGTTGACGCCGTCGAAGGTCGCGGCCTCCAGCACCAGGTTGCGCGTGCTGTCGCTGACCGCGCTTTCCTGGCCGCCGATCACGCCCGCCAGCGCCAGCGGCCGGTCGTGGTCCGCGATCACCAGCATGGGCGGCGTCAGGCGCCGGGTGACGCCGTCCAGGCAGGCCAGCTCTTCACCTTCCCGCGCCCGGCGCACCACGATCTCGTCACCGCCGACCCGCGCGGCGTCGAACGCGTGGAGGGGCTGGCCGTACTCCAGCATCACATACTGCGTGATGTCGACGACGTTGTTGATCGGGCGCACCCCGGCGGCGCGCAGCCGCCGCTGCAGCCAGCGCGGCGAAGGCGCGATGGTGACGTCGGTGACCACCGCGGCGATGTAGCGGCGGCAGAGGTCGGGGTCGTCGATGCGCACCGTCAGCAGGTCGGTGGCAAGAGGTTCGGCGTCGCCCTGGAAGCGCGGCATGAAGTCATGACGCAGGGCCTTGCCGGACGCGGCGGCGAGCTCGCGGGCCAGCCCCAGGTGCCCGAGGCAGTCCGGGCGGTTGGGCGTGACCTCGACCTCGAAGATGGCGTCCGGCGGGATCACGGAGGAGAGTGGGCGGCCCGGCTCGCCCTCGTCGAGCAGCATGATCGCCGGCTCGGCGTCCTCACCCAGCAGCAGCTCCTCGCGGGAGCAGAGCATGCCCTGGCCGGCCAGGCCCGCGATCACGGCATCCCGCACCTGCTTGCCGTTGGGGACCGTGACGCCCGGGAGCGCCACCGGCACCAGGCTGCCCGGCACGGCGTTGGGGGCCCCGGCGATGATCTGGCGCCGGCCCAGGTTCTCGCCCAGGTCGACCTCGTGGACCCAGAGCGGGTTGCGCGACTTCGGATGCGGCTGCTGGCTGATGACGCGGCCGATCAGGATCTGCGAGAGGTCGATGCGGTCGACGGCCTCCACGGTGAAACCGACCATCGTCAGCAGCTCGGCGGCGTGCTCGGGGGTCGTCTCTTCGACGCCCGCCAGCTCGGTGAGCCACTCGTAAGAGACGCGCATCAGAACGTCTCGAGGAAGCGCAAATCGTTCTCGTAGAAGTAGCGGATGTCGGGCACGTTGTACTTGAGCGCGGCCATCCTCTCGATGCCGAAGCCCCACGCGTAGCCGCTGTACCGCTCCGGGTCGATGCCGCCGTTGCGCAGCACCGCCGGGTGCACCATCCCGCAACCGCCGATCTCGAGCCAGCCGTCGCCCCCGCAGGAGCGGCAGCCGGCGCCGCCGCAGATTCCGCACGAGCAATCGAACTCGAAGCTGGGCTCCGTGTAGGAGAAGTTGTGCGGGCGCATCCGGATCCGGCGCTCCTCGCCGAAAAGCGACTTGCACATGTAGGTCAGAGTCCCCTTGAGGTCGCCGACGGTGAGCCCCTCGTCGACCGCCAGGCCCTCGAGCTGCATGAAGGTGGGCGTGTGCGAGGGATCGCTGGCGTCGCGCCTGTAGACGCGGCCGGGGACGATGACGTAGATCGGCGGGTGCTGGAGCCGCTCCATGGCGCGGATTTGCACCGGGGAGGTGTGGGTGCGCAGCACGACGTCCTCGTCGGAGCTCATGAAGAACGTGTCCTGGACGTCGCGGGAGGCGTGGCCCTTGGGCAGGTTGAGAGCCTCGAAGTTGTACCAGTCGGTCTCGACCTCCGGCCCCACCTCGACCGCGAAGCCGATCCCGGCCAGGATCTCCTCCAGCTCGCGCTGGACCTGGGTCAGGACGTGGATCCGGCCCACCGGCAGGGGCGGCGCCGGGAAGGTGACGTCGACCGCCTCCACCTCGGCGAGGTCCGCCAGGCGCCCCCTCTCCAGCTCGGCGGCGCGCACCTCCAGCGCCGACTCGACCGCCCGCTTCGCCTCATTGGCGGCCTTGCCCGCACCCGGCCGCTGCTCCTTGGGCAGGTTGCCGATGGACTCCAGGAGCGCGCTGATGCGGCCGCTGCCCCGGCCCAGGTAGTCGAGGCGGATGCGCTCCAGGGCGCCGAGGTCGGGCGCGTCCTTGATCTCGGTGATGGCGGCCTTGGCCAGCGTCTGGGCCTCGATCACGGCGCCGGCCTGCCCAGATGGGCCGCACGCGCTGCTACCGCCGCCTCGACGCGCTCGATCGCCTCGCGGACGTGGGGGTGGTGGTCGGGATGAGCCGTGGCCAGGAGAGCCCGCAGACGCCCACTGTCCTCACCCACGAAGTCGCGCCGGATCCGCTCCAGGGAGTCCTGGTCGGGCGCGTCCCGGATCTCGATGATGGCGCCCTCAGCCAGCGTCTGGGCTTCGATCATGGAAACGCCTCCTGCTTCTGAGCTCGAACAGCAGCACCGCCGCGGCCGCGGCCACGTTGAGTGACTCCACGCCGGCCTCGATCGGAATCGTCACCCGGTGCGCGACCTGCGCGCGCAGTCCGCGCGCCTCCCCGCCGAGGAGGAGCGCGTCCGCGCGCTCCAGGGGCGAGGCGGCGAGCGATTCACCGCCCTCGGAGTCGGCGCCCCAAAGCTCGAGACCTTCCAGGTCGGCGGGGGTCGCGCGGGCGACCAGCAGGCGGAACACGTTGCCCGCCGAGGCGCGCACCGCCTTCGAGCCGTAGGGATCGGCGGAGCTCTCGAGCACGGCCAGGGCCGGCGCGCCCGCCGCCGCCGCGGTGCGTGCGATGGCGCCCACGTTCCCAGGGTCCTGGACGCCGTCCAGTACCAGCAGGGGCCAGCCGGCGGCGCGGGCAGCGGCCAGCGCTGCGGCGAACGTGGCCGGCTCCCGGCGGCCGATCGCGATCACGCCCTGAGGCGTGACGGTGTCGCTGACCGTCTTGAAGACGCGCTCGCTGAGCACCACCGTGCGCAGGGCGGGCACCTCGAAGGAGACGTCCTCGCGCAGCGCGAGCAGCTCCAGCTCGAGACCCGCCGCCGACGCCTCGCGGACCACGCGCGGTCCCTCGAGCAAGACCTCGCCCGGCTCCCGCCGGTGCGCCAGCCGCCGGATGCGGCGGGCGACCTCGTTGTCCGGGCTGGTTATCAGCGCTGGTCTGCTAGAGGTTGTTTTTGGCAACCTCCACCAGCCGAGCAAAGGAACCGCTGTCGCGCACGGCCAGGTCGGCGAGCACTTTGCGGTCGATCTCCACTCCGGCCTGGCGGAGGCCGTGCATGAGCTTGTTGTACGGCAGCCCGGACTGCCGGGAGGCGGCGTTGATGCGCGCGATCCAGAGGGCGCGCATCTCGCGCTTGCGGCGGCGGCGATCGCGGTAGGCGTAGGCGAGCGCGTGCAGCACCGCCTCGTTGGCGGGCTTGAAGAGCAGCTTGCGGGAGAGCCGGAACCCCTTGGCCCGGGCCAGGATCGACTTGTGGTGCCGGCGCGCGGTGACTCCCCGCTTGACCCGCGCCACGTCAGATCCCCAACGACCGGCGCACTTCCTTGGCGTCCGCCCGCGAGACCGCGGTGGGGGACCGGAAGGCGCGCTTGCGCACCGCCGACTTCTTCTCCAGGAGGTGGCTCTTCCAGCCGTGTGCGCGGACCAGCTTGCCGTTGCGGGTGACGCGAATTCGCTTCGCCATGCCCTTCCGGGTCTTGAGCTTAGGCATCGACGGACGCAGCCTCCTTGGGCGCCTCTTTGGACGCCTTGTTGGTCGGGCTCAGGATCATGAACAGGTTGCGCCCTTCCATGATCGGCGGGCGCTCGACGACGGCGACCTCCTTGGCCGCGTCGGCGACGCGGTCCAGAAGCCGGCGGCCGATCTCCTGGTGGACCATCTCGCGGCCCCTGAACATGATCGTGACCTTCACCTTCTCGCCCTGCTCGAGGAACTGGCGGACACCACGGAACTTGGTCTGGAAGTCATGATCCGCCACCTTCGGCCGCAGCTTCATCTCCTTCAACTTGATGACGTTCTGCTTCCGCCGCTGGTCCTTCTCGCGCTTGATGGTCTCGAACTTGAAGCGTCCGTAGTCCATCAGCCGGCACACGGGCGGACTGGCCTGGGGGGCGACTTCCACGAGGTCAAAGCCCTTCTCAGAGGCGATCCTCTGCGCTGCTTCTATTGAGAGCACACCCAGCTGATTGTTCTGGTCGTCGATCAGGCGCACTTCGTTGGCGCGGATCTGATCGTTGACGCGGAGCTCCTTAAAGGCGATGGGCCATTCCCTCGATCGAGTCCAGTGTGGTCGCGTTCCTCCTGCAGAAAAAATAACGGACGGCAAAGAGGCCGCCCGTGAACCCAAACAACCCGGCTCCGGCCCGAGGGGCCTTCCTGGGTGAGGGGGCGGTCCCCCTGCTTCGACGAGCGCGATCTTACCAACATTGCCGGATTGACAAACCAGCGCAGGGGGCACGACCCTTCCAGCGCGGCCACGGGCCCCGCGGACGAGGGGCCGCATTGTCCGGGTAATGGGCGGCCCGTGACGCCTGGCGATGCGCATTCTCCGGGAAATGCGCGCAGTCGCGAGCCCCGCCAGCGCGGGCACCTAGTTCAGGCGGCGCTCGGCGACCTCCAGCGCCACCCGGTCAGCGAAGGCACCCAGCTCCTCTGCCGACTGCTCCCCGGCCCGGTTGCGGACCGAGACCTGGCCGTTCTCGGCCTCCCGGCCGCCCAGCACGGCCATGTAGGGCACGCGCTGGTGCTGGGCGTCGCGGATCTTCTTGTTCATCCGTTCCGGGCGGGAGTCAACGGTCACCCGCAGCCGCGCCTTGCGCAGCCGGGCCGCCACCCGCTCCGCGTACTCGGCCTGGGCGTCGGTGATCGGGATCACCACCACCTGCACAGGATGCAGCCAGGTCGGGAAGGCGCCCGCGAACATCTCGATCAGGTAGGCCATCATCCGCTCCATCGACCCGAACGCCCCCCGGTGGATCATCACCGGGCGCTGGCGTGAGCCGTCGTCGGCGACGTACTCGAGGTTGAATCGGTCGGGCTGCTGGAAGTCGACCTGGATGGTGTTGTTGGTGAACTCGCGGCCGGCCGCGTCGCGCACCTGGTAGTCGATCTTGGGCCCGTAGAAGGCGGCCTCGCCCTTGCCCTCCACGTACGCC
>Ga0207646_10007168_pt1 | contig 11392 bp, 14 predicted proteins | sample KBSK5502metaG_FD_184343 | JGI IMG/M metagenome (GOLD analysis project Ga0207646, IMG submission 184343) | Corn, switchgrass and miscanthus rhizosphere microbial communities from Kellogg Biological Station, Michigan, USA - KBS K5-50-2 metaG... | ecosystem: Host-associated > Plants > Roots >...
GTCGTAACGCAGCTGACCGGCGGTGGGCTCATCTGCGGTTTCGGGTGAACCGGTCGTTTCTGCTCGCCCCAGTTCGCCGGGAGGGTCAGCCATGAATCGTCCTCGCTCATTCAGCGCGGTAAGAGTGCCCCGGGGTGACTATTCCAGCCAGCCCACCGCGGCAGTCTAGCCGGGTTCGACGCAGAACTCGTTGCCTTCCGGATCCCTCATCCCGCGGCTTATCCGGCCCACGCATCCCTGCGTCCCGCACCTCGAACACGGCCTTGGTGGGAACCTGCCCGGTGGCCGCGGCGTCGAAGACGCATGATGTGGGTCATGGGCACCGGCCGGCGGGCGCGCACCACGGCTCCGCCACGGGCCAGCCCGGCGAGGAGGTCGAGGACAGGGCCAAGGACCGACGGCTCGAACTTGGCCGCGTAGGTCTTGTCGTAGATCTCGGCTATCTCCTGGCCCCACGTGACCGAGCCCATGGCAGCAGCCTCCCGCGAACCCAAGCGCGCCGCCAACCGAATTTCACCGACCGGAACCCACCGCCGCTTGGCCGCCCGCGTCTAGCATCGAGTCCGGCCCTGCGCGGAGGTGATAGCCATGCCGGAGCTTGTGCTGCGGCTGACGGTTCGGGACCTGACCCCAGCTGACCTGCCGTCGTGTGCCTGGTCGGGAGGGGCCTGCAATATCGCGGGGGTCGCCAGGGCGCTGGACCGCGTCGCGAGCGGCGAGGTCGACTATCTGGCGGTCTGCCCGCCGTCTGGCCTGCCGGTCGCGCTCGGCGGGGTCGACTACGCGAACGGATCCATCGTCCGCTACGAGACCGTCTGCACCCTGATGCGCAAGGAGCTGTTCTAGGGCAAGGGGCCCCAGTGCCCGGCGCCCAGCAGGCGAGGGTCGAACGGATAAGGGCACAGCAGCTCCGATCCACCGGCGGTCACCAGCAACTGGTCCTCGAGCTTCACGCCACAGGAGCCGCCGACGGCGCCGATGTAGCACTCAAGACAGAGCGCCATGTTCTCCTGGATGTACTCGTCCTCGGGATTGTCTCCCTGGCCGTGGTAGTAGATGATCGGCCCTTCGTCCTCGAGCCCCGCACCGTGCACCATCAGGTCGTAGCGGAGCGGGCGGTACTTCTCGGGAATGGCCGGCACGCTCGCCGCGTACTCCCGGAACGACAGCCCGGGCCGGAGCGCTGCCCGCATGGAAAGCAGGCTCTCGTGGGCCACCCGGTAGGCCTCGACCGCCTCGCTGCTAGGGGGAGCCTCGCCGCACACAAATGTGCGCGAGAAGTCAATGAGGTAGCCCTCGTACCCGACGGCGTCGGTGTCGACCGCGACGAGATCGCCGTTCTGCACCAGCTTGCCGTGCGCCTCCGATCCCCATGGGTTGGTGTTCTGGCCGGAGGCAACCAGGCGGGAGAAGACGACCTCTCCTTGCCTGCGGAGCAGGCTGTCCGACAACTGGGCGAACAGCTCGTACTCGGCGACGCCTTCGGTGATGGCAGCCTCGAATTCGGCCATCATCGCGGCGCCGATGGCGCCGTTGGCCCTCATGACGTTCACTTCCTCGGGCGTCTTCACCTCACGGGCCGGGTCCGTGACCGGGCTGGCGTCGACGACCCGCAGGCCCGCCCGTTGCAGGGCAAGGAGCCCGGCCACATCGAGCCGGTCGACGCCCACGTCCTCGCCGGCCACGCCAAGCTCGCTCAGCACGTCACGGACCTCGGCGGCCATGCGGTCGGACGCCTCCACGCGGCGCGTCCCGGTGAACTGCCACCAGCCAGCCACCCTGACGTCGCGAACGATCTTTGACGAGTAGGGCACACCCATCTCCCACTCAAAGAGGATCGGGTCACCCATCGCCGGGACGACGCAGTATCGGGTGGAGATACCGGCGCAGAAGACGTCCATCATGGACGCCCCCGTCGCGTACCGGATGTTCGCGGGGTGGAAGAAGACGCAGACCGCCATGCCGCGCTCCCGCATCGTGTGTTGCAGCCGGTCCAGCCTTTCGCCACGCAGCCGCGTGAGGCTGACGCCGGTGTCCTCGAGCTGCGGCTTCTCAGTCACGCGGTCCCTCCCAGAAACGGTGCTCCTCGAGATAGCCAATTACCTTCTCACCGAGATGGAGGACGTGGCTCTTCATCGCCAGGCGGGCGCCGTCTGCGTCGCGTTCCGTGATGGCTCGCGAGATGGCTTGATGCTCGTCGATGTTGAGAACCTGGGAATCAGCATCGTTCGCGATCGCCAGAGTCACGTACTCCATCGGGAACGAGCGTTCCACGTGCCGGATCGTCGCGACGAGCCGGTCGTTGCCGCAGGCCCGGTGCAGCACCCTGTGGAACTCACCAACGGCGAGCTGGAGCTCGACAACCGCCGGCAGCGCGGCTTCGTTGAAGCTGCGGAGCGCGCTGGCGAGATGGCCCACGCGGGCCTCCACCCCGGCGAGCTCAAGATCGAGGCGCGCGTCGGCTCGCATGGTGGCCAGCTCGGCCGCAAAGCCTTCGAGCTCCGCCCGCACGGCATATACCTCTTGGGCGTCCCGGCGGCTGGGGATCCGAACCGTGGCTCCCCGGTTCGGTACGAGGACCACAAGGTTGCGCGCCTGCAGGTCCCGCAGCGCCTGCCGGACCGGCGTGCGGCTTACGCCGAATCGCTCGCAGAGCTCATCCTGCAGAAGATGAGTGCCGGGCGGGTAGACGCCTTCGAGGATGGCCTTCTCGAGCCGCAGGACGATCTCGTCGGTGAGGCTTGACGGGACGACCGGGTCGGGCCCAGGAGCCCTGCCACGCGCGCCAAGATCCTGGGCCACCGGCTCGTTCTCCCTGCTTGTGAGTGCTCTTTGAGCGATCTTGCGCGCCCTACTCCACGACGTTAGCATCTTGAGGATCCATGGATCCATTCCTGAGATGAGCTGGGATCGAGGGGAGCGACGATGGACGTCGACCGCCGCAGGCTGGACCGGGTTCGGCAGCGATCCACGGAGCTGGAGAACCACGTCATCGACGAGTTCCTGGCCGGGCGGCTGACGCGCCGCGACTTCCTCAGGCGGGGGACCATCGTCGGCTTGTCAGTGCCGGCCATCGGCGCGGTCATCGCCGCGTGTGGGTCCTCGAGTACTACGAGCACCACTACAAAAGGCACTACCGGGGGAAAGTCCGGGGCCACGATCCGGGCCGGAATTCTCGTGCCCACCGGTGCCATCGATCCGATCACCATCGCCGACCAGGGCGGCCAGGACATGATCGCCCAGACCGGTGAGTACCTGTGCCTCGCGGACCAGCAACTCGTGCTGCGCCCCGTCCTTGCGACGAGCTGGAAGCCGAACGCGGACGCCTCCGCCTGGACCTTTACCATCCGCCAGGGCGTGAAGTTCAGCAACGGGAGCCCGCTAACCGTTGATGACGTCGTCTACACCTTCAAGACCCAGTGCGATCCGAAGAACACCGCGAACGCCCTGTCCGCCTTCGGCGGGGTCCTGCTTCCCGATGGCGTCGTGAAGAGCAGTGGCACCACCGTCACGTTCAACCTGGTGTCGCCGAACGGAAACTTCCCGTACCTCTGCTCAACGGACAACTACAACATGGTGATCGTCCCGAACAACTACAACTTCAAGGACTGGCAGAGCTCGTTCATCGGGACGGGGCCGTTCATCAAGGAGAGCTACACACCCAACGTGGGCGCCGCGTTCGTCCGCAACCCGCACTACTGGGGCCCGAAGGCCCTGCCCGCCAGAACCGACTTCACCTTCTACCCCGAAGAAGCGCCGATGACGGCGGCGCTGCAGGCTGGCGCGATCGACGTCGAGGGGCAGTTCTCGGTGGCGGCGAGCCCGCAGCTGCTGACTGGGGGCTTCAACATCATCAGCCTGAAGACCAGCACCCACCGCGAACTGTCCATGCGCAACGACCAGCACCCGTTCAACAACAAGTACGTGCGCCAGGCCATCGCCTACACCCTCGACCGCCCGGCGATCCTCGCGGCCCTGTTCAAGGGCTACGCCGCAATCGGGAACGACAGCCCGTTCGCCCCCGCCTTCAGGTCCACGGACGCGAGCGTGCCGCAGCGGGCCAAGAACCTGACCTTGGCCAAGCAACTGCTGGCCAAGGGCGGGGTGCCGAACGGCTTCGCCACGCCTCTTTTGACCGAGACGACGCAGGAGATGCCGCACTTCGCCGAGATCATCAAGCAGTCCGCGGCGGCGATCGGGGTCAACATCGGCCTCACGATCGAGACGCCGACGAAGTACTACGGGTCGGCCGTGTTCGGGAAGTCGGACTGGCTGGACGGGGAGATGAGCCTGGTCGACTACGGCGCGCGCTCCGTGCCGAACGTCCTGCTGGAGGCGCCCCTGCAGTCCATCAACGCCAAGACCGGCTCGGGCTCCTGGAACGCCGCGCGGTTCAGCAACCCCACCTACGACAGCCTGTCCAAGCAATACGTCGCGGCGCTGGACCTGACATCGCAGCGGCGCATAGCCGGGCAGATCGAGACGCTCCTCCTCGACGAGACGCCGGTCATCTACGCCTATTTCTACGACTACCTCACCGCCACGGCCAAGCACGTCACCGGCGTCTACCCGACCGGTATCGGTCATCTCTTCCTCTACAACGCTGCGACGACTTAAAGGAGCCGGACCGGTGGCGGACGCTAGCGTGACGATGCCAAGCCAGGACACTCTCGACATCGCCGAGATCATCGACTTCGGGAGGTACCCGATCGGAGACCTCGACGGGCCCGGCCGCCGGGTCGTCGAACAATGCCGGGCTGAGCTGGCCGAAGATGGCGCCTGCCAGCTCGATGGCTTCATGCGGCCGGTCGCCATCCAGGCCGTGCTCGACGAGGCCACGCGGCTTTCCGGCAAGGCCTGGCGGACCGACGCGACCCACAACGCCTACTTCACAGAGGTGACCGCCGGGATTGGCGACGAGGACCCCAGGGGGGTGACCTTGCAGTCGGCCAAGTGGGCTCTTGGCTTCAAGTACTGCAGCCCCCGTTCTCCGCTGCGCATGCTCTACGAGTGGGACGGGCTCGTGGCGTTCTTCAAAGAAGTGCTGGGGCTGCCGGACCTCTACCGCGACGCCGATCCCATGGGCGCGTGCTCGGTGATGTTCCACGACGAAGGTGACGAGCTCGGCTGGCACTTCGACAACAGCGAGTTCGCCGTCACCCTGATGTTGCAAGAGAGCCTCGACGGTGGCGAGTTCGAGTACGTTCCGGGGATCAGAACCGCCGGTGGCGAGAACTTCGCGGCGGTGCGCGCGGTGCTCGACGGTGCCCACGAACGCGTACGCTCCCTCCACGCGGAGCCCGGCACATTGACGCTGTTCCGGGGGCGTCACTCCTTGCACCGCGTCACCCCCGTTCGCGGCGCCACGACGCGGGTCAACGCGGTTCTCGCTTATGCCAGCACCCCCGGCCACCGGCTCAGTCCGCTCAATCGCCGGCTCTTCTATGGCCCGCACGAGGATGAGCCATCCGGCGACCGCAGTGCATGACATGCGCTGTGAGGTGCTCGCGGCCGGGGAAAGGTTGCCCGCGCGGCCCTTCACCGATCCCGAGCGCACCCTGACGGACGCCAACGTCATGGACCGGATGCTCCGGCTTCTCCGGCGTCAGGCCCGGTCCTGGCCAAGCTCGCGGACATCGGTCGAGTTGGTCAACTACACGCGCGCCGGCTGCCGTCACTGGCTGGTGGTGCCCAACGCGCCAGCCCTGGGCGGCGCGCTAGACGTCACCGCCGTTGGGTTCTTTGGTGAGCAGCGCCCCGGCATGAACCATTCCGCGATCTATGAGCTGGAGGCCCAGGTGGTAGCTGGGCTGGGGCGCTACGCGCGGGTGGGGCTGCTGGGCTACTACGACGCCGAAATCGCCCCCGCTCTGCACGGCAACCTAGTTCTTTTCAAAACGCCAGAGGTGCCGGCGGCCTGGCACAGTGACCGCGTGCACGCCGCGGCGGTCGCTGTCGCACCACGTCACTACAGCGCGGTCCGCCTGCACCGGGGCATGATCCGCGGCGCACTGCTCGGCCGGGGTCATGTCGCCATCCAGCGAACGCGGTACTTCGACTTCGGGCAGCAGCCCGCCTGGCATGGGCTGCGCCGGTTCGAGTAGCCGAGGCCCGCGCGTTGCGCCCCCGACGGCCGCCGCAAGCCTCGCCCATTGTGAAGCAAGTGCTTGGTAGGCTAAGCAGCGCGCGGCGGCAGTGGCCGTCGGCCCCGGTGTTCCCGCGGGCCTGTCACCCCCCCACAGGCCCGCGGGTCACCGAGTGAGGTACCGGGTTGGGCGGCGTAGCTACAAGCGGCTACACTGTAGTAATGAGTTCGCCGCGCTCCGTACGCTTCGATGACGACGTCATCCGTCGCCTCGATCGGTATGTCCGCAGCCACCCGGGTACGTCCGCATCCTCGCTCGCGAACATCTTCGTGGATGAGGCCCTGCGCGCCGAGGAGCATCCCGGGATCGTGTTTCGCCCCGGCCCGACCGGCCGCCGAGCGGGACTCGTCGGCGGCCCCGATGTGTGGGAAGTCATCGGCGCGCTCCAGGCTGTGCGGGCGGAGGACTCGGATCTCGCCGATGAGTCACTGGTAGCCGTGGTCGCTGAGGCGACCGGGCTCAGTCCACGCGTGGTCCGGATTGCAATCCGGTACTACGCCGCCTACCCGGCTGAGGTGGAAGAGCGGATCGCCGCCAACCATGAGGCGGCCCAGGAGGCCGAGGCAGCCTGGCAGGCGGAACAGGACCTGCTGCGCGCCCGGGACCGGGCCTCATGACCTCGCGCTTAATTCTGGACGAGATGTATCCACCGGCCCTTGCCGACATGCTGCGCGACCAAGGGCACGACGTCGTGGCGGTGGCTGGCTCGCCGGAACTTGCCGGGAGCCCGGACGAGGCGGTACTGGAAGCTGCCATCAGCCAAGCTCGATGCCTGGTGACCGAAAATGTCCGCGACTTCGTGGTGCTTGCTCGGCATGTGAGACACGGCGGCATCCTGCTCGTCAACGCCGAACGCTGGCCGCGAACCCCCGCCGCGATCAAGCGCCTCGCCGACGCACTCGGCCAGGTAATAGCCACAGCGCGAGTGCCAGGACCTGGAGTGGTGGGCTGGCTCTCGTGACCGGGGCATCGAGCGCCCTCGACAGACCCCGTGGGCGGCAGACTGTCCGAGGCCTGAACTAGCCTCAGCGGGGGAGCGTCTCCTGGTCGTCCGGGCCGGACGGCCGGTCGCTGGAAGAGCCAAGCAAATGACAGCTCGCCAGTGTGCGGGCGGAGGGGATCCATGATGGGGAACGCGGTGGTGCACTTCGAGATCGGTGGCCCGGATGACGGGCCCTTGATCGGCTACTACAAGGAACTGTTCGGCTGGAATCTGCAGTCGTACCCTGGCGGCGGGTACACGATGATCGACACCTGCGGCGGCGGGGGGATCAACGGCGGGATCGGCAGGAGCCAGACGGGCGAGCCCTGGTCGACCTTCTACGTCGAGGCCGAAGACCTGCAGGCGGTTCTGGACAGGGCCGAGTCGCTGGGGGCGAAGACGGTCATGCCGGTCACCGACTTCGGCGGCGCGGTGACCATCGCCATGTTCAACGATCCGGACGGCCTGCTGGTCGGGCTGGTGAAGGCCGCCGACCCGGCGCAGGCCGGTGAGCAGCCCGGGCCGTCGGCCGGGACCGGCGAGCCAGTCGACTGGTTCGAGGTGCTGGGCTCAGACGCCGAACGGACACAGCGGTTCTATGCGGACCTGTTCGGCTGGACGGTCGAGCCTGCCGCCCCGGGCTACGGCATGGCTAACACCGGGGCCGGCCGGGGCATCCAGGGTGGCCTCGGCTCCAGTGAGGAGAACCACTGGGCCACGGTCTACGCGAGCGTCCCGGATGTGGAGCAGACGCTGGCCAAGGCCGAGTCGCTCGGCGGTTCCCGGGTCTACGGCCCGATGGCCGTAGACGACCACATGCAGACCGGCGCGTTCCGTGACCCGGCCGGGAACGTGTTCGGCGTCTACCACCACGGCGAGCACTGAGCCGGAGCAGCAAGAGATCTCCGGATCAGCCCGGTAGTAGCTTGCGGTGGTCCCAGGAGATGATCCGCTGCGGCTCCACGAAGAATCCCACCCGCTTGCGGGCGGTGTGCGCCACGTACTCGTCCAGCGCATCGGCGGCCATCCCGGCCATCACCCCAGCGATGCCGCGGCCGATCTCCAGGACACCGGCTGGGTCGTCGACCGCTACCACGCGGCCCACCACCTGCACCCCGCGCAGCTCGAAGTACTCCTCCCCGGTCTCGACCAGGCAGGTGACGCGGGGATCGCGGGCGAGGTTGCGCGCCTTCTGCGAGGTGCGATAAGTCCAGAACGCGATCCGCCCGCCGAGCATGACGTAGAACATCGTGACCAGGTGCGCTGTCCCGTCGATGTTGATCGTGGCCAGCTGGAGCTTGTGCGATCCGGCCAGCAGCGCCGTCGCTTCCTCCGCCGTCATGGCGACACGATCACGGTGTTTCATCCGCCGCCCCGGTGAGCCGCATGGTTAAGCGGCGATCCCGTCGAACAGGATCCGCAGCAGCCCATCGACCACGTGGTCGGTGCTGTACCCGCCGGTACGGCGCCACTGGGCGGGGATCCACAGGACGTGCCGCAGCAGCCGGTAGGTGAGCTTCGCGTCCAGGTCCGGCCGGAAGAGCCCGGCGCGCGCGCCGAGCTCCAGCTGGGTGATCCAGACCTGCTCGATCTCGCGCAGGGCCTTGCCCAGGTAGGTGAACCTAGGCTGGGTGCTGAAGTAACTCCAGTCGTTCTGCAGCATCGTGAGCGCCGCCCGGTGCCGGGTGAGGGTGTGGCTGGTCGAGCGGACGACCTGCTCGAGCACGGCCCGCGGGTCTTGCGCCGAGGCAACGGCGTCGCGGTAGTTGGCGAGGACATCGTTAATGAAGCTGGACAGGACCTCGTCGCCGATCGACTCCTTGGAGTCGAAATGGTGGTAAAGGCTGCCGGACAGGATCCCGGCCGCTTCCGCGATCTCACGCACGGTGGTCGCGCGGTAGCCTTTTTGCGCGAACAGTTCGCTGGCGAGCACGACCATGCGGGCGCGGCGCGCGGATCGCAGCGACGCGTCGGCGACGGCCGGGTCAGCGGCGGCGCGCCGGCCGCCGCGGCCCTTCCTGGCCACCCTGGTTGTCGCCACGGCACGATTATCGCAGGTCCCGGCGGACCTCCTAAGCGCTTGCCCGGTCAGCGCCCGCGCCTTGCGGTACCTGACTGAAACCTGTTCTACTTTGTTCGCAAAGATCACCTCGCGCGACGGACCGGAGGTGGGCCGTGCGGGCCGCCGTACTGCACGCGATCGGCGACGAGAAGATGGACATCCGCGACGACGTGGTGGCCGTCGGCCCGGGGCCGGGACAGGTCCGGATCCGGGTCCGGGCCGCGGGGGTGTGTCACTCGGACCTGTCGGTGCGCAATGGCGGGCTGCCGCAGCCGATGCCGGCGATTCTCGGGCACGAGGCGTCCGGCGACGTGATCGCCGTCGGTGACGGCGTCACCGGCCTGGCCGTGGGGGACCGGGTCATCGCCAACTGGCTGCCGCCGTGCGGCTCCTGTAGCTCGTGCGCACGCGGCCAGCCGTACATGTGCAGGGTGCACATGATCGCGGCCTACATCGAGCCACGGTTCTTGGTCGGCGAGACTCCGGCCTTCGGGATGGCCGGTTGCGGGGCGTTCGCCGAGGAGATGGTGGTGCCGCAGGAGGGCGCGGTGAAGATCCCGGCGGACGTGCCCTACGAGGTGGCCGCGCTGGTCGGCTGCGGCGTGATGACCGGCGTCGGCGCGGTGATCAACACTGCCCGGGTGGAGCCCGGTGCGACCGTCGCCATCGTCGGTTGTGGCGGTGTCGGCATCGCGGCGATCCAGGGGGCGCGCCTGTCCGGTGCGTCGGTGATCGTCGGGGTGGACCCGGTGGCGGCCAAGCACGCTGTGGCGCGCCGGTTCGGCGCCACCCACGCCGTCCACCCGGACCACCTCGGCGAGCTTTCCGCCGAGGTCACCGGCGGGGAGGGCTTCGACTACGCCCTCGAGGTGGTGGGTACCCCGCAGACGATCCGGACCGCGTGGCGGGCGGCGCGGCGCGGCGGGACCGTCGTTATCGTCGGGGCGGGGCGGCCCGACCAGCAGGTCGAGTTCACCCCGTTCGAGCTGCTCTTCGACGGCAAGAAGATGCTGGCCTCGCTGTACGGGTCGGCTGACATCCGGCGCGACTATGCCCGGCTGCTCGGCCTGTGGCGGGCGGGCCGGCTCGACCTGGAGGGCATGATCACCCAGCGGCTGAAGCTCGACGGCCTGGACGCCGGCCTGGCCGGGCTGGGCCGTGGCGACATCGTCCGGCAGGTCATAATCCACGGTGATTGATCCAGCGATCGAGAGTCATTACGGCACGGGTTATGAGCGGGCCCGCCTGTTTCCCGGGGGACGGCCGTCCCTGGAGTTCGTCAGGTCGATGGACCTGCTGGAGCGGCTGCTGCCTGCGCCGCCGGCCCGGGTGCTCGACGTCGGCGGCGGCCCCGGCACCTACGCCGCGCCGCTGGCCGGTCGCGGATACCAGGTGCATCTGGTCGATCCGGTGCCGCTGCACGTGGAGCAGGCCCGCCAGGCGGGCACCGATCCGGCCGCCGGCTTCACCGCCGCCCTGGGCGACGCGCGAGCGCTGGCCGAGCCTGACGAGTCGCAAGACGCCGTGCTGCTGTTCGGGCCGCTGTACCACCTGACGGATGCAGCGGACCGCCAGCGGGCGATCGGTGAGGCCAGGCGGGTGCTGCGGCCGGGTGGCCGCCTGCTGGCCATGGCGGTCTGCCGGTACGCGTCCCTGCTCGACGGGCTGTACGAGGGCTGGCTGGACGACCCGGACTTCAGGGCGATCGTCGAGCGAGACCTGGTTGACGGGCAGCACCGCAACCCCGACCCGGTCGGCAGGCCGGAGTTCTTCACCACCGCCTACTTCCACACGCCGGACGGCCTCGGCAAGGAGATCGAGCGGGCCGGCTTCACCGGCCTGGCCGTTTACGGGGTGGAGGGCCCCGGCTGGCCGCTGCGCCAGGAGTGGGCCGACCCGCGGCGGCGCGAGCAGATCCTGTTCGCGGCGCGGGCGACCGAGACCCAGCCCGAGCTCATCGGCTTCAGCGATCACCTCATCGCCGCCGCGACCAGGCCGTAGCCTGTGCCGGTGCCAGCATCAGGGGGACAGCGATGACGGCGCACCCGGACTGGGACGCGGGCTACGCGGCCAGCACACCGCAGCCGTGGGACATCGGCCGCCCGCAGCCGGCTTTTCTGCGCCTGGCCGACGGCGGGCTGCTGGCCGGCCGGGTTCTCGACGCTGGCTGCGGCACCGGGGAACACGCGCTGCTGGCGGCCG
>Ga0207646_10007169_pt1 | contig 11391 bp, 6 predicted proteins | sample KBSK5502metaG_FD_184343 | JGI IMG/M metagenome (GOLD analysis project Ga0207646, IMG submission 184343) | Corn, switchgrass and miscanthus rhizosphere microbial communities from Kellogg Biological Station, Michigan, USA - KBS K5-50-2 metaG... | ecosystem: Host-associated > Plants > Roots >...
CCTGGAAGTGGTGGGAATGCTGCTGGTAGCACAGGCCAGGGCGCTCGAAGCAGTCGAGCTCTGGGGGACAGCAGAGGCACTTCGTGAGGTCCTCGGGGTTCCCATGTATCCGGTCGAACGCCCCGACTATGACAAGGCAGTGGCAGCTGCGCGCAAGCAACTCGGCGAGGGGGCAAGTGCCAGGGCCTGGCAGAAGGGGCGGATCACTCCGGTAGAGCAGGTCATCGCCACTCTGCTCAAAATGGAAGGAAGGTGAGGCAGGAACGGAGCACAGCGCAAGGTGCTCCTCCAGGGGATCAGGTGGGAAACAGTGAGGAAAGCAGTGCAGCGTTGTCAGCCACACGAGGTGAGACCGGAGGCTGGTGACGAGCATGATGGGCAAGAAAGAGCGGTACTTTGCCCCGCTCATCCATGTCTCAGTAGAAGAGTTAGTACCACAAGATCATTTCTATCGTCACCTGGAGCGCACACTTGATCTCTCGTTTGTGCGCGAGTTTGTGCAGCACACTTATGCAGGAGGAGGGCGTCCCTCCATTGATCCGGTGGTGTTCTTCAAACTCCAGTTGGTGATGTTTTTCGAAGACATCCGCTCCGAACGCTTGCTCCTGCGTCAGGTGGCGGATCGGCTGAGCGTGCGCTGGTACGTGGGGTATGATTTGGATGAGCCGCTGCCCGATCATTCAACGTTGAGTAAGATCCGCCTGCGCTATGGTCTCTCGGTGTTTCGGCGGTTCTTTGAGGCGATCGTCGAACAGTGTCAGCAGGCCAAGCTGGTGTGGGGCAGGGAGCTGTACTTTGATTCGACGCAGGTGAACGCCAATGCCGATCTGGATTCGCTTACGCCGCGTTTTGCCGTTGAGGCGCGAGGCCATCCGGGAGCATCTCGCTGCCCTCTTTCCGCCAGAACCAGCACCGCTTGAACAGCCTGAGGCAAGCAGCAGTGACGCCCCACTTCCCCAACACCAGCCAGAAGACCGCTTCTGTATGGGGCCCACGCCTCTGCCTGTCCTCCTCTCTGAGGCAGAGCACGAGGAACTGGCGACAGAGAACGCCGCTCGCCATGACTGGATCGCAGAGGAAGGTCGACAACAGCGAGAAGTCCGTGGCTCCTATGAGCGCACGGCCGATTTTCGGATCAGCACCACTGATCCTGATGCCACGCCGATGCGCCTCAAAGGAGGAGGCACCCATCTGGGCTATCATACCCATTATGTGGTCGATGGAGGCAAACGTCGCATCATTCTGGCAGTCCTGGTCACTCCTGGGGAGGTGATGGACAATCATCCTATGCTGGATCTGCTCTGGCACACCTGCTTTCGCTGGCATCTGCGGCCCAAACAGATCACCGCCGATAGCCTGTATGGAACGGGAGAGAACCTCAAAGCCATCGAAGAGGCACACATGCGGGCTTATATCCCCATCGCCGAGCGAGGCCAGCACAACATGGGCTATTATGGACTGGCACAGTTCATCTACGATGCCAGCCAGGATCTGTATCGCTGTCCCCAAGGTCAGGTGTTGCGCCCAACGTTCCGCTTGGAAAGGGTCCAGGAGATGCAGTACCGCGCTGATGCGGCGGTCTGCAAGGTCTGTCCGGTAAAAGCACAGTGTACCGAAAGCCCAGGGGGCAGGCGCGTCCACCGCTCCTTTTTTGCCGACTATGTGGAGCGGGTGAAGGGCTACCAGCAGACCGTCGCCTACCAGAAAGCCATGAACAAGCGCAAGGTCTGGGTGGAACCGTTGTTCGGGGAAGGCAAGCAGTGGCATGGCATGGCACGTTTTCGCTTGCGGCGGCTCTGGCGTGTCAACTGTGAGGCGCTAGTGATCGCCACCGGACAGAATCTCAAACGCTTGCTGCAAAAGCGAGGATGGGGACGACGTCCCTTTCCCAGCGAGGCAGTCGCGCTGACACCTCCCGCCAGTTGGGAAGAAGAGGAATCTTTCAGTAGCAGCAAGGGAAATGATCAGAGCAGCAAGGTTTCTGTGGCTTTGCTGACCGCAATCAGCCTCACCAGAACCTCTATGAGCACGCCAACAAGCCTGTTTTCTCAAATAACCATCGTTTCTTTTCTTTATACATCTTATCATTGGTATGCTCTATATTCCACCTTACGATATTTTTACTCACTTTCACCTCAATGACACTTCTTTGGGTCCTGAAACTTGTGCTTTCTCTAATAAACTCAGCAAGGAGTTTTTCAACAGGCTGGTACGCTTACCATACAGTTTTCACGTTTTGATCCGTTGATCCAAGATAGAGATCGTCCTTGAGTATTGCTGTTGGCGTAATCAGCGTAATCAGTGTAATCAACAAGGATAGCCCTTGATGTGACTCACCGTATTTTTCCTGATCTGCCACATGCAGTGACCCATTGGTGATACGCTGGAGCGTGACGAGCATACGCGCACTTCACATTCGTTGACGATGCACCCGTCAAAGCCCGACGGAGCCGCGGGACGGAAGCCCCGAGCGCAGCGAGGCCAGAGGTTCAGGGCCGGAGTCACTCGGGCCGTCTGGCAGGGTGCAGGGGTCGTCAGCGGGCCCACGGCGGGCGCTGTCACGTCGAGCTCGGATCACGACCGGGGAGTGCGCCTCAGACGCTGGGCGGTGGACGCGCCGCGGCGCTCGAGATGTCAGCGACGGTCAGCCACGCAAGCGATCTCGGGTCGTGGTCCAACGGCGCCACAGCCTCGATCAGGACAGCCTTACGCAGTGACTGGGAGACCTATTCGTACGTCTCAATCGTACGAGGACACCGAGCAGCTACACCGCCCGCTTGCCTGGCACGATCGATCGTGGAGTGACCATGGACATTCGAACATTCACTGAGTTGACGACCCCGGACGAACGGTCTCTCCGATTCATGCCGCTGGGTCTTGCCGCCGGGGGGACGCTCAGCCCCGAGAAGGCCGCGGAGTTCCAGCAGCGTTCCATCGCATCGGCCGATCTCGTTCCAGCGGTCCCGGAGGGCACCCGGAGGAGCTTTGAGCGACTGCGGACCCTGCACACATATGGAGTGCTCTGCTACGACTTCTTCACCACGGTCGCTGATCAGACCTGGGTCGTGCTGGAACAAGCGCTTCGCGAGCGGTTCATCGAGTTCTACGGAGGGGTGATCCCACTTGTCCGCAGGGACGGCGCCGAGAGCACCTTTTCAGCGTCCGACTTCGAGGCGATCAACGAGGCCTTTCGCAGGCGTGGAAGTCACGCGGGATGGCAGCTCCGGCTCCGCACCCAGGGGACATCAATGCAGCTTCCCCTGTCTCTGGGCCTACTCTTGCGCTGGGCGCGCCGGGAGCGACTGCTCCATGGACAGCGGAACCGCCGCGTCGAAGATGTCCTCGACGAGATCCGCAACCGGTTCGCCCACGGCGGAGGCGTGGGAGTCGTCATGCCGAATCACTCCGCGCGCGGGATACACGACCTTGCGGAGATCATTAACCGGCTCTGGGGCGCGATGACGCCCGGGGGCCGTTTGTATCCCGCGCCACTGCAGCGGGTAGTGCTGGTCATCGGATGGTCACCGACCTGGTCGACGACGGAAGAGGGAGCTTCTCTGGAGATCATGCGTGCCGAGCAGCTCGCCGAGCAGACCGAGCCGGACGACTGGATGTACCTCGTCATGCTCGGCGTGGGGAACGACCGGCTATGGGAGTTCGACGCTCGCTATGAGCTCACCATGTACCCTGCCGATCTTCTCTGGGGTCCGGGGACCCGCGTGGATGCGCTGGCCTGGTTGGAGGCGACCGCACCGGTGGGTGACGAGGTCGACCACCTCGACCGGGTGTTCGCTGTCCGTCGGCATGATGGGAGGGTCTACCCTCCGTGCCGTCCCGCAGTGCTGCTGGGGCTGCCGCCCGAACACCAAGCCGGGACTTGGTACGTGGTCCGCGCTGACGTCCCTGACGACTGCTTCGCGCACGTCCGTCATATCGAGGCTGGGGAGTCGTGCAGCGCTTCGGGTCAGCGACGCACCGGGTGTGCCATCGACGAGATAGCACACGGATCGTGGGCGGTGGCTGCTGCCCGTGTGATGCAGCTGTGCCCAGGCCTGCAGCCGGCAATCTATTCGGAGGTCCGGGTCCCTCGGCGCTGGCCGTTGGAGGCGCACTAGTGAGCCGCCCCAAACCAAAACCACGCGCTCGACCGAAGAAGACCCCGAAGGCGCGAGCCATCACGGCGCAGCAGGACCTCGATCAGCTCTGGGCTGCGAGCCGGCACGGAGCACACAACGTCGCAGGCGTCCGGTACCAGATCGTGGTGGGCCTGCACATGCTGATCGAGGGGTACGCCCGCACATTGCCGATTATTGCCCTCACCCCCGAGGGACTTGAGGATCTCGACTGCGAGGTCGACGGTGGAGAGGGCCTGCTCATCCAGGCAAAGGAGCGGTCGGACCGGGTCGGCTTCGCGCTGGTGGCCGACTTCATCGCGCACGCGGCAGGCCCCGCATCCGTCGGGGGTCGCAAGAAGATCGCCCTGGTCACCAACGCACCCATTGATCCTGCGTGGGGCCGACTGGCTGGGACACGTCCCTTCTCGCCTCGCTCGGGACTGCGGAGCGTCAACAACTGGCAGCAGCGTTCCCAGACCTCCAGCCCTCGCAGCTCGACGCCCTCCTGGCACGCACCCAGGTGGTGGTCTTGCCCGAGAGGCTCGACGATCACATGGCACTTCGTCTCGCCGAAATGTTTGGCATGCCTCCTCGTCACGGCGCCATTGCCGTGGCGGAACTGCTCGCCGCATTGCAGATCGACTCCGCCGCTCAGCGACACACATCGCCACGGAACGCCGCTCGATGGCTTGTCGATCAGGTCCGCGTCACATGCGAGGCGCTCAAGACAACCATTGACCCGACCCAGCTGGACGAGCTCGAGCGTGCGGGATCCATCGCATCAATCAACTTTGGCGAGATGAGCGACCTCCTCCCTGAGCAGTTCCTCGCAGGTGTTGACGTGAGGCCGTTTCACATCGCGGCTCGACTGGACATTGCACGCCCGACGGAATTGTCCGAGGTTCGCCAAGGCCTGATCGATCGCCGGTACGCGCTCATCGTCGGGCCGAGTGGCTCCGGGAAATCCGGTGTGCTGTGGCGCACCGCGTACGACTTGACCGCGGAACGTGTCCGCGCCTTCCGTGTGCGCTCCCTCTCCTCCGATCAGGTCGGGGCACTCCTGCGGTACGTGGATCTCCAGCATCCCACCCTGGAGACTCCCGTGCTCATCTGCATCGACGACCTGGAGCGACCTGGCGTCCTTCTCATGGGCGCGGCACGCGAGGAGGACTTCCGGCCCTCCCTCGCCGTTCGCCAGGGTGTCGTGGTTCGGCCCCGCCTCGATGAGGCGCTCGCGCGGGGAATCGCCGAGACGCTCGGCAGGCGGGGCGTGCCGATACGGCTGGCACCGGAGGAAGCCTTCCCCGCCAGTGAAGGGCTCCTGATGGAGTACCTCAGTCTCTTGCTCAGCGGTCAGCGGCTGGAGGCCGTGGTCGGTGAGCAGGCCGATGACCTCCTCCGAGCAGATCGCAGCGTCGAGCGCGAGGTGGTGCGAGTGGTGTGCGCAGCAGACGTCCTGGAGACCTCACTCCCGCCGGACGCGCTCGAGCGCGTCGTGTCCGATCTCACGGCACTTCCTTCCGCGCTGAACCGGGCGCATCGGGAGCACCTGATCGTGCAGGACGACGACGGCCGATGGGGAGGACTCCACGAACTGCGGTCTCAGGCGATCATCGATCGGCTGCACGCGGTTCCTCCGCCGACCCTGGAGAAGACCTTTGCCACGGTGCTGGAGCTGCTCCCCGCCGCCGAGCGGGCGAGGACCCTCGAGATCGCGGCATCGACCGCTGCGATCTGCGGTGATGCGCTGGTTGCCACGGTGTCCTCGTTCATCCAACAGCAAGAAGCCACGGCAACCGTTGCGGAGGAGCTGATGGTGGCGCTTGCTCGCGCTGATGCAGCCCGGCACGCCCGTCTCTGCCTCGACGTCATTGACCGAGCACGCCGTCCGGGGATCAATACACTCAACCTCTCTCGGCTCGCGTTCCTCGCGCGGTTTGGTGGTGTGGCGATGCCTATGCTTCCCGAGCACTTTCAGCAGATCGTCAGAGACCTGCCGGACGCCCCGACGTCCCTGCGTGCCCTCGTCGCTGCATCAGTTGGCCCGCAGCGGTTCGCTGAGCTTGCGGCCGAGGCGAGCCCAGAGGCGGCAGTAGGACTCCTCGAGGCGCTTGAAGGTGCGATGGACCTGCCCTTGCAGCTTGTGCAGCAGGTCCTCGCGGCGCATCAGGGCTTCGGTCCGGAGCGACAACGGCTTGCCGAGACGCTCCGGCAACTCAGCCCGGCCGCCGGTCGGCTCCTCCAGGAGTGGCTCGGACCACCCGAGCAGCGACTGCACCAGTTGTCCGATTCGAAGCCGTCACTGTTGGACTGGACCATCGAGTGGGTCGGCGGTGGGGATACGCTCACGGTAGGTGTCCGCCTCCAGAGCACCGACCCGACCACGGTCCATGAGCAGGCCGTGGCCATGGCGAGCACACTACGGGACCTGTTCCCCGAAGCAGACGCCATCGATGTGACGACCGTCGGCATGGACGGTGGTGAGCTGATCGCCATGGGCATGCCCATTGGTCGGGTCGCCATGAAGCGTGAAAACATTGTCCGTCATATGCGCGTCTCTCTGGTCCCGCTGCTTTTCCCAGCAGCTCAACGCCTCCGCGCCCAGAACTTCTGGACTGAGCGACTGCGCCTGCAGGCTCGACTGGCGAGCGAGTTGATCCACTTGTTGACGGACATGCCTGCGTTGTTGCTCAATCCCCACTGGAACACTGGACGTGAGCGAGACTGGAAGGCCGCCGTCCAGGCGTTCGCCAACGACGTCGCCCAGCTTCCGCCCGTGATAACTGATCGACGCACGAGGCAGGCCGATGCCGCACCCGAGAAGGCGGACCACGCGGCTCAGGCTCTCCACACCGCCGGCATGGCGCTTGGTCAGGTGCGAGACGTGATGGACCGACGGTCAACCAATACCCCTGGGGCTGCCGCGCAGCTGCGCGAAGCGGCACTCTCCTGGGCGGCTGCGATGGAAGAAGGGGCTCCTCCCTTGTCTGGAGTTGGCGAGTCCGTGCCAGCGAGTCTGTTGGCGGTGCTGGATGACGCAGCAGGCTTTCTGTATGCCCTGTCGGCGCGCACGGCGCTCTTTCGGAACGTGCGACTGCAAGCGGGCGAGACCTGGGTAGACGCCGCACGGCGGGTCACAGCGGAGGTCTGCGATGCAGTCGTCGACCATGAGCGGCGCGCTGTTGACCAGATGGCCGCTGTCGCTCCTGGAGTTGCCGAGGTGGCCCGCGTCTCTCCGCGAGCCGCCGACAAACGCACCCTCATGAGTGACCGCTGGGTAATCGTTGTCAACATGGATGGCGGTGGGGACTGGGATCATGGCGCCTTCATGGCAACCACTCCTCTCTCCGACGATGATGCAGTCCGCCTTGCGCATCGAGTGATTGCGCTGCCAACGCTTGGTGGCGCAATCGTGGGAGGGACGGGCGTCGCATTAGGTCATCCCGGCCTGTTCCCGCTAGCACCCGACGATGCACGAGGAATCGCCGAAGAGTTGGGACGACCCGTACTCGAAGGGGGTACCATCGACACGGTCGATCGGGCACTCGGAGCACTGTTGGACGTCTCCGCGCTCCTGGCAACGATTCCCGTGATCAGGGACCCAAGAAGGGCTGATGAACGGCGAGCCCAGGTGGAGGCCTTGGTGCCGACCGCCCACGAGTCGATCGGAACCCTGCCATCAGGAGAGCTCCATGACGCCCTCACAGCGCTTGCTGCCGAGGTTGATACAGAGGTCAGCGGGACGGACGCGGGGGCTTTGGCGGGCGGTCTCGCCGAGACCATCCGCACCGGTAATGGGACGTCCGCGGCGGCATTGTGGGGTTGGATCCGCTGGCGTGCGGTCCAGGCAGAGCATCAACGGCGGGACATCCAGTGAGTACCATCCGCCTTCGTTCTCGCCTTTCCGTCGCTCTCGAGTCTGTGCTGCAGGGACATGTTGCGAACGACCACACTTACGCCGAGCGTGGCTGAGCCGTTACTCGCAGACCTGCCCGTACGTCTCGAAAGCGAGTATGAATTTCTGGAGCAAGAAAGCGGGGGTTGATAACACACATGAAGACACGTCAATTCAAGCAGTTGGCGGGCAAGGGGTTTACGCAGCGCCTCCCGCTCCTCATCGAAGGTCTAGCAGCGATCGCGACGAACGTACGCAGCATCGCCGCCGAGCTAAACGTTTGCGTGGATGCACAGGTATACCGGGCGGCTGAATTGCTACGGAACATAGGTCGGGAGGAGGCAGGTAAGTTCCTCGTCCTCATCGACTCCTGCCGGGCCCCGGGAAGCGACCAAGCTACAATATCGCGGCAGTTTGAACGCGCGGGAAATCACTTGGCGAAGCTGATCTATGCTCAGGTAGCCGATTATTCGATCGCATCGCAGCCGGAACTACTCCGTGCTATCGACGGACACCGCCAAGCACTTTACCTCGATGGCCCCAACGATTACGACTGGATCTTCCTCAACGAGCTGATCGCGGAGCGAGAGAACGCACTCTACGTTGATCTTGTGGAGTCAGAGGGCGCTCTTGGTTGGTCCTCGCCCCGCAATGACGACGAACCGGTGACCGCACCGAAGTCGCTTCGACTAGTCGAAGAGATAATGAAGACGGGCATTGTGAGTCAGCCCGGCCTCCCGGTGCTCCAAGAAGCGTGGCGCGGCTTCGACCCAACAGCGGACACGCATCATAACGAGTGGGTGAGGCGCTCAACAGCGGCGCTGGAGGCCTTCGCAGCGCAGCACGAAGTATGCGATGGCTGGGACAACATCGCCGGCTGGGTGGCGTACGAGTGGCCGATGCCCATGGTCGCCATCGATATCAAACAGGTCGATGTGACAGCGGAGGAGTTGTCAAAGCGCCGTGAGGCCCTTCACGAGGCACGCATGATGCGCGAGTACGGATTGGACGACCCTGCAGAACGATGGGACGTGTAAACGTCGACTGCTCGCACCAGTGATAGGATTATGAGCAGCCACACCGCCTTCTCCTCTCAGTGCCCCCGAAAGCCGGTTCCCAAAGGAGTTCCTTTGGGAACGCTGATTCACCGGGAGTCGCTGAGTTTCTCTGACATCCCAGCAGGGGATGCCCTCCTTTATCGGAACGACGCCAGCGCATCGTTCACGGCCGCCCTGCGCTCGTAAAGCTTCCAGGCGGCCTCGGCGCGGGTGAGGTTGCCCAGCCAGGCGCAGAGCCCCTGCGGCTACTGCAGGTGGTCGGTGACCGATTGTCGCTGTGTCGTGATCGGCAAAGGCTCTCCCCTTCTGCTCGAGCTCGCTCAGTGCCAGCCCTCACTCGCTCGGTGAGCCACTCCTTCTCGGGGAGTGAAACCGACCCGAGGAGGGAACTGGCCGTCACGGCAGAGCCTCGCCCTTGCGCTAGGGGATCGTCAGGTCAGCAGAAGAGTTTGCGAAGCGCCTCGGTCCACTACTCGCTGACAGATGACGAGCCACCAACGACCTGATCGACTTCTTCACCTTCCCGGCTATCGCCTTCGTGACCGATGTGGTTGGAGTTACTTTCCACATGCCGCTACGTCTCTACCGTCATGAACACCTCGACGATCACGAACAGTCCGGACGACGCATGGCCTGCCGCGCGACACGCTGCCCTTGAGCGCGACGGACATCGCTGCGTCACATGCGGCGCGGACAATCCTGCTGAATTGGATGTGCATCATCGGATGCCCCGGTCCATCCAGGTCGACCACAGTGCAGCGAACCTGATCACGCTGTGCGACGGCTGTCATGCGGCATTGCACCTGAACCTGCAGGTCGGCCTCGCGCGAGGGGTGATCCAGCGATGGGCCGTGCGCCTGGCACGGGTGCTTGACGTTCGCCACGAACTCCCCACGTCTGAGGCCGACTTCGGTCCGGTGCTCCAAGTTCTCGGCAAACAGAAGCTACGGGACGGTCAGCTGCCGGTCATCCTGGCGATCCTTGCTGGCAAGGACGTGCTGGCAGTCCGGCGAACCGGCAGTGGCAAGTCGCTCTGCTTCCAAGTGCCCGTCCTCCTGTGCCCTGGCGCAGGCCTCGTCATTGAACCGCTCAAGGCACTCATGAAGGATCAAGTACGGGCGCTGCACGATCTCAAGATTCCCGCGACGTTGATCTCGTCCGATACCCCGCCTCAGGAACGCCGTGCACGATACGACCTGCTGGAGCAGGGCGCCTGGAAATTCCTCTACATGGCTCCCGAGCGGTTCAATCCCACTCTCCTCAAGGATCCCACCGAATACGACCGCCTCATCCGCTTCCGACCCAACTACCTCGTCATCGATGAAGCGCACACCATTGCCCAGTACGGGGACGGCTTTCGCCCGAGCTACTCGCAACTCGGTTCGATACGGGAGCTTCTCGGCCGGCCTCAGGTCCTGGCGTTCACCGCCACCGCCAACGAGGACATGCAGCGCCACATCTGCGAGTCGCTCGGCAGTCCCGATGCCCAGGTGATCATCGAGAACCCCGATCGTCCGAACATTGCGCTGGTCCGCCTTCCCATGGCCAAGCAGGATCTGCGGCGCTTCGACATGATCGTGAGCCTTCTGAGTCAGGCCAGGCAGGGCAGATCCATCATCTTTGTCTCGACAGTCCCGGAAGGGGAACAGGTCCAGGCCGGATTGGCGGAGCGAGGAATCCACCTCGAGTTCTTCCACGCCAAACGCGACGCAACCTGGCAAGACAACATCCAGGGTCGCTTTGACGGGAGGCTCCAGCCAGCCATCAATGCAGTCATTGCGACCAGCGCATTCGGCATGGGCCTCGACATCCCCGACATCCGTCTGGTCGTGCACTGGCAGCACCCATTCTCGGTCGAGGAGTACCTCCAGGGCTTCGGTCGTGCGGGTCGCGATGGCAGGCGCGCCATGGCCCTACTCTTCACGGACCAGGAGCGGGATCGCGGTCTGCTCAACTGGATGGTAGACAAGAACCCCGGCCAGGACAGTGTCACGCGTTATGCGGACATCGCCGTGATGTCACGAATCGCCAATGCACGCGACCGGTGCTTTCGGCGCGACCTGGTCGGCCACCTGGTTGGTACCGGCATTCCCAAGAAGTCCTGGTCAATGCGAATCCTGGAATGGGCCTTTGGAGAGAGGGTTCGGATCGAACGTGCCGATGTCTGTTGTGATCGGTGTTCTCCGGGCATCGTCACTGAGAGGCTGTGTGTAAAGGCCTCAGGAACTACTTTGAGCCAAACGTCGCAGCATGATGCGGATCATGGCAAGGTAGATCCATGCTTCTTCACTACTGGGGAGCAGTTCGTAGTCCTTGGCCAGTC